>Ga0114918_10005082_pt1 | contig 11322 bp, 8 predicted proteins | sample LantaG_FD_87015 | JGI IMG/M metagenome (GOLD analysis project Ga0114918, IMG submission 87015) | Deep subsurface microbial communities from Baltic Sea to uncover new lineages of life (NeLLi) - Landsort_02402 metaG | ecosystem: Environmental > Aquatic > Marine > Oceanic > Sediment | place: Baltic... | reverse complement strand
GCTCTTCATAAGAGCCTGAGGGACAGCGACCCTGATGCGGCAGTATACTGGACAGTGAGGATGCTTGAAAGCGGTGAAGACCCCTTATATATCATAAGGAGAATGGTCAGATTTGCTTCTGAAGATGTGGGACTTGCAGACCCCAACGCGTTGCAGGTCACAATTTCAGCCAAACAGAGCTTCGAATTTATCGGTCCTCCGGAGGGATACCTGGCTATAATCGAAGCAGTGATCTACCTTGCCCTGGCTCCAAAAAGCAATTCTCTTTATACAACCTATAACAAGGTGAAATCGGATGTGGAAGAGTTTGGATCGCTTCCGGTTCCATATCATATAAGAAATGCTCCCACGAGACTCATGAAAGATATAGGATACGGTAAAGGATATAAATATGCTCATGATTATAATAATGCAGTGGTTGACCAGACTCACCTTCCAGAGAAATTACTGGCAAGAAAATATTACAGTCCAACCGAAAGAGGATTTGAGAAGGAATTAATCGAAAGACTAAAGGCTATTAATATATTAAAGAAAAAACAAAAATAATATCAGAATAAATACAAGATGAAGCTTAAAGTAGCGCCATAGAAAATCACATGAATACAAAGCAAAATGGAATTTTAAGTATTTTGTTTTAATTGAACGGTTTGAACCTACCAGTAAAACTTGTTCAAATTGTGGATACATTCAAGATATGCCTTTAAGCAAAAGACAGTTTAATTGTCCTGACTGTGGAATATCTATCGATAGAGACTTAAATGCGTCAATAAATATTTGTAGGCTTGGGCAAAGCCGAATTAACGCCTGCAGAGTTGGTTCAAAAGAGCCGACATTGAAACAGGAAAAAGAATGTTTGGTAGACTAAACAGAAACCATAAGGCTTGCCTCGTGGAGCGTCACATCCGGAACGGCTCACACAGCTTAGTCTTCTGTGAACCGGAGTTTTCTTAACAGTTTGTCCCCTCCAATTAATGTCAGGACATCGTCTTTCTGGAATTTATAGTTAACATCAGGAGGAGTCATAATTTTGTTTTTACTGTTTTTTATACTTATTATAGTTACTCCATATCTGTGCCTTAAATTTAGTTTGATTAAGTTCTTTCCAATTATCGTTTCAGGTACGGGTATTTCAATAATACTTACATCCGGACTGACCCTCAGAAAATCAATAATATTGGAACTTACCAGACTTCTTGCAACTCTTTCTCCCATATCTTTTTCGGGATATACTATGATATCTGCACCAACTTTTGAAAGCACCCTTCCCTGTGTTTTAGTTCCTGCTTTAGCAATTATCTTTTTTGCGCCTTTTTCCTTAAGAAGCAGGGTTACCAGTATTGAGTTTTGGATGTATTTTTCTCCGATGCATACAATAACTGCTTCATAATCAGAGATACCCATAGATTCCAATATGTCTGCATCTGTTGCATCGCATTTTATTGCATCTGTTATTTCTTCAGAAATCCTTTGAATCCGGACTTCAGATTGATCTATGCCTACCACGCTGTGGCCGGCTTCTGTTAATGTTCCAGCAACACTTACTCCAAATCTTCCCAATCCTATTACTAAAAATTGTTTTTTCATGTTTCCTATCCGATTGTTATTGTTTCTTCAGGATAAGTCATTTTATAAATAATACCTCTTATTGCAATAGCTAAAGATAAAGTACTGATACCAATTCTACCAATATACATAGTAAGTATCAATATTATCTTGCTTGATGCAGAAAGTGACGGTGTAATTCCGGTACTTAAGCCTACAGTACCGAATGCTGATACTACTTCAAATAAAACTTCTTTTAAAGAGTATCTCTCAAATGCCAGTATTCCGATTGTTGAGATTATAATTAATCCAATTGCTACAATAGTCAGGGTTAGAGCCCTGTATATTAAACTTAAGGGCAGTTTTCTTTTAAATAATGTGACTTCACTTCTTCCTCTAATGGAGCTCAAACCACCTGCAGCTACAGCAACGAAAGTGGTAGTTTTTATGCCGCCTCCTGTTCCTCCTGGTGATGCTCCTATGAACATTAGAATGGCAAGGAATAAAACAGTAGCAGGGTTTAACCTTCCAATGTTCATAGTGTTAAAACCAGCTGTTCGTGCTGTAACTGATTGAAAGAAGCTGGCTAAAATTTTTGTTGATAGAGTCCTATTTGCAATAGATTCGGGATTTTTAAACTCAATAAGGAAAAACACAACTGCCCCTGCTGCTATCAAGCTTACAGTTGCAATCATAACCACTTTTGCCTGCAGGGAAAAATGTTTTATTCTCCTGAAAGTAATAATCTCGGAAATTACAGGAAAACCAATTCCTCCAAGCACAATTAAGATCATGAATACTAAATTCAGAGGGATATCAGAACCAAAACTCTCAAGGCTGTTTGAAAATAGGGAGAAGCCGGCGTTACAGAAGGCACTGACGGTATGGAATAAACTAAAAGTCATCGATGTTTTTATAGAATAAAGATGCTTAAAATGAAAAATAGCCGACATAATAATGAATGCAATGAATTCTATGGTAAATGTAGTTCCTGCTATTACCATGAAAAATTTAGATGCGCTAAACGGCTGTTTTGAGCCGAAACTGGTATTGATATAAAATTTGTCTCTAATTTGTATTTTTCTTCCCAGAATTAATCCAAAAATGGAGCCGACGGTCATGATTCCCAGTCCACCAATCTGAATTAGGATAAGTATTACAATTTTACCTAAGTCAGTAAAATATGTCGATATATCCTGAACTATCAGCCCTGTAACACAGATTGCTGAAGTAGAAGTAAAGAGTGCATCTATATAGCTAATTTTTCCGCTCTGAGTCATCTGGGGGATTGATAAAAATAGCGAGCCAAGTATTATAGCTATTGCAAAACCAAGCAATACCTGTTTGGCGATTGTTTTTTGTGTCCTGGAAGAAAATAAGGATATGTCTTTCATTACATTTTTGAGTTCAATTATTGAATAAAATCTAACATATAGTTTGATATTTTAGTAAAATTGGCAATTAAAAACAACAACTTTATTTTTTCATGTTACAGCCTATTAGAAATGTCCTATTATTAGCAAAGTAGAATCCCCGTAAGTATTGCCGGAAATAAGCCTTTTATTTTTATATTATTTTGACAGACCAAAACCGCTGTGCAGTGCTTTTACAGCTTCTTTTATCCTGCTCTTCTTGACCACACAGGAAATTCTTATGGGAGAGGTTGAAATCATTTCAATATTTATATTCTTGTCTGCCAGAATTTTAAACATTTTTGACGCTACGCCAGGATGTGTTTGCATTCCAGCACCAACAATGGATGCTTTAGCAATATCGGTATCTACTTCTATACGTATATCTCTGAGTTTATTTAGAACTTCCTTTGCCAGAGACAAATCCTCATTTTTTACTGTAAACGAAATAGCAGCAAAGTTCTCCTCACTGACATTCTGCACAATCAGATCAACATCTATATCCGCATCTGCTAATCTGCCAAAAAGATTGGCAGCAATACCTGGCTTATCTTCCAGGCCAAAAATCGATACTTTTGCCTCACCTACATCATAAGTTACTCCGGTAATCAGTGGTCTTTCCATTCTCTCATCTTTCTTATAATCATCCATAACCCATGTCCCTTCAATATCACTAAAACTTGACCTAATATGTAATATTACATCATGTTTCTTGGCAAATTCTACAGCTCTTAAGTGAATCACTTTAGCTCCGGAAGATGCAAGCTCCAGCATCTCATCATATGAAAGCGTCTCCAGTTTAATAGCTTCATTTACCACGTTGGGATCAGTCGAATAAACTCCATCAACATCTGTATATATCTCACAATATCTCGCTTTTAGTGCCGAAGCCAGAGCAACTGCAGTTGTATCAGAGCCTCCCCTGCCCAGCGTTGTAATATCACCATCTATATTAACACCCTGAAAGCCTGCTACAACAACTATTCTATCTTTTTTTAATTCCTTAAGTATTCTATCTACCTTGATATTTAAAATTTTTGCATTTGAATAAACATCATCGGTTAAAATTCCTGCCTGTTCACCTGAAAGAGATATACAGTCGTATCCTTTTTCCTGAATTGCCATAGCCAGCAGAGCGCTTGATACCTGCTCTCCTGTTGATATAAGCATATCCATCTCCCGGCGGGAGGGTCTGGAAGCAATTTTACCCGCAAGTTCAATTAATCTGTCGGTCGTATCACCCATTGCTGAAACGGCAACCACTACACTATTTCCTTCCAGCCTTGCTTTAATAACCCTACCTGCAACCCTTTTTATTTTATCTTTGTTACCAACAGAAGTGCCGCCAAACTTCAAGACTATTATATTTTTTTTATATCTCATCTTTGAACCAGTTATTTTTTTATTCGGATTTATTTCCATCAAATCTTTTTTTATTTTACTTCAGCCATTGCCCTGTATTTTTCATACTTGGCTTTAGCTTCTTCTTCCGCCTTGCCAAACAGATCCCTGGCTATTTCAGGAAAAGTCTTGGTAAGCGATGCATATCTTACTTCACCCATAAGGAATTCTCTGAATGATTCTGTTGGCTCTTTTGAGTCTAAAGTAAATGTATTCTTGCCTTCCTTTTTCATTTCCGGGTTATACCTGTACAGGTGCCAGTATCCTGCATTTACTGCTTGTTTTTCCCTTAGCTGCGTACAGCCCATTCCGGCATAAATCCCATGATTAATACACGGACAGTAAGCTATTATAAGTGACGGACCATTGTATCTTTCAGCTTCAAGAAATGCCTTAAGTGTCTGTTTCTGACTGGCGCCCATTGCAATCTGGGCAACATACACATACCCATAGGACATAGCCATAAGCCCCAGATCTTTTTTCTTAACTTTTTTACCTGAAGCGGCAAATTTTGCTACTGCTCCAATCGGAGTTGCTTTTGAAGCCTGACCTCCCGTATTGGAATATACTTCCGTATCAAATACAAGTACATTTATGTTTTCTCCGGATGCCAGCACATGATCCAGCCCTCCATATCCTATATCGTAAGCCCAGCCATCACCGCCAAATGCCCATACCGATTTTTTTATCAGATAATCCTTAAGTTCCAGTATTTTTTTACCAAGCTCATTAGCTTTTTTATCGCCGAGATCTCCCCCCAGTAGTTTTAAAATTCTTGCAGTAGTATCCCTGTTTATCTCGTCATTTTCTCTACCTGAAATCCATTCACTCATAGCCATTTTTACCAGAGGGTTTATATTTATTTCAGACAGTTCTTTCATATAATCTTCAATTTTATTGCGCAATTGCTTTATGGCCAAAACCATTCCATATCCATATTCAGCATTATCTTCAAATAAGGAATTTGCCCATGCCGGTCCTTTACCTTTTGCATTAGTAGTATAGGGTGTCGAAGGAGCCGAACCACCCCAGATAGATGAGCATCCTGTGGCATTTGCTATCAGCATTCTGTCTCCAAACAACTGGGTAACCAGTTTTGCATATGGAGTTTCGCCGCATCCTGCGCATGCACCTGAAAATTCAAACAGCGGTTTTTTAAACTGGCTTCCCTTTACTGTATCAGCAGGCATAACATTTTCCTTTACTGGGATTTTTGAAGCAAAATCCCAGTTTTTAATTTGAACTTCCTGCGAATCCAGCGGTTTCATAACCAGGGCTTTATTTTTAGCAGGACATATATTTGCGCAGTTCCCGCATCCGGTACAATCAAGTATGCTGACCTGTATTCTATATGCAAACTTCTCAAGACCTTTCCCTTTCGCCCCTACAGTTTCAAATTTCCCGGGAGCATTCTTTACTTCTTCACCGGTAAGCAGCACCGGCCTTATAACTGCATGGGGACATACATATGAGCATTGATTGCACTGTATGCAATTATCCTTCTGCCATTCCGGTACATTTACTGCTATACCCCTTTTCTCATAAGCTGCGGTCCCCTGAGGAAATGTGCCATCCTCAGCCCCTACAAATGCACTAACAGGGATGCTGTCGCCTTCCTGCCTGTTTATCACTCTTAAGATATTTTTTATAAAGTCCGGTTCCTGGGCTTTCACTATATCCTCTACTTCTGCTGCATCTTTCCAGCTGTCAGGAATTTTTACTTTCTTCAGTGATTTTATCCCCCTGTCTACTGCCCGGTAGTTCATCTGTACAATCTTCTCACCTTTTTTACCATAGGTTTTCTTTATTGCTTCCTTCATATATTTTACTGCATCATCTATAGGTATAACTTTTGCCAGTTTAAAGAAAACAGCTTGCATAATCATATTTATCCTGCTGCCCAATCCAATCTCAGCCGCTATATCAGTGGCATTAATTATATAAAAATCTATATTATGCCCGCAAAGATACTTCTTGATGTTTGCAGGCAGTTTCTCGTCCAGGTCCCGGGCACTCCACTGACAGTTTAAAAGGAAGGTCCCACCGTTTTTTAATCCTTTAAGTAGGTCATATTGCCTTACATAAGTCTGCTTATGACAGGCTACAAAATCGGCGTCGCTGATCAGGTAAGTTGACCTGATTGGATTCTTCCCAAATCTTAAATGAGATATAGTTAGGCCACCGGATTTTTTAGAATCATAGGCAAAGTAACCCTGAGCATAAAGGTCAGTATTATCACCAATTATCTTAATAGCATTTTTATTTGCTCCAACCGTACCATCAGAGCCAAGGCCCCAGAATTTGCATCTTATAGTCCCTTCGGGAGCAGTCTCGATATCCTCTTTAAATTCAAGAGATGTGTGAGTAACATCATCATTTATGCCTATGGTAAATCCATTTTTAGGACCTGCCAGTTTTAAATTATCAAATACAGCTTTTATCTGGCCCGGAGTGGTATCCTTTGAACCGAGCCCATACCTTCCACCAACAATAACCGGTTTGTCTTCCACTTCATAAAATGCGGTTTTGACATCCAGGTATAACGGTTCACCTATTGCACCCGGCTCTTTTGTCCTGTCAAGAACAGCAACCTTCCTGACGGTTTTTGGTATTGACTGTAGTAAATATTCAGTAGAAAAGGGCCTATAAAGATGAACCTTTACCACTCCTACCTTTTCACCTGATTTATTTAGATACTCTACAGTTTCATCTATAGTATCCGTAACTGAACCCATTGCCACAATTACGTATTCTGCATCTTTCGCCCCTGCGTAATTAAATGGCTTATATTCTCTTCCGGTTAATTTACTAATCTTATTCATATAATCTACAACTATTTCCGGAACTTTATTATAAAACCTATTGGATGACTCTCTTGCCTGGAAAAATATATCCGGGTTCTGGGCCGTACCCCTGGTAACCGGATGCTCCGGATTCAAAGCTCTTTCCCTGAACTGCTTTAACGCATCCTTATCAAGCAGTTTTTTAAAATCCTCATACCCAATAACTTCTATTTTTTGAATTTCATGTGAACTTCTAAAACCATCAAAGAAGTGCAGGAAAGGTACTCTTGATTTAATTGCCGAAAGATGCGCCACTCCGGCCAGATCCATAATTTCCTGTATAGAACCGGCAGCCAAAAGTCCAAAACCAGTTTGTCTTACAGCCATCACATCCGAATGATCACCAAATATGGAAAGGGCATGTGTAGCTACAGCACGGGCACTTACATGGAACACACCTGGCAAAAGTTCTCCTGAAATTTTGTACATATTGGGAATCATCAGAAGAAGTCCCTGGGATGCGGTAAAGGTTGAAGTAAGAGAACCCGCTGCAAGTGAACCATGCACCGCTCCTGATGCACCTCCTTCAGACTGGAGTTCGCTCACACTTACCACCTGTCCAAACATGTTCTTCTTTCCATGAGCGGCCCACTCATCAACATATTCACCCATAGTGGAAGAAGGGGTGATAGGATAAATAGCCGCTACTTCAGTGAAAGCATAAGCCACATATGCTGCAGCCATATTTCCATCCATTGTTTTCATGGTTTTCATAACTGGTCTACTCCTTTATATATAAATTTACGTCATTAAATTTTTAAGTTAATAGATAAAAATAACTTACTTATACCAGAAATCACTATTGCTTTGAAAATTTTTCTAATTGATCTAACTAAATGGAAAAATTCTTAAGCATAAACAAGCTTTCAAGCAAACACAAAATCATTGAATTATAACATATTTAATTTATTTTTTTAATAAACTAATACACGCAACTGGATAGTTTTTAGCTACCTCTGGATTAAAGTTCTCTTCTATCAGAAATTGCCCTGCCTATGGTTACCTCATCTGCATATTCCAGGTCACCACCAACAGGAAGTCCGCTTGCCAGTTTAGTAACTTTAACTCCCAGGGGGGCTAATATCTTTTTTAAATACATAGCAGTACTTTCACCCTCAACAGTGGGATTTACTGCAATTATTACCTCTTCAATTTTATTGGCCTTCACACGCTCCAGCAGCCTGGGTACTCTTATCTCGTCAGGTCCGACATTTTCTATGGGAGACAGCAGTCCGCCAAGGACATGATACAACCCCTTGTATTCACCAGTTTTTTCAACAATTATTACATCACTTACTTCCTCGACTATACATATTTTTTTTCTATCCCTGGACTGGTCCCTGCAAATATGACAGATATCTTCTTCAGTCAGACTGTAACATTGACTGCAAAATTTAACCTTTTCCTTCATCTCAATCAGGTTCTTGGAGAATTTTACAATATCGCTATGGGAAAGCTTGAGCAAAAAGAATACAATTCTTTTAGCAGACTTGGGGCCTATTCCCGGAAGTTTTCTGAATTCGTTTATTAAATTTTCTACACTTTTTATATATAAAGCCATTTATAATTTACAACTGGTTTAATAATTGTAAATAAATCTATTACAGCATCCCTGTAATTTATAATTTCTGTTAGAAGAGCCCGGGTATATTCATACCGCCGGTAAGACCTGCCATTTTATTTTTAGCTTCATCTTTTGATTGTTTTATAGCATCATTTATGGCAACCATTACCATATCTTCAATCATTTCCATGTCACCTGAATCAACCATGTCCTTATCAATTTTTACTTCTACAATTTCCTGATCACCATTTACTTTCACCTTTACTGCACCCCCGCCTGCGGAAGCTTCGAACTCCATTTTTTTTAATTCTTGCTGGATTTCCAGTAATTTTTGCTGCATAATCTTTGCCTGCTTCATCATATTCCCATAGTTTAAACTCAATTTTTACTCCTTTATATCAAATTTTTTTTCAAAATAATTGAATACATCCTCTTCTGTACGGCTGTTTTCGCTACTCCCGTCTTTTGAATTTGAACTATTGCTGGCTTTATTTTCTGCATCTTCAGCCTTGCTTTCTCCGGTTAATTTGCTGCTCGCTTCACTTTCTGCATCACTTATTACATCAATTTTATCCATTTTTTTACCAAGCTCAAATTTAATCTTAAAGTCCTTACCTGTAACTTCTTTTATCACACTGGATATCAACTCTATATTTTTGATTTTATTTAAATGGTCCTTGTGCCATTCTTTTTCTTTATCCAGGTAGAAATACAATGTGCCGTTTTCTATTTTATAAGGCACAGCTTCCGTAAACATAGCGTGAACTGAAATTTTCTTCTTTTTTAAACTTTGCGAGATTTTATCCAGATTATTATTAATCAAACTAATTTCTTCATCTTTTTTTTCTACTCCAGCATCAGCCATCTCTGATTTATGAGCTTTACCCCCGCTTACTGTATGTTTGCTCTGAACTTCGACCTCGCTTACCATCTTATTAATTTCATTGCTATTTATAATATCAAAATCATCTTCCTCATTTTTATAAACACTGGTATCAATATCAGCTCTACTATTGTGAGAATTCTTATTACCTTCTTGCATTGAATTAATTTTATCAATTTCTTTCCTTAAAGATTCTATCTGCGTCTCCATAAGCCTGGTTTTCTTTCCTATTTCTTTTTCATCCAATACAATAAAATTAATGGCTCTGACTACCGCTGACTTGAAAAAGACTTTTGAGCCCTCTCCCCATTTGATTTGCTTGAGCAAATCTGTAAACAGTTCCATAAAAAACTCTATTTCTTCTTTTTGCAGTTTTTTAGCCTGATTCAGATACTTATCTTTATAATCTTCACTTATATTTACAATTTCAAAAGGATTATTGTAATTTTTAATAACATACAAATCATACAGATGATCCAGAAACTCGGATACGAATACTTTAAGGTTTTGATTACTACCGGTAATTTTATTTACCAGAAGCAAACCCCCGGTTAAGTTCTTTTCAATTAAAATATCTGTAAATTCAAAAAGCATATCAAGATCTGTGACCCCGAGAAGTGAAATAACATCTCTGAGCTCAATTTTATCCTCACCAAATGCTGCCAGTTGTTCCAATATGCCATCAGCATCTCTCAGGCTGCCATCTGCATATTTAGAAATTAAGCTCAGAGCTGAATCACTTATGGTTATTTTTTCACTTCTGGCGATTTTCTTCAGTCTCTCTTTGATTTTGTCCATTGGTATTGGAAAGAAATTAAATCTCTGGCATCTTGACATTATGGTAGGAATTACTTTATTTGGTTCAGTGGTGGCCATTATAAATAATACATGTTCAGGAGGCTCTTCCAGAACCTTGAGCAGCGCATTAAAAGCTTCCGTGGTTAACATATGGACTTCATCAATAATATAGACTTTTTTTCTCAGTATATTAGGCAGATATTTTACTTTTTCCCTTAGCTCTCTTATTTCATTTATTCCTCTATTGGAAGCAGCATCGATTTCTACAACATCCATACTGGAGCCATTAGTTATACTTACACAATTTTCACATTTATTGCATGGATCCGGGGTAGTCCCTTTAATGCAATTTAAAGCCTTTGCCAGTATGCGCGCAGTTGACGTTTTGCCTGTCCCTCTGGGACCGCAAAATATATAGCAATGCGATAACCTATTATTGGATATCGCATTTTTAATGGTTTTAACATTGTACTCTTGACCGATTATTTCTCCAAAATCCTGCGGTCTCCACTTTCTATAAAATGAAATATAACCCATAAAAATATATAGCTATTTTAATTAATAATAAATGACCGTGCCCCAGATCTCGATTTATAATAACAAGTGCAACTCATACAGTTAACTCCAGCCAGGTTCCCTTGTGGCACCCGTAGAATATTACTTACCGCTGCTTCCTCTCGGACCTGACGGGGTTTGTAATCCTTCGCCGCACAAGACCCAACCTTCAACATCACTTACATAAGCGCTAAACCCCACTATCATAAACCTCATATCTGTTGATCAGCCTCACTATAGCGGATTGTGAGTTACAGGGCACCGCTAGCTCCCCACCTAGCACGGCCAATTTGATTATATAAAATTAATTAAAAAAATAAAACT
>Ga0114918_10005081_pt1 | contig 11322 bp, 8 predicted proteins | sample LantaG_FD_87015 | JGI IMG/M metagenome (GOLD analysis project Ga0114918, IMG submission 87015) | Deep subsurface microbial communities from Baltic Sea to uncover new lineages of life (NeLLi) - Landsort_02402 metaG | ecosystem: Environmental > Aquatic > Marine > Oceanic > Sediment | place: Baltic... | reverse complement strand
CATTGGCTTTCCAGTACTTTCGTTTTGACTTATTGACTTTCATATTACAAAAATAATTGTTTTATTGACCAAGTTGGTTGTGTAGTTTGGATTCAACATAGTATGCATTAATTGCATATAACTCTGTTTCGGTTGCCGAAGCGAGGGACAGACTAACTTTCATCCAATTGTCTCTTATTTGGTCTCCTTCAATTGCGGCATTGCCAATGGCTACAATTTCGTCAGCGGCAGAAACACCAGCTACGGCAGAAGCGCAAGTGATTGTAGTTCCATTTGAGACACTTGCAATTGTGTTAGTAATGCTCACCAATGTGGAGCCACTAACCTTATACAAAGACGCTCCTATTGGAAAACCTATATAGCCAATATTTGTATTAAATACAATATCGCTACCAGATACTGAAGCAACAGCTCCTAGGGCAAATATTTCTGAACTACCACTTAGTGATGTGATGGTTGTGGTTCCGGTATTCGCACTATTGTCTCTTGGAATATATGCATACCAATTGCGCTCTCTTTCATCAAAATCAGAAGCCAAAATGCTTGTGCTTTGATCCGTATTAGAAATAGATGCATCCCAAGAGCTATCTCCCTCCAAAGAAAGGGCCTCATAAGACTTAACCATTGATGGGTTATAATTGGAAATAACCTCTACAATAGAATCAGCAATGGCCGCACCATAATATGTATTCCTATTTACGCTAGAAATATGCTTGTAAATAGTTCCATTCTTAAAGGTGAAAAGAGTATCGTCAATAGATATGATTCTCTCTGGCTTATAAGAATACCTAGATATCCAAGCGTTTCCAGACACATCATACGAAATAGTAAACCCAGTAGAGATGGTTGGTTGTAGGTCAAAACTCACCGCTAATCCACTACAAGTTGGGTTCGGAATCGTAAATGTTCTAGTAGACAAATTCAACTCCATATCGCCATAGAAAGACTTGGAAGAATCCGTGATGACTCCGTATATGGTTCCAGTCTGTCCAATGAATTCAGTACCCACATAAATGGGTTGCCCATCAATGAGTTTGTCCATATAAACAATGGCATTGATGCTTTCAGAAAACTCATCACAAGTCGTAGTAAATGTTCTTGAGTCTGTAGAGAACCTGAATATCTCTGAATCATTAAACTCAATATCGCCTACAATAATTTCATCGTTAGGGCTTTCCCCAAGTACTTGAACTGTGAAGGATGTACCACCAATGGTCACAATAGAGTTGTACACATCATCCGTAGAAACAATGTATTGGTCAGACTCTACATCAATACCACCAACGACAGAATTGAAACTTGTGCTATTTACCAAAGAACTGAAATTGCCCTTAAAGTATGCATCCATAAACTCTTCGCTGATTGGAGTAATTCCATCTCTAGAGATACGAATTATTTTCCCTGAACGAATGTCTGCAAAGTAACATCTTCCATTATGGAAAGCAAAAGATTCAGGGTTGTTGTTGATTCCGTAATCACCTAAGTAATAAGTCTCTACACCAAAGATGTTATTAGACACTGCCAATTGACCATTGCCGTCCGTGTACTCAATTACATTTCTTCCAACCGGGACAATGCCTGAGCGTCTCTCTTGGATGATGAACATTCTGTCCTGATCGCCAGCGAGTTGCTTGATGATGCCGTGGCGGTATTCATAATCAACGAAATTATTCAAGGAAGTGTTGAATGAAGACATACCAAGAGTTACTCCTCCCTCTAAATAAGGGTCAGAGAAAGTAATACTAGCGCGTTTAAAGAGCGTTTTAGCGTTTTGTTGATAGATGTGTGGCCTTCCCCAAGAAGCGCTCTTAGAATCAAAGAAATCACTTACGCTATAATCCTCAATATAACGAAGGGTGTTGGTTGATTCGTTGATATTGTCTCCAACGCGAAGTCTTCTTGGTCTGAAATACACATCTCCATTAGCAACCTCTACTGCTGCTGTTTGGTAATTTGTGACTGGAATATTGGTGAAAGTGGCGGGGGTCCAAGTTCCGCTTATTAATTCCACCCAATAAATATAGGTATAAGCATATGATGGATTGGTGTTTTCATATGCATACTTTATGACAGCTTTCTTTCCCGTTGGCTCAATGATGTCCCCACTATACAAACGAGTATTTGAACCAAACAAATGCAATCCTCCAGAGGCTACAATGCTTGTTATATACTCTATGGAGGGAATGTTTCCATTTGCAGAAATCAATACATTTCTATCGCCTTGGTGATATTTGTTTCCACTTGAATCAGAAACAACATCATAAAACTTACCTACCTCATAATACAGCTTTGTGTCCGTAGTTCTGCGGTATCTATAGAGTTGAATGAAACACTCCTTCTGCCAATTGTCTTCATTCTCAATGATAGATATTTGAGACCATCCCGTGGTTTTAGTTGCTTTAATAGCAATAAACCATCCAGTGGTTTCAGCAACACTATCGTCCGTTGTTGTGTCTAAGATTGGATTTGTGAGAGAATCATTATCAAAATTGTAATATCCAAGAACATTGAAGTCTAAGTTGACTCCATTGTTGGTATATTCATTTCCAAGCCCATCTATATCCAAGTAGTTTAAGACTCTTAATCTGTCCCCTTGTTCAAAGGCATATTGAAGGTTTGCTCCATCGCCCTCTTTGTAGGAATTGTTTTTGCCCTCTAGCGTTCTAAAAGACAAATAAATTACATCCGTATTGTTTAGGGATTTAAAGTCCGTAGCGAGCAAATTAGAAGGCAAATACGCCTTTGCAATGGTATATTGGACCTTATTAATAATAGTGCTTTGATCTGAAATAACAGGCGCCCATTTTTTAGCCCAAGAAGGGGGAGTCCAAGCGGGACGGAACACAGCAGAGGATGCGCCAAAAATATCCTCACCTAAAACGGCTGTAGCAAATGGAGGTCTATTGTAATAGTTGGCTACCTTTAAATCGTTAAGGCGCTGAACACCGCTTGCGCGATTTCTTTCGTCATAATAGACAATGCCTACGCTATATGTTGCGCCTGATTTAAAAGATGGAGTTGGCTCAATGTTTCCAGTGGTAAGTGTTGTCCCTGAGAAGCGAAGTGCTTTATCTTCATCGTCATCCCCATTAAGGAATGTGCTACTAAAAGAACCAGTGTCTGCTTCGGGAATATTGAATCCGGTAAAGTCGTTTCCTTTATTGCCACCGCTTGGAGTTCCTGCTTTTGAATAACCAACACCATCAGCCGTATATGTGACAGATGGTGGATCAACAAACACAATGCGATTAGAAAGCGCATTTAAATTAGGATATTTCTCCCCTACATAACTAGACTTAGAGATGAAAGACCTGATAATAGAACCTGCTGCTCCAATGAGCCTCAACGCATTAAATGCCGCTTGGGCAAGGTTGTAGTTGAAGGCGTAGTCGGCAGTGAGTACCACATTTTCAGGTCCCATACCAAACACCAATGTGTTGCCATCTTCAAAGTTTAGGTCTACACGAATGTAACCTGCGCCTTTGAAGAACATCCACTTATTGGCATTGCTAATTTTTTGTCCTGAGATTACATCCTTGATTCTAGTCAGGTAATTGTAATCAGTGATATCAGAATCAAATGTAGTTGGATAGGGTTTGGAGTCTGTTCCCCCGTTTCCTGCAATCTGATCCTTAATCAAATCAACAACCTCAGATTTCGGTGATCCTGCTGGAATAAGGATTTGCTTGTTGACGGTTAGAGGAGCCGCTAAAACCTTGACTGAGGTATCTACTCTTCCTGCATAATCATAATCCTCATCATTCGCTTTGTTCTTCTGAACCCATTGAACAGGATAATCATTCATCGCCATCTCAATGCGACCCAAGTCCAAGGAGAACGACAAATTCAACAAAGAGTCGTCTGATAATATTGCAGGAATAGAAGAGATATCAATCTTGAATTCCTTAGGGGTGATTGGAGAGGATGTCTTTGGATATGTCACATCCAAGTCTATAACTCTAGGAGACTTCCCATAGTTGACAAGGACAGACTCTTCCCCTCTTAAATCTTCAAGATTCGCATACCCCTCTTTGTATCCACCATATACGAGTCTGTCTGCAATGATGGTTTGTGATTCCGCAGTAATGGGAACCGCGTCATACATCTTGTTGACAGTATTGGGGCTTACCGGAACCATCAGTTCCGTATTCCTAAACTTAAAAGACGCAGTAAGACCTACTGAATAATCTTTCTCATCTGCAATATAGAAAGTGCCATCGTTGCCATTGCGAACAAGCAAACGAACCTTAGCTACCTCTCCAGCTAGCGAAGTATCGGCTACGGAAATAGTAAGCACATTGTTCCTTAGCCGTTCCGCCTCATCAATGACACCATCCATAAGTTGATACTTAGAGATAGCCAATTCGGAATATGGAGACATTGCGGATTCCTCTCCATCCTCGTAGATATACTGAGCGGAAAACTGAAACTCAGACTCAAATAAGTTATTGAACTGCTGAGTAGCATCCGTAGAGAAAGAGAAAGAAGGAGCCACCAAAGGAGGAGTCTTTGCTGTGGTGATGAATGCTAAACGCATATCATCCGTAGATGTGATATCCGTAAACTTGCTTGGATAACCCCCTACGATAGCCTTGGTTGCATTTATTTTCTTTGGAGGAGTATTCCCATCCGTGAAATATAAAAGGCTGTCTCCGTCAATGTTCTTAATAATGTTACCTCTGATGTGCGTGGCTTCTGAAAAGCTAAGTATAGAACCCCTTGTCAGGCTATAGCCAATAGATGCATCACCAGTACCGGATACCTTAGTTAGTGTTCCAGCAGGTCTAATCGCAGCCATATCGTTGTACTTGCGGGCTGCACCCACATTGTCATATCCGGTTACATAAACCAAAGTGTCAGGACCACTAACAACTGGGAATATTGTTGTAGATGTTACTTGGAAATAAAAAGTAGACCCATTGATTCCGACCGCGCTATAAACTGCTCCTGCCGTTGGCATAGTGGTAACAAGAGCAGAATCTACCAAAAAGGCTTGTTGGTCTTGGTGTACCAATTGAGACTCATCCGAAGATGTTGAATAGCGATATACGCTGTGCCACCCAAGTGAGTTGTAAGCAAAGTAAAAAATCTCAGCAGTTAGATTGTCTGAGATAGCACCAATGACGCTATTTGAAGATCCAAATCCAAATAACTCATCACCACTGCGAAACGATACAGCGGTGTTTCCATAGGCATTTTTGATAACATTAGCGTTGTTATTTGCGGAAGAAGAAATGCGGATGTTTAAAGCATCCGTCATCTCAACTGCCTTCACTAAGCGAGCATCATCCTCCTTGTTGATATACCTAGGAATTAGTTTATCAATAGCCATAAGCGTAATTAATATTTAGGGCCTTGGATGAAGTTCTTGCGAATGGTCTTGAGTGCTTCGTCTTTTCCAAATGCTTTTAAGCGAGAGTTTGCTAATCTTCTCTCATTGTAATATTCTTGCCTTGCTCTAGCCTTTTCGTTGGCTGGAACATTTGCCTTTCTGTCAATGAGGTGATAATAGATATATGCACGAAGCGCTTGCTCCGCGTATACGTGTACGGAGGGGTTCGCTTCCAATGCCTCATCGGCAATGTACTCTAAGTAAATCTTACTTACACTCGTACCGGTAGTCAGTTCAATTCTGTTCTGCTCTATATTGATTCTATACTCCCCACTATAGTGACCACCACCATAGCCGTACAAACGACCATCCGTGGTTGCATACACATAGTTTCTATAGATAAAGTCATCAAAACCAAGGAGATAGTTTGGGATGCCTGGAGTGCTATAGTTAGCAAGCAGATTCTTGTTTGTGTTCTCTCCAAACACATAAACCAATCCATCGGAGCCTACCGTTCCAATCTTCACTAAATCCACATAACTAGCAGGAAGGGTGACGGTGTTGTTGGCTGGGTTGATATTAAGCTCTTCGGCCTTAATTCTCTTTAAGATATCAAAACCCATCTCCCGGATACCACGCAAAGCAAGGTTCCTAACCATAGTGTTTGATGCGTTGTTTGCATAGTCATCACTATCTATGGAAAAGATAAAATCCGTTATTACCTGCTCTAGGGATACTGTATTGCTTGCCATCTATTATTGTGTTTGCTCTTCTTGTTTAGCATATGTGTATACATCTTGGTCTCTTAAATTGACACCAATAAGTTTAGCAATCTCCACGACAAGTTCAGCGAAGTAATGTTCAGGAAGTTCAAAGTCAACACTATTTGCTGCACTATACACATCGTTATTTGCAACTACCGTATATCCAAATGTTGGCTGTAGAGCAACCCTCGCGCCAGTAGTTGGATTAAGCCCTTCGGGTTGTTTATAATAACGCATCTTGACGCTCGTGAGACTTGTTGGGAATACCTGAACGTCAGAACTAATTAGAACAACAGGGAATGTTGTAGATGGCGCGGATAGGGTGGAGCGAAGAATGTAATCAATCTTTTCTTCATCATATACAATCTCTACGTTTTTAGCGGGAGAACTTGTTGTTATGACTGAAATGATTCTCGCTAAATCGCTAGGCTTATCTCCAACACCGCTAGTCAAAGAAATAGTAGCCAACTTTGAAAAAACGGACAAATCTTCATTTGCCTGCTTTACCCTTGACTTGTCTCTGCCAGCATCTACTTGCCCTTGGCGCAAACGCTTGTTTAGCGCAGCATCCTCAAAGAGCTTATTAAACAAATTCATTTGTGCAACAGAGGCGAATCTGTTGAACGCGGAAGGAGTAACAAAACCCCTTTGGTCCTTATTTACTAGGCTTTTAAGCGCTGAATATACCCTATTTACACTTGCCATCTTATATACGCTTGATTACTACAAATATACCAAAATAAAGAAGGCCGCTTTCGCGGCCTCCTCATCACCAATAAAACTACATATGGCTTATGCAATCTGCCTCAAAGATAGTGCTTAGCCTTCAATTTTATCTAGCTCTTTTCTTAAAGTTTCATAGGTTGTTGAACCTTTTTCGGTAAGACAGAATTGAGACAATACCGTAACTGAATCTTGTCCAGCAGGCGATGCCACAATCAATCTGCCTGAGTCAGCCCAAAAAGCACCTGAATCATTAACCTTAACCAATTGATAGTCAATAGAACGCATCACAATGGAGCGAGCCTCCACAATTGGGTTGTCAAATAACTCAATGAATTTCTTTGGGTTGATCTTCGCAGAAATAAGCAATTCACGCTTAATCTCCGCATTCTTTTGATTTTGGTCAATGCCTAAGTAAATAACAACAGGCATCAATTCATCAATGCTTTTGTTGCGGACCAATGAGATAGCATCGTGAGTCAAGAACTCCTGATCAATGTCCTGCTCTGCCTTAACTTCGTTATTAACCTCAGAGAAAGTACCTCCGCCATTAGCCTTATTCATTGGATGTATGTCCAAGAACTTTTGAAGGTTTTGCTCCGTAGCGCGAGCCATCAATAGACCATCCGTAAACAACACTTGAGAACGAACAGCGTTGTTGGATTGCTCATCAATGAAAATAGAAGATTCGTTGGGGCAGTATCTGATACCGCGGTTTAAGCCTGTCTCTTTGTCAAAAATGACGGCTTCAGGTCTGATTCTGAAAAGAATGCCACCACCTCTTTCAATGGTATAAATCTTATCCTTGAAAAGGGGTTCTTCTTTCTTGGGTCGTCCGGGACGCTTGGGGGCTGTTTGTGCCATATTGAATGAAATTGAGGGTTGAAAAAGATTAAAGGATATTGGGGGAGGTGTTACCCTCCCCCTCAATCCTAAGGTGTCTAACTAAATCCTATTAGGACTTAATCAAAACGTGTTGGTTGGCTGCACGAGTAACCAAGTTACACTCAGAGCGGTAGTTGAACTGCAAAGAGTCTTCGTTGGTATTGCTAACGCCAAGGATAGAACCAGTCATCCAGTGCTCCATCTCACGAGAGTAGCCATTGGTAGCCTTGTAGTTCATCTCCAAAGCGGGAGACTTCTCGCCAGTGCGAGGATCAGCAACTTTCGTCACAGGAATCATAACTCCTTGGAAAGCAGAGTTTGCCAACAAGGTAGGCTCGTTGAGCAACTTCCAAGAGTGCTTGTGGAAAGTGTAAGAACCACGCAAGAAGCTAGTGAAGCCAAGGTTAACTGCCATATCGCGGTCGTTATTGAACGTGCCAAACTGACCAGCAACACCTGAGGTAACACCAGCGCTGATACCACCAGCAATCAAGTCATCAAAAGCGAGGTCTTGAGTGCGGTTCAAGTATACAGCGTATTCAGCAGGAGCGCCTTGCTTATCCAACAACTTGATAGTGTCATCAAGGTCAGACAAAGCAGCAAACGCACCACCAGTGGTAACGATACCACGGTTCTCAATAGCAGAGAAGTAACCTTCAGAGCCATCGCCATAGCCAGTCAAGCTGGTGTTGGTGATTTCTTCGCCCAAAAGCATCATCATCTCACGCTTGTCCAAGAAACGCTGACGCGTGTCATTCTCAGACTTGATGTACCAACGATAGTCGCCATTGCCAAGGTTGATCCAGCCAATGTTGGTGGCTTGAGAACCAGTGACCTTGTAAACCTCCTTGAGGATCATATAAGGATTGGTACGCTTAACTACGTTGCTCTCCAAGTATCCAGAATTTTGGTCAGAACCTTGAGCGAACAAGTTACCAATGATGGGTACAGTGTAAGAACCAGCAGCAGCAGAAGCGCTCAAACCAGAAGAAGAAAGAGCAGTCAAGGTAGCGGAAGCCGTAGCACCAGAAGACAACTCACCAGCAGTGATAGCCGTAACGATGAATCTGTCTTGCACACCACCAGAAGCAGCAGTAGAAGCAACAGCGCTAAACAACACAACGTCATTCAAACGCAAGTACTTCTCACCAGCCTTCTTAGCAGCACCGGTAGCAGAAGTAGCAGCAGAAGCCAAAGTAACAGCCAAAGCCGTAGCGCCAGCAGCAGCAGAAGCAATGGTGATTACTTGGTCAGGGTGGAGACGAGTCTCTTCCCAGTATTGTACCTCATCAGCAGTACCATTGCTCTTGATAGCTCCAGTCAAAGAAAGGAAGCCAGAGATGCCTTGGTTGCCATAGGTCTTAACAAGCAACTCACGGTTGTCAGGCTTGTTAACAGCATTAATAAAGTCTCCCAAAGAGACATATTTGGTAGGGTCTAGTCTTCTAATACCCTGAGGTGAAAAGTCCGTAGGACCGCCAGCAGAAAATGCCATAATTTCTTATGTTTTAGAGTTTGATTGAAAGATTATTGTCGCCATAAAAAGCATCAAGCAATTGTTTGGCAATGTTACCAGTATTGTTAGACTCTGATGGCTTTGGACCTGAAACATTAACATTGGCGGCTTTCTCCACCAATTGTCGTCTTCCATCGCTCAAGCCTTGGTTATATAGACTCTTGGCAATTTCGTCAATGTTGTCTATAAGCGCTCGGTGGGCGTGGAGCATTTCATAATTCCAGCTACCACTATTGTCCACATACTGATCAAAAAACTCGTCCAAGCGAGAATTGGAAGCAATCATTTGTTGGCGGTATTCAGGAGAGATGGCAAACTCAAAGTTGTTATCCTTTCCTAATTCAAAAGTCAAACTATCAATGTTGTTTGCTTCTGCTTCCATCATACCAAGCCATTCAGCGGTGATTGGACTTTCAATCTCATTGGTAGAGTCTTGCAAAATTGGCATCTTGTACGATTCGCGCAATCGCTCAATTTCCTTTTTTGCTTTATCGGCATCAATCTTTAATTGAAGTTTAGACAGCTTAATCTCATCCTCTGAATACAAGTCTTCGTCAATCTTATACTTTGAATTAAGCAATAGATTAACTTCCTCTCCTGATAGATTGGGATAATCTGTCTGCAATTGCAAACGGACAGCAGTCAGGTCATCCATTTCGGATGAATTGATTGACTGATATCTAAACCAATCCATAGGATCGCGACCTGTCTCAGAAACGAAATCAGCAATAGCCTTAACTCGTTCATCAATTGATGGCGAATTTTGTGCATTCAACAACTGAGCTAATTGGTCTACGCTCTCTAGATTCAATCCTAGCCTTTCGCCAATGAAACTAGTAATAGCGGATTCCAATTCTGCATCCGTGTATTCTGCACTATCTTCTTCAACTTGAGGAACCTCTTGAGGGGGTTCTTCGGTTGTTGATTCGGTTTGTAAAGAACTTTCTGAGGAGTCAGCCTCAGGAGCTGTTTGTTGTTCTTGCTGAAATACTCCAGACAAGTCAATGACAGATTCTTGTTGATCTTCAGGAACAGGAGACACCTCAGGTGTTTCCATATTTAATTCAGCAGGTGGTTCTCCCTGCGTGATATCAAATCCTAAATTCTTTAATCCGTCTTCTAATTCTGTGGACATAATAAATGAAATTGATTATACATTACAAAATTATACCAAATACTAAAGCACATTTTTAGGGTAAAAAAAGAGGGGCTTTCGCCCCTTTTTAACTTCCACAAGCCTCACAATCTTCTGGATTGTCAATGTTGCAAGTGGGTTGTTCTTGATTCTCCAGGTCGTTTAACCAAGAGCCGAAGTCTGTCTCCTTCTCTGCCATTACTTTCTATATTTAGCGGTTTTCTCTGCGATTGATTTGGGTTGTGCTACAAACTGCTTGCCAGCTTTAGTCCCTTCTCTCTTGGCTTTTGTTGTAGCCGCATATTGGGCGGGCGTAAGAGATTTGATAGCCTTTTCAGGAAGATAGCGTTCTCCAGTCTCACTTGATGGCTTCCCGGATTTAGTGCGCCAGTTTTGTTTGGTCCATTTAGACAAGGAGGTTTCTCCTTTGCTGCCTTCGTAAGAGCCTCCTGCTTTCTTGTAAGCAGACACAGCGAGTTGTGCTTTTCTTCCGCTCCATTGACCAGCACGGCCACCCTTCTGCCCAGCCTTCACTCGTGCAACGATTCGCTTCCACAGCGCAGGGTTCTTTTTCGTTGCTGTTGCCATTTACCATTTCACTTTGTCAGCCCAGTATGCTGCGCTCATTTTACCTTTAGCGATATTGCTAGAATGACGTGCCTTAAACGATTTGCGTCTAGCGGCATAAGAGGCAGACTCGCCTTCTTTCTTTGGCGATCCTGAAACACCTTGTTGACCAAAACGGATCAACTTAGTCTTATCACCAACCTTAGCCAATACCATATGTGACTTGGTAGGGTGCGATGGTGTTCCCTTTGGTTTGTTTACACCAGAAAGTCCATAACGCTTGAGCATATTCTTGATTCTGTCTTCCATTAGAAACGATTTATTGCGTCTTGGATATCAAGGTGGTGGGTGTGGAGCTTCATATCAATGCCCGCCTCCCAGCGCCACATCTCTTCCCCAT
>Ga0114918_10005080_pt1 | contig 11323 bp, 8 predicted proteins | sample LantaG_FD_87015 | JGI IMG/M metagenome (GOLD analysis project Ga0114918, IMG submission 87015) | Deep subsurface microbial communities from Baltic Sea to uncover new lineages of life (NeLLi) - Landsort_02402 metaG | ecosystem: Environmental > Aquatic > Marine > Oceanic > Sediment | place: Baltic... | reverse complement strand
TGAGGAGACGCTGGAGAATTTCAGGCAGGTAGTTGATATTTTCGAGGGATTGAAATAATAGGGAATTTATTTTGCACTTAATGTGCTATTTCCTAATTTTGACGCGCTCCGATAAAAATCCCTCCTTCTCCGCCTCCCGATAGCTATCGGGAGGCGGAGAAGGAGGACAAAGGTGGCTGAAAATTTATTGGAGAGATGGGTGAGTGGCTTAAACCAGTAGTTTGCTAAACTGCCGTATGGGTAACTGTACCGGGGGTTCGAATCCCCCTCTCTCCGCAAATTTGAAAGCAAATAAAAGCAACGTCCTGTAAAATGATTGATTTACAGGACGTTTTTATTTTACCACCGAGCAACCTAATGCAGAAAAAAGCATCTCCTTAGTGTCTTATTCGGTGGACATGAATTTTTAAATCCCAACTCCACCGAATGAATCATAATGCATTGATTTGCTGTGATATGCAGTTATAATGTTCTTAATAATATCATACCTTTGTATCGAGCTTTTTAACTTAAATCGATGGAGATGAAAACAGAAAAATCAACTTTCAGAATTTTATTCTATTTAAAAAGAACTAAAACCTTGAATAATGGTGAGTTAACTATTTTTATGAGAATCACTGTTGACGGTGAAAGAGCTGAGATTTCAACACATCAAAGCGTTGAATCCCACCTATGGAATCAGAAAAAAGGAATTGTTAAAGGTGTGTCCTTCTCATCAAAACAGATGAATGATTACCTTGAGCACCTCAAACTTAAGGTGTACCGGCATAAAAAGGAACTTGAAAGTAATGACCAAGAAGTTACCGCAAGGATCTTGGGTGATTTATTGCAGGGCAAAAATTCACAACGAAAAGGGCTCGTAGAACTATTCCTGGAACATAATAAACGCTGCCGAGAGCTGGTTGGGAGAGATATAGCTCCAGCTACCATGACCCGGTATGAAACAACCCTGATGCACGTAAAAAGCTTTATTCAAACAAAATACCGGCAACAGGACATGCCTTTGCAGAGTGTCAATCATGAGTTTATTAAAAATTTTGAACATTATTTAAAGACCGTTCGTAATTGTGGACACAATACAACGGTTAAATACATCCGCAATTTAAGGAAGATCATCCGCATGGCTCTTTCCAATGATTGGCTTAAAAAAGATCCATTCAGGAACATTACTTATCGTCTTAAAGAGGTCAACAGAGCTTATCTTACAGACCCGGAATTAAAATTACTTATCAATAAAGAATTTTCAAACGAACGATTGAGACGGGTCAAGGATATATTCCTTTTCAGTTGTTTTACTGGGCTGGCTTTCTCAGATGTAAAGAGCCTGACCAGAGAAAATATAACAATAGGTATAAATAACCAGAAATGGCTGAGAACAAAAAGAAAAAAGACAGGTAATCCAAGTGAAATACCCTTACTGAATGTACCCACTGCCATTATAAAAAAATATGAGAATGATCCGATATGTTTACTGGAGCAAAAACTTCTACCAGTTGGTAGCAATCAAAAGATGAATGCTTATCTCAAGGAAATTGCTGATTTATGTGATATCAATAAAAATCTTTCAACACACACTGCCAGGCATACCTTTGCTACAACCGTAACCCTGACCCATGGAGTTTCAATGGAAGCTGTTTCAAAAATGCTTGGTCACTCAAATGTTTCTACCACAAAACAATATACACGAATTGTGGATACACTTATAATAGATGAAATGAAAAAGGTTCAACAGCTTTACCAAATTCCAGAATCTAGGGTACCTCAAGGAAATTGATATTTCTCAAGACTGATAGCAAATGATTACAAATCTAATTCACGGCAACATAAATTAGTTTCAATTAAGGCATACCCTTCACGATTCAATCCGTTATGATCTGCATAAAGAGGGATTCGAACCTCTTCTCTAATATTCTGATAATAAGCTATTTACAAAGTTCTGAATTAGCTGGTATACCGATTGGTTCACCGGGCTCTTTTAATCATTCAAAGAACATCCAATAACTGCAAAAGCCGGACATCTTGACCACATTTGACCGATCAGATTATAAACAACATACATAACTAAGAAACAAGCACTTAACTCTGGCCAAGGATGGTCAATTTACTCCGGCAAAAGATGGTCAAGGCTACTGGCTTTTCCAGTAAATGCCTATTTTTCAATGCTAACCATTTCTATTTGTTAGAATTTATTTGACTTGCGTTCTTCCTTGTCGTAACTTGTATCAACATATTGATTACAGTTATTTTAGTTACATCAATTAACCAAAAATCAATCAAATGAAAACAATTTGTTTAGCCATATTGATTGCTGTATTCCTGTTACTATGTACAAATGGAATACAGGCACAAATTACACAAAATGAACTCAATCAATACGAATTGATGGGATTGTTTACCGGCACTTGGAAGACCTACACTTCCGGAAACACTGCAATTTTTTTTCCTTTCTTTATCTGCCTGGTTAATCCAGCTTTGAATGAATTCCCCGATTTTATGCTCTTCGATAGAATGAGGCGTAACAGCCATTAAAGTTAATTCTTCCATAGGGATGCCGGATGTACAGAAATGCAAATTGTTCAGTCCGATTTTCTTCAGAACTTTTAGATGCATCTGTAATTACCACTGGTCTTTAATAAAAAACAGATTATTTTTAATATCTTCAATAAACTGATCGTAATTGTGAGAGTGTTTTTTCATTATGCCCTCATATTCAGTGCTCCCTATACCCTCGGCACACATTCCAAATGCAATTAGTTCTCCGTCATTCTTCAACGCAGGTATACCATTTACAAATCCTTTAACGCATTGATAAAACGTATTATCCAAAGGGTAACCTCCGCAGGAAGTTATTGCCAGATCAGCCTGTTCACTTACTTTAACACAACTTTTTTCTTTTACAAATTCCACAGCTTTCTGATGCGACAGGAACTGATCTCCGGAAATTATCGCATTTATTTTCTTTCTTTGGTCAAGAACAATGTTTATCAAAAAATCGGAAGGGCACAACCAGGCTACAGAACTGTTTTCATTATGACAGGGATTATTTTCAAGCACAGCATTACTTGCATTTGGATGATTGAGAAATTCATAACCATGAAATTTCTTTATTGCATCTAAGGAAGAGAGTCCCGGGCATATCGCTTTCCTTCCTCCTGAGAAACCTGCCATGAAATGCGGTTCGACAAGTCCTATCAGTATCCGGAATCCAGCCTCAACATAATACCTGTTTAATCTGACCTTTTCTCCAGACCAGCTCTTTCCTTTAAGTTCGATAAGTTCAACTTCATTTTCCGCGTTGTGATCGATAATCCGGTAATGCTTAACAATCATTTCCCCGAACATTTTCTTTTTTTCATCAGAAGTAGAAGGCCGATGCATGCCTGTCGCAATAATAATCAGAATTTCTTCTCTTTTAATCCCATTTTGTACCAGAAACTCCAATAATTGAGGAAGAAAATCATAATTATGGTATTGGTCTTGTGAAATCTGATACCACAATCACAACATTTCTTTCCCTGCGGTCAGTCAGCTTTGATTCCAAAGAAGGGCTTCCTACCGGATGTGCCAAAGAGGTCATAAGTAATTTTGCAGGGGTATCAGAAACAACAGGATAATTTGACTGGTAAATGATGCTGTTATCGGGAACCTCCAGAAAAACCTCATTTAACCCATATCTTAATCCTATTTCTTTCATATGATTCTATTTACATCGCAATCATTTTCAAAATTATTCTATTTTGAACAAATATTACATAATACCGATTTTTTGGTTTAATATTTAATATGAGTGTCGGGAATGACGAATAATAATGATTATATTATAGAAAAATATTTGCCATGAATCTAATCAAATTTATTGAATCATTTCCAGATGAATCCTCATGCAGGATCAAATTTAAGGAATTTAGAGATGAACAAGGAGTCATTTGCAGAAAATGTGGAAGTAAAAATCATTATTGGTTAAAGACCGTAGATGAGTACCAATGTAAGAAATGTAAAACCAGGATATCTTTACGAAGCGGAACTGTTATGCAAGCAAGTAATCTACCATTCAGACACTGGTTTATAGCAATCCATCTGTTAACGAGTACAAAAAAGACCTTTTCTACATTGGAAGTGCAACGACAAATTGGGCATAAATTTTATGAGCCAATCTGGTATATGATACAGAAAATCAGGATGACTATTGGATCCAGAGACAGTAAATACCTGCTTGACAAGATCGTTGAGTTAGATGAAGGATTTTTTGAAAGCGTTGATACAGAAAAAGATGATGATGAAAAAACTACTCCAAAAAAGCGGGGACGAGGTAGTCAAAAACAAACCACGGTAATGGTAATGGCTTCAACGGTACATGTTTTTAATAAAATCAAGAAGTATAATAAACCAACGAAATTCAGATATGAAAGAATGCTTGTGGTTGATAACCTTAAAGGGCAAACAGTTGGAGAAAAAGTCTCGGGAAACATTAAATATGACTCTGTTGTAAAAACGGACAATTATAGCAGTTACTCAAAGATTAAAGAACATGTCTGGTGTCATATATCACAGAATGTAAGTCCTAAAGATGCCACAAAAGTATTACCCTGGGTTCATACGATGATAAGTAATGCTAAACGAATATTACTCGGTGTGCACTACATGATATCCAAAAAATACACTCAAAATTATTTGGATGAGTTTTGTTATAAAGTTAACAGAAGAAATTTTGGCGACCAACTATTTGACAGACTGTTGATAGCCTGTGTAACTACCAATTATAAAAACATTATTACTCATTATCGATAGTCATAATATTTAAAATATATGTTAATATTTTTAAAGTGTATTACAATACCGTATTCCTATCTTTGACAAGAACATTCTTACACGACAGGAGATATAAAATGAATATTGAGTAATAAATAGAACCTTGTTTTCTAAATCTTAAGCAATTATTCATTAACTTAATCATGAATTTGGAGATGTAAAAAAAAATATGATCTGACACTTTTCTAATAAAGAACCGACCAAATAAAACAAGTGAATTTATAAGATCATACAATTCTATATCATTAATTGACAAGCAGACGGGAAAGAATGAAACTGCAAAAAATGAGTATAATAACAGATGAAAAGCTTCGAAGGAAATCTTTACAGGATATTGAAGGGGAAACAGATTTATTGCAGAAGGCAGCCAAAATCCGGTATTTTGCCCAGCAATGCAGGGTTGATGTTTTCGAAATGCTTTATAAACGCGGCAATGGACATTGGGGCGGATCTGCTTCAGTAGCAGAAATACTTTCAACACTCTATCTGCATTTTTTAAAAACATATCCTGAAAACCCAAAAAACCCTGACAGAGACAGGTTGATTTTGAGTAAAGGTCATGCTGCTCCAATGCTTTACAACATTTTGGCAAAAAAGGGTTTTTTCCCAATGGAAGAACTTAGCACTTTTAGAGAATTAAACAGCATTCTGCAGGGTCATCCATGTATGAACAAGACTCAGGGGGTAGATATCTCTTCCGGACCTCTTGGACATGGTATATCTGTTGGCCTTGGGATGGCTCTTGCGGCCCGTTTACAAAAAAAAGATTATTGGACCTTTGTTATTGTCGGCGAAGGTTGCCTCAACGAAGGTCAAAGCTGGGAGGGAATTATGGCGGCAGCAAAGTTCACACCGCCCAGATTAGTAATAATGGTTGACTATAATAAGGTTCAACTTGATGGTCCCTGTTCTGATATTATGCCATTGGACCCACTATCCGATAAATTCAAAGCATTTAACATAAATGTTGCAGAGAAAGTATACGACGGACATGATGTTTTGGACATTATGAAATCGCTGGACTGGGCAAAAGAAAACCAGAAAAATCCATCTGCTATAATTTATAAGACACACAAAGGCAAAGGGGTATCATTCATGGAAGATAACTATAAATGGCATGGCAGTACAATAGATGATGAATCTTACACCCGCGGTAAAGGTGAACTAATAGAAACTTTGATGAAGTTAAAGATATGAAAAATCCTGATTTAATTTCAATGCGTCAGGCACTAGGAGATGTACTTTTAAAATTAGGAGATGAAGTCCCTGAATTGGTAGTTCTGGATTCAGATGTTTCCTCAAGTACACAAACAATACATTTTGGGAAGAAATTCCCGGATCGTTTCTTTAATGTGGGAGTTGCTGAAGCTAATATGGTTGATATTGCCGGAGGAATGGCCACATGTGGTTTTCGACCGGTCGCCAGTGCTTTTGCTATCTTTCTGACTCTTAAAGCTGCGGAGCAAATCAGTAATATAATTTGTTATAATAAATTGCCTGTCATATTATTGGGTGGATATGCCGGACTTTCAGATTCATTCGATGGAGCCAGTCACCAGTCTATAACTGATATTGCAGTAATGCGGGCCATGCCTAATCTTAATGTCATAGATCCAGCTGACGCCATCGAACTAACACAGGCAATGCAGCAAATGATAACCTATGATGGCCCTTCATATATACGAATTTCCAGAAACCCCCGTCCTCTTCTCTTTGAAAATGATGAACCATTTAAATTCGGAAAAATCAGGAAAATTCAGGAAGGAAGCGATATGACAATAGCAGCATGCGGAGTTACTGTTTCCATGGCAATTGATGCTGCGTCTGAACTTAAATCAAAAGGTATATCTGCTGAAGTTTTAAACATTTCAACTATTAAGCCACTCGATGTAGATACTTTGGTCAGATCTGTCCAAAAAACAGGCTGTATACTTACAGTCGAGGAACATACAATCTGTGGAGGCATGGGTAGTGCTGTTGCCGAAGCTTTAATGAAAAACCATCCCGTAAAAATGGATTTTATCGGTATATCCGATACCTTCACTGAAACGGGCTCATACTTAGAACTCCTTAAAAAATATGGTATATCAAAAGAGTCAATAAAAGATAAAGTATTGAAATTAGTCACGGAATAAATAAATAAATAAATGAAATGAAGAATCGAATACAAACTCATCAAATCTCAAACTCCCTGGACATTCTGATCAAAAGGTGTTCAGTAGATTTCGCCCATGCAATAACCAAAACTATTCATTGGAAGCTGACCGCAAAAGTTACGTTGATGATAGGCTTCTTTGTATGGGCCTGTACGGTTACTGCGGAGCCGTTATACCAGGTAGCCGACAGCTCGTTCGGAAAAACCACATCAATCGATGTGAAAAAAGGTATGGTAAAGGGGCAACCCAATCTCATTATATTCAAAATTGATGCGGGCAAGAAGATCGGAACCGTTAGTCCTATGATATATGGACAGATGGTCGAGCAAGCCTACTGGAGCGTACATCTTGGTTTGTGGGCGCAGTTGATCGACAACGGCGGATTTGAACTCGATCGAGATAAGAAATACCCCACCGTAGCCCAAGGATGGGAACTGACTTCTACGGATACGGGGAACCAGTTCGACGGAAAGCTTGATGACCAGAAGCCTTTCAACGCCGGATTCTCACAGCAGATAAACATCTCGAAGTTTGTTGGTGGTGAGGTTAGGCTCTCTCAGAAGGGTCTTTATGTCAAACGCGGCGTAGATTACAAAGGATTTGTTTTCCTTCGTGGAGATAAATCAGAATCCATTCGTGTGGCACTTTTGTCGAATACCGGCGATGAGTTAGCCTCTCAGGATCTTGGCAAGTTGGTGGGTAAGACGTGGCACAAGTTCGAGTTTGTCCTTCGGCCGAATGCGGAATGTAAGGATGCAGCATTCGTCCTCGGTCTCAGAGGTGAAGTCGTTTTAGGCGTGGATCAGATTCAGATTTACCCATCAGACACCTACCAGGGTCATGGCACAAGGACTGACATGGTGGAATTGTACAAGGGATTAAAACCCACCTTTATCCGATGGCCGGGAGGGACTTACCTGATCTGGCACCACTGGAAGAACGGTATCGGACCTTACGAGATGAGGCCAGTGGGAGACGGTAGAAGGGTAACAGGGCAAGTGGGAGAGTGGGACCCGAATACGTTTGGCACCGACGAGTATATACAGTTCTGCAAGGATGTAGGTGCAGAGCCAATGATAAACGTAAACATCAAGGATAGTCTGCAGAACACGCTGGACTGGATCGAGTATTGTAACGGATTGATGAACACGGAGTGGGGATCTAAAAGAGCCCAGAATGGTCATAACGATCCTTATCAAGTGAAGTATTGGGTGATAGATAATGAGCCCACCATCCTGACCAGGCAAAAGGGTTTCGAAGCCAACCAATATCCGCAGCTCGCCAGGAAGTGGGCTGAGGCGATGAAGAAAAAAGATCCTTCCATCAAGGTGCTGATCATGGGGGAGACCAAAGTTCAATCGTATTTTAGCACCATGCCGGAGTTCACGGCCCAGGTGGTCAAGGAGACCAAAGACGTTATTGACCAGCTTTGCGTTCACTTGTACTACGATGAGGCGCTTTTAGGCATGCCATATAAACTGGCCGGGGCGATCAGCACGATGAAAAAGTTGATCGATCAATCATGCAACGGAAGAGATGTTAAAGTTGCATTGACAGAGTGGAATCCGCATTGCAATACGTCCATGGGAGTAAATATGAAACAGCCGGATGAGATGAAAAAAAACCTGCAATCCAAAACATACGGGGCCGGGAACTTAAACCAGGCGATTGAAGGAGCCCAGTTGTTTCACGTGATGGAGCGCGCCAGTGCTGCGAACATTCTGGACATTGCTACGCCGTGCCAACTTTGCGTGAATGTGGACCGGTATTCAGGGACATGGCTTAGGAGCGCCCTGGTGCAGATCAACAATAATACGGCATGGACAAGCCCGCTGTATCATGTGAATGCATTGTACTCAAGACTCCGCCAGCCATACCTGATTCAAATTGCTGCGAAAGACATACCATCAGTTCAGGCGGATACCAATAACGGAGTCAGCTTTCCCTCTGTGGATGTTGTTGCTTCACAGGGTGAATTGAAGAACCTTATCGTTATCAAGGCAGTTAGCAACAGCAGCAGCCAGGAGTATGAACTGCGATTCGACATCAAGTCTATCAAGAAGATCAGGGCAATTAAAGTTACGGAGATCAGAGCTGACTCACCCTTTGTCATGAACACAGCATCAGCACAAAAGGAGGTGGTACCAAAGAAGGGAACGATTTCTGCAGATGGCAACAGGTTCGTCTACAAGCTAAAGCCTCACACGGTTGCTGCGATGGAGGTCACGGTCGAATGAGTAAGTGATTATTTGATGCTTTGATAAAATAGAAAAAACGATAAAAGGTCCTTCTAATAGGTAATAATAGAAGGACCTTTTTAAAAAATGCTGCATTAGGAACGATTGGTCTTAACAGACAAACTGTTGATCCAAACATTCCCTAATTTCTCAAATCGGATAATGCTCAGTTTGTTGCTGTCTGCGATGTGGATTCATGGCATCTGGCCAACGGACAAAAGCAGGTTAACAATTATTATGCCAGGCAAAAAGGATTTTCATATAAGGGTTGTGATGCCTATGGTGATTTCAGGGAGTTGTTGCGTCGCAAAAATGTTGACGCCGTGATGATAACAACACCCGATCACAGGCTTGTTACATTGGCTATTGAAGCAGCTCCCTTGGTATGCTTTGAAGGAACCGATGGATGGATCGAAATTGAATATCCCGATAAACTCACTGCAAGTTCACAAACCATTCTCGATTCGCTAATCGGCGCAGGAAAGATTTCATTTAAGGATCTGCCTTCAGATAAGGAAGATTTTCTGCTTGCAATAAAAAATGGGAAGCAGACTATTGAACCTTTGGAGGCGGTTCGTCGAACTATTTAAATATATCAACTGGATTTAATTTCAAAAAAAACGGGTTCGACACTTAGAAGGAACGGTGAGGAGCCGCTGTTGAAATAGTATCAGACCTGGCTGGTGTATACGGCTGCCGGAAACTGGTTATCAGAAACTAATTAACTAGTGTTTCGCAGATTATATAAATGGTTGATAAATAGTAAAATAAGTTAATAACATATGTTCTTTAAAAACTTGATTTTTGCTTAGGTTTTGATTAAATTTAATCAAAACCCTGCAAATCATGTTAAAGAAATTGCCTGTACAATCACAGTTAGAGATGTTTAAAACAGTGCTTACGAGTTTTATTCATCCTGAACACGAACTCTGCCTTTTAGTGAAGAAGATTGATTGGGATGGTTTGGAAAAGGAATTTGCTCCACTGCATGGAAAGGTTGGACATCCTTCAGTTCCCATCCGGACCATAGTAGGTCTTCTGTTGTTGAAGCAGATGTATAACCTGGGAGATGAAACAGTTGTTGAAAGGTATCTTGAGAATCCATACTGGCAGCACTTTTGCGGGAAGGTCTATTTTCAGTATGAACTTCCGTTTGATCCGAGCGACTTTTTACACTTTCGTCACCGGATCGGCCCGGAATGGATGAAGAAGATCTTTAAGCAGAGCATAGATCTGTATGACAAAGACTTTATACGCAGGGAAGTAAAAGAAGTACGGGTTGACACAACAGTCCAGGAAAAGAACATCACCTTCCCGACTGATCGGAAACTGACAGAAAAAGTCATAGAACACTGTAAACGAATTGCAAGAAAAGAAGGGATAAAGCTGACATGTACATATGGCTGGGAAATAAAGAAGTTAAAACACCAGTTGCGATTTGCACGCAAACCGAAGAACATGAGAAAACTGGTTAAAGCACAGAAAAGGCTTCACAGATTAGCGTTCAAGATATATCATGATCTGGTAAAACAGCTTTATCCGATACCAAAGTCATACATGAAAGAATTTGATGTTTTATACAGGGTGCTTACACAACAAAGAAATGACTCTAACAAGATTTACAGCATACACGAACCGGAAGTTCTTTGCATATCGAAAGGTAAAGAGCATAAGCAGTATGAGTTTGGTAACAAGAGTTCATTTGCCTATACAAGGAAATCCGGGATCATTGTCGGAGCGATGGCAATAGAAGGAAACGCATATGATGGTCACACCTTAAAACCGCAACTAGAACAGGTAAAAGAATTAACGGGGAGCAAAATCAAGAAAGCTATAGTTGACAGAGGTTATAAGATCAAAAAAGGCATTTTAGGGATAGACATTGTAATGCCAAAGATGCTAAAGAGTAGAGAGTTATTACCTGAAGAAGAAACGGGAAGAGCGATGCCGGTTAAAGGCAGGAATAGAGGGACTTATATCACACCTGAAACACGATCACAGGATGATAAGAAATTACCTCAGTGGCACAGCAGGAGACCAAACCAACACATTATTGGCTGCTACAGCATACAATATGAAAAAGTGGATGAGGTTAAAGAGACAAGAAATATTAAACTTAAT
>Ga0114918_10005079_pt1 | contig 11323 bp, 8 predicted proteins | sample LantaG_FD_87015 | JGI IMG/M metagenome (GOLD analysis project Ga0114918, IMG submission 87015) | Deep subsurface microbial communities from Baltic Sea to uncover new lineages of life (NeLLi) - Landsort_02402 metaG | ecosystem: Environmental > Aquatic > Marine > Oceanic > Sediment | place: Baltic... | reverse complement strand
TTCCTTTTCCCCCCTTCCCCCCCCCCCCCCCTTTTTCCCCTTGCGATCGCGGACGGGGCTTGTGATGGATGATTGAGGTGGGGGGGGTGCTGCGCGCGCGCGTGTGTGGTCAGGGGGTGTGCGCGCGGCGGGCCCCTCTTGCAGCGTGTGTGCGTCGGTCGCCACGCACACCGGCTTTCGAGGGGCCTTCCGGTCTTCTCCACACACACTCCAGCCTCCCCCGCGCCGCCGTCCCTTCCCCCCCCCCCTCGCCTTTCCCTGTCAACCCCAAACTCCACCCTGGTGAGTGAACGTGTAAACCAAAACAAGCCATGACAGACCGCGAATGAACGTGTGCGCGCGCACAGGATCGAGTGTTGTGAAAAGGGTCGGGTGAGGGAGGGGGGAGAGGAGAAGGCCGTGAGCGGGGGGGCTTTCCTCTCTCACTCTGGAACGCGCCCAAGGGGCGCACAACGCACCCGCCCGTCCACACACTCCCCTCCCCATCCACACACGCCCACACACCCCACACACATGCTGGCCCGCCGCTTGGCCGCCCTGGCGGCGGCCGCCGGCTCATCGCGGGCCCGCCCGCCCCACCTCGGCCGACCAATGTCGGCCAGTTCCGATGCGGCCTCCTCGTTCGGCCGGGACGACGCGGCCGACGTCCTTGGCGCGCACGGCGTCCACGCGGGCTCGCCGTCCTTTGTCGCCAATGCTGCCGCCGCGGACGCCGCTTGGGCCGAGGTGGCTGCCCTGCACGCCAAGGCCGCGGCGGGCGGCGGTCCGGCCGCGGTCGCGCGCCACCTCGCTCGCGGCAAATGGCTGCCCCGAGAACGCATCGACGCGGTGCTGGACCCGGGGTCGCCCTTCCTGGAGCTCAGCCCGCTGGCCGGGCATGGCATGTATGGTGAGAGAGGAGAGCGTTAACCCTCCGCCTCCCTCTCCCTCTCTCTCACGCGCGCGTGAGAGAGAGGGAGAGGGAGGCGGGGTGCATTCACACGGCGCGACTCAGCGCGCGCGGCGCGACCCCGCACCCCCCCCCCGACCTCCACATGCCTCCCTTTATCAAACCGGGCGCCGCCCGTCGACGCCCATCTCTCTCCCCCCTCCCATGCATGCTCTCTCCATCACCACACAGGCGCCGAGGATGTCCCCGCTGGCGGCATCGTGACCGGCCTGGGCCGCATCCGCGGCCGCCTGGTCGCCCTGGCCGCGAACGACCCAACAGTCAAGGGCGGCACCTACTACCCCATCACGGTCGCCAAGCACCTGCGCCTCCAGGAGGTCGCGGAGGCGTGCGCCGCGCCCTGCCTGTACTTTGTCGACTCCGGAGGCGCCAACCTGCCCCGCCAGGCCGACGTCTTCCCCGGGCGCGACCACTTTGGGCGCATCTTCTACAACCAGGCCCGCCTGTCCGCGGCGGGCATCCCGCAGGTGGCGGTCGTGGCGGGCTCCTGCACCGCGGGCGGCGCGTACGTGCCCGCCATGGCGGACGAGGCCATCATCGTGCGCGGGGCCGGCACCATCTTCCTGGGCGGCCCCCCCCTGGTCAAGGCCGCGACGGGCGAGGCGGTGAGTGCGGAGGACTTGGGGGGGGCCGCCCTGCACACGTCCGTGTCGGGCGTTGCGGACCACCTGGCCGAGTCGGAGGCGCATGCGGCGGCCCTGGCGCGGCGGGTGATCGGATGCCTGGGCCACGCGGGCGCGGGCGCCCCCGGGAGGGGCCCACCCCCCCCTCCCCTCCCGCCCGACCCGCCCCTCTTCGACCCGGCAGAGCTGCGCGGCGTCGTCCCGTCCGACCGGCGCGCGTCCTACGATGTGCGCGCCATCCTGGCCCGCCTGCTTGACGGGTCCCGCTTCGCCGAGTTCAAGCCGTCGTACGGGCCGACCCTCGTAACGGGGTGGGGCAGCTTGGGCGGGCGCCCAGTCGGCGTGGTCGCCAACAACGGGGGCGTCCTGTTTCATGAGTCCGCCCTCAAGGGGGCGCACTTCATCCAGCTGGCGGAGCAGCGGGGGGTCCCCCTCCTTTTTATCCAAAATGTGGTCGGCTTCATGGTGGGGCGGGAGTACGAGGCGGCGGGCATGGCCAAGGCGGGCGCGAAGCTGGTGACGGCCGTGTCGTGCGCGACGGTGCCAAAGCTCACGCTCGTGGTGGGCGGCTCGCATGGTGCGGGCACGTACGGCATGGCGGGCCGCGCCTTCTCCCCGGTCTTCCTGTTCACCTGGCCATCCGCCCGCATCAGCGTCATGGGCGGCGACCAGGCGGCTGCCGTGCTGGCGGACGTGGAGGCGGCTAAAAGAGCGCGGGACGGGGGCGGGGAGTGGGCTCCCGCCGACCGGGCCGCCTTTGAGGACGGCGTCCGGGCCCGGTACGAGGCGGAGGGGCGCCCCGCGTTCGCGTCGGCCCGCCTCTGGGACGACGGCTGCATCGACCCGGCGGCGTCCCGGGACGTGCTCAGCCTGGCCCTGGAGGCGGCGGTGGCGGGGTGGTGGGCGCGTGGCGGGGGTGGAGGGGTGCCGCCGCCGGGGCGGTTTGGCGTGTTTCGGATGTAGAGAGATGGGCGAAGAGAGAGAGGGAGCGAGACAGCGGAATGGAGGGAGAGAGGTTGGTCCCTCACAAAAAAATCAGTCTCCGCCCGTCGCCCCCGCCGCCCCACCCCCGCCCTCCACCCACACCAGCTCCTCGCCCGTCGCCACCAGGGACCCCACGCCCACGGCCACCCCACCCACCACCCCGTCACATGGCGCCAGGACGGCGTGCTCCATCTTCATCGCCTCCAGCACCGCGACGGGGTCGCCCCGGGCGACGCGGTCGCCCGTGCGCACGCTCACCTTCACCACCCGCCCGGGCATGGGCGACACGGCCGGCTGGGCGGCGGCGGCGGCGGCGGCGGCGGCCACCGCGCCGCCTTCCTCCGGCCTCCGCGCCCACCGCCGGGGCAGGGCCACTCGCGCGTCCAGCCCGCCCCCCGCCTCGCCCGGGTCAGCGCCCCACACGTTGAGCACCAGCTCGTCGCCGTCGCGGCCGGCGCCCACGTCCGCCCGCACGGCCCGGCCGGCGATGGTGGTGGTCAGCGTGTGCAGGCCGGTCGTGCTGCCAGGTGGCGGAGGGTGCAGGACCGGGCGGACCAGGGTGACGTCCACGGCCAGGGGCGGGTGGGGCGTGCCGTCAGGCGTGGCGCCGCCCGATAGGGGCGGCGCAGGCACGACTGCCCCCGTCACCCGCACGTCCCCGCCCGGCAGGAAAGCCAGGTCCAGGTCGGCCACCGCCCGGTAGGAGGGCAGGGCCAGGCGGAGCGAACGCCCCGCCGCCAGGCCGGTGATGGGGCGGGCCGAGGCGTCGCCGGACCAGGCGCCCCAGGAGGGAGGCGCGGAGGCGGCCGGCTCGCCGCCCGCGGCCGCCGCGCCCAGCAGATGGCGGGCGGCCGCGGCGACCGCGACCGAAGCGGGCGGCGGCGGGGGCGGGGACGTGAGCTCGCCGCCGTGCTCGACCAGGAACCCCGTCCCGATCGCGGGGGCGGCTGTCTCCCCCCCGGCGCCGCCCTCCACCTCCCGCCCGCTCGCGACGAAGGCTGGGTGGCCCGCGATGCGCCAGCACAGGCCCACGTTGGTGTGGAGGCCGCCCAGGCGAAGGCCTGCCAGGCCGGCGCGCAGGGAGGCCAGGGCGGCCTCGCGCGTGGGCCCGCGGGCGATGAGCTTGCCCACCATGGGGTCGAAGAACACGCCCACGGCCGCGCCGGGCGCCGTCAGGGCCGCGTCCAGGCGCAAGGAAGAGGGCGAGGGCGAGGAGGAAGAGGAGGGCGCGCCGCCGCCGCCCTCGCCCCACGTGAAGGCCGTCGCGCCGGGTGGCGGGCGCCAGGCCGAGACCGTGCCCGCGGACGGCAGGAACCCCGCCTCCGGCCGCTCCGCGTACAGGCGGGCCTCGACCGCGCAGCCGGCCAGCCCGACGTCGGCCTGGGTGAAGCCCAGGGGCTCGCCCGCTGCCGCCCGCAGCTGCTCCTCCACCAGGTCCAGCGGGGCGGGCGCGGGGGCGGGGCTGTGGCCTCCACCACCCCCACCCCCACCCCCACCCCCACCACCCCCACCCCGCCGCCGCACGACCGTCGTCACGCCCTCCGTGACCGGGTGCTCCACTTGGAGCCGAGCGTTGACCTCGAGAAAAAAGGCCTCGCCCGTGGCCCCATCCACCAGGAACTCGACCGTCCCGGCCCCGACGTAGCCCGCCGCCCGGGCGGCCGCGACGGCGGCCGCCCCCAGCGACGCCCGCGTCTCCGGCGCCAACCCCGGCGCGGGCGCCTCCTCCAGGACCTTTTGGTGGCGGCGCTGGACGGAGCAGTCCCGCTCGTTCAGGTGGACGACGCCGCCGTGCGCGTCCGCCAGGACCTGGACCTCGATGTGGCGGGGGTCCAGGACCAGGCGCTCCAGGAGGAGGCGGTCGTTGCCAAAGGCGGCGGCGGCTTCCCGGCGCGCAGACGCCAGCGCGGCAGCCAGGTCGGCCGGGCGGGCGACCGCCTTCATGCCCTTGCCCCCGCCACCCGCGACGGCTTTGACCAGGACGGGGTAGCCCACCGCCTCCGCGGCGGCGGTCAGGGCGGCGTCGCTCTGGTCGGCGCCGTGGTAGCCGGGCACCACGGGCACTCCCGCGGCGAGCATTATTTCCTTCGCGGCCGCCTTGTCGCCCAGGGCCGCGATGGCCGCGGGCGGCGGCCCCACCCAGGCCAGGCGGGCGCCCTCCACGGCCGCCGCAAAGGCCGCGTTCTCGGACAGGAAGCCGTAGCCCGGGTGCACGGCGGTCGCCCCCGACGACGCCGCGACGGCCAGGAGGGCGCTCTGGTTGAGGTAGGAGAGCGCCGCGGGCGCGGGGCCGAGGCGGTGGGCCTCGTCCGCCAGCGCGACGTGCGGCGCGTCCGCGTCCGCGTCCGAGAACACGGCGACGGTGGGGATGCCCAGCCGCCTGGCGGTCGCGATGATGCGGCACGCGATCTCGCCCCGGTTGGCCACCAGCAGGCGGGCGATGGCTGGAGGGGGTGGCGGTGAGAGGGCCGGCGGCGACGAGGACGACGGGTCCGGGCGGGCGGGGCGAACTCGCGTCGCCGTCGCCGTCGCCGCGCCCCGCGCCCAGGGCGCGGGCGGACCCGTCCCGCTCGCCGGTAGGCGTTGCTGAACGGGAGTTCCCGCAACGATGACGACCACCCGGTAGGTGGCGGCCGCCGGGCGGCGGGCCCGGCGGGCGGAGGCGAGGAGGAGCGCGCGCATGGAATCGGGAGAGTGCCTCGGCTCTCTCACCTTTCATCTCTCCCGCCCGCCCATCCGGCTCGTGTGCCCGCGGACACACAGCCTCCCCTCACGCGCCCTGCTATAATCTCTCTCTCTCTCTCTCTCTCTCTCTCTCTCTCTCTCTCTGTACTGTTGCAACCCCCCACCTCAACCATCACTCCCCCCTCCACGCTGGCGCCCGCTTCTGCGCGAAGGCCGCCAACCCCTCCAGCCGGTCCCAGCTCCCAAGCAGGCGCCCGTAGCAGGCCGCCTCCAGGGCGAGCGCGCCCGCCGCGTCCAGCCCGGCCCCGCCGACCACCGCCGCCTTCGCCGCCCGCAGGGACAGCGGGGCGGCCGCGGCGATGGCAGCCGCCAGGGCCAGGGCCCGCGCGTCGGCCGCGCCGTGGGAGCCCGCGTAGCCGGTCGCGCCCGCCGCGTCGCCGGCCGTCGCGGCGTACTCGGCCAGGCCCATCCCCACCGCCTCCTCCACCCCGACCCGGCGACAGGTGGCGATCAGGTCCAGGGCGCGGGCCGGGCCCACCAGGCGGGGCAGGCGGGCGCACCCGCCCGCGCCGGGGATGATGCCCAGGCGGGCTTCAGGGAAGGCCAGCGCCCCGCCGGGCCCCACGACGCGCAGGTCGCAGGCCAGGGCCAGCTCGGCGCCACCGCCCAGGGCCACGCCATCAATGGCGGCGATGGTGGGCATAGGTAAGGAAGCTAGAGAGGAGAAGGTAGACCCCAAGTCGGCCACAAAGGCCGCCGCCTCGCGGGGGGTCATGGCCGCCCGCTCCCTCAGGTCGGCGCCCGCACAGAAGGCGCCGGGCACGGCGGACCGGACGATGACGGCCCGGGTGGTCGTCTCCGACCGCAGGGCGGCGATGGCTTCCTGAAGCTCGCGCAGGAGTTGGCGGCCTGTGAAGTTGTGGGAGGGCGCGCGTGCGCACATGAGAGAGAGAGACAAGGGGTTGAGAGAGAAATAGACGGGGAGAGGACAAAGCACGCACGCCCCCACCTCTCTCCCTCTTCTCTCTCTTCTCTCACCGATCGCATTCTTGGCTTCGGGCCGGGTCAGGGACAGGCAGAAGATGCCGTCGTGCTTGCCCGCCAGGGGCTCCAGCTGGACGTGGAGGTGCGGCTTGTGGGGAGGGGTGGTGGTGGTGGTGGTCGACGCGGACGCGGACGACGCTGACCGGGACGCGTGGAAGCTGCTGCTGCTCCTGCTGCTGCTTCCACCCCGGGCCAGAGTGGAGGCCCAGGTGGCGGCGCACCCACTCGCCGCGAGCGGGCGGGCGGATGTGAGCAGGAGGCGCGCGGCGGTCGCAATCATTTTTTTTTTGTGATGGAACGAATGGGACGACAACGACTCGCGTCCGACCTCCCCTGCAAAACAAAAAAACGACCTCTTCATTTTACCGTCTCTCTCCCGGCTCACGCACACCCACTCCCCTGCACATGCACTGGCCGCCAGTGGCCCCAGGCACGCCAGAAAAAAGAGAAACACACACAAACTCTTCCCCCGTCGCAAATGAAACCCACACCCCTCTCTCTCTTTCTCCTCTTCTTCCATCCATCCCGCCCCCTCGACCCCCCTCCATCTCTCTCCCTCCCCCTCCTCTCTCTCTCCACTCCTCTCCCCTCCCCACATTCCTCCTCACACCCGCACAAAGTCGATGGTGCACGTCGACTTGAGCAGGCCAAACCCAAAGTCGACGCCAAACAGCTGGGCCAGCTGGAGGCCGTACCGGAACCCAAACTCGCCCAGCTGGGTGGGTTGGACTGTGTGAATGAGGGAAAAGGGAAGGGAATGATGGGTGGTGGTGGTGAGGGCACGGGCGGCGGGAGGGGTCAGGGACGACGCACGGCGCACACAGCACACACACCCTCCCCCGCTCTCAAAAAATAGCGAACTCACTGCTGGGCAGCCAAATCACAAAGCCGTCCGAGGTGGGGGTGACCCGGGCGCCCTCGGGCGCGGTCTTCCCGCCCAGGGGCAGGTCGATCGTGGCCTTGAGCGTGCCCGCCACGTCCAGGATCTCCGGCAGCATCCAGGCGACGGGGTTGGGGATGACGACGCCGACCTTCGGGAAGGAGCCGAAGTAGCGGTCCACGCACAGGTTGAAGCCCGTCCCGAAGAAGGGGGTCGCGACGCGGCCGCCCAGCAGCAGGTTGAGGGTGGTGCCCCCGACCGTGCCCAGGACCTGGCCGGACGTGTTGTCGATGCCCTTGGCCGCCACCGCGCCGGACGCCGTGTTGCCGGCGGACGCGTCGCCGCCGGCCGGGGCCTTGCCGCCGCCGTCCGGCGCGTTGGGCGCGGCGTTGAGGGTGACGGGGCGGCCGCCGTTGTCGGACGCTGCCGCCGCAGAGGAGCCCGCCCCGCTGACGGGCGGGGGGACGGACAGGACGCCGGCCGGGGTGCCAGCGGCGGGCTGGGCCGTGGCGGTGGCAGGGACAGCGGGCGCGGCAACGGCCGCGCCGGCCTGGGGCGCGGCCACCGCGGGCAGCGCGCTGTCCGCCGCGAGCGCGACGGCTGCGGCGGACGGCTTGGCCGCCGTCGCCTCGGGCGGCTGAGCCGCGTCGTTGGCAAACTTGGGCACGAATGCGTCCATGGCGGCCTGGCGGGCGGCCAGGTCGGCGGCGGCGGGCGCGGCGGCGGCGGCCGCGTCCGCCAGGAGGGCGGCCAGGGCCGGCGCTGGCGCGCCCGCCGCAAAGGCCGGGTTGTTGGGCGGGACGTAGCCGGCGGTGCCGTACCCCGGCGAGGCCACGGCCGCGGCGGCCAGGGAGGCCGGGTCGGCGGCGGGGGCGGCAGCGACACCAGCGCCCGGCCCGCCGCCGCCCGCCCCCTGCACCGACAGGGCGGGCCGAGCTTCCACCACCCCGCCAGCGGTCGGGATCTTGAAGACAGGCGCGGCCTCGTTGACCTGGGCCACGCTGCGCCGGTCGGACGGGTCCCGCCGGGCCAGGTCCAGCTCGACGGGGGCCTGGTAGTCCGCGTCCGTGGCGGCGGACGCGGACCCGCCGCCCTTGGGCGCGGCACCGCCCCCTTGCACGGCCGCCTGCGGGTCGCGCGGCGTGCCCGTCCCCGTGATGGTCGCCAGCACGTCCGGGTCCAGGCGGGCGAGGGCGTTGGGGTCGTAGCCGTCGGGAGAGGAGGCCGAGGCCGCCGTCCCTTCCAGCAGGGACCGGCGGGCGGCCGTGGAGGCGGGGCCCGCGGCGGCCAGGAGCGCGGCGCAGAGCGCTGCGCGGGAGAGGCGCATGGTGGTGTGTGTGTGTGTGTGTGTGGAGTGTGTGTGTGGAGAGGGAGCGTGTGTTTTTGGAAGGTGGACCAACACTGTCTGTGTGTGAACTGTGCTGTTGACGGGACGGGGGAGCAGCGGGTGAGCGGGAGTGTAGGCGGGCAGGGGCGTGGCGAGGTGCGCGGTGCGCCGAGAGCGAGAGAGAGAAGGGGTGCGTCCTCCCCAGGGTTTGCTTCCTCGTTTTCGCGGCGCGAGAGAGCCCGCGCGCGCACGGCTGCTCCTCCCACGCCTCCGGACGCGGGCACTCGCGTCTCGGGTGCTGCGTGCCCGTGCACTGGGGACATGAAGTCGCAGCTCCCCTGCTCTCCCTAGGAGCGGCGTGGGCCGGGTGGAGCTCGGCCCGGCGCCACAGGCGGACACGCGAGCAGGGGAGACGGGGGAGGAACGGCGCATGCGGCGACGTCCTCGGGCCGGAAGCCGGGCTCGGGGGGCATGCGCCTCGGCACGCTGCTCTCTTCTCCTTCGTCCACCTCGCGGCAGGGCAGCTCTGGAGGCGGGGGCATATCTCTCACCTTGACGCGCGACGGTCTGGTGAAGTGGAGCGCGGTGGCGTGGCGGGCGCTGCTGTCTCGGACACGGAAAAGAGAGTGAGGAGCAAGCAGCAGACGCGCGCCCACCATTCGTCTCTCACACCGCATTCGGCGCCGACGTCCTTCTCTCTCCACCGGCTGGTCTCTGTCGCAACACACTCCCTGACAATCCTGCTGGTCGTCGACCTGTCCTCCCAGACGCAGGTATGTGTGCGCGGGTGAGAGAGGAAAGAGGCAGAGCGAGAGCGTGTGGAGGGCGCAAGAGGCGAGAGGCCTGCGCCGGGCCCCAGGGTCGGCATTGGCGCGCTCGACGGGGGCCCCTTCCTCCCTTCTTGCGGGGGCCCGCAAGCGCTTGCGCGCCTCTCCACCATCTCTGCCTCGCACACCCGCCCTTTCTCCCTTCCCCCCAAGTCGACGCACATATCCTGCACACATATCTGTGCGTGTGCTTGGGGTGAGCCGCCGCCTGCTCGAGCGCGCTGCCCCTGCCCTCTCCCCTTTCCTCGGCGAGCGCGATAACACGCTTGGCGACGCTCTCACTCTCTCTCTCCGCCCCGCCCCTGCCCCACCACCGCCACAGGACTCCGCACCACACACCCTCCACCTGCTTGCCAAGAGGACCGAGCTTCCTTCCCTGCGGCGCCGCGCGTGACGACTCCGTCACCCCCCCCCCCCCACCGCCCAAACCCACGTTCGGAGCAGCAGCCGCGCGCACCGTAGCGCGCGTCCCTCGTTTCGCGCCATGCGCGAGCACTCCTCCTCCGCCCCCTGCGGCCCGGCCTCCTGCGCCCCGCCCCCGCCGTCCTGGGCGTCGGCCGACAACACCGCCCCCGCACCTAGGCGGCATGGGCGGCGGTGCGGCGGGCGCTCCCCCTTCTGCGGCCTGCCCGCCCACCACCCCCTCCGCGTCGCCGCGTCGCTCGCGCTGCTCCTCCTGCTCGCGACGGCCGGGCGCGGCGCGTCCGCGGCCGCCCGCCCGGGCCGGCCCGACCCCGCGGCGGGCGCGGCCGCCCTGGCCACGCGCAGCCTTCTAGAGGCCGTCACCAGCGCGGTCGACGCCGCGCCCGCGCCGGCCCCGGCCTTGGACGCCCTCAAGGACCGGCTGGCCAAGGCCAACGCCGTGCTCGCCCTGCGCAAAGCGGGCCTCCTGCCCGGCAACGCCCGCCTGCCCGCCTCGCTCCAGGCCAAGACGGTGGACGCCGTCAACGTGGCCGCGCCCGTGTACGACATCCCGGGCCTAGGCGGGGCGCGGCCCGTGCTGTCCCAGGACGTGGGCGGCCCCCTGGCCTGGGAGAGCCCCCGCCCTGCCGCCGCTGCTGCTGCCGGTGCTGGAAAGGCGTGGGGCCCGCCCGAGGGCTGGCTCGCGTCCGCGCCCTCCCTGGCCCCTCGCCCAGGCTTTGACGGCGGGCCCGCCGCCCCGACCGACCCGGTGCGCCAGCCGGCCGGCGTCAACGCGACCGGCCCGCTGGCGGACTTGATGGCAGCGGCCGCCGCGGCCGCGCCGGCGGCCGCGCCCGCGGCCGCGGCCGCGCCCGCGCCCTCCAAGGGCGCCGCCGCGCTCTTCCCGGCCTCCGCCCCGCACGACAAGTCCCTGGACGGCACCGTCCGGGCCAACGCCCTCATCGGCGAGCTTGGCGGCCTGGGCGCGGACCAGAGCACGGGGTCCGTCATCCAGCTGCTGGGCGGGTTCCGGGTGGCGACGCCCTGGTTTGGGACGGGCTTCAACTTCTGCGTGGACCGCTACTTCGGGTCGTTCCCCAAGGTGGGCATCGTCATCCCCAACGCCGCCGCCTGGCTGCTGCCCGACCTGGGCGCCCTGTTTGGGGAGGACCCCCTGCACGCGACCGTCGCCCTCCCCGGCCCGGGGAAGGGCCTGCCCAAGGGCGCGCGCGCCGACCCGACGTCCGACGGCTTTGTCATCTGGATGCCGACCACCCAGCCCCTGTTCATCTCCAACCTCGGGTTCCGGTACTCGCTCCAGGTGGCCCAACTGTTCGGCGTCGACTTCGGGTTCGGCATCCTGAAGATCGGGTGCCGGGTCGACTTTGTGCGCGTGTAGAAAGGGAAAGGGAGAGGGAATGGGAACGGGAATGGAGAGAGGTGGTGGATGGGGGGATGGGAAAGGGTCTTTTTGTTTCGAGTGTTGGTGTTCGTGCTGCGGGGGGAAGGGATGAGTGAGAGACAAGGGCGTTCCATGCCCCCCTGCGGGTGCGGCAAGAGAAGAAGCGGGGCGTGGACTTGGTTTGTGTGTGCGTGAGGTGG
>Ga0114918_10005077_pt1 | contig 11327 bp, 7 predicted proteins | sample LantaG_FD_87015 | JGI IMG/M metagenome (GOLD analysis project Ga0114918, IMG submission 87015) | Deep subsurface microbial communities from Baltic Sea to uncover new lineages of life (NeLLi) - Landsort_02402 metaG | ecosystem: Environmental > Aquatic > Marine > Oceanic > Sediment | place: Baltic... | reverse complement strand
TTATTTTTTTTTGTAATAATAGTTGCTTTAATTAGTATTATCTATTTTTTATATAAGAAATAAATAAATCCATGAAATAAATACATGAAATAAATCCATGAAATAAATCCATGAAATAAATACATGAAATAAATACATGAAATAAATACATGAAATAAATCCATGAAATAAAATAAATATATATTGTATAAATGAAACCACAATACGGAGCAGCCGCTGTGGCAGCTGGAGGCTATGGATGTGTATTTAACCCTAGTCTATTATGCGAAGGTGAAACAGTTAGAACTCATGGAAAAGTAAGTAAATTAATGGTTAAAGAACATGCTAAACGAGAGATAAGAGAAATATCTAATTATGAATATATCATATCTACAATACCAAATCATGAAGACTATTTTATAATTGGAGGAATAACTATGTGCAAACCTCAGCCATTAAATGATAAACTAGATTTAAAAAATTTTGATGCAATATGTAACAATCTGACAGAAAAAAAATATACTTCATTAAATGTAAATAATTATTTAAATGAACTAAGAATATTAAAACTTACTAATGGCGGAATAGATGTAAAAAAATATTTAACACAAAACTTAACACCAGAGAGATTTAATAATTTAAATGGTGGTTTAATAAAATTATTAAAATATGGCATTGTTCCTATGAATAAAAAAAAATTATATCATTTTGATTTAAAAGCTGGAAACATTTTAATAAGCGATGATAATAAAGTTAGGATAATAGATTGGGGATTAAGTGCTGTTCAGATTGGAAATGAAATTCCATCCACACTTAAAAATAGACCATATCAATTTAATCTACCAATTGGAACTCTTGTATTACAAGATGAATTTAAAACATTCTTAAAAGACGAATTAGTTAATTTAAAATCAAAAGCAAAATCCGAAGACATAAATACACGTGATAACATAAGATTTATTGCCACCAAATGGTTTCATGAATTTCAAAAAATAAACGGATCAGGACATAAAAATTACATATTAGAATCATTAAATTTTATTTATGAAGATGAATTAAGTTTTATGAAGAAAATGTCATCAAAAGACCTTTTAAATTTTATATATTACAATATTTTAATAAATTTTATAACAGAAACAATTACATCAATTATTTTAAAATATACAAATTTTTCCACTATGGATTTTGATGAAGAAGAATATTTTAATGAAGTATATTGTCATAATGTAGATATATGCGGTCTTATAATGACATATAATAATATTTTTTTAAAAAATGGTCTCTATAAAAAAACTATTACATTTCCGAAAGAGGAAAAAGAAAATTTCTTTTTTATATTAAGACATATTTTTTATAAATATTTGTTTAGTGATGAATATGCTTGTAAAAAAATAAATATTGATGAATTAATAGAAGAATTAAAAAAACTAAGCAAAGCGTTTGGGACTAATATTATAATAAACTCGCCACCAGGAGTGCATGCGCTTCCAAAAATATCAAAAACTAAAAAGAAGAAAATAATAAAATTAAAAGTTGTCAAAGACTATAGCATTAGAAATTCATTACCAGTTAATACATATAGTTATTCAACGTCATCAACAAAAAAAAATAACAAAAAAAATAACAAAAAAAAGAACAAAAAAAATAACAAAAAAATAACAAAAAAAAAATAACAAATAATTCTTTAAGTTATAGTAAAAGTAAAACAAATTTAATAGGAAAACGATGTAAAAGATGATATCATATAATTAACTCTATAAGAAGATGTAAAAAAAATAAAAAATAAAAAATAAAAAACAAAAAATAAAAAATAAAAAATAAAAAATAAAAAATAAAAAACAAAAATAAACTATCATGTTATTTTATAAATATTATATAAATATTATATAAATGAGATTTGGATTATTAATATTTTTATTTACAGGATTTTTTATAGCAAATATTTATCATGATGGAAAATATGTTGCATTATTAAAAACATGGAAAAAATATTATCAAATGGCATTTATTGGATTTTTAGGATTGTCGGCTTATTTGTTTATAAGAAAACATCCAAATCATTCTAAAAGTTTATTTGTTCATGCGAATGATTTAATAAAATATATGCCAATTGATAAAGAAGCAGGCAATTTATTAAGTCCCATATTAGACCTTTCTACAAAATCATATTTTACTTCTGAAGTTTGTGAAGAACCTCTTACACATCAACAACAACGCATAATGACTTCAGGCGGTAAACCAGGGACAAAACGCTCAGTGAGTGAAACAAAAAAGAAATTTGTAGCTTCTCAACAAGGATGGAAATGTGGAAATTGTGATAAACAATTAACAGCATGGTTTGAAGTAGATCATAAAGTTCGCTTAGAATATGGAGGTTCAAACGAAGTAAGTAATTTAGTAGCTTTATGTAGAGAATGTCATGGTGAAAAAACTACTATGGAGAATTTATAAATATTATTTTATAGATAACATAATATTTTACTTTTTTAATATTTTTCTAATCTTTTGTATATAAATATGCTTGATATTATTAAAAACTATAAAACCGATTTTACATTTCTCTTTATTTTAATAACATATATCGTTTTGGTATCTTTATTATTTCACTACAATCCCAAAGAAATTATTAATAAATATGGAACACTTTCTATTATTACTGCATTGTTCGGAATATTTTTTATTTTAATGATGATGTTTTTTATTAAAAGGCGAGAAGAAGAATTTGGTTCACAATTGAATAGCAATAATCAAAATCAAATTCAACAATATCCTACTGTTATTAATTTTTTATATAATTTTATTGTTTCACTATTAATATTTACAATACCTCTTTTTGTAATAATCGTTTTATATTATTTATTAAAAGACGCATCTTTAATTGGTACTCCTACAATATTCATATTAAATATTTTTATAGTTATAATAGGCGCTACATTAATTTACCAATATTTTAAACCACTTCTTGAAGAACAAAAATATTCAAAAAAATCCAAAACAGCTCAATTTTTATTTGATGTAATATTTTTAATTCCTTGTTTAGTAACAGATTTAATAAATTTTCTTAAAAATGAATATAAAATTACAACACGCACCGAGTTAATTATTCTTGGAATACAAATAGTGTTAATTGGATTAAGAATAATAATTCCAAAATTGTTGTCAAAAATAATAAAACACGATGGAATAGAATTATTAAAAGAGCCGATTAATTTAAATTGTCAGACATCATTAGGCAGTTACGACATCTTGAATAAAAATGATAAAAATAATAAATTTAATTATAAATATGGATTTTCATTTTGGATATACATAGATCCACAACCTCCTTCAACAAATGAATCTTATTCGGAAAATGCCAATATATTATCATATGGTGGAAAACCATCAATTTCATATAATGGATTAACGAATGAAATAATAATAACAGCAAAAACTGGAAAAGAAGAAAAAGAAGTATTTAGATTAAAAGATGTAGTTTATCAAAAATGGATTAATTTCATTATTAACTATCAAGGAGGAACTTTAGATATATTTATTGATAATAATCTAGTATCATCTACGCCTGGCATAGTACCTTATATGACATACGATAATATAACAGTAGGAAAACAAAATGGAATTTATGGCTATATAAAAGACGTCGTTTATTTTAATAATGCGCTTACAAGAAATAAAATTTCTTGGATAAACAATTCGTAAAATTAAATAGAAGTAAACTTTAGAAAATTTCTAATAATATAATATATCATGGCGTTGCAAAGTATTGTATTAGCAGTAATTGTAATATTAGTTATTTTTCTAATAATAAATATGTTAACTAGCAAATCAAACAAATTAAGTTCAATGCAAGATGGAAATGTAGAAAAAATAATTCCAGCAAGTGATTTATCTTCTTCAACAAATAATACCAGCAATTTTACTTATTCGGTATGGTTTTATATTGAAGATTGGACCTACAGATATGGTCAAGAAAAGGTAATTTTAACAAGAATAGATTCTGATAGAAATCCTAGTCCTCAAATAGCTTTAGGTGCTTTTCAAAATAATTTAAATGTATCTCTCCAAACATATCCTGATGGATCTAATACAGATACATCTAGTGTATCACAAACGCACAATTGCAATATTAAGAATGTACCAATTCAGAGTTGGGTTAATTCTTTAATTAGCGTAAATGGAAGAACTCTTGATGTATATATTGATGGAAAATTAGTGAGAACGTGTGTAATGCCTGGTGTAGCAAGAATAGCAGCCAATGCACCTGTAATAATCACACCTGGAGGTGGATTTTCTGGTTATACTGCCGAAATTAAATATTGGCCAAATGCTACTAATCCTCAAGAAGCATGGAATATTTATAGGAGCGGATATGGTGGAAGTATTTTGGGAAACTTATTTAATAAATATAGAATTAAAGTAGCATTCCTTGAAGATAATAAAGAACAAAGTAGTTTTGAAATATAATTTATTTTATTCATATCTAAAATCTCTTCTATATAATATATAGATATGAATAATCTTACCCCAGTTTCAAACATGGGTTATTCTACTCCTCAAAGTAGTTTTAGCCCTTATCAATCTAATCAATTTTTGTCGGGAAGCAAAGAGTTTTTAGAATCTAATAGTCTTGTCGCAAAAATTGCATTTTTATTATTGGTCATTGTAGTATTTATTTTTGCACTACGTTTAGGAATGGGAATTTTATCATGGATGTTCTCAGGAAGGTCTTCGCCGATTTTAATAGATGGAATGATTGACAGCAAACAAATGTTAATAATTCCACAAAATCCATCAACAAACGGTTCTATACCTATTAAACGTTCTTCAAATGAACAAGATGGAATTGAATTTACATGGTCTACGTGGATTTTCATAGATGATCTTACATATAAACAAGGGCAATATAAACACGTATTTCATAAAGGAAATGATAATATAAATCTTTCTACTGCTCCAAAAGGTCTTAATTTCCCAAACAACGCACCTGGTTTATATATAGGACCAAATAGCAATACAATTTTAATTGTACTTAATACATTTACAAATATATCCGAAGAAATAGAAATTGATAATATTCCAGTTAAAAAATGGGTAAATATTATTATAAGATGTAACGGAAGCGTTGTTGATGTTTTTATTAATGGAACCTTGTCTAGAAGACATATATTAAATGGCGTTGTCAAACAAAATTATGGGGATGTTTTTGTTTCCATGAATGGAGGGTTTGATGGTTATACTTCATCTCTTAGATATTTTGACAGAGCAATTGGCACAAGTCATATACAAAGTATTATAAATGATGGACCTAATATGAAGATAAAATCAGAGGATCTCACAAAATCTAAACCACAATATTTGTCACTTAGATGGTATTTTTTTGGTAATGAAAATTCCTACAATCCATAATCAATTACTTAACATATAATCATCAAAATTTTATATTATAATATTATAGTAATATAGTAATATAATATAATTATGTCAAATATACCTTCATATTGTCCTTATCAAGGAGCAACTGTTCCTCCACCTTGGTCAAGAGCCACACTTAGTTGTATAAATTATCAAAACCCTAATATTACTGTAAATGATTTAGACATGAGAAGAAAGGCCCAAATATTAAAATATAATAAAAATCAAAATAATCCTACAAAAAAACAATTGTGGGCTATGTTGAATAAAGGCCAATTAACACGTAAAAAAGTTTGGGCAACTCAAGGAATAAATTATACAAATCCTAATATAGATGATTTAAATTTTGCAAACAATGATTCAAATACTAATATATTGCAATGTAGTGCAGCTACAGCAGAACCTTTAATCGTAAAAAATTCTTCAACCGCATCTGATGTTCCAGGTAATCCAATAGAATTATATTTAGATCCAAATGTACCATTGACTGGATATATTGTCCAAAGAACTTATTTAGCTGGTGGAACAAAATTTCCACAATCTTCTTGGGCACCAGGTGATGACGGCTTCCCTGTTGGAAAAGCAGGAAAATAAAAATAATAAAAATAATAAAAATAATAAAAATAATAAAAAATAATTTATTTATTCAATATTTTATTTATTCAATATTTTATTTATTCAATATTTTATTTTAAGTCATAATACGAGGTGCTACATTCATAGTAATTAATTCTTGGAATAATAATTTACAAGCATAAGGCAACTCAACATAATCAAAATCTATGCGATTGTCACAAGTCCTACAATGATGAACGTGCACTTTATCATTATATGACGCAATCATGCCACACGATTTACAAACATTTACATGAAACGCATCTGAAGCATGATATAATCGGTCTTTTGTAAAACGTGAAGCACCATGAGAAACCATGCAATCACGCTCCATTTCACCAAAACGAAGACCACCATCACGCGAACGACCTTCTGCAGGCTGACGCGTAAGATTTACCATAGGCCCAATACTACGACTATGCTGTTTATCATTTACCATATGTTTCAATCTCTGATAAAAAGCAGGACCAATAAAGATTGGCGTTTCAAACTGCTCACCAGTCAAACCATTATAAAGAATTTCATTGCCTTTAGATTCAAATCCTACTTTTTGTAACTCTTTGCAAATATTTTTTACTTCAAGTCCTCCAAATGATGTTCCATCTCCAAACAATCCCAGTTGTAATAATACTTTGCCCAATACAGTTTCCTTTAACTGGCCAATCGTCATACGACTAGGAATAGCATGAGGATTAATAATAATATCTGGTTTAATTCCATTTGCAGTACACGGCATATCTGCTTCTGGAATAATATTTCCAATAGTGCCTTTCTGACCATGTCTGCTAGAGAATTTATCACCAATAACTGGTTTTCTTACAATTCTAATACGGACCTTACAGAAATTATAACCATCACCATTTCTCTCAATATAATTCTTATCAATATAACTTTCCTCATCTGTTCTGTAGATGCGACTTTGATCTTCATATTTAATAACCTTTGTATGGTCATTACGATTTTCTTTAATTGGTAAAATTTTAGCTATAATAATATCACGATTTTCTACAAGTGTATCTTCAGGAATAACACCTTGCGAATTTACTTTATTATAGTTTCCAAACTTTATGCCCTTGGTCTTTGTAGGGTCAGGTTTGCATCTTATTTCTTCATCACCATGAATTTTTTTATCTTCATCTTTTTCTGTATGAAATATGGTGGCCAAGAATAAACCTCTATCAATAGAACCTTTATTAAATAATATACTATCTTCTTGGTTATAACCAGTATGTGTCATAATGGCTACAATGACTTGCATTCCAGAAGGAATTTGGTTTAATTGAATTAAATTCATTACACGAGTATCCACCAAAGGACGCATCGGATAAGTAAGAACATAAGCAGTTTTATCCATACGATTGTCAAAGTTTGTCACATACATTCCCATTGCTTGCTTGCCCTGAGCACAATTACTTGATAAGAAGTTATTACCAGCAATAAAACTATGATTGACCGATTCAACTGTGATGTCTGATACTAGTTTAATATCAATTTCAGCAATAGAAACAATTGGCATAAATATCATACCATTAATAAACTTAATTGTTTTCATCCATTTTTCAATAGTATTGGTCTTTAGATTGCACATACTAATTTGCCTTCCATCATTGTAACTTCTTCTAATGTCAGATACTTTGCTTACTTTCATACCCAATTCATTTGAAATATATGAATTTGTTTTTTCTTGTTTAATTAAACTTCTAACATTTTCTACTATAAATTTGTGTTCATTATAACATAAATCAATATATCTTAAATATTCAATTACTATAAATGAATTTGTATTTTTTGTAAAAGCATAACGGTAGCCAATATTATCATAATAGTTAATTAAATTTTTATGTTTGTCTGAAATTTTATATGATACTTTGCTTCTTTTGTCATTTACATAAGCAACGTTATTTAGTTTAACTTCAATTCCAAATTCCATTAATAATTCGATGCACTGTTTCATAAAGAACAACAAACTTTCAGAATAATCTGGATTAATTTGCTGTGATGTTTCAGCACAAATATAATTATATTTTTTTTCATTTTTATTCCATCTTATTTTGCATCCATCACCTCCTTGAAAACCCCCAAGAAATTCCCGCTTGACCAATAATGATCCTTGCATAATCCACTCGGGAATAGGTTTTCTTATGTTTTCAGTTTTTATTCCATAATTAATTCCCATTGTTATTAACAATGAAGGTAATGCACCATTATGTGTAACTGAAAATGTGCTATGAATAACATTATTAAATTCTCGCTGTCCGTTATTATATTTACATTTATTAAATCCGCATTGTTCTAAATCACTTTCAAATTGTTTAACATCATATTCTGTTCCAAAATCAAAACTACAAGATATGTATTTAGTATTTCTTTCATAAATATTAATAGAGCCATCAGCCAATATAAATCCAAATATTCTTGACAAAATTGGTAATTTATAATTATCACTATACAATGGCAATAACTGAGCTTTTTCTAATGTTTTTATTTGTTTATTAATGTAACTAAGTTCTAGTCCCAAATCAATTAATTTATTTCTAAATTCTTGTTCGTGTATAATTAAATATTTAGATTTTTGTTCTCGTTCGATTAAATTTATTTGATTAGGCATTATTCCAATTAATGTATCATTTACAACACAATCACGAACCTCTTTCCATCCTTCAACTGTCATAAATTTATGGTCTTCTGTTGCAATAATTTCTCTTCCACTAATAGTTTTAATTTTGTAAGATTGTTTATCAGTTTCTCTTACATACTGATTTATAACTTTAGTATAACTAGTTTCCATTGTTTCGGGATTAAAACAAATAACCTCATCTCCAATTTTTACATCTTTAATAGCTATCTTAGCACCATTTGTCAATAAAACAGTTTCATTAATATCTAAGCACTGATATGTATTTCTAGGCGATTGATTGTGTTCGGGGAAAGGGATACAAGACGCAAGCAGTCCGAAAATTGTGCTAGGATGAATTTCGCAATGCGTATATTTATAAATATTTGTAGTGTCTTTATAAAGGTCAGTTGGTTTCATAGCAATCATACTGTAATTTTGTTCAAGCGGATCAATGTATTCTATAATAGTTTTATTAAGAATTATATCTGTCAATAAATCATTCCATAAGATTTCTCCTTTTCTCAAACTTAAACACACTGATTTATCTAGAATAAGAGCATTATTATTTACGCGTAGCAAAGGTCTCACTAAACGCCCAGCATCATTGCATATGCGAATTTCTTTATTTTTATAATCAAATACGATTGACGTGTAAATATTCATAATACCTTTATGTTTTTTTTCTTTTAATGAAATATATAAGTCTAGAGGTCGGTCAGTAACACCAATCCACGCTCCATTTACAAATACTTTCACGTTTTCATATATTTTTTTAGTATCAAGAGTCTCAAACTTTTCTGTATAAGGTTCTACAAAATCATATAATGCTGTACTATTTGAAGAAATCGTAATATGTGTCATATATGATAAATTTTTTACTACACCGACCGAGCCGCCTTCAGGGGTTTCAGCACCACATAAATATCCCCATGTAGTATTATGAAGTTTGCGAGGCGGAATTAATTTTCCACTCTTATCAATCGGAGTATTAACACGACGCAAATGACTTAAACTAGAGATATATGTAAGACGATTCAAAACCTGTGCTACGCCAACTTTATTACTATTAGTGTGTTTAATTCCAAAATCACCAGTAGCAAGTGCACGTTTTAATCCATTTTCAATTGTAGTAGATTTTACGATTTTATAAATATTAATCAAATTAATAATATTAACATAATCTTCTGTACTTCTCCAAGATCCATTATTAATTTCTCTGATAATCTGTTTTTGCATATCTTTTACAAGTTTATTAAAATAGTTACGAAAAAGGTTATTGAGGAGTGTTCCAGTCAAATCAATGCGCTTATTAACATAAGAATCCCTATCATCAATATGAATTTCTCCAAAATAACAGCGCAATAGTTTATTTACCATATGCCCTAGGAAATAAATCTTCTGTTCCATCGTCTGACAATGAGGAAACAAATCATTATTCAAAACTTCTGAAGTAAATTCACTTTTCTTACGAATACCAGTTTCCTTGTCCATGTTCATAGGCGTATATATGACATTTTGAGTAATATAATTAAAAGCTGCTTCTTGTGTAAGATGTTTATTAGAGTCAACAATGGATGCCTTTAGTTCAGAAAGCATTGACTGAACACTTTCATTTTCAATATCAAGCACAATTTTTTTACAAATATCTTTATCCGTAATAATTCCCAATGCTCTAAACAATATAAATATAGGGATTGGATTTTTAATACGTGGCATTTGAATAACAATGCTATGACCAAACCCGTTATTTTTAGAGGCAATCATAACAGAAATTTGTTTAGGCGAAATGCACTTCCAATCAGGAACTGATTTAATTTCAGCAATCATACTCCATTTAGTATTATTTTTAGATACATCAAAACAATAAATTTGGTTCTCGGCTGCTCTTTCTTGACCTAAACATGTTTTTTCAGAACCATTAATAATAAAATAGCCTCCAGGGTCCATTTTGCATTCGCCGCTAATTTTATTATCGATGTGATTGTATTGTGTTAAAACGCAAATATTAGACCGCAACATAATTGGTAATTTCCCAATTTGAATTTTCGGCAATTTTCTATAAATAGATTGAGTATTTTCTAGTCCGTCTCCATTTCTAATAACATATTTAATATTTATGTCAACCGTCATATTAGAAGCGTAAGTAAAATTACGAAGTCTTGCTTCTTGAGGAAACATTAATTTTGTAGCACCATTATTTTCATGAATTTGTGGGCGATAAATATTAAAATTTTCAAACGTAATAAACATTTCTAAACCATATTTATTAAATTCTTTATTATAATCGTGTTCAGAACGCACTTGAACGGGATTAAACATATCAATCGTTCTTTGAATTTGAATTGTTACAAAATCATTATAAGATTCTACTTGATGCCTTACCAATTGCTTCAAGTGATGACCTTTAAAATATGATCCAATAATATCCCAAGGCTCCTCAATATAATCTTCAATTCTAGAAAATTCAAGTGTTTCACATTGCTTAGAAGCCATTGTTGTTATTTTTGAAATCATTTATGGGTTATTAATCATTTCAATTTATCTTTAAATCTTTGTTTTAAATAATAAAAATTTATATTAGAAAAACATTCAATATATTTATCATTATAAATATTATATAAAATATTATGTTAAATACTAATATAAATATTAATACTAATATAAATATTAATACTAATATAAATATTAATACTAATATAAATAT
>Ga0114918_10005075_pt1 | contig 11329 bp, 15 predicted proteins | sample LantaG_FD_87015 | JGI IMG/M metagenome (GOLD analysis project Ga0114918, IMG submission 87015) | Deep subsurface microbial communities from Baltic Sea to uncover new lineages of life (NeLLi) - Landsort_02402 metaG | ecosystem: Environmental > Aquatic > Marine > Oceanic > Sediment | place... | reverse complement strand
TTCATCATCTGTTAAATCATTTTCAACACCAAAAATGATTTTTTCAAGTTCTGCTCTTGCTATATCTTCCTTAGTAACTTCAAAAGTATTCGGTTCAGTATTATTAAATTCAATTACTGGTTCTTGAAATAATTCACTAAAATCTTCTTCTTTATTATCTTCTATTTCAATACCTATATTTTTAAATTGTTCAACACTTTCTAATTGTTTTTTTTCAATAGTTTCTTCTTCAATTTTTTCAAGTTCTGCTTTATGTTGTTTTTTACCAATTAATTTATTAAATAAATTCATTTTTTCTTTTATTATATATAGTTTTTTATTTTAATATTATTACTTTTTAAATATTGTTTAAACTCATCATGTGTATTTCTTTTTATTATATCACACATATATTCGTCTACTCTTTTATTATCATCTAAATTTAAAACTTTATTTAAATTATTTTTTAATGTGTTAAGTTCAAAAGTTTTAATTTGTGTTAAAAACCATATATTATATGCTTCATTATATGTATCAGAATTTAACTCATTATCAATATAAACAAATTCATCACTTTCTCTATTATAATATTGTTCCCAAATATCTTCTATCTTTTGCCTTGTTAAATCTAATACATTAGAAATAATAACTACATTATCATCAGTTTTATTATTTACATCATAAATTTTAGCATCACCATAAACTTCTTTAATATCTGTGAAAAGATCGTTTATAAAACTTGATGGTGGAGTTTCTTTCCAATCCCAAGTTACTACAAGATATTTATTTTCCATAATTATAAAATATTAAAATAATGAAACCAGAAATTAATTTGATAACAATAACAAAAAACATCTAACCCTATTGTTAGATAATTAATCATTTTATAATCAGTTCTTGTTAATTGATTAATTGTGTTTAATCTAACTGCAAATAACTTTGTGTCATATATGAGAACAATTACTGAAAAGTAAAATGTTACTACAAATAAAAAATTACTAAAACTTATTAATTCCATCTTTTTCTTCTTTTAAACTACGACTATAAAAATCTTGAATAAACCAAAGTATAATAATACCAAGAATAACACCTGTTAAATTTAAATTATTAATTTCTAATGAATATATTAATCCAATAAGTAATAATAAACATACTAATAATTTACTTAACTGTTTTATTATATTTATAACGTTTTTTTTATTAAAATGTTTCATTAAGTTTTACCTATTTGACTACTTATATCTTCTATTTCTTTAATTAATAAATTATCCCTATATGCAATTGCATCATATTTATCGTGAAATAATTTTTCAAATTCAACCCCATTATTAATGTAAACTAAACTATCTATTCTTCTATCATTATCATTGGAATTAATAGCATATTTATCTATTACTATATCTTTATGGAAAACATATAATTTATCTTTGTAATAAAGATAACTTTTAATATTAAATGTATCAATTTTCTTAAAACTATTATATATATAATATGTTTTATTAAGATCAATATCATTATATATATTATTAGTTTTACTTATTACCTCTGTTTTAACAACTTCTTTTTTATTATTATAAAAAATGATATAATACATTAAAGGAGCTAACATAAAGGTTAACATATATGTTAAACTAGTACTTATTTCTGGTAAAAAGAAAACTACGGTAGGTAATGCAGTGATACCACTAATTAATCCTTTTAACCCGCTAATTATTTTATTTTTAATACTTTTAGACATAATTTTCTCCATTTTTTTCTACCGTAAATGATAGGTTCAACATTTGTAAATTTTTGTATATATCTAAATTCATCTGGATTATCATCTAAATGCCAAATAAATTCACTATCTTTTAAATATTCATATTTCCATTCAAAATTCGTAAATTTAACTTTATGGAAAGGTATATTTAATTCAGTAATGACTTTTATTAAATCATCATGGTTAGCACCACTTATAGCTTTATAATTCCTAATATCTTCATATCTAGTCGTTGTTATCCATACATCTATATCATTTTCAATTAATAGTTTAGCTAATTCTTGAACTTCTTTTTCTGATAATGTACTGTCAAAATCAAAACTAACTTTTGGTTTCTTCTTCATACGTTTTTAACGTTTTATTTAAATATTCTATACTTAAATATGGATTATCTGTCATATTAATATTACCAGAATGTACAAGAAATGCTTGTTCATCATTTAAAATAGTAGTTACTTTTTCTAGTGTTAAACCAGTAACGCTATTAAAAGTATAAACATATGCTGATAATCTACTGTTATTTGATATACTAACAAACAAAGATGGAGTTACAATGTTTCCAATTAAAATTATATTCCAATCTATTTCATTATATTTTAATTTTTCTACTTCTTTATAATATTTAATTAAACCTGAAACATAACCAAATGCTTGTTCATATGTAGATAAATTTATTTCATCTTTTTTTAATTCTAAAATACTAAAAGATACTTTATATTTACCTGTTGGTTTATTAAATAAAATAATATCAGCAATACCAAAAACACATATTTTAACTTGTCTATTTGCATTAAAACTATACTTTTCTGTTAAAAAGGAGAAACCTTTTTCCTTAGCCATGTTAATCCCGTATTCATCTTCATAACAGATTAAATCATATATAATATCTTCTAATGTTTTCTCAAGAATTGGTATAGAATTATATTTCATAAAAAAATATTTTAAATAGGGTTCTATAATGAATAGAACCTTATTTTGTTAACCTAAAAGATTTGCAATTTCATTAAGTTCAAGTTCTGTTTTCTTATCAGTTGATAATAAATTATCAAGTTTTTTCTTAACTAAATCGTATTCTTTTTGTTTATCTTTCTGTAAACATTCTTGAATTTTATTATTAATATCAACAATCCAATCATTAATATGGAAACCTTCAATACTAAAATTAGTTAAATACATTGGATCAAATGATATTAAACCTTGTTTTTGACTTTGTAAATAAGCTAATAATTGTATTAATTGTGTTTTATTTAATACATGTAAATTATAACTTATATCAAAAATAATTATTCTACAATTTGTTTTAGGTGCAAACCTAACTTTAAATTGTTCAAGTTCTTTCTCTTTAATTGCTAGTTTTTCTTTCAATTGTAAAACTAGTTCATCATTAGTAAATTGCTTTTTTTCCATTTTTTAAATATTTATTTTCTATGTGAACTACCCAATCACGGCAGAGCCGATGGGTTGGGCTTCGTAAGTCATCACTCCCTTCAACAAGGGCAGTTCGTTACGAGTTTGCCTGTCAGTTCCTGACAAGATTGATCATTTTATATAACCTACTTTAATTTTTTTTGGGATAAATATTATACTATTCATTTTATTATCTTTTGTAAACTATCTTTTTTAATACTGAAAATACAGAGTTTGTTAACTCTTCCATTAAGAACCTAGTTTGCAAATCCAAAATAACCACATGATTAAATCTATATTGAAACTGTGTTTTTCTTTTTTTAATATAGATAAGTAAATCTTCTTTATTCTCATTGGTAATATTATAAAAACTATTAATTTCTCTAAACAAGGTATCAATATAATATGCTACTTTTTTTCTTTCAGGTTGACTAATCTCCCGCATCTTTTTACGTAATAATTCCAATGTATAATAACCATCTTTATTATTATATAACAATGTTTTAGTATATACATTATATACATTAATAGGTTTATCATTCGTTAAGTATTCTACTTTTCTCTTCTTATAAAAAGCATAATCTGTAATTTTAATAAAATCTTTTACTTTACTTACTTCTTGTGGTGTATTAAACATAATTTTTTTATTTAATGGAACATTTTTATACCAAAATCTAACTATTATATATAACGTTTATTTAAAAGAAATGTTTCATATTTCCTATTTAAATAACCCATTTTTCTTAAGTTTAGGATAAACATAATCTTTTAATAATAACTTAGCATCTTCTTTTAAAACTAAAGAGCAATTACTCATTTCTTTTTTTGATAAATCACTTTGAATAATTATTTCATTTGTCAACCACTCTTCATATCCTTCAATAGTACTTTTAATTATTAAATCATCTATATTTTCATCCCTTTTTAAAGTAGATACTAATTGACTATATAATTTTTCATCCTGAAAATTACTTTCTTTTAATTTGTTTAATATTTCTATACTATTCATATTATTATCTATTTTCATATTGCCAAAGTACTGCATTACAATAATTATGTACTGCACCTTCAGTCATACCAGTTTTATGATCATGTTGTAAATGTATTGGATATTTTAAAAAATTTGGTGGAAATAAATCCCAATCTATTTTTTTTTCAATTATTTCTTGAGGTGCTTTTTCTGATAAACTACACCCACAATACATACATTTATTTTCTTGTTCAATTATATATTGTTCACGAACTTTTTTTCTCTCAGTCCAATGTAATTTAGTATAATCAACAGGTAATTCATATGTATCTAAAATACGAATATTATTTTTCATTTAACTCTATGTTTAATATATAATTTTTATAAATTCCAATGATTAGTAGTAATTAATTTAAGAGAACCCCATCTTATAATCAAAGCAGTGACTCAGCGATTAATAATATGAAATGTGATGGGATTCTCTATGTCTTTATAAAATTAAAGTACCATTATCTGTTCTTTCTAATTTAATTTCTGACTCTGGTAATAATTTTTCTAAATTAAGAATATTTTGATCAATTAATAAGATATAATCAACGGTATCTTTTAATTTATGAAGTACTTTTATCATTAGATCTTTATTATTATCATCTAATTTACCAGTAATTTCATCTAATAAAATATAATTAGTACCAAATCTATTATTATACTTTCTGATAACTGTTTTAATTGCTGGTATTGCAAATGTTCTTTCCATACCAGAACCTTCTTCAAGATCACGTTCAGTTCTGTTTATAGAATGTAAATCTATCATCTTTAAAGTATTATTAGTATCAAAGTATAATTTAAAATTAAGTCCTTCTAATATAGATGATATTTCTTTATTAATTGTAGGAACTATTTTCTTAAATATAATTTGAGGAATACCTTTTTTATCCATTAGATTAGAATACACTCTAAATAATTCTTGTTGTTTTTTATATTCAAAGTATTTTTCTAATCTTTGTTCAATAGTATCTTTTTTATTTAGATAATTATGTTTTTCTATATCTAATTTATGTAAATAATCTTGTTTTTGAACTTTTTCGTTTTCTAATTTAACTATTTCATCAGTAATAAGTTTAATAATATTATTATAATTTTTATTACTTTCTTCTTTTTTTAATTCAAGATTATATTCGTCAATTTCTTTTTGATGATTGTTTATTTGAATATCTAATGTTTTAATTTTTTCTGGTATTAATTTATCATATTCATATTTAATAGCTTCTATTCTACTTTGTTCTTTTGACAATCTATCTAATTCATTTAATCTATGTAACGTATTTTCATTATTATTTGTTCGTTCTGCTACATTTAAATGAATATTATTAATTTTATCATGTGTAATATTAATTTTATCTGTATTAGATTGTATTTTAATGGTATAATGAGTTATTTTCTCTTTATATTTATCAAATACTTCTAAATCTAACTCATTATTAATAAATTTTTGATATTGTTCTTCTCTTTCTTTCTTTTTGTTTAATGAATCTTCTAACTCTTTTTTTGTTTTTGTTAAAAGGGAAGAAGTTTCTTGGGTTAAGGTTGAAACTATAGCATCAATATTATTTAAGTCAGTTTTAGCTTTATCTACAATTGAAATATGTTCTTCTAATTTTTCTTCATAAGATTTTAAATCTATTTGTTTTGTATTAATTTCTTCTAACTTAAGAACAATTTCTTTTTGGATTTTTTCTATTTCTTCTTCAGTTTTTAAATTATTACACCCTTCAACTGAACAAGTTTTACTATTTTCTAAAAATTGAATTTTATCATCTAAATTTTTAAGAATAATATGACTTTTTTCAATTTCATTATTAATATTAGTAACAATGTTAGTGTGTAAATTAATATTATTATTTAATTTCTCCTCTTCGTTCTTCCTAATATCTTTAATATCACGTTCTAATGTATTTACTTTATTTTCTAATAAACTATTATTTGTATCTAAATTAGTTATTATTTCTTTAAATTTAATTATACTTTGATCATGGTATTCATTTTTTTCTTTTTCTAAATCAATATTTTGTTGATTTAAATCTTGTATTTGTTCATTAAAAAAACTAATATTATCTTCTTGTGTTTTTTTCCAATCTGTAAAGTCATTTACTTTTTCTTTAATAATATCGTGTTCATTATTATCATATTTACTACTAAATGAATCTATTTGTTCTTTTAATGTAACACTTCTATCTTGATAATTATCGACTTCAATAATTAAATTTTCAATAGAATTTTTAATATCATCTATATTAGAAAATAATTTATTTCTATCTACAGGTATAATTTTTTTAATATTTTCTTCTTTTTCTTTTCGTTTATTATTTACATTATTTATTAAATTATTTAATTCTAATTTTTGATCAGAATATAATTTTTTATTTTCTTTGATATTATCATCTATTTCTTTAATAGTCTCTCGTAATGTTTTAATTTCTTTTTCTTTAACATCTGTAGTTAAAGTTAATCTCTTTTTAACATCACTTAAAAATATTTCTTTCTTTTGTTCAGCAAACCCAACCCCCAAATTCCTTAATATATACTCTACTAATTCATCATCTTTTAATTTAATCAAATCATTAAGTGTATCACTATTAGTTTCAACTAAATTAATAAAATCATTATAATTAGGTATGTACTCAGTTATATATTCAATCGGATCACCTTCAACCGGAATAAATTTTCCGTTTTCTTTTATTTTAACTAAAACCGTTAAATTAATTTCTTTAATTAAATTATTAACTTGCTCATTTTTATCAATAAAATATACAGCTTTATCATTTTTCCATGTTCTATCTATAATATAAGATAAAATATGTTGTTTATTATTAATAGAACAATATAAATCAATACTAGCTGTATCTTTTTTACGACTATCATTTAATAATTTATTGAGAGCTACTTTACTCTTATTCTTTTTACTATAATCTGAATATTTAATAGTATTATGTGATGCACCAGTTAAAACAGTTTTAATTGCTTCAGTTAATGTTGTTTTACCTGTTTCATTTTGTCCATTAATTTTAATAATACCTTTTTTATCAAACTTAAAAACTTGATTATCAGAAAATTGTTTAAAATTATTTACTATAACTTTTTCTATATCTAATTTGACATAAGGTTTATCATCAATTTTAAGTTTTTTATTAACTTCATTATCATAATGAACTATTTCTTTAATTTGTTTCTCTGAAAAACCATTATTTTCAAGATGTTCAACCATAATTTCACGTTGATAATCAATAGATTTAATTTTTTCAAGAAAATTTTTATCAGCTATATCATTTTTTACTTCTTGTTCATAAATTAAATCATCTTTAATTATAATTGGTGTTATCCCATAATTATCAAAAATATATCTTTGAAGTTTTTCTGGTTCATATTTAGATAATTCATGTCTAGGTTTAATTTTAATTCTATTAAACTCAGTTTCATTAATATCTATTTTAATATCATCATAATCAAATTCATCAGTTAAAATAATAGTATGATATGAATATGGATTTTGAATAGATACAAAATTAATAGTATAATTATTTTGTTCATCAAATGTTATTAAATTATAACCATGTTCATCATTACCCTCTTGAGTACATATATCATTATAATAATAATCACCCTCTGAATAATTTCTAGCAACTAATGATGATGCATATGTTAATTTAACACCTTTTTCATTATTTAATACATCTGGTTTATGAATATCACCCATTAATACTAAATCACCATTAAAATCATTTAATTTAATCTTTTTAGTAATTCGTATTTCTCTATCTAAAAAATCCCTACAACCATCAACAGGATCATGAAATAACTCAATGTAAGTTTTTTTCTTATCTTCCTTGTTTTTAATAAAATTAAGTGGATGTGCTGTTTCCCAAGGACTATATTTTTTTCTTAAATATGAATGATATTTAATTTTATGATTCCATACTGCAAAAACAAATTCATCACCAAAATCATAAAAAGTCGATTCATTTAAATATACAACCTTACTATCATTAATAGCTGATATAATATTTTCAATATCATCGACCAAAGGTATTTTTTTACCATTTTCAATACGATAATTATCTTGTTGTTTAACATCATGATTTCCATTTGTAATTAAGACTTTCTTTTTAACTAATGATTTAAGTTGATGTATAAAATCAATAAATATTTTCTCTTCTTCAGATAAAGGATTCCAATGTTCAAAAATATCACCTGTGATACAAACATAATCAGGTTCTTCTCTAGTTACTTCTTCAATAAATTTGTTTAAAATATATTTATATTCATTTAAACGTCCATTATTATTTCTAATCTCAATTTGTATGTCTGCAATATGGATTATTTTTGTCATTATATTCTTTTATTTAATTTTATAACGTTTTTATCTTATACTTAAGTACTAATTTTTCAAATTTTTTATTATCTAAACTTATTATTCTATATTCTATATGTTCAAGATTAGCATTTTTTCTATCAGGTGTTATAGTGTTAACATAAAAATGTATTGTATCTGTAACACTAATATTATCACAATATTTGGCTTCATGTACATTAGGGTGTAATTCTTTAATGGCTTTTAATTCACAATCTTTTACCTTTACACCTTTAATAAAAGATTCTCTATAACTTAATTGGTATCTTTCACCTTGATGTTTACTTTCTTGATAATATTTGCCATACTCATATGATAACATATCATTTTGAAACTTTTTGTTGTAATCATTTAATAAATATTTTTTAAAATTTTCAAATAATTCTTTTTTTTCAAACATAATTCTTTATTTTAATTATAATAAACATTACCATTTCTAAAATACACCTTATTTAAATCTATTACCTCTTTATTCGAGTTTATATCATAAAAATACGAAAATTTATATGGATTATAACTTAATACGTTTTTATTTTCTAAAAGTTCATTATTAATCTTAAAATTTATATTATTACATAAAATATATGCATGTACATCACGTATTTTATTTTTAATAACAGTTTTTCGTCTTTTTTCAGAAATTTTAAAACTAATCCAATCTGCTTCAAAATTATTATTATGACAGATAACCCTATACCCTTTTTTATTTTTTATAAAAGCAGAAATAGAAAAAACTTTCTTTTTTAAATGATAATGTACTTTAAAAGGTTTATTATCATCTATAGTATCTTTGTGGTATTTATAAATCATTTAAAATTTAGATTATATAACAGAAGATATATTTTTGAACTATTTGCTAATAATTTGGTTTTTCTATATGTGGGGATAACCATATATTTATTATCTACAGTTAAAACTAATCCTTTCTTAAAATTTAATTCTATAATTTTATCTGTATTTTTTGTTATATATTTATTTAAATTTTTATATGTTATTTTCAATTCTTCAAATATATATTTTTCATGTACTCTATAAAAATAAAAAGAATGTTGTACTATTTTATATAATGGTGTTGTTTTTTCATCTTTGTAAGTTACAATATCTTGAATAGATTTAAAAGTTCTCTCTTCTTTTTTTACTTTTATAGTTTCAAAATATGGTATATATTTTTGTTTTTCTTTTTTATCTGGTTCTTCGTCTGTTATTATTATTTTTTTTTTCATATTATCATATCTTCATACTCTTTTAATAAATATTCATAATCTATATTATATTTTTCTTGTATTTTTTGTTTCTTATTTTTTATTAAATTATTTTTCTTATTTTTTGTTATATTTAAACTATGTGCTTTTTCATATACTTCTTTAACAGTTCTATTTAATTTTTTAGCAATTAAACTAATTTCTTCTGTTTTATAATTATTATAAACATAATTTACTTGCTGTTCTGTCCATTTTTTTGTTTTTCTAAAACAATGATCATGTATTTGATATGCAATAGCATTATATTTTTTGTTGAATAAATTAGCTATATATGTTATATCTTTATCATCTATTAAGTATAATATTCCAATTATATCTATTATAAACTTATCATATCTTCTATATAAATCTAACTGAAAAGACTTAAGAATTATTTCTTTTTCTGTTTTATCTAAAATGTTATTAACATTTTTTCTTTTTCTTTTACATTCTTTTAATAATTCTAAGTCTTGAACTGACCATTCATTCAAACTATCAAGTAATTTTTTATATTCTATCATAATTATATAATTTAATACACTATATATAACGTTTATTTATATAGAATGTTTCATTTGATACTATTTAAAATAAAGTTTTTTAATTATTAATGGCTGAAAAAAAGACAATTTGGCAAAGATTAGCTTCTTTTATTAATACCAAACCAACTCCTGCTAGTGTATCTGCACTTAATAAAAACCGTAATGACGGAGATAAGTTAATTGTTGCTAAAAGTAAGGAGGAGTTTGATTCCAAGATTAGACAAGCTAAACAAAGTAAGTATATTTCAAATCAATTTGCTAAACTAGTAAATAACGATTATATCCAGATAACACAAATTGAAAGTGAAAGAAGGATTGCATTAATTGATTATGAAATGATGGAATATTATCCATTAATAGGTTCAGCTTTAGATACAATAGCTGAAGAAGCTACTGTTATTGGTGAGAATGGTAAAATGTTAAATATTTATTCAGATAATAAAAGAATTAAAGATGAATTACAAAATTTATTTTATGAAACTCTTAATATTAATGGTTCTTTATATCAATGGACTAGAAATACAGTTAAATTAGGTGATAATTTTTTATATCTTTTATTAGATGAAACTGATGGTGTTGTTGGTGCAAAACAAATGCAAAATAATCGTATGACAAGGGTTGAAACCTTTGATTATGATACTAATGAATTTGTTGTATTATTTCAACATGAAGAAACTAGTCAAATATTTAATAATTTTAATATGGCTCATTTTCGTCTTATAGGTGATGATAGTCGTTTGCCGTATGGTATCTCTCATTTAGATAAAATACGAAAAATACATAAAATGTTAGTATTAGCTGAAGATGCTTTAATGATTCATCGACTTACTAGAGGTAGTAGTAGATTTATATATAAGGTTGAAGTAGGTAACACTAATGATGCGGATATTGATAATTATATACAAGATGTTGCAAGTACGTATAAACGTCAACCTCAAGTAGAAAGTGATGGTAAAGTTAATTTCAGATTTAATGTTATGAATCAAACTGAGGATTTGTATATTCCAATGCGGGATGGTAAAC
>Ga0114918_10005074_pt1 | contig 11331 bp, 9 predicted proteins | sample LantaG_FD_87015 | JGI IMG/M metagenome (GOLD analysis project Ga0114918, IMG submission 87015) | Deep subsurface microbial communities from Baltic Sea to uncover new lineages of life (NeLLi) - Landsort_02402 metaG | ecosystem: Environmental > Aquatic > Marine > Oceanic > Sediment | place: Baltic... | reverse complement strand
GTGTGGGGGGGGGAGGGAAAAGGGGAAAAAGGAGAAGAAAAGGGGGAAACTGGAAAAAAAAAAAAAGAAAAAACGGAAAAAAGAGCTGTCGTCGCCGGCGAATTGAAAAAAAAAAGAGCTTCTTCTTCTTCTTCCCCTCTTTCGCGCTCGCGTTTGCTCCCTCTGCCGAGGGGTTTTCCCCCTCCAAACTCGACACAGAGAGAGAAGAAGACCACCTCTCTCCTCCTGCGATAGCAGTCAGCTTTGGAACGACTCACCTGGTGGCAGGTCGTGCCGTTGGCGGAGTCGTAGATGCGGCCGCCCTGCACGCGCACGCCCGGGTTGCTGCATCGCGGCTTTTTGGTCTTTTTCACGACGACGTTTCCGTCCGCGTCCGTGACTGTGGTGGTGGCTGTGGCGGCGGTGGCGGTTGCGTTGACGGCGACGGAGACGATGACGGCGGCCTCGGCGGGCTTGTCGGCCTGCGGGGGGTCGTTCTCGGGGGCGGTGGAGTCTGTGTTTTTTATTTGATTTGGATTCGATTGGTCGAGCAGGGACGTCGAACGATAAGAGAGAGAGAGACGTTGAATTGTTTTCATGGCTTCATTCTTCGCGTCAAAGAGCTTTATTGTGCAAAGGCCCTACGCTCCATCGCGTCAGCCCTGCTCTCGCACGCGGGAGAGAGAACGCAGAATGCAGAACGAGAGAGCCTCCACGGGAGAGCGAATGGATTCGTTTTTTTTCGAGGACGATGATGCCGACTCGAAACGCGCAACTCGATCCCATCGTCGATTTTTCAGTCATCTCTCTTTACCTCTGCCGTCGCCGCCTGCTCCTCCTGCAGCAGGCTCCTGCGCCGCAGCAGGTGCTGCTCCTCCTGCTGCTGCTGCTGCTGCTGCTGCTGCTGCTGCCTCCTTCTTCTTCTGCTTCTTTGGAGGCTTGGCCGCCTTCTCCTTCGTCTTCTTCAAAGCAGCAGCGGGCTTGGCCGCGGCGGCCTTTGGAGGTGCCATTTTGTTTTTTTTCAAAAAAGAGAAGAAACCAAAAAAAGCGTCGACAGCTTTTTTTTTTTTTCGAATAATGACAGGAAAAACTCGACCTTTCGACCTGGACCTCTTTTTTGATTTTATGTTTCTCTCTCTCTAGCTCTTTTTTTTTTGTTTTCACAAAGGGGTAAAAAAAAAAAGGAGGAAAGGTTTAGAGAGGATGAGTGGGCGTATACTGTATTGGTCGGGCCGTGTTTGTTTGTCTTTGTTTAGGAAAAGGGTGGGGGGAGGCGAAAAAAAGAACTCAAAGCAAGGGGCTGTTGAAGTAGAAGAAGGGAAAAAGCTGCTGCCGCGGGCGCAAAGGCGGTTTTTTTTTTTAAATTTTAGTTTTTGAAAAATGTGTAATTTTGGTTTCCCTCTCTCGCTCTCTCTCTCTCTCTCTGGTGGGCTCGCCCCGCGCGCACACGCGCTTGAGAATAGGAAGAGCGTGGCGCGCGAGAATAAAGCAACCACTCAACGTGCGTGCAATCAAGCGCACTCAGAGTTTTTTTTTGTTGTTTCCGTTTTTTTCCCCCTCAACTCTCCCTTCTCTCTCTCCAACGCAAATCACATCCCGAAGACGCCGGCGAAGTCGCTGTCCGGCAGCGGCAGCGTCGCCGTCGCGGCACGGCCCGAGGCGGCGAGCCCGACGAGCGCGCCGGTGCCCGTCGTCCGCCGCACCCCCGTCGCCGCCGCCGCCGCCCCGGCACCGTCCCTGGGGGTTCCCGCCGAGGCCGGGCGAGAGGTTTCGTTCCTCTGGGAGTCGCGAGGGGTAGGGAGCAGCGCCGAGACGAGGTCCGAGGCGTCGCGGAAGATCGGCAGTGTAGGGGCGCTGGCCTTGTGCTGCTGCTCCGGAGCTGCTCCTGCCGAGGGGGCAGGGGCAGCAGCAGCGGCAGCATCAGCAGTCGTCTTCGGAGCAGCAGCAACAGCGTTTGCGTCCGCGCTTGCTACTCCTCCTCCACTCCCTCCAGCGACAGCAGCCACCGCCGCCTCTCCCCCCAGCGCCGCCAGCGTCGCCGCGTCCACCACGGGCGCCGGCTCGCCCCCGAGCTCCGCAACGCGCCTCGACAGCGCCAGGTTCGAAGTGGCGGCCGACCTCCACAGGGCCTGCCACCTGGCAGCGTCGCTCGCGGCGGCGCCGGCGGCGAGCTCGGCCGCGCCGGCCCTGGCTGCCAGCCTCGCCCTGTCGTCCCTCAGGGCCCGGAACTGCGCCTTCGCCGCCGACCACTCTTCTTGCCTCTTGAGGCGCATCCTCCTGGCGCTCTCCCGGTTGGTGATCCGGCGCTTCATGCGCCTGATCTCGGCCTGGGTGTAAGGGCGCCCCTCGGCGTCGGTCGTGGCCACCGTCACGCGGCGGCGGGTCCTCTTGCCCGTCTGCGGGTTGACGCAGCCGTCGTCGTTGTTGTTGTTCCCCGTGGCCTGGCTGTTGTTGTCGTCGTCGTCGTCCTCGGAGGCGAAGGGGTCGAAGTCCATCCCTTCGGGACCGACCAGCTCGTCGTCGTCGCCGATCTCGAGGTGCTGGTGCTGCTGCTGCTGCTGGTGCTGCTGCTGCTGGTGAGCTTGGTTTCCGAATCCTCCGTTTCCGTTTCCACCTCCAGAGGAAGAGTCGGGCGGCCCCGGGGTCGGGAAGCACGCCAGCGACCCGTTTGAGTCGTGGTGGAGGGTCTGCAGCGGCGGGGTGACAGTCCTGACGAGCGGAAGGTGAGGAGCCGCGGCCGCAGAAGCGGCAGCAGCAGCAGCGGCGGCGGCGGCAGCGGCGGCAGCAGCGGCAGCGGCTTGCTGCGCCTTTGTCGGCTTTTTCGCCTTGCCTCCTCCTGCTCCTGCTCCTCCTCCCGCCGCAGCCGCCAGGGGCGAGGGCGCCGCCGAATCCGAGGGACCCGCCGCCGGAGGAGCCTCGCCGCCTCCAGCGGCAGCGATGATGACCCGGGCCGCTGCCACGGTCTTGCTCGCGCCGAGGCGCGAGGGCCCCGCCGAGGAGCCTCCGGCAGCGGGCGAGCCAGCGGCGGATCCCGCGTTGCTCGCTGCGTTGCTGCTGCTGTTGTTTGCTCTCCTGATGTTGCTGCCGCGGACAACGGCAGCTGCTGCTGCGGCAGCAGCTGTGGAAGCGGCATTCGCGGTGGCGGGAGAGCCCGTCGCGGAGACCAGGTCCTGCTTGGAGGCGTCGGAGCAGGCCGAGTGCGTCGGGTGGGCGTGTGCCTGAGGAGAAAAGAGAAAGAGAGGGGAAGCAAGGAAGGTGGTGAGAGCGAGAGAGCGAGATTGAAAAAAGAAAAGAAAAAACGAGATTGAAAGATCTTTTTTCTTTCTTTGAGCAGATTCGAGCGCGTCCGTTTTCTATCTTCTCAAGCATCAATCTCCCGGCTCTTGCGTTATTCTCAAGAGGAGTCGTCGTCGAAGCTCGCCCCGCGGGAAAAGAATAAATCTTGAGGTCGAGAAAGTTGTTCGAATTGAGAAGCAAAAAGAAGAAGGCGTTTCGCTTGCATTCGAATCTCTCTTGCTCCTCTTCTTTGTCGCGACCCTAGCCGAAAAAAACCAGCTCTCTCGCATTTCGAAAATGGCAAAGTCTCCCTTCCCCTCTTCCTCGTTTCATGGAGGCCAATTCCACCGAAAATCAAAGCAAGGACCTCTTCTGCTTTTTGAACAGCGATAGAAATGTGGATTTGAGCGCTTCTAGTCTCGTCGCGCAGAAGGCGAAAAGAAATTTATTCATGCTCAAAGAGGTTGAAGAAAGAAAGCAATCTTGGCCAAGGTTTTTTGCTTTTTCTCTTCTTTCTTCTCAATCTCTCTTCCTCCCATCTCCAACACTTCGCCACGCCCTTTTCACCCACTCACCTGCGCGAGCCTCGAAGGAGGGAGCTTCACCCTGAGCTTGGACGCGGGGGCGAGCGCGGCCATGTCCTGTAAGGGCGTGTGAGAGAGGGAAAAGGGAAGGGAGGACGGTTTCAGCAATTTGACTCTCCAAGGAAAAAACAAAAAGAGGTTGAACAGAAAACTTAGATGCCTTCCTCTCTTTTCCAAAAGGCCCTCACCGAGAACGCAGCCACGTCCTGCTCCATCCCGGTCCCTGCATCGAGCATGTACGAGCCAAAGTCTCCGCTCACGCCCGCGGCGGTCAGGGCGCCGAGCAGGTCGAGGCTCCCTAACAGGCCGACTGCTTTGGCGAGTTGCTGCTGAGGAGCAGCAGAGGCGGCGTTGGCGTTGGCATTGCCGGCCGCCGTCGCCGGGGCGTCGCAGTCCATGCTGTGGTAGGAGAGGGGGGTGGTAGCGGGAGGCAACACTAGCTCGCGAGTGCTGGCTTTCGCTTTCGAGCTCCGTGGAGGGGGGCTCGAGAAAGAAAGAAAGAGAGAAACGCGAGTGAAGAAGAAGAGGAAGAAAGGAGGTCAAGAAAAAAAAAGTGAGCAATTTTTTTCTTTGGCTCTTCGACATTTTTTTTTTTCGAACTCCCTCTCCCTCTCTTCCTTCTTTCTCTCTCTCTCTCTCTCTCTCTCTCTCTCTCTCTCTCTCTCTCTCTCGTCATGCGACTGCTCGCGGCCAACCGCTCGGCGGCGACGGGGCGCTCCTGCTGCGTCTCCGCGGCGGCGAGGAGAGAGCCGGCGACGGGGGCGCAGAGGCCGCCGCGCTTCTTCAGCGGCGCTCCGTTGCTTCCTCAACCTCAGAGTCGTCGATCGGCCAACCTAGCCGTCGCCGCTTCGGCGAAAGCGGCCAAGTCGATTGACATGCCCGACGGCCTCCGCGCGCCTCCCTACACCGGCTCGGCGACGCAGGCGGACGCTGTGCGCAGGCTGCTGGAGCGGTCCGGGTCGCTGGTGGGCGACATCGACGAGGAGACGGCGATTTGGGTGAGATGAAGAAAGAGAGGTTGCGAATTTTTCAATCGAGAGAGAGCGAGCGGCGGTTTGCAACCTTCTTTTGACCTCTTCTTCTTGCTTCGACCTCTTCTTCTTTCTTCTTCATGTTCTCATCCTCTCCAACCACCAACCCAACCCCCTTCCAGTTCCTCCGCGACCGCAAGTTCGACGTCGACGAGACAATCTCCAAACTCACAAAGTACCTCGCCTGGAGATCCAAAGTCAGGCCTCACCTCCTCTCTCCCTCGGACATCTCCCGCGAGGCCTCGACTGGCAAGGCTTTTTTACACTCGCGACGCGACTCCTTGGGCAGGCCCGCGGTCGTGATCCGGTGCGCCAAGCACGTGATCGGCGAGTTCCCGCTCGAGAGCAGCGTGAGGCTGGCGAGCTACGTCCTGGAGAAGGCGGTGGCGGAGCTCAAAGAAGAGGAAGGAGGAGAAGGAGAAGGGAGTGGAGAGAGCGACGACGACAGAAGCGTCTCCCCGCTCTCGACCTCTTCTTCTTCCTCTTCTTCTCTTTCTTCCGCTTCTTCCTCTTCTTCCTCTGCGGACAACGACGTCGAGACCCTGCTGGGCATCTTCGACCTGCGCGGCTTCGGCCCCCGCAACGCCGATCTCTCGTTCGCGCGCTTCCTCGTCGACGCCTGCTTCCTCTACTACCCGCGCCGTCTCGGGGCCGTGCTCTTCGTCGACGCCCCCTGGGCTTTCAAACCGGTCTGGGCCGTGGTGAAGCCGCTGCTGCGCAAGTACGGGGCGCTGGTGCGGTTCGTGAGCGCCGAGGAGGTGAAGAAGGTGTATTTCGCGGAAGGGGAGGCGCCGCCCGGGTTTTGAAAGAAAAGAGTTTTTTTTTCTTTTCTTTTTCCGTTGTCCTTTTGTCAGTCCAGATCAGATCTTAATTTTTGTCTCCATTCTTTCTTTCATTCGTTTTAGTTTTTGGTCTTTGTAGAAGTTCACACACAATTGACATCAAGAGAAGAAGAAGAGGAAAAAGAATTAAACAAAGAACAACGATCAAAACCCCTCTTTTTCTCAAGCGGCGGCGAGCGCCTTTGCGACCCTCGACGCCCGCCCTTCCGACCCCGGAGCTGCCGCAGGGCTCGCGAAGAACCTCGACGCCGCCGAGGGGCCTCCGCTATCGCCACCACCTAAGCCGCTCCTCGGGGGCGCGCTCGCCGGCGTGGGCGTGGGAGGGAGGCCGAACGCCGCCGCCAGCTCGGCAGCGACCGCCCTCCGAGTCCTCTGGCTCGCTGCGAGTTTGGCCTCGAGCGCCGCGACCTCCTCATGCAGCGCTGCCGCCTCTCTTTTCGCCGAGGCGGCCTCGGCCTCCGCGAGGTCCTTGGATTTCACGGCCTCGCGGAGGAGGCGGGCGTCGAGCAGGGAGGCGCCGGAGGAGGGCTTGTCGAGTGAAGCGGAAGCGGAGGCGGAAGACGAGGATGAAATCAGGGAGACTTTTGCGGTCGCCGCGCCGGCGGTGGGCGGGCGGGGAGCTGTGACAGCCTTTCCGCTCGTCGTCGAAGTTCTCGCCTTAGCGAAGCTGGAGACGACGAGGGCCGCGAAGAGGGCCCCCAGGGCAAAGCCCGCGACGAGGGCGACCTGGGAGTAGAGGAAAGAGAGAAGGAAGGAAGGAAGAGGTGAGAAAGAGAGAGAGAGAGAGAGAGAGAGAGAGCTATCGCGACAAGGAAGAAGAAGAAGAGGTCGAAGTTTCGATTTTGAAAATCGAACAAGCAAAAGAGAGTCATCAAATGCTCTCTCTTTTCTTCTCTCACCATCGCCACGGCCAGCGGGCTCGCCGCGCGGACCGCCAGGCTGTCCCTCTGCACGACCGCCCAGCGCCCGAACGACAGCAGCAGCTCGGGCCTCCGCGGCGGCTCGAGCAGCGTTCGGCGTATGCCCGCGACGAGCTCGGCGACGTCGGCGTCAAATGGCGTCAGCTGGAGCGTCATTTTTGGAATCGCGCACTCGAGAGAGAGATGGATTGGCGAAGGAGCGTGTCGAGGGAAAGGCGACTGATGTAATGAGAGGCGGAGGAGGGAGGTGATTATTGGAGAGGCCGCGAGAGAAGAGAGGGAAAGAAGCGAGGCGTTTCAAACAGCTCCCGACGTCTGAGGCTCAGCTCATCTCTTTTTTTTCACTTTCTCTTTTTCTTCGCATCTTGCTCTTGTCTCTCTTTCGCTCTCTTCGAGAGTAGCCCGCGCTTCACGCCTCTTTCTCTCTCTCTCTATCTCTCTCTCTTCCGTCTCCTCCCACCACACCCATGAGCACCATGATGATGCTCCCCCCACCGGGAGGCGGAGCAGTAGCCCCCTCCCACCACCCCACCCGCCAGCCGCTGACCCCGGGGGACGTCCTCTCGCTGCTCTCGACGGCCATCGGAGGGGGCGATGGCTCGTCGATGCTCTCAACGTCGACCGCCTTTGCCCGCGCCGAGGCCGAGCGCCAACTGCAGAACGCCTCCGACACGGCCGCCCCTGGCTTCGTGATTTCCCTGCTCGAGATCGTCGAAGCGCGGGAAGGGGTCGCCGAGGTAAGGAGGAAAAATGATTCATTGTCGATCAAACTCCGGAACGTTGGACGTCAACTCGACCTTACTTTATCCTCTCTCCCCCTTTTCATTACCTCTCTCTCTAAAAAAAAAAAAAAAACAGCCCCTCCGCCTCCTCGCCGCGGTCGTCGCCAAGAACGCCGTCGGCGACTCCCCGCGCAAGACCCTCTCAAGCAGAGAGTGGGCCCGCGTCCCGCAGCACGAGAGGCAGGCCCTGCGCCAGAGGCTGCCGGCTTTACTACTTTCCGAACCCTCGAGGAGGGCCGCCGCCACTCTGGCCCTGCTGACGGCAAACGTCGCGCGCTTCGACTTCCCCAGGGAGTGGCCCGGCCTGGTGTCGGACCTGGTGACGGCGGCGGCGACGCCCTGCTCGCCCTCGGACGACCAGGGCGTGCGAGCGCGGAGGTCGGCGCTGCTCGGGCTGAAGAGGGTTCTGGCCGCCCTCCGAGGTCGGAGGCTGGTCCTCTTCGACACCGACCCCGCGTCGTCGGGCTCCGTCTTCACGACCCCCGAGGGAGCGTTGGATTTGCGGGCGATGGCGGCGAGGGCCGCGGCGGAGAGGGACGCGCTGGCGAGGGCCGTGGGGGCCGCGGTCGCGCCGCTGGACGCGGTCTGGAGGTCGCAGCTGGCGAGGCTGCTCGTGAGCTGTCCGTCTCCTCTTTCGGCCGACGCCGCATCGCCGCTCGTGGCCGCGGCCTCCGCTCTCTGTTCTGCCGAAGGAGCAGCAGGAGCAGTCGAAATCCCTCCGCCTCTCTCCTCCCCGGCCGAGGTCTCCGCGGCCTCCGCCCTCTGCAACGGCGCCCTGCACGCGCTGCGGGAGGCCGCGGCCGACCTCCCGGACTGGGAGGCGGGCGGGGCCGCTACGGCGATGGCGGGTATGTGCGAGGGCCTGCTGCGGGCGTCGCTCGCGCTCTCGGCCGCGGGCGCCGCGGGCGGGCGCGTCCCGAGCGACAACGACAACGCCGCCGCTGCCGCGGGACGCGGCCTGGCGCTGGCCAAGGCGTTCGAGCGGAGCGTGGCCGTGGCTACCGCCGCTCTGGAGCGTGCCCCGGGGGACTTTGCGCGCTTCGTGCCGCGGTTCCTGCCCGTTTTCGGGGCGGCGTTGCTTGCCGGCGGAAACAACGGGGCTGCTGCTTCCGAAACAACAACAGCAACAACAACGGCGACAGCAACGACAACTCCCGAACCGCGAGCCAAGGTCCGGGTCGCCCTCACGCGCTTCCTCGCCCGCGCCCTCCTGGCCTCCCCTTACCGCCGAGACTGGCTCCGCGCCACCGCCGCGGCCGCGAGGACCCCGCTGGCGAGGCGGCGCGCCGCCGCCCTCGCCGCCGCGGTCGAGCCCGCCGCCGCCGCTTTGGACGACTTGGCCGCCGGCAACGGAGTCAAGGCGACGCTGGCGGCTCTGCTCGAGGCCTACGTCGCTCTCACCCCGGCCGACGCGGCAGAGTGGGACGCCGACCCTGAGGGGTACGTGCTGGCCGCGGACGCCGAGGCGAGCCCCGACGCCGACACCCCCAGGCCCTGCGCCCTGGCGCTCGTCGCCTGTCTCGTCGACCGCGGCGGCGGCGCCGCCGCCCAGGCCCTGCTCGACCTCGCGGCCGAGCTCCAAGGCGCCGCCGCCGCCGCCGCCGCCGACGGCGCGGGCGCTGTTGCCCGCACGCTGCTGCTGCGAGAGGCGGCCTACCGCGCCCTGGGAGAGTGCCTGTGCCAGCCCGACCTGGCGGAGAGGCTCGACTTCGGCGCGTGGTGGTCGGGCGAGCTGCGCGGGCTGTTGGAGGCAGGGGCCGCGCCCGGCGGCGTCGGAGGAAATGGAAACGGAAACAGCAACGGCGATCCCGACTACTCCGAGGCCGCCGCCTCGCTGCGGTTCGCGCGCCGCGCCCTGGTCGCCCGCGCGGCCTGGCTCGCCGGCGTGGGCGCGCTCAGGCTCCCCACCCCCTCGCTCTGGGCGGAGGCGCTCTCGGCGCTGGTCGCGCTCCTCAGGGCCGACGACCTTGTGGTGGCTCTGAGCGCCGCCGCCTCTCTCAGCGCGGCGATGGGGGACGCCATAGACGAAGCCGAGGCCGCGGCGGCCGGCGGAGGCGGAGGAAGCAACGGAGGTCGAGTGCCGTTCTCCTTCCTCGGAGGAGGAGCTGATAACGCGAGTGGAAGCGGAAACGGAAGCGAGCAAGATCCGGACGCCGACGCCGACGCTCGCGCCGCGGCGGTCGCCTCTCTCGCCGGGCCGGCGCTCGCCGGCCTGGTCTCGCTGCTGCCCCGCGTCGAGGACGACGAGTCCGCCGTGAGGCTGCTGGGGGCCGCTTCGGCGCTCTTCGAACTGGCCGGCAGGGCCGCGGCGCCGCACCTGAGCGCGCTGGCGGGGGCGCTGCCGGCGGTCTGGGCCCGGGCCTCGGCGCTCGCGGGCGTTTCTTCAAGTTCGGATTCTTCGAGTGTTGCTCCTTCCTCTTCTGCCACTTCTGGCGGCAACAACGGCGCCGCGGCCCGCCTCCACTCCGCGCTCATGGCGGTCCTGACCCACGCCCTGCGCCGCCTGGGCCGCGCCGCGACGCGGGAGCCCGCCGTCGCGGGCGTGCTGTGGCCGCTGCTCGAGGCCGCGATCGACCCGCGGCACCCGGAGGCCGACGCGCTGGCCGACGACGGCGCTCGCCTGCTGCGGGCGGCCATCGGAGCGGCGGGCTCGGTGCCGCCTCCCGCCGTCTCTCGAGTTCTGCTCCCTCGGGTGCTGCGACAGGCGGGGTCGGGCAGGGCGGGCGAGCGGACGGGGTCGTTCGGGATCCTGGAGGCGGCGGTGCTGCTGAGCGGCGCTTCGGGGGCGCTGGTGGTTGACGGCAGCGGCGGCGGAGAAGAGAGCGGAAGTTCTGCTGCTGCTCTTACTGTCTCGAACAACGGGGACACCAACGCCTCTTCTTCCCCGACCGCCGGTGTCGCCGCGGCTGCCAACGCGATCGCCCGCGCGCTGAACGACGCGCTGGAGGCCGCGACGGCGGACGCGGTCGAGGCGGCGATGACCGCAGCAAAAGACGGAAGTGAAGGAATGGTGGAAGCTGCTCCTTCTTCTTCCGCATCGCTCGACGGCACTGCTGTTCCCCCGCCTCCTCCGCCCCCTCCTCCTCGGGGCGCGCTCCCTCGCCCGGGTCGAGGCGCCACGGCAGCCGCGAGGGCCGCGGCCCGCGCCCGCCGCGCCGCGAGGGAGGCAGGCGCTGCGCGCGACGCCCTGGCGGCGCTGTCTCTCGCCAACGCCATGCTCCAGACCGACCTGCCGCTGGCAGGACCGGCGCTCGCGGCCTCGGGGGCCTTGAGGGGCGCCGCGTCGCTGCTGGCGCCGCCTCCGGGTGCCGGCCCTTTACCGTCTGCGGTCTGCGAGGCCGCGGCGGGGGTCCTGGCCCGGGTGCTTTTCGCCTCCCCCGGGGAGCTGAGCTCGCTCGTCTCTCCGACGAGGACGAGGACGACGACGACGACGACGACGACGACGACGACGACGACGAGGACGACGACGATGACAACAGCTTCTGCCCCTCTCGACCCCACCGACGCGGCCGTCGGGCGCCTGATCGACGCCTGGCTGCGCGTCTCGGGCTCCAGGCAGCTCGAGGAGGTGCTGGGGATGCCCGCGGCGAGGGCTGCGGGGAGGGCGCGCAGGGCCGCGGCCGCCGCCGCCCTGTGCCGTGTCGCGACGTTCCCCCCGCGACCCCCCGCCGCCCTCCTGTCTTCTATCGCGCGCTCGGCGAGGCTTCTGGCGCTCGCGTCGGTCGCCTGCGAGGAGGCCGCCGCCATGGCCAGCGACAACGCCGAGCTCGAGGCGGCGGTGGCCGAGCGCGCCGCGGCCGCCGAGGAGGAAGAGCGGTGGGGCCAGGAGCAGCAGCTGGAGCAGCTGCGGCAGATGGCAGCGCAGGGCCTGCAGCTGGGTCCAGGGCAGCAGAATCAGCTGCAGCAGTTGCAACTGC
>Ga0114918_10005073_pt1 | contig 11331 bp, 15 predicted proteins | sample LantaG_FD_87015 | JGI IMG/M metagenome (GOLD analysis project Ga0114918, IMG submission 87015) | Deep subsurface microbial communities from Baltic Sea to uncover new lineages of life (NeLLi) - Landsort_02402 metaG | ecosystem: Environmental > Aquatic > Marine > Oceanic > Sediment | place... | reverse complement strand
CATCTTCAACGCTACTATCAACGATATTACAAGATGTCATCATAGAACTTTTAATTTCACAATCAACAAAAGTAAATCCTTTAATATCTAAAATAGTTTTTATATTAGCATCTATAATTTCCATATCTCCTGAAGTAGGAACATAATTAACAACGCAATTTTCTATTTTACTAACAGCACTAAATAATTCAAATAATTTATCTTTAATTTTAGTAAAATAAGAATTAACATAATCAAAATCATTAGTTCTATTAACTTGAAGATCTACTTTAGGATGATCAGTTAAAAACTGTTGTAAAGTTGAAAAGTTTTTATATTGTTGTATATTTTTATTTAAATATGTTTTAAGTTTATCTAAATCTCCTTCATCTAATTCTATTGAACAATTCATCCAAGTTTCTTCGATAAAATAATCTAATAAATCAAGAAGTTCATTAGTTTTAAACTGATAATCTTTTCCTCCACAATATCTAAACTCTAATCTTTGTCCACCCATAGCATCATCTATATGAGAAAAATTAACTCCATAATACTTTTTATCAGGTAAATGAAAGTTATTTTGTATAAGAGAGACTGCACTTGTAACATAACTATAATTTTTAAAAGGTATTAAGTTCTTTATTGATTTAGCATAAATATTATTTTGTCTTTCGGGAAAATATTTATATACTAAATCTTCATCAAAATTAAGAATCATTTTAAGAGAATTAAGGTTACTAATATCTTTATCGGTTTTATCTTTATTAAAACTAATATTAATGTGTATTGCACATTTATCATTAGTCATACCATGTTCTTGTATAAACTTTAATATTTTAAGCATTATTATCTTAGAATTAGTATAAGGGATAGGACCTGTAACAAGCTCAACCATATTAGAACCGCCACTTCTATCGGGTTCTATTTTAAAATTATTCTCATCCGGTGTAAAATCTGAATGATACTCTTTAAAACCCCACACTTTAATAGGTCCTAATGTATTATTTAAGAGTTCTAACGTCTTATAATAAGAATGATTTGAATAAAACTCCATCTCAAAGCCTATTATGGCGTAATGTAATAATTCTGAAAAATTAAATTTATCTGAAAACTTCTTCATATGTGCACTTGTTAATATACTTTTCTGAGTTTATATATAAAGTACAAAAAACAATATGAAATATGTTATTATTTGAAAATTTCAATATATTAAGATCTTTAAATAGAGATGAATTAGGTGATCCTTATAGCTCTATTGCAAGTCATTTAGGAAGAGAATTTATGTTACAAGTTTCTCCTGAGGACATAGAGAAGATTGAAATTAATAGCTCTCAAATTGTTGATGTTTATTTCATAGATGGTTTTAAACCAGAGAAAACTAGATTACAATTTCCAGTTAAAATAGATTCTGGTATAGGAATTACTGCTAATATAGAGAAATCTATTATTAAAATTAATATGGATAAATAAGTTATGATATTAAAGAAGTATAACGAATTCATTAATGAAAGTAATATACATAAAGGAAATTTTAAAGTAAATTTTTCTATTATTACAGACGGGCGTTTTAAAAAAGGAGTTATACCTGAAATAATAGATGGAGATTTTATATGTAATGATTTAGATTTAATTAGTTTAGAAAATGGACCAAAAGAAGTTAAAGGAGATTTTGATTGTCATTTTAATAAAATATCTAGTTTAGAAGGTAGACCTAAAGAAGTAGGCGAGAATTTTAATTGTGCATATAATAAATTAACTAGTTTAGAAGGTGGACCGGAAAAAGTTAGTATTAATTTTTACTGTAGTTATAATAAATTAACAACATTAGAAGGATGTCCAGAAAAAATAGGAGGAAATTTTTATTATAATGCAAATCAATTAACTAGTTTAGAAGGAGGACCTAAAGAAGTTGGAGGAAGTTTTAATAGTAATGATAATATAAACGATTTGAAAATAGAAACATATTTTATAAAATCTGGTTTATATAAAAATGATTATTGGAAAGATCTTCTTAAATTTATGTTAGACAATAAAATAAATATAGAAGATGTTATAGGATGGCCAGAAGGATTTCTAACCACCGATTTAATATCTTCTGTTAAAGGAATAAATAAATTTAATCTTTAAACTTTATCGTGATTATCTATTATTTTTTGAATAGTATCATTTAATTCTCTTAATCTATCACTTTGAGCTGAACTAAGAGTTTTTTCAGTTAATGCTAAAATTTGTAACTCTTTTCTTTCTAACCATAATTCTTGATATTCACTGTTTAAAGAATCACTTTTACTTGAAACAACTATATCATTAAGCTTTTTAAGAAGATCTGTTGGTATATCATTAACTGAAAATAATTTAGATGTTCTAGAATTAGAAGAATTATCACTAAAAATTTCAAATGATAATGAATCTAAATCGTCTTTTAAATCTTCAGTCATATGAATCATTCTAACTTCAGCATTTTTTAAACCTCTAAAGTTACCAATTTTAAAACCTTCAAAAATATCTTTTTCTCTTACTAGATATGTTCTAACTCTTATACTATCAATCCCTTCATTTCTAACAACTTTTCTTATATTATTAATAATATTTATACGATCTGTTAATAAGCTATTAACCCAGTGAGTCCAAATGATATACATCGCAAAGGTATCAAGCTTACAGTATTCAATAAGCATTTTCTTAATGTTTTTAGCATTATCATGATCTCCCATATAAAGATCTCTCATCATTTGTTGATAAGCAACAATAGCATCTGTCCCTACATTTATTTTATCAAATTGTTCACATCTAAGCTCAGGATTATCTTCTAAAATTTTATAAGGATCTTTAAACTTTAAATGTTCAGGTTTAAAGAACTTATTAATATTATAATCATGTTCTAAATAAGGAGAATTATTCCAAATAGCAGGTAATACTTTTTTGATAGAAGTTTGACCTTTCATATCTGGATGGAAATAATAATCTTTAGCCATAACATTCATATCAACCATTCTTCCACTAGTTGTAATCTTTTCTAACCAATCTAATAATTTTTCGTTTTCATATTCTCGATCTTCATCATTAATTTGATTTATAATATCTTTTAATACTGTTTTTTCATGATGATGCCACATAAAAACTGTACCTGAAGATTTAATATGTTTCATTAAACTTTCAGCGAATTTAAAATTAGGAAATCCTTTTTCAAAACTTATCCATTCTTTATGAATCAATTCTGCTCCCGGTGCTGTTAAAGTATGGCAACTCCATTGAAAAGCTAATTGTTCATAAGGTCTATCCTCTTTATTATGAGGAATAGCTGGTCTTGTTGTTTCAAAATCTATAAAATGTAAAGGATATTTAAAAGTATTAATTTCATTTAACATTTTACTATCAATCCACTCTTTTTTCAACTGAGTGTTTTCAATTTGAATTCTTTGTCTTTCTATTATTTTACCTTCTTTAAGATCATTAATAGGCCAATCAAATAAACTGGTTTTTCTTTCATTTATTAAACTATCAAGAACATTTTCACCGTCTATTTTTTGTGTTGTATTGTAATAAAGCTCAAATATATCATTATCATGTTTAGGCATATGTTTCCAACATTCTGCTTTACCTTCTCTAAATTCACAAGTTTTACAATTTTTTGTTAAAGAAACTTTTGGATTTATAATTTTTTCTTCTGTTACAAATTCTGATAATCTATTAATTCTTTCTTCAACACTATTCATTATTTTATTAACAGCTTCTGTAACATCAACTCTTACAAATAAATCATTATCTACTACAATTTGTTTTTTTAATCCTGTAAATTCTATGATAGGTTTTATTTCACCTTCTTCATTAATTTTAGTTTTTTCAAATTTAAAATTATTAAGAAGATTAGGGTATCTATTCTTTTTAGTTTTATCTAAAACCATAAGCATAGGAATTATTCTCATTTCAGGATATTTCTTTTGAAGAACATATACTTGAAAAGCAGTATCTTCTAATAAAGATATTTTATCAGCTTTAACAGTTCCATTTTTATTAAAAATAGGTTCTTCAGGTCCATTAAATGAAGAGGAGTGTACATCATAAATTGTTAAAGTATTTCCTTCTTTAACAATTATATCAACTTTAGTTAAAAGCTTTTTATGTCTAAAAGAAGGATCAAACAGAATTATATTTTCATTATCTTCTATTAACTTATTAGTCATAGTAATATTAGCTTCATTTGATTTATAGTCAACTTCTTGACCTCCTTCAAATAACATTTTTGCTACATATTCAACAAGTAATCCTCCTTCTGCTAAAAGAGACATAAATTCATCTTCGTAAGAATGATTAATATAATTGTTCTTTTTATAGAACATTTTTCTATCACAATCTGATGCGATAAGAAAATCTGATTTAGTTAAATACTTCATATAATATTATAACAATAATTAAAAAAAAGTTTAAAGATTATCTAAATGTTAAAAGATATTTATAAGTTCTTTCAGGATTTCCAAATGCTAAATCTAAATAACTAAACCCTGAATCTGGAGAAGAGTTAGAATTCCAAATACAACGAGCTATAATTACTTCGTCGTCTATAGTATCTGGTGGATTATTACTTTCATCACATATTACTTCATCTAAAAAATCTGTTTTTTCTAATATAGATTGTTTAATAAATTCTCTAGTTTCTTTATTAGGCATTTTACCAGATATATTATCGTTTATTTCTTCAAAAACATCATGTAGAATGCTTAATTTTCTTTCTCTTTCTATTTCCATTTGAAAAACTTTTTTAAATATTTAGATGTTATAGTTGGATGATCTACTATTTCATCTTCTTTAGTAGGCACAGTAATGTTAAATTCTATTTCTTTATATCTTAAAAAATTAGATAAATTTTTTTCATCAATATGAATATTATTACTTTCCATTCTTTCAATTTTAATCTTAGCGACTAAATCCCAATTTGTTCTTACTCCTCTTGTCATATTATTTATTTTCTTTTAAAGCTTTTTCTAATTCTTCAGCTGATATAGTATTAGCATATACTCTTTGACTAATAGGTAAACCATATGAATTACTATATTTAGGGAACCATTCTGTGTCATTAGAATTTTCTAATTGTTCTATAATAGGAGCCCATTTTAGTAAAGTTTTCTCCTTTAAAGATAATTCAACATTATACCATTCGATATCTTCTAAATATCTATTTGTCCAATCCATATTTATCTATTATATTATTATAATTAACATATGGAGGATTATGTAACATGTTATATCCTATTTCAGCTTTAGATGTTGATAATAAAAACTTTATAGTTGATGAACTATATACTTCATATTCTGCGTCAGACATTAAGAATAATGTTTCAACTTCTAATTCCTTTCTAACTCCTATCATATCATTTAAAAGATTATTCTTTTTTTCATAAGAAAAATCAGTTTCATTTCTAAGACCTTTTATTAAAACTACTTGATAACCATCAGATTTTAATCTTTCTATTAAGTCATATTGAAAACCATAATAAAATATAACTTCATGATATGGTAAAGATTTTCTTAATGCTTCAGTTTTATAATCAGATTTTCCATCAGCTGTCCATTTAATATCATTAACTTTAGCAGGATTTACACCTCTTGCTACTATTGTTTTATCAAATATCTTTTCAGACCTTTCAATAATGTTATAATGCCCTTTATGAATCGGATCGAATGATCCACAATAGAGACCGATTTTCGGTTTAAAGAATTTAAGAAAGCTTATATTATCATCGACCTCCAGCGATAATTCATCTTTTAATTTATTAAGTATTTTTAATCTTTCTTGTTTATAAATTTTAAAAGGCACAAAACCATATTCTTTAAATACAGACATTTCTATCTCAGTCGTTCTTGAAATAGGAAGATTTTTTTCTTTTAATTCCCATAAATCAGCATCTAAGAAATCTAAAAAAACTTGTCTATATAAATCAGGAACATTTAAAATTCCGTCATATCCAAATTTATGATTCTTAGTAGCAGAAATCATATCTATAACAATATTTCTATCGTCAATATTCATTAATTGATAAGTATTAGATTGTTCAAACAATTCTATTGATTTATCTTCATTATCATTTTTAGTAGGGTCGTAAATAGCATCATGAAACCAAATAGCTACACACATAATATCATTTGTATCTTTAATATAAGAATCTAAAGTATCAACATATTTAAACATACTTTCAATATGATCTAAATTATGATAATATCTATGTTTCTCTGAATAAAGATTTACTAAATTTTCAATATCATCTGTATCTATGATACTTCTGTATCTATCTTTGAATATAAATTCTTTCATTTTTTAATTTTAAATAACAAATATAATAATAAATCTTTAAGATAAAAATTTTTTAACTCTTTCAATTGATAAAATACCTAAACTAAGAGTTGTTATCCATACTAATATATTTATAGTTGGTAATTCTAAATGTAAAGATATATTAAAAGATCCATGTAGAAAAGAAGCTAAAATTAAACCAAATATCATAATAAGAATAGTATTTGACATTTTTTTTCTTGATATAGAAAAAATCATAAAATATGCTAATATCATACCTAAACATATATGAGTTGTTGTTGAAAATATGCATCTGGTTAAAACAACTTGGGATCCATATCTTTCTAAATAATGTATATTTTCTATAAAAGCGAAAAAAGCTGCTGATAAAACAACATAGAAAAATAAATTAGATTTATTAGTTTTCTTAAAAGACATAAATATTAAAAATCCTGCTGATAATTTACTTATTTCTTCTGTGAAACCTGTAAATATATAATTACTTAATATTTGATAATTTATTAAAGACATATCCCAAGATTTTATTAAGACTGCTCTATGTTCTAAATGTTCAAAATAAATTAATTGATCATTAAAATAACCAAGGAAATTATGAGGCGTTAAAAAATGAACTAAAAATATAGAAAAGCTACCAACTAATAAGCCGATAGGTAACATTTCTAAAGGTTTAACATTTAAATCGTCAAGTTCATTTAGAATATATTTTAAATACATTAATGTGACATATAAAAATACAAATATATAAATCATTAAACATTTTTTTAATTTAATATAAACTCTTTTTCAACATTATACTCAGGTTTAACATTAACACTTATGGGTTTACCATCTGCTAATAATATTGAATTGAAAGGTTGTATATTATTTGGGTCAAAAACTTTATATCTTAAAGCTTGTATTCCTTGTAAAGTACCTTCTTCATATTCAAGTTCTATATTTTCAAGTTTTTTCAATCTTTCAATATCTTTACCAAATATAAAACCATATTTACCCATCATATAAAATACGATGTTACCTTTATAACGATCTAATTTATTTATTTCGTTTATTACTTGTTCTACTTTATTCATAATTATTTTAATGCTTTTAAAAGATATTTAAATTCCCAATGAGCCATTTGTTCTAATTCAGATGGTTGAATTGAAGTTTGAGTATAAATAGCAATTATAGTTTTATAAAATTCTTCTAATGATGGTTGAATATCGTCAATAACTTTATGATAAAGTTGATTAATTTCTTCTCTTAAATCTGGTCTATCTTTAGAATCTCCAAATATCTGTGGATATGTATTAGCAACACTAGAAATTCTTTTTAAAGCTGCTTCAGTTTCTTCTGTAACATCAACATTACTCATTTTTAAAATATCTAAGAAAAGTCCTCCAACTAATCTATTCTCTAACATCGCAAGAGAAGATCTCTTAATAACTAATGTATTTATATACTTAACTGGATCTTCTTTATCGAAATCAACTATAGCTAAATTTTTTACATCTAAAACTGATAAAGACATTACTTTAATTCTTTTATCAATAGTACTTGGTATCATCATATGATAATTATTTATTTTTAGAGTTTATATATTACAATTATTAGTTATGATATTCAGGCATATCATTTGTAACATACAAGAGTAAATTTTGTATTTGATGAACATATTTATATTCTTCTGGTATATCTCTTACAATTCCTGTTAATTCATCTAATGACAAATCTTTTGTATTATCGAACATATCTATAGCCATTATTACATCAGTATCTTCATCAAGCTTAAGATCTTTAGACCAAATTACAGATTCTTTTTTAGTTTTAATACAAACATTTTTACCTCTTTTAGAGAATCCTAAATTTTTCAATTCATTATCTTTCAATTCAACAGGTTGAATTTCTAAAATATTCACTGTTATTAACTTACCACAATGATCAATTAAATATTCATTATAATTTAACTGTTCCATTACAGTATCGTATCTGTTATTATATTTAATAACATTACCTTTGCTTAATTTATTAATATCCATAATTGTTATATAAATAAAGAACATTAAAGTTTATATTAATCCCACTCTTCTTGATTAATAGATCTTTTTTCTATACCGCATTTTAAAGCAGTTATAACATCGTCATGATAATAAAGAGGAATTCCATTTAAACTAGATCCTAAAGTATTACCATACATAGAACTCCAAAATAATTTTGAATCTATATTAGGATGTTTAACAAGAATTATCTGTAATTCTATTTGAGTAAAACCCAATTCGAATGATGTTTTATAATCTTTTACAAAATTAGAAATGTTTTCAATTTTTAATTCTCCCAAAATCTAATAACTTTATTATTATTTTTAGCATATTCAATTTCACTTTTAGTAGATTCTCCAATATAATTATCTATATTGATTACTAAAATTTCATCCGCTAAATCTATTTTTCTTTTATGTAAATCATCAAGCATTTCTTTTTCTTCAATAGTAAATTCTATATTATCACTATGTCCAAAACAACCAACAGATAAAACAATATTACCTTTAATAGTTTCATCATAATTAGCTTTCTCAAAATCATTCTTAAATCTGGTACTACCACAAAGGCATACAATTTTTGGTTTATTCATATAATTTATATGTAAAATTAATTAAAAAGTTTAAAATTCTAAATCGAAATTTCTCTTGAAATGCTCTTCTCCTACATCTTTAATTTTATCTTCTTTCCATTTATCATCTCTATTATTAAATTCCCACCAATAAGTTCTTATAGTCTTAAATAAATTCTTTTTAGGATGACCTTCTTTTAATTCTGATTCTCTAACTAATCTTTCGAATATATTATATCCATTAGGAGCTGAATGTAATATCATTTTAGTTTCACTAGAAGCCATTACAACAGGAAAATGTTGATTTATCAATGATTTGTTTTTTGTATCATATGCGAAATTCAAACATAATATAACATCATAACCAAAACCTATTCCAGAATATTTACCAGATTGAGTTCTAATTCTATATCCATTATCTAAACTTATATATTTTTGATTTTTTACTTTTATACCAGGCTTAAGAAAAAATGGTAATTTTTTATATAAATCATAAAATATATCTATAAACACAATTCCTTCTTTAATTTTATCACTATGTATAAAAATTGTTTTATCTATTTGAAATATAGATTCCCATAAAAAAATACAAGACATTAATCTATAATATCCAGATTCGTTACTACACATATTAATAGTTAATCTATTGTTTAAATAATTATTTAATATTTCTAATCGTGGATTATTAAGATCAAAATCACAATAAGTTTCTATAAAATAAAAAATATCATTACTACATTTAGAATATTCTTTTAATTCTACATTGTTGTATAGATACTTAAGATTTTCTTTTCTAGTGTCTTTTTCACCTCTATATAGAATGTTATTTTTTCTTGTTATTTTTTCACCATTTTCAATCTTTTTCAAGATATTTTCAACTTTTACATTATCTAACATGTTAATTTACTTACATTTTAGACTATATATAATTTAATAAGGAATTCTTTCAATAATACATGGATTAGAATATTTTTCTTCTGTAGTGGTTTGTATTCCATCTTTCAAAGCTTTTCTTATAGTATAATCTCTAAAATTTTCTAATAATTTAGGATCATTAGAATTAACAAAAAACATTATTTCTCCTGTTATTATATCGGTAACTTTTATTTTACCTTTAGATCTTTTCATACGTCTTACTTCATTTTCTGAATATAAACACTCTTCTTCAGTATATCCTTTTTGTAGTCTAGCTCTAACAGTTGCAACTTTTATATCATATTTTTCATATACGTATTCAGCGAATTTTAATTTAGATGTAAATGATTTACCATCAAGAAATAATATAGGATTTTTAGAAGATTTAAGTTTTTTATTTCTTTCTTGTATTTTTCTTAAGTCTTCTTTTTCTTTTTCTATTGAAATTTTACAATCTTTAGATTCCCATCCCTGTTTTAATCTACGATAGACAACAGATGCTGATATTCCATATTTTTTTTCTATGTATTGTGTAAAAGGCTTTTTAGTTTTAAATTTTTTATCATCAATAAAAAATTTGAACCTTCTTTTCTCTAATATATCTAATCTTAATTTTTCAAGTAATTCATCAGTGAATTCTTCCTTTTTATATTTTTTATAATAGTATCTTTTTATATAGACATCAGAAATTTCTTCTTTATTTTTCTTTACGTATATATCGTTCTTTTCCTTTGAACAAATTTTACAAGTACATTCTTTTCCATATCTTTTATCATTATAAAATTCATGAAAAGGTTTTATATCTTTGCATCTTCCACATCTTCTGACGTTTTTATCTGAAAGTATATTAGATACTCTAGTTTTTCCTATTTCTATAACCCCTTTATCTTTTAATTTACAATCTCTACAGTCATTATATCTATATACTCTAGCGGCTCCACAAAACCAAAATTCAGTTATATGCAAAATTCTATTACAAGTTTTACATTTTTTTGTTTCTCCTTTTATTTTTCTCTCTTTACTATTATGTCTCAAAAGAATTTGATCTTTTGAAAGAATATCATCTTCGAATTTTTTAAATTTTGGGAATTGTTCTATAGTGTATTTCTTATTCATAATGTAAATATAATAAAAAATATGATAACTGAAAACATTACATAAAAAAACTTAGTAAACATATTAGCTCTAATTCAAAGTCCGACCTGGTTACGGCTACTCCAAGAAGATGCGAGCTTCTTAATAGAGATTCACATACTTTATAACAGACTAATAGCTTACTAAGCTTTAATTGGTTGAGCGGGATAGAAACTTCCGGTTAATATCTCACTACTCTATTGGTGTAAGAGCGCTCAAGTTTTTAATAGTATCTCTAGTTAGAATCGAACTAACCTATGTAAATAAAAATCATTAGATAATTAATCTAACTTTTTAAACTTACCCACTCGTTGTGTGAAGAGCGACTACACCCCAACTATAGAGATATTTAGTGGACCTAGAGGGATGTGAACCCCCGACCTTCTCGTTATGAGCGAGTTGCT
>Ga0114918_10005072_pt1 | contig 11332 bp, 4 predicted proteins | sample LantaG_FD_87015 | JGI IMG/M metagenome (GOLD analysis project Ga0114918, IMG submission 87015) | Deep subsurface microbial communities from Baltic Sea to uncover new lineages of life (NeLLi) - Landsort_02402 metaG | ecosystem: Environmental > Aquatic > Marine > Oceanic > Sediment | place: Baltic... | reverse complement strand
GAGGGAGGAGGGAACGGAGACTGAGAGGGAATCGGGACCAGAGGGCAGACGAGGCTGAAGTCAGAAGAGAAGGGTGAAAGTGAGGAATTTTCTGGCCGATATTTTTCTTCTTCTTCTTCTTCTTCTTCTTCTTCTTCTTCTTCTTCTTCTTCTTCTTCTTCTTCTTCTTCTATCGATGGATGGCGCTTCCATCGCGCTCACTTTTTTCTTCTTCAAAATTGGGAAGACGAATCGTCTCGCGCGCTCTCTCTCGCGCGCCTCTCCTTCTCCCACCGAATGAACTCCTGGTTCGAGCGCGCCAGGGCCGAGGCCACGGCCGCGGCCGAGCTGGCGTCGGCGCGCGCCAGGCAGCTCAGCGACGCCGCGAGGGCCGGGGCCGAGTCTGCCGCGGCGGCGGCGGCGAAGCGCATCGGCGAGGCCTCGACCGAGGCGCGGACGACGCTCGCGGCGCTCGAGGAAAAGGCCGCGGGGGCCCGGGCCCGCGGGCTCGAGAGGCTCGTCGAGAAGCTGGGCGAGACCTCCTCGCAGCTTCTGTCGTCGCGTCCGGCAGGGGCGGGCGAGCTCGGCGGCGGCGGCGGCGGCGGCGCCGGGGCGGCTGCGGCGGCAGCGCTGGGCTCGGCGAGGGCTGCGGCCTCGGCCGTCGCCGGCGCGGCCGCGGGCGCGCTCGCGGGAGGCCTCGGCGCGCCGCTGCCCGCCGAGGCCGCGGCGCCCTCGGCGGCCGACAGGGCCGCCGTCGGCCTCGACACCGCGTTCGTGGCGTGGGTGGGGACGCTGACGTACGCGGATTTCTGCGCCGAGGCGGAGGCGATTGCCGCCTCTCTCAGGGAAAGGCAAGGGGAAGGGGAAGCGGCGGCGGGGACGGGAGGAGAAGAAACGGCGGCGGCGACGGGAGAGGAGGGGGCCGAGGAAGAAGAAGCGAAAGAAGAGGACAAGAAGAAGAAAAAACCTCCGCCGCCTCCCGTCTCCGCCTCCCTGCCCCCCTTGAGCCCCTGGCAGGAGCGCCACGCCCTCTGCGCCCTGCAGACCGTCCCCGAGCTCGACGAGCTGAGGTACGTTTTATGTCCAAAGAGGATGCGCGACCGGCTGTTCTGGGCCTGTTACTTCCGGCTCGCCCGGGCGCAGGGGAGGCTGCCCGAGGCCGCGTTCGAGGAGAACGCCCCTGCGCCGGCGCTGTCGCCGCAGGGGCTCGTGGCGGAGCTGGCGCTGGCGACCGGAGGTGGCAGTGGAAGCTCGGCGGAGGCGGGCGCCGCGGCGGCGGCGGTCGTGGACGGAGCTCGGAAGCTCGGCTCGCGGCTGTCGGCGGCGGCGGTCGGCGCCGCCGCCGGCTGGAAGAGGTCCACCGGGGCTGCTGCTGCTGCTGCCGCTCCCGCTGCTGCTGCTGCATCTGCTTCCGAGGCGGGGGCTGCGGCGGCGGAAGGCGAGAAAGGCGGAAAAGAAAAGGAAAAAGAGGGAGGAGACGACGACGACTTTGACGAGTACCTTCGCGAGCTCGCCGCCTCGGACGACGGAGGAGGAGGAGCAGGAGCGACGACGGCGAAAGATGCCTCCGCTTCCGCCACCGCCGCCAAAGACGACGATGACGACGGGCTTGACCTCGAGGACTACATGCGGGACCTGGAGCTCGAGGGAGAGGGCGAGGCGGGAGGGGAGGAAGAGAAAGGAGAAGAAGAACAAGGAGGAGAGAAGGAGGTCGAAGAAAAGGTCAAGGAGGAGGAGAAGAAGGAGGGAGAGCCTGCTGTTGCTGCGAATTAGGATCCGCTTCTCTCTCTCTCCCCCCTCTCCCTCCCAACAGCGCTGAGAGGTGGGTTGATTTCAGAAATCGGGGGGACAAACACAACACGAGTAAACTAGAAACACAAACGAGAAAATTCTGGAAAAAAAAAAAGTTGAGTTTTTTTCTTTTTCTTTCTTTTTTGTTCAAAACTCTTCGTCGATCGATCGATTGGAAGCAAAACTTTTCTCTCTCGCGCAGCTGGTGGGCTTGGGTGAAGGAGCTGGCTTTGGCGCTCCAAAGGCAGCTCTCCTGGAGACCTTCCCCTCTCCCCTTGAGATTGAATCAGGCGCGACAGAGCAGCGGAGAGAGAGAACGCGACGATGGCGTCATCATCATCACCGCCATCGACCTCTTCTCCTCCTCGGCCTTCCTCTTCAACTCCTTCTTCCTCGCTCGCCAGGCTCCACGCCCTCCTGACGTCGCGCTACGGCCCGCTGGTCTCGGTCCATTCCTCCCGCGGGGTGCGCGAGTCGCTCGCGAGCTCCAGCGGGCTCAGCCCGGCGCAGCTGCTGGCCCCGGCGGGGGAGCGCGTGCAGCTCAACGGTACGTTGATTGATTTGATTTTTTCTTTTCAATGCCTCTCTCGATCCCCATGACCTCGACCTCGACCTCTCTCTCTCTCACGACGGAAAAAAACTCGAAAAAAATATCAAAACAGTCCCCGTCCGCACCTCCGGCGACTCGTCCTACCGCCTCCGCGACCTCTGCCTGCGCTTCGTCGACGCCGACGCGCTGGTGGAAGCGGACAGCTGCGAGAACGAGGACGAAGGGGAGGCCGCGTCTGCCTCCTTCGTCCTCTCGCTCGTCGCGGCGGCGGCGGCAGACGCGGGGTTGCTCGGCAGCAGAGGAGGAGGGAGCGGAAATGGAAGCAGCGGCAACGGAGGCGCCGCCGCCGCGAGAGAGCCCGACCCCGTCTCCGCGGCCGACGCCGGCTCGCCGCTCGACGCCCTGCCGTGGTTCGACGCGTGGGCGTCGGGGGTGCTCGGGGCCGCCTGCTGGAGGCGCGGGGGCGGGGGAGCGAGGCGGCGGCGGCGGCGGCAGCAACAGCAGCAGCGGCAAGCGACGACCAAGGCGGGCTCTTCCGCCACCGCCGCCGTCGGCAGCGCCGTCAGCGCGCTGGACGAGCCCGTCGCGGCCCTCTGCTTCGCTTTGGCGGGCGACCCGGACGCCGCGGCGACGCTCGCGGCGCTCGGCAGGGAGGCCGCCGCGGCGCTGAGCAGCAACAGCGGCGGCAGCGGCAGCTTTGTCCAGCAACAGCAGCAGCCCCCGCCGCTGCTCGTCTCCTACCTCCTGCTCCTCGACGCCTCCCGCCTCCCTCCCGCCGACCCCGACGTCGTCTCAGAGAACCTGCAGGCCGCGAGGTCGCTGCTGGGGGGCTCGGGCGCCGTGCAGCTCGTGACGATCAACTCGAGAGGAGCAGCAGCAGGAGGAAACCCCTCAAACGCCGCCGCCGACGGACGAGGAGTTTCGACGGCGGCAGACGACGAGCGGTGGCTCTCTGCGTGGCGCGCCTCCTCGGAGCGCCGCTGGCCCGAGCGCTCCGGAAGAGCGCCGCCCGTGCCTGCTTCTGCAGCTTCTTCTTCTCTTTCTCCATCTCCTTTGACGGCCGCGGACGGCAGGGCCCTGGCGGAGTTTCTCATGACTTGGACCTCCCGTGCGCTCGTGCCGGCGGTCGAGGCCGCGCTCCGGGCCGCGGCGGCCGAGGCGGCGGCACGGCGAAAGGGGCTGGGCGCGAAAGTGCGGTCGTTCTTCCTCTCCGCAGCCGGGGGCGGGGGCGGGAGCAAGGGCAGGGTCGGGGGCAACAGCTCTTCTGCTGCTGCTTCCGGCGCGAGCTCTCTGCTGGCAGGGTTGGGGAGAGGGAGCGGCGGCGGTAGCGGCCTTTTCGGCAGCGGAGGAGGAGGAGGAGGAGGAGGAGGAGGGGCGAGCGGAGCGACGGCGACCACCGAGGCCGCCAGCGAAGCCGGGAGCGACCCCTCCTCTTCGACGACGGAGGACGACGGCGCCGCTGCCTTCCGCGCCACCACCTTAGCCTTACTGCTCCGCGACTTCGAGACCGCGGCGGCCACCGCCAGGCTCGCCGCGGCCGACGCGCGGGCCTCCAAGGACGCTGCCGCGGCCGACGACGCCGCCGAGGCGCGAGGGCTGGCGCTGGTGATGAGCGTCACCGCCGCCGCAGCCGCCGCAGCCGCAAACGCGAACGCAGATTCAAACGCTGCTTCTTCGGCCTCGCTCGATGCGGCGCTGGGGTCGCTGCGGGACGCGGCCTCGGGGAGGAGCGGCAGGGCCGCCGCTGCAGCCGCTGCAGCTGCGGCAACAGCGGCATCGGCATCAGCGGCGGCAGGAGCAGGCGCTCCCTCTCCTCTTTCCTCCTCCTCCTCCTTCCACGACGAGGGGGACAACGCCCTGCTCGCCCTCCGCGCCGCCCTGCTGCTCGCCGCGGCGGCGTCCGCCTGCGGGAGGTGGAGGGAGGCGCACTCGGCGCTGCTGGGGGCGCACGGAGCCGCGGCCGCGGTCTCCTCCGTCGTGCCGAGCTCCTCTTCTTCATCTTCGTCGCCGTCTTCGTCGTCGCCGCCGTCGTCGCCGTCGCCGTCGTTGCCGCCCCTCGCGGCGGCGGGAGGCGGAGCGCTCTGCGCCGGCCTGCTCCTGGAGCAGGGCTCGCTCTGCCTGCTCCGCCTGGCCCCCCTGCCGGCAAGGAGGAAGGCAGCGTTCCACGCCGTGCTCGCCGGGCTGCGGTACGCCGCGGCGGCGGCGAACGCGGGATCGCTGGTCGGCGGTCTGAGTCTTTCGACCTCGACCTCCTCGGCCTCCGCCTCCGCCGCCTCTTCTTCTCGACCTCCTCCGCTCACCGCCGCCGCCGTCGCTGCGCTGGCCTCGGCGCTGGGAGCCCGCGCCTACAGGCAGGCCGCGCCGGCCTACGGTCGCTCGAGGTGGAGCAGGGCCGCGGAACACGTGCACGACGTCTTGGGGCGGGCCGCGGCGGCGGAAGCGGCTTCGGGCTCTTCTTCGTCGTCGACCTCTCCTTCTTCCGCCGCGGTGGTGGAGGCCTCGGCCGTCGCCGCCGCCGCCTCCGCCGCCGCCCACTTCGCCGCCGTCCTCCCGGCAGCGGGCTCCCCGGCGGCTTGGCAGGAGCACTACCTGCGGCAGTACTGCGACGCGGCGGCCCGGGTGGTGTCCCTCTCAAGTTTCTCCTCTTCTTCGTCGTCGACGACTTCGACTTCGGCGGCGAAGGCGAAGGGGAAAGGCGCCGTCGCGCCTCCGCCGGCGCCGGTCCCCGCCGTAGAGAGGATCTCGGTCGAATCCGATTCTTCTTCTCCTTCTCCCTCTACCTCTACCTCCCTTACCGACGCCCTCGTCACCTGGTGCGGCGGCGGGTCGCGGGAGGCGCCCCGCGGGGTCTGGAGCGGGCTCGACTCGGCGCTGACGAGCAGGGGAGGAGGCGGAGGAAACGGAACAGCGGCAGCGCTTCCTCCTCCTCCCTCTTCTTCCTCTTCCTCTTCCTCCTCGCCCCCGCGCTTCTCCGCCGTCGTCGGGGAGCCCGTCTCCGTCGCCGTCACCTTCTTCAACCCGATGTCGATCCCTCTCAGGCTCGAAGGGGTGCGGCTGGTGGCCGTCGCGGCGACGGCGGCGGCGGACAAGAAAGGAGGAGGAGGAGCTTCGACGACGACGGCGACGACGACGACGACGCCCTGCTGCTGCTCGACCCCCTCGGTCTCCGTCACGCTCGGGCCCCGTGCCTCCACCCCCGTGGTCCTGACCGCCACGCCCTCGTCCCCGGGAGCCTTCGTCGTCACCCGCGTGGCCTGGAGGCTGTTGCCCGAGGGGATCCCGGGGGAGGCGAGCGTGCCGGTGCTGCCACCGCCGCCTCCTTCAAAGAAAGGCGACGGCGGAAACAACGGCGGCGCCGGAGTGAGAGCGTCAGCCTCGTCTTCCTCGCTGCTGCTCTCCTCCGGCGGCAGCGGCAGCAGCTCGGGTTCGGGCTTGGGCTCCCACGCCCTCCTGGGCGCCTCCTTCGAGGCCAGGCCGCGCGCCCCTCGCCTCGAGGCCTCGATCTCCTGGCTTGACTCTTCTCTTTCGATGGCGGCGGGAGAGATCGTTCGCGCGACGCTCCGGGTGAGGAACACGGGCCCCCTGAGGGCGGATCGCATCGCCGTCTCCCTCCGCGGGAGGCAGGGCACGCTCGTCTGCCTGGATGACGACGACGAATCTTCGTCCGCTTCTTCTGTTCGCCTCGTGGAGAGACCCGCTGCCCCGGCTCCTCTCGCCGCAGCAGCGCCGCTCCCCGGAGGAGGAGGAGGAGGAGGACGAGGCAAGGCCCCACCGGCGCCGCCGCCTTCGGTCGTCGGGGTGTCGACCCTCGTCTTCGACGCCTCCGGGCGCGGGCTCGAGCCGGGCGAGACAGCCTCCTTCGGCCTCTGGGTCCAGGCCCCGCCCGCTTCTTCATCCTTTTCCGATGCCCGCGCCGACGTCATCGCGACGGTGCGCTACTGCGGCGAGAGCGAGAGCGAAAGCGGAGAGAGGGCCTGCTTCTCGCGGTCAGCGAGGGCGCGCTGCGTCTCTCCCGGGCCGCTCGCTCGCGGGCCCTCGGTCTCCTCTTCCTCTTCCTCTTCCTCTTCCTCTTCCTCCCCCGTTGCCCTTCATTCCGCCGCGGACGCCGGGAGGTGGCTGGTGCGAGTGGACCTTCTGAGCTCTTCTGCTTCGTCGTCGTCGTCAGCAGAGAGGGCGAGCGTGCGGCTTGTCGTCGGACGGAGCGAGGGAGAGAGGGAGAGACCTCCTCTCTCGCTCTCGGCGGCCGGAGGCGGCGGCGGCGACGCGCAAGTCTTTGTCGGCGGAAGCGGAAAAGACTCCTCTCCTTCTTCTTCTTCGTCCACGCTCTTCTTCTTCGCCTCCGAGAGAGGAGAGCCCAGAGAGCAGGAAAAGTCGCATAGCGCTGCAGCGAGGGCCGCGGCGCGGCTCCACTCGCTCGCCGTCGAGAGGGAAGAGGTCTCCCTTGCCGTGGCGGCGTTTGAAGCCGCAGCAGCCGCCGCTTCTTCTTCTTCGTCGTCGTCGTCGTCGTCATCGAAGGCTCCCCTAAAGCTTTCCCCGTCTCCGGCTTCCGGCTCCAGAAGAAGGAACACCGCCTTCCTGCTCTGGGAGACGCCCGACGGGTCCCGGAGGACGGGGGCCGTGCACCTCTTCGACGTCGGTCCCCCTCGCGTCGGGGGCCTCTCCCTCTCTGCCCGGGGGAGCGCAGCAGCAGCGGCGGCAAGCGCGGCGAAGAAGGAAAAGGAAAAGAGCGACGACGACGAGGGCTTCCTCTCCGTCGTCGAGCTCGAGGCCTCGGCCCCGGCCCCCCGCTCTCTCCTCCTCCTCCCCGCCCCTTCCCCGCCGCCCCGCCTCTCCGTCGACGTGTCTTCTTCGGTATCTGCGGCGGAGGAGAGCGTCGAGGAGGACCCAGAGAGGCCCCGCGGTTGGCGCGCGCCGACTTCAACGACTTTGACGACTCCGACGACGACGATGAGCGAGAGACTCGGCGCGCCGCCGGCCGCGAGCTCGCTCTTCGTCGGCTGCCTCTCCCCGACTTCGGCCTCCGGCAACAGGAGCAGCAGCGGCGTCTGTTCTGTGCCCTTGCAGGTCGCGCTGCTGGTCCCGGGCAGGCACGAGGTCGGCGAGGGGGCGCGAGCGAGCTGGGAAGCGGGAACGGAAGGAGGAGGAGAGCGAGGAGAGGCTCTGTTGCTGCCGCAGGCAAAGCTCATCGTCGAGGCTTGAGAAAAAAACAAAGAGAAAAAGAAAGAGAGAGAGACAGGGGTTCTTTTCTTTTCTTTTTCTTAGGGGCACTTCTAATACAGATATAGGGGGAATGATTGGATTGTAACGACGAGAAAGAAGGAAACGGGGAAAACTCAACAACAAGAAAGAGAGCGAGAGATGATGAGAGCGAAGAAAGAAGAAAGAGAAAAGAAGCGCCATCCCGTTTTCCCACGGCGCTCTTTCTTTCTTTCTTTCTTCTTCTCTCTTCCCGCGCTTCTCCCTCCCTCCCTCTCTCTCTCTACTTTCTACTTCTGTTATTCTTTCAATACACCGCGGAGACCTTGTGCGTCAGAGGGAGCGCCGACCTCAAAACCGCGGCGGCGGCCTGAGCCACGGCGGGCAGCGCCGCCGCCCCGCCGCCGGCCGATGCCAGCGGGCCCGTCGACGCGACGAAGCCGGTGCCCGTCACGCGCACGTGCCTCTCGTGCCCCCGGGCCCACTCGCAGATGCCCGTGCCGACGAGCGTGACCTTGGGCGTCGGGGGGAGGCGCTGCCAGGGGAGCTGTTTCGTTCCGTTCCCGTTGTTTTGTTGCTGAGCGGCGGCGGCGGCGGCAGCGGCGGCGGCGGCCGAAGCAGCCTCCGCCCGAAGCGCCGCAAGCTGTGCCTCCGGCGTCGCGCCGTGCTTGCCTCTCACCACAAGGCGAGAGGAGGAGCCCGCAGAGGACGACGACGACGACGAAGACGAAGACGAGCTCCCCTCGACGCGCGAAAGAATAAAGGGAAAGGAGCCGAAGGCGTCGATGACGGCGGGCTTGACGCCAAAGAGCGAGGCGAGGCGCGACGGCGAGAGCGCGTCCCCGGCCGCGGCCGCCGTCGCCTCCGAGGCCGCGCCGTTCACGGCGCCGTTGTCGCCGTTGCCGTTGTTGCCGCCAAAGGCGGCGGAGAGCCCGCCGCCGCCGCCGCCGCCGCCCTCCAGCTGCGCGTTGATCCGACGCTGCGCCTCCTCGATCTCTCCCGCGCGCTGCGCGACTTTTGCCAGCGCCCGCGTCGCGTCTCCCTGTTGCTGCTGCTGCTGAGAGCTTCTGCTGCTGCTGCTGCTGCCTGCGCGGTGGCGGCGAGGGTGAGCAGCAGCAGCTGCAGCGGTTGCAGCGGTAGCTTCGACGTCGCTGCCCCCTTCCTCGGCCAGGCTCGCGAGCGTCGAGGTGCTCGCGGCGGTCACTTCGTCCGCGAACGAGTCGCTGGCGCCGAGCAGGAAGCCCGAGTCGAGGGAGAGGATCCCGCCGCCTCCCAGCGAGGCGCCTCCGCCGCCGCTCTCGTCGCCGTCTGCTGCTCCGTCGGAGGAGAGGGAAGGGATCGAGTGGAGGAAGCGGGCGCGGGGAGCGGCAGTGGCGGTGGCTGCGGAGGAGCGGCGGCCGTTGCCGTTGCCCGCGACAGCCACTCCGGCGGCGGCGGCAGAGGGGAGCATTCCTCCGTTGATGTTGATGTTGTTGTTGTTCGCCCCCGTCGTCGTCGTCGCCGCTGCCGCCCTGCTCATCTGCATGAGCCCGTCGCCGCAGGCAGTGAGGTAGGCCAGGGCGTCCTCCCAGGAGGAAGCCGCGGCCCCGGCCGCTGCTGCCGCTGCTGCTGCGCCGGGGGCTGCCGTGGCGGCGGCCACCGCCGCCGTCGCCGCCTTTCCGCCGCCGCCTCCGTTTCCCTTTTCCCCTCCTGCTGCTGCTCCTTCTCCACCGGTAGCGTTCTCCGGCGCCGCCGCGGCCTGCTGCTGCATCGCCTCGGCCTGCTCGCGCTGCCACCTCCGCGCGAAGCGCCACCTCCAAGCGTGCGCCGCGGCCTCCGCCTCGGCGGCGGCCTCGGCGTCCTCGGGCGAGGGGGAAGGAGTGGCGGCGGCGGCGGCAGCGGCAGTGGCGGCGGCGGCGGCGGCACGCGAAGGCGAAGGAGAAGGAGAGGGAGAAGAAGCAGGAGAAGAGGAAGAGGGAGCGTTCGGAGGCGCGTCTTCCTCGGCTGCTGCTGCCCTTTTCGGCTCGGCAGAGGGGCCGCGGAAGGTCGTGACTCTCTCAGCCCAAGTGCCGACAACGGCTGCCACGCAGCCCGCGATGCCACCGCCGTTGCTGCCGCCGCCCTTGTTGTTTTTGCTTTCTCCTTCCTTTTCGGAAGAGAGGCGGCGGCCTCCGCCGGAGCGGCGCGAGGAGGAGATCTCCTTCGGCTCTCGCTGCTGCTCCTTCTGCTGCTGCTGCTGCTGCTGCGAAGACGAAGAGGAAGACGACGAGGCGGAGACGGACGCGGAGGAGGCGGAGGCAGCCGGGGGCGGCGGCGCCGCCGCAGGAGGCGTCGGAGGCGAAGGAGTTGCGGCGACGGCCAAAGAAGCGTTCTCTCTTTCCTGTTGCTGCTGCTGCGGGGGCACTGCTGCTGCTGCGCTCGCCGAGGAAGACGGATCCGCGGACGCGAACGGGCTCGAGGGTTTGAGCTGATGCTGCTGCTGCTGCTGCTGCTGCGAGCGAGCGAGAGAAGAAGAAGAAGAAGAAGAAGAAGAGACGGGGGAGGCAAGGGGAGCAGCGGCAGCGGCAGCGGCTTCGGGGGCGGCTTCCTCTTCCGTCTCGGCCTCGGCTTCCGCTTCGAGGTAGCGAATAACGCCGCTCGCGTCCCTGGAGAGCGAAGAGGACGACGACGCCTGCTGCTGCTGCGAGAAGTACTCCCTGCCGTCTCCGCCGCCGCCGTTGGCGCTGCTGCCCGCGAGCGGCGAGGCCCCACGAGGGGTCCCCGGGTCCCTGCGCCAGATCGGCAGCGACCTCCCCTGCTGTTGTTGGGTTTGCTGCAGCTGCTGCTGCTGTTGCAGGTAGAGCTGTTGGTGCTGCTCGAACGCGGAGGGCACGCGGACCGGTGGGGGTGGTGACCGCGGCGGCATCGTCGAAGAGGCGCCGGGGAGGGAGCCGAACCTGGGTTGAGAAGAGGAGAGGTCGAGGAAGAGGAAGTTGAGAAAAAAAGAGCCAAAAAAAGAAGGAAAAAATCGATTCACGTGTCCGCGCCTCAACTGCCCTCTTCCCGGAAACACCACTCCACGCTCCACTCACCAGAGGTCACTCATGAGGTCGAGAGCGTCCTCCTCGGGGGAACGGGGCTGCTGCTGCGGCACCGGAGCCGGGAGCGACGGCGGCGCAAAGATTGAATTCGAGGTGGCAGCAGCGGCGTCGGCGCCACCGACGCCGTCCCCGCCGCCGTCGCCGACGCCGCTCAGCCGCGAGGCCATCAGGCTGCCGCCACGCCCGGAGACTCCAATCCCGCCGCCCATCCAGAGGAAGGAAGCGCTGGTTCCTGCGCCCTCGGCGGGGGGCGACTCTAGCAGCGACGGGCGAGCGGCGAGGCCGCTGCCGAAATCCATTGTTCGATTTTGTTTTCTTTTCCTCCTCGATTTCGATTCCTGCCTTCTCTGTGAGCCTCAAACCGCAAGGCAGAAGCTTCCCCACCCTCTTTTCTTCTTAGAATCCACCTTGCCTCTCTCTAACCAGATAATCAAATGATTATTATTGATTTTCTCTTTCTTTTCTTCCTCTCTCTCCCTCGCTTCCTCTCTCTTCGTTCGATTGATCAAGAGTGCGCGCTTTGCGTTTCAGAATAGGTAGATTTACAAAAAGGAAAACTCAAGCTTCGGACGAAGAGGCCCCTGCCTTCCCTTTCGCTCTCCCAGTCTTTTGCCGAGAGAGGAACAACAACAGATGGGGGAGAGCATTCGCGCGCCCGAGGTCGACGACGATGTCGGGTTTTTCCTTCTCTCTCTCTCTCTCTCTCTCTCTCTCTCTCTCTCTCTCTCTCTCTTTCTCTCTCTCTCTTTCTTCCTCT
>Ga0114918_10005071_pt1 | contig 11332 bp, 23 predicted proteins | sample LantaG_FD_87015 | JGI IMG/M metagenome (GOLD analysis project Ga0114918, IMG submission 87015) | Deep subsurface microbial communities from Baltic Sea to uncover new lineages of life (NeLLi) - Landsort_02402 metaG | ecosystem: Environmental > Aquatic > Marine > Oceanic > Sediment | place... | reverse complement strand
TTAAAGTTCTAAATTAAAGTTCTAAATTAAAGTTCTAAATTAAAGTTCTAAATTAAAGTTCTAAATTAAAGTTCTAAATTATCTACCAAATCCATTGCGTCGTAGATTACCTTTTTAGTTTCTTCAACTTCAGGTTCTTTCCGCATAAATGACAAGGCTTGCGTAGTGCTGTCAACTTGGTCATCATGTTCTGCATTAGGAAAAGCCGATAATTCTTCTATGTAATCAAATAACCAAGGTGCGTTTTCAGGAAGTAACACCTTGCCTGCCTCTATTGATGGAGTAACTGAATTAGCTCTCGCTACCTTATTGACATCAACCTTAACTGGAAATACAGGTATTCGTGTATTGCGCTGCAGTTCCTGTATAAGAGATTGTCCGCTGGCTTTGTCCTCAACTATAACAACATCCGGTAAATCCCGGTCATAGAGAACTTGTACTGTCCGCTTCAATTCAGGAAACTCTACCTTCTTTCTCCAGACATCTTTGAGATAATAACCATTTTTAGTTTCTCCCCAAACCGTACAAACAGAGTAATCATTTTGCGACTTATCCTTAAAAGCTGTGTCCCAACTATGGATTACTCTATTATATGAAGGCTCCTCTTTATAAAATCGCCACCATTCACGCTTTATAATCTGTCCTTCAGCTATAGTTGGCTCTCCTTGGTAAAGAGAAGTAAATGCTCTGCTTCCGACTGATGACTGAATTTTTTTCAATACGTCTATTGGATACCTTTCAGGCCACAATGCCTTATCGTCATCTATTGCTTTAAAATGTAATACTGTCCATTGGTCTGCTTCAGGGTCTTTTTGTTGATTTAACAACCTGCCTACAAGGTCGTCTTGATGCCACCTTGTCATTACTATAATTATAGCTGCATTTGGCTCGGCTCTTGTCCTGAATACCTTTTGATACCAATCCCAAACCTTATCTCTTATTGTCTGACTAGCGGCCTCTTCTTCATCTTTCACAGGGTCATCTATAATGCCTACATTGAAACCTCTACCCGTCAAACCACCACCAATACCTACTGCATAATAAGACCCACCTTGTTTAGTGCCCCATTCGTGAGCTGCTTGGCGTTCAGGTACTACGGATTCTTGACCTGCCCTCTCGGGACGATAATGAATATCGGAAAAAAGCATCTGCATCTCTGAAGAAACAAATATGTCTCTGGCTTGTCTTGAATGTGCCAAGGCTATGGATTCAGCATAGCCAGCCTGGACTATATAATCTTTCGGATGTCTCGCCAGATACCAACAGGGAAAACGAAGAGAAACTAACTCTGATTTTCCATGCCTCGGTGGCATCAATACTATCAGTCTTTTAAGTTCGCCTTTGTCGATGGATTCCAGCGCCTCTGATAAAGCTAAAATATGAGGTGGAGACTGATATTCAGAAAAGGTATATTCACAAAAAGGTATCAATTCTTTACGAGCTGCCCGTCTCTTTATCAATTCCTTGGCTGCGTCTATTCTCGATAATTGCGTAGAGTTCGTCATCTGATAATTCTGTTGCTCTGCCGATATTGCCACTATGTTCTACCTCCTGCCGCTCTGTATAGCCCCGTCCTTTGCCTTGAGTTTTGAGATAAAAAATTATTGATACTGTATCGCCGTTCTTTATTTTCTCAAACAATTTGCTTTCAGTAAAGTCCACCATTGACTCTTTGGCTTCATGAACTGCATCCTTGACTGACTGAAATTCAGCAGCATAACGTTTAACAGTAGAGTATGAAACACCAGCTTTGTGAGCAGCCATAGTTAAAAGCCCCTTTGTTTCCTTGAGGGCTTTGATTATTCCTTGAGCTGTATCTGCTCTTTTTTTAGACAGTCCATTAGTATCAAAATCAGCCATCGTTCACTCTCCAAAGTTTTTAAATAAGTTATTAAATAAGTTTTTAAATAACTTTATAAACGGCTCCCCCATCTCGCCATTTGCCCTCGAATTTTAAGAAAAGGAGTTAACTTAAAATCCGCCTCAGCCCTAAATAGCTATTAAAAACAAAATGCGCCTCCTTTTTGTTGAAAGCACATTTTATCGACCTTACGTCCTATATTTATAGAATTATACCATGTATTTTTATTTTTGCAAGCGTTTTTAACTATTTTATTGCTTTTTCTTTATTTTTCTCCTTTCGTTTTAAAATCTCAATAAAATCCCTTATTGTCATATCTGGTGTAAGGTATAAATTAAAAATTAACTCAATGTCTGATTCTTCCCCTTTTTCATAGTTATTATCTTCTTTTATTTGTGCCTCCTTTTTCGGCGTTAATACTTCTTCTCTAAATTTTTTAGAACGAAGATTAGTAGTTTTGAAGCATTCCCATTCTTCTTTAAAAATATTCATAAAATAATCACTATTGTCTAATACTTTAAAAATTTTTGATACTAATTTTTCTTCTTTTCCTTCCCACCCTCTTACTGCCCATTGGCAATAAAGTTTTGCTATCATTCGTAATTCTTTTTCCATCTTATACCTCCTCAAATGGTAATAAATTTATTTTCCTCCATTTTTTTATGTTTTCTTTTTTCTGTTTTCTACGCACATCACCCCTGCATTCCCTACAATATTTTTGACATCTTCCTGTGGGTATAAACTCCTCTCCACAAATTAAACAAACTTTAGTTTTCATACATTTGTGGACAACTAAACTTAAGCCCAAATCCTCTTTTATTTCATTATATTTTTCTAATATCGTTTTATTGCTTAGATGTTTTCTTGCTTTCTTATATTCTTTTTCAAAAACTTTTCCTGTGCGCATACAACGTTCTGCTCTAATAATTAAGTTTGTCTTTTTTAGCTTCCTTGCTCGTTCTCGCAGTTCTCTGTTATGCCCGGTGTAATAGTCTTCTGTTTTGTTGTTGTTCATTCCAACTCTGTAACCTTGTATTGTTAATTGGTTCATTTCTCGCCCACTAATTCAGGGTTTTCAACAACCATTAAATTCTTCCAATCAGGCAAGTCTAAAACAAAATCTCCACCACCTTTTTCCTGTAAGGTAAACATTCCACTTACGAACTTAACAATATATTTTTCTTCATAAACTCCGTAAGCAGGGTCATCTCTTGCAATTTGATAAGGGTCTATAATTGTGTCTCTCTCATATATCTCATTTTTATCTTTATCCAATTCGCCTATAAATTGTCCAACTGTTTTAGGGTCAACTATGTAATAATCGTGTTCAAAATCTCCTGCAACCTCTAACCAAAAATAAGTCCAAATCATTGTTATATCTGCATAATCTTCTTTATTTGTTCCTCTTAATAAATCACCATATACCCACTCTCCATTATCAATTCTCCTTCCTCTAAACTTTATTTCTCTCATTTCCCACCTCCATATAAAAGACTTAATGCCAATGTGATCACTACTAAAATTACACCACCAATAATAATTAAATCCATTAGACTTGCTGTTCTCATGTCTCCTCCTTTTTTAATAATTTTTCTACTTTTATTTTATAATCTTCATATAAATTTTCCAGTTCTTCTTTGGTAAACTTCTTGGCTATCTTTGAGTTTGCCAATTTTCTTTCCCACCAATCAAGCCCATTTTCCCGGATTAGTTTTGTAATAAACTCTTCATAGTTGCCGTGCTTCATTACATTACAAGCATAACACTGAGGTCTTATTATTTCCTCATCAAATAGTCGGTTGTTAGTTCTGCCCCCAAGTGCGTGGCCTGCCTGTGCGTCTTTCCAAAAGATTTTCTTTCCACAAGTATAACACTCTACAAAACCGTCCTTATCTCGTGCTTTAAGTCTAATATATTTTGATAACATTGCCCAAGTTTTGTCTTTAAGGATTTTCTTTGGTGAACGTTTATGCTTCATTTATACCTCTTTCAACAAATCTGTATCTTCTGCAATTTGTCCCTGTATAAAATCCTTTCTAGTAAGTGGAGAGTAATTTACTTCCACTTCATGTACCTTTTTCCGTTCCTCTATTATCTTCTTAAGACTTTTACGAGGCCGTTTTTCACCTTCAATACCTGCAAGTTTTACCAAGTCTTTCCAAGACATATTTTTAGTATATTGTTTTTCAATACTTAACCAATGTTGAGCAACTCCAATACATTCTTTTAAAAATCCAACATGCTTTTTAATTGCTTTTGCATAAAGTTCTAAAGTCTTTTCATCTCCTGCAAAATCTCCTAATTCTTTAGCAATCGTTAACTTAAATTGAACTTCTGCATCTCTGATTGCGAAACTTCCTTCGGTATAAAAATCTTTGAATTCTTCTTTAGTCATTTCGCGCCTTCCTTAATTCTTAATTCTTTTAATTCCCGTTTAAGTTTTTCTACCATATTTCCCACTTCAGTATCCATCCTACGAAGTTGCTTTATACTCGCAGTTAATCTTACATGCCATTGCCATACTTTCTCTAATTCTCTTTCCTTAATTGTTATTTTATTATTCATTGTTTACCTCTTTTAAAAAATTTAATATATGATAAATCTCATCGAAACTTAAATCGTTCACCCTTATTTGCCATTCAGGTGCTGTAACATCGGCATAAAGTTTATTCTTGTTTATTATTATATTATACGCAATCTGCACGACTTCGCCAATTTTAGATTCAGGAACTATTAAGACCTTTTGATTGTTTGAAAGGAAATCTTTTAAATAAGTTAATGCTTCTTCTCTTAACTCATCAAATCTTTTTAGCATCATTTGCCTCCTTTAAGGTTTGATTCTTTAAACTAATTTCTTTTAATAAACTTCCCTGCCACCTTTCCGACACCTTCTTTTGTGTATCTCCTGTAATTCCTGTCATTCGTGTTATGTAGTTTGACCAAAAAACTTGCCAATTCGGTACATAACAACCCTGAATAACTTTCTTCTTTTTGTCCTTTTGATACCTTAATTTTCTGTGTTTGTCAAATACTACAAAGTCTGGTTTCGGTGGCTCTGTATTTGTCCTTATAAACTCGGTCATTTTTTGAGTATCTTCTTCAAATGATTTTATAAGTTTGGAGTCGTTTAAAAACAACGAAAACTCTGCAACTGTTAGGTCGTCTTTCGAGATGTAAAGAAGTCTCGCCTCCGGAAGTCCCGTTGCTCTCATTTCCGCAAAAGCTTGGAGTCTGTGATGAGGATAGGCTTCTTTAAGATAATCTTTTTTTGACCAGAACACCATTGAGTTTATAGACTTAATTTCATAAACTAAATCGTTCAGTCCGTTTGGGTATTTTTCTGAAAGATTTTCTACAAGTTTTTTAGCAATCCGTTCTAAATTAGGCATTAGTTCAAATAACATATTCTTTTTTAAGTCTTCTTTGACCCTTGACCAATCAGGTTTTCCACCGGCAATGAAATCAGGCTTTACACTAATTGCTAAAGTCTTAGAGTCTTCAGGTATCTGATACCATTTATTGTCATGTTTTAACAGGCCCGATGACATTAAGACAAAACCCACGATTCTTTCAAAGAGATTTCCTGCCTCAAATTTTCTTAAAGTCCTTTCGTTATAAGGAAAGTCAGGTTCTATCGCAGTCATTTTCAGGTAGCGTTCATAGTAATTTTTGCCCAAGTCGCTTGCCCACATATGAGTACGAGGTTTTAAAGTTCGTTCTCTTGCTAAAACTAATTCTTTATTCCACACTTCTTGTACAGACCAATTGTTCATATCTTTACCTCAAAAGAACCATTCCACTTCTGTTCTTGGAGAATTTTACTTAATCTTTCGCCTGATGCTTTAAGTGCCGGTTCAATTTCGTTGAACCACAAATCTGCTGGGATTAATGAACTACCCTTCAATGAGTTTTCTAAAAAAGCAAATTGGTAGTTTCCATAATCAAGCATAATTACAGTAGAATTTTCTGAGCCTACAAAAAAACGAGGTTTGCCCTCCAGATACTCTTCGGGCGTTTCATCTGCCGTTAATACATTTTCCCAGCCGTCAACTCTTACATACCTTTTCCCTTTAATCATTCCGTTTTCACCATTCCCGATAATTTTTGTTAAATGAAATATTGCTGTTTTCATTGCTGCCTCCTTTGTTTTATTTATTTTTTTAAAAAGAAATTTATAATGTATTCCATCGATTTCTCTTAATATTTTTGTAAAATCTAAATCAAGAAAATAATCGCTTTGCTTTATTACTTCTGGTTTCATATTTGCCTCCTTTATAAAATTTTGTTTAACTCTTTAACATATTTTTTATCAAGCCCTGTCATTAAGAAACTTCCAAACCCCTCATACAGAAATGTTATCGGTTTCCGATTTAAAATCAAAATCTCCTTTAGTTTGCTAATAGTTAATTTGTAGCGTTTTGTTCCAATGCTTACTATGATGTCTGCTTTCATTTATGCTTCCTTAAATTCGCCCGTTTTGTTAAAGTCTAAATTTATCCAACCTGATAATGTTCCGTATGTCTGGTTTTTTAAAATCTTGTACTTAAAACTAAACGATTCTCCTTCTTCTTGCCTGTCTATAAAAATTACACTCGTAGCGGTTTGTTCAATTTCTCCCGAATCCCTTATTTGACTCAAGTCTGGTTCTTCAGGTTTTGTACGATTCATTTGACTCATAACAACTACACAGCGCTTTTTAGAAACCTCTTGTCTAATTCGTCTTGCAATAGCTCCGATTTCTGCATTTCTGCCGAGTCGTGAATAATCTTTATCTCTTAAAAGTTGTATGTAATCTATAAAAACTACATCAAAATCGTGCGCATCTATCCAAGAAATTATGTCCGAGAAGTCATTTGAGCTTTGATAAAAATAAAAGTTTTTGAACTTCTTTTGTTTTAAAAGCTCTCTTCCCATATTCCACCATTCTTGTTTGCGAATGTCTATGTCATAAATCGAAATGGCCTTGCTTCCGAATTCCCAATTTAGAAGTCTAATCATCATTTGCTCTTTGCCCATTTCAAGACTTATATATCCTATTTTCGCACCTTGTAATAGAAAGTCTAAAGTCAAGTTTATAGCCATTTGAGTTTTACCTGTTGAAGTTCTGCCGGCGATATAAATACATTCTCCTCTAATAAAAGGAATTCTGTGAGTCAGTATTCTGAGATGGTCTGAATAGAATCGTTTTGACTTACTAATTCGTTCAAAATCTTCCGGAGTGAATAAGTCTGAAAATGTTACATCGTTTCTGAAAATCAGTTTGTCTAATTCAATACTTTTTTTCTTGGCTTCCTCAAGTTTGCCTTCATCTGCTAACTGCTCAATTTCCATTCCAATAACTTTTGCCCTTCTGTTTAAAGATTTTATTTTTACAATTTTTACATAATAGTCTAAATTTGCAGGTACGCAATTTGCCATTAAAGCCATAAGGTAGTCTCTTCTGCCTGCAATTGAACTCACATTTGCTAAATCAAGCGGATCTCCCTTTTTGTTTATATTTAACATTATTTTGTAAATTTCCTTATTGCCTATATCCTCAAAGTCGTTTGAAGTTAAAATATTTTTAACTCGATCAAGTAAAACATCTTCAAATAATAGAGAACCTAAAACCTGTCTTTCCGCTTCCTCATTGAACTGCGTTTCCTGTAACATCGTAAAAGCCTCCTTTTGTTTGTTTCTTCAATGCAAAGTCTTTAAAAAAGTTCTTAAAAGTCGCTCTCGGATTTTTATTCTTCTTATTTTTATAAGGCCCTTCACAGTATAGCATAAAACTTTCCGTTGTGTCAAGTAATTCAGCCTCTGTTATTTTTCTTGTTTTCAAAATACTGCTAACAAGGGCAAAATCTTTTTCTTCATCAAAAGGATAGATTTCAATTTTTTGAAGTTCTTTTAAAATTGGAGCGTATGTTTTATCTTTTAAGTCTTTAAGTTCTTTACTATTCTTAATTAGTTGCCCTTTGTTTGCCCTTTGTTTGCCGCTTTGTTTGCCGCTTTCTAAATCATTACATTGATAAACCTTGTAGTTTACTATCTTTATTAGAGTATTTTTGTTTGTCGTTTCCTTTGCCAGAAATTGCCATTTTTCCAATTTGTTAATTGCAGTTCGTATGCTCTTAATTGATACATCTTTTCCACAATGTTTTTTGATAGATTTTATAGAAGTTACAAATTCTCCCTTTTCTGCAGAATAGATTTTTCCCTTCCATTCCCATTGATGTGGCTTGTAGTTTGCCAATAAAAGACAGGTCAACATCACATCTCTCTGTTTGGAAGTCAAATCGCGATACATGTCGCTATTAAGAAGTTTGTAATAGATTTTTATCCAACCGCCATTCATCTTTAACCTCCTTACAGGTTTGAGGGGTTGGCAGTTGGTAAGGCAACCAACCCCATCAATCATGATAACAGATATTCATTATAAGTCAAGTCTTTTAAGAGTTTTAATTTTCTTTTCTTCTTGATCCATTCTGAAGTCTATGTTTTCAATAACTTTCAAAAGTTCGTTTTTCTGTGCTTTCAAATCTAAAAGTTTTGTAATATGTTTTCTTGTAAGACTCCCGGTGGTTTTAAGGCCAGGAGATATATCAATAAAGGAGGAATTATTCACTAGTAACCAATGCCTTCAGTCTTTTGACATTATCTTGAATTGAGCATTGAATATCTTCAAGAGAACAACCTGAATTTGCTTCAAGGTCAACAATTATCTCGTCCAATTCATTGAACCAACCAATTTCAGAGTTTGTATAAAGATTTACGATAGTTTCATTATCTTTCTCGTTGAAAACTCGAATCTCATAACTTGTGAATGCTTTACAATTTGGAGATTCTTTAAATCTTTTTTCACTTATTTTTATACTTTTAACTCTCATTAAATCTATGTTATTCATCTCGCACCTCTTCCTCAACAGGCTCTTCAAAATCATAACTGCTTTTATATTCTTTAGACTCCTTCACGATAGTTTGAATCCACTCTGGGATGTCATTTGTCAGTTCGTCTTCTATTGAGTAAAATTTTAACGAACTTTCAGGTTCTAAAGACTTCGTGCCTTTTGGAAGTGCCATTATAGCGCCGACATTTGCATACGTATTTTCTCCACTTACATTCCAAACGATTTGTAGCTGACAGGTCTTGGATAAAATTTGATGCAGATCAAAACCTGCTTTGCGTTCCTCGTCAGTAAATCTTTTTGACAACCATGATTCAAGGTCTTTTGTTAGGTTCGCTTTTCTGTGAAGACTTAATGTGTACTGTTTTGAAATGGTCATTGGAAAATCCTTTTCATCTTTTTTGATTCGCTCGTCTGGAACTTCCCAACTAACTAATACCTTGTGAATCTCTTTGTTGTCAAACCTTACTTGTATTTGTGTACCTAAATCATACACGCCAACACACACACCCAAATGCACGCCCTCTGAAATAAGGACTCTGTCATCTTTTGGTTCTTTTGCTATTAACATAACTGCCTCCTTTTTAAATAACTTTATTCCGGATATACCGGACAATTAAATATTCCCTGATACCTTCAACTACTTTCCAAAAAGTTACATAATGGAAATACAACGCCCATACGATAAACAAACCTATACCAATAATAATACCAAACGATAGACTGATTGCCATTGTGATAATGTCTATCATAATCTCGCCTGCAGTTCCATTTCTAAATCACCTATTGAAAATGCTTTTTCAGACATTCGTTTCCAATTGTCTGGATTTAACATGTCGTCTATAGTTCTGGGTCTCTTCTTAAAATCAATTGTAACAAGTTTAAATCTGAATGTGTCTTTAATTATCACTTCTGCATATTTGAATTGAAAGTGAGGATAAATTTTAATAACATTCTTTTTAGTAATTGTATAGTTTGATTCACCTCTGGTTTTCATTTCGTTAATGTCTTGTTGATTCATCTCTTACTACCTCCTTTATTATCTTGCATTTCTTTATTCTAAATTTCCCATCTGTTGCATATGGTATCGCCACGATGTCTTTTGCTGTGAATTCTACTTCAAGAATTTTTTGGGTATCAACTTCTTTTTGTTTTTCGCACCAATTTAATGTAGCTACATTTATCCCTTTTGCACAAAGTATTCTTTCATCAGTTTCAAAATCTTTTTCTTCTACGGTTTTGCCAATTTTATACACAAGTTTGCCATAGTAAATACCCTTATTGTTTTCGTTTATAAGTTTGTATGCCCTTATTTTTCCTTTAACTGCCTTGAGAATGTCAAGTTGAGGATAGGGAAAATTTTTTGTTTTGTCTATATTTTTGGCTCCAGAAAGGTCAGCTCTAATAAGGTCAGCTTCAGAAAGATCAGCTCCAGAAAGGTCAGCTCCAGAAAGGTCAGCTCCAATAAGGTTAGCTCCAAAAAGATTAGCTTCAGAAAGGTCAGCTCCAGAAAGGTCAGCTCTAATAAGGTCAGCTTTAAAAAGGTCAGCTCCAAAAAGATTAGCTTCAGAAAGGTTAGCTCCAGAAAGGCCAGCTCTAATAAGGTCAGCTTTAGAAAGGTTAGCTCCAAAAAGGTTAGCTCCAGAAAGGCCAGCTCCAAAAAGGTCAGCTCCAGAAAGGTCAGCTCTAGAAAGATTAGCTCCAGAAAGGTCAGCTCCAATAAGGTTAGCTCCAAAAAGATTAGCTTCAGAAAGGTTAGCTCTACTTCCTCCTTCTCCCTGTAACCACTTTAAATGGTCTGCTAAAACATTTTTTAATTCTTTTGTATTCATCTTATACCTCCTTTTGCTTTTGTAATCTCGTCAATCACCTTGAAATTCGTCCCTGACAAAGTGTGATAATTAAAGATTAACTTAGTTCTGTGATATTTTCTGACCTTGTTTTTGAGTTCTCTTTTCTCAATTGGAATAAAGAACTCGTCCTTGTCTTGTGTGAATACAGTTGAACCCATCATTCCGTAAGAAACTTTACTTACTTTCACGATTTCTTCCATCTGTTGCCTCCTTTGTTATTTAATGATTACTTAATTATAACAGTTAATTTTTGCGTGTCAATAGCAAAAGCAAGATTTTTAAGAAATTATTGGATTTTCTTTTTCTGATGTTCTTTCCTCGATGCGTTTTGTAGTAATTTCTGTTGTATTCTTCTACATGAGTCGGATGTAATAATTTCCATTTATGATTATAAATTGCTCTTTGTTCTTTATGGTTTTCATACCATTCTTTGAAATATTCTTTTTGTGTCATGTTCCACCTCCTACTCCCCATTATAGTAGAAAATATTTAAAAATCAAGTAGCAATAAAACTCTCAGCTTTTTAGAGCAAAAATCCTTGTTTCTCTAAAAATACGAAATATAAATGGTTTAAATGCTATGTTTCTTTGCCCTTGTTTTTCCATTTTTCTAAAACCTTTTTTTCAAAAAAATACTTTCTGTTTTTTGAAGAAAATCTAAAACCTTTTTTTCAAAAAAATACTTTCTGTTTTTTGAAGAAAATCTAAAACCTTTTTTTCAAAAAAATACTT
>Ga0114918_10005070_pt1 | contig 11335 bp, 14 predicted proteins | sample LantaG_FD_87015 | JGI IMG/M metagenome (GOLD analysis project Ga0114918, IMG submission 87015) | Deep subsurface microbial communities from Baltic Sea to uncover new lineages of life (NeLLi) - Landsort_02402 metaG | ecosystem: Environmental > Aquatic > Marine > Oceanic > Sediment | place... | reverse complement strand
TTCGGATAACGATCAATCTTGGTTGGAATCATCGGCAGATAATTCAGCCATTCGTTGGCATGGCTTTGACAATTTAAACAACGGCAAGGACAAATTTTTTAAGGCAGACATACTGCCAAATAATCCAAACAGTGGAAATAGGATGTTGGCCGGAGTCTACGGGGAACATAAGGGATTGGGAAATACGGTTGTGAACAGTGGAGGTTTGCAGGCAGATTTGCCAGCAGATCTAAATTCAGATTTATAAAGGAGAGATGAAATGGCATTGCCTAATAAAATAACTTACGCAGATAAAGAGGACAATGGGCCTACGCTCACGCCTACGAATAAAAAGGTCTCAGCATCGGACCTTAATGAAATTAAAAATGCTTCCAACGAGCTTATAGACACGGTAGATAACATAATGTCAGGAGTGTCGTATTATGTTGACGTGGATTACAGTGGAGCGATTGAAGATGGGAGTTTAAACAATCCATTTAAGAGCGTTCAGACAGCAATTGTTACAGTTGCAGATGGATCACATATTTTACTTAAGAATAAAGAGATAATATTAACTGCCGAGGTCTTAATTGATCCAGCAAAAGGATTCATACTTCAGGGTATAGATGATAATACAGTTATTAAATATGCATCTTATGTTAATACTAACGGAAAACTCTTTCATCAGTCGGTTTCATCAAGCACAGCGCAATACTCTTTTGAAAATATTGAGTTTGCTAACGCCGGCGATAATGCGATTTATATCCGTTCTTCCTCTAAGGTAATTTTTGAAAATTGTAAAGGTTATAACAACGGATGGAGCGGTAATAGACTTAATACTAAGGAGCCACAGATTGATACTTGGGCTAATGGCGGTATTTTGGGTAGCGATAGTACTCAGGCCGATTTACAGAGCTTTTGGGCATCAAGCGAAACTTCAAACGGCGGAGTTATGAGAATTCGTGATACTGCTGTAGTAAGTGTTTTAGATTGTGAGTTTTATAACAACTTGCGAGGCTTACGTATACAGGATTGCGGAGTCGGAGGCTTTGGATATATCTCAAGAAATCAATGTTACAATAATATCGAGTCAGGTATTTATCTAGCTTCAGGTGCTTATGATGCTACCACAGGGTGTGAAAATTTCACTGTCTATAATAACGCTTGCTCATATAACTCGAACAATGGCATTTTAGTAATCGGTGGAATAAACAACACTATCGCACTGAATAAAGTTATAGGAAACTGGAATGCTGGATGTATGGTTTGGCACTGTTCTAATACTCGCGTGCGGGAAATGGACTTATCAGACAATAACCGCAGTCAGTACAACGGCATTGGTAACATTGGCGACGCACAAGGTACGTTACAGATTTCTGGTGGAACTATAAACCCATCAGCTAAATTTATCGTCGATGTACTAAACTCTCAAGTTAATGATACAGGACTCGGGGCTAATGTGGTTCGCTGCGGCCTAATTATAAGCGCGGATGTCTCAAGCATTAATGACCGCGCAAAATCAATTATTAATATCGACAATGTTGGATTTACATCTCAAGATTACGCCCTTGATGTATTGTGTGACCTTGATTTAGTGCGTTTGACATTAGGTGATTGTCGTTACCTTGATACACAAATTCAGAATGTAAGAATTCAGGGAAACGGATCTTATTACGAATTACCTTATAGTAATCATCACACTAACGCCAAAACACTCGATTTCAGCGTTGATGCGACGGGTTCACAAATCGCAGTTCGTGAAACCCCAACAGGGCCAGTAATAAATTATTATGGCATCAATACACTACATGCCGTGGGCTTTGGTACAGAGGTGCGCATACTCTTAAGAAACTCAAACAAAATACAATTTGATGACGTGCCTGTCTCTGGGATTTCCATAAATGGAACTTTGGTTAATGCAGTCCTTGGTCAAGCACTACTTGATATTAATGACTATGTGACTGGAACGGTCAATTTCGCTTCAGCGGGCGACCCCGTCGTGGGCCTGACCTTGGTCGGCACTGATCTAACGATCATTTTGGACTCGGGAACATCATTCACGCAGGATTTATCCCAAGCCTTCGTTGACACGAATACTTTTCTTGTCTCCGCTGTGCTCGTGGGTACTGACGTCGTTATGACTATGAGTGATACTTCTACCGTAATCCTTGATGCTGTTAATATGGTAAATGGCTCACAACTCACAGCCGTTAATGACGAATGGTTTATCAGTTATGGAGTCAACGCGAACACCGCTGTAAATACTAACACAGTTGATTCAAGCGTCTGGAGCCAAGGTCCATTTTATTTTGGTAAGCAGTTGATTAGAGGCGAGGAATTCCGTTTCAATCACAGCACATCCCAACAACTTAGGCTTGGAATTTGGGACGGTGCGGAAGTAGCAACGGCATATAACGCTGGCATGACTGAAGTCACAAACTTTAGCACCTGCTTTGCTTTCGTACAGGGTACGGGTAAATTTATAGATAGCTCTAATACTGATGTCAGCACATACCACGTCGGAGGTTACACGGTAGCTAACAACGCGCCACTATCTATAAGATTCGGTCAGGATAACCATTTAACATTATTGGACCTAACCGGAGGCGCAGAGGTAATAATTGGTAAAACCCAAACGCCTCTAGCTGTTAACGAATTCAACATGCAGATGGGTTCATGGTCTAACGCTGTATTTCCAAACGCAATTGTTAATGGTGCCGCTTGGACTATCGTCCACGATTTTGACAACAGTGAAGGCAGCATTATAGAAGGTATCGAACAGAGTACCGTGATCCGTAGTACCTTGTCTATATTGGCAGGTGAGCAGTTCGTGTTTAACCTCAACATGCAGGGTCAAGGGAATTATTTCGGCACGGGCTACACTAATGCCGCAAGTGGAATATCCACTGCGGAGGAACAATTAGAAAGAGAATTCGTTTACGAAACTAACGAATCCGTACTATCTCTCACTGACTGGAATTTCAACACTCTATCACCTAACTATTTCCTAGGTGGAGGCTCTACTCCAAGCTGGAGAAAAGGCAGCGCGGGGAACGTTCAGGGCATGTTTAGTCTCCATTATTTGGTAGATAACTCATTAGAGATATGGAGTGAGACCGAAAATGAATTAATCGCTACAGCTTTCGCTGCTGCTGATGGCAACGCGGTACAACTGTACTTCGGAGCGAATGCGGCAGTCACTTATGCTGACATCCCCACTGTATCAAAGCAAATAATCGGGCAAGGCAGTCAGCCAATTCCTAGCTTTGCGCCGGATGTCACTAATCAGTCCTATGATATTCATGAATCACAGCCTTTTAATGTGCAGATTGTCACGGACTCAGGAAGCGAAAACATCATAAACCAGTACATTGAGACAGACGCGCCAGCATGGGCATTACTCAACCAGCATACTGGACAGTTTATTGGCACCGCTCCAGCCCCATTAGGAGCAACGGTGATCAACTGTAAAGCATCCAACGTGATTGGAGGGGCCACTGATTTCACAGTCACTCTTAACGTAGTCGATCCGGTGTACAAGAATTTGAAGTCAATTAAGTTTGACGAGAATAAATATATGCGTGGGTCAGCAATCGACATCGCCAGCTTAGGTCGTGTAGGAAACGGCTCAGGTGCCTCTGACGCTTGGACAATCTTCCTGAGATATAAGCCGAGCGGTGACAGTAGAGAGCAGACACTTTTCCACTTTGGAGGTGATGGTGTTGGAAGCGCTGGATATATCAAAATCCAGAATATCAGAGGTAATGAAATAAAGCTGATATACGGTGATGATACTGCTTTCATTCAGAGGACTACTAACTCAGGTCAGTTGACGGAGAAAACGTGGTCGAGCATTATGGTAGTCTATACGGGTGCAGCTACTGGTAATACGATAGGAGATATTCAAGATTATTACGATGCTTTTGATATATATATCGATGGTGTTTTGGCAACTACAGATGACTCTGAAGGGGCCGCAGGATACCACCATACCTTGCCAGAAACGAAGTTTTACATTGGCAGGGATTTCTCTAACGACGGCTTCATTCGTAATGGCCTACTTAATCAGGCTGCCATTTTCAGTACTGATAAGTCTGCTGATGCAGTGACATTGCACAACGCTAATGTCGCTCAGGATTTAAGTGGTGTCAGTGACATTGATCATTATTGGGAGCCTGAAGACAATGTACTAATCATTTCTGATATCTCCGGTTTCTGGGGAACGATAGGGACAATAGGGTTCTCTAGTAGTGACTTGGTTAATGATGTGCCGATCTGATCTAAGAGTGATGATAATTTACACCACTTCATCGAAATTATCATCATGAAGGGAGAAATAAATAATTATATTTAATTTAATTAAAAAAAGACTTGACATTGTTTTAATTAAGAAGTATATTTGTTTTATAAGATTTAAAAACAATTAAAAAAGAGATTTAAAGATGTTTAACAAAATTACAGCGATTGAACCTAAAGGACCGGAAGCGATTAAGCTTTCAGGGCTAGGTGCGTTGCTGTAGTAAGAACATGTAACAATCTTTAGAAGCCCTGAAAGCATAAAAACTTTCAGGGCTTTTTTTGTGTATAAATTTAACAGGACGTAGGCTAATCTGGTAAGCCGCTTGCTTTGGGAGTAAGAAATTGCGTGTTCAATTCACGTCGTCTTGATACTTTAAATAAGTTAGAATTCTTCGGTATAGTAATACTGGAGGAAAGTATATGAAAAAGTTATTCACGGAAGAAGAGTATGAAGTTGCAAAGGGAAAGGATTGCTTAACGTTAAAGTGTTATGAGTGTGATAGTAGTTTCTGTAAGACGAAGTCTGAAGTAAAGAATGCTTTAAAGCCAAATTCTAAGAATAAGCTTAAGTTTTGCTCAAAAAAATGTTTGCATAAAAACAAAAATTTAAAGAAGGAAATTGAATGTAAATTATGTAAAAAAAGATAATAAAGTCAAAGCATTCAATGAAAAATGTAAAAAATAGTTTTTGTTCTCATTCGTGTTCTGGTAAGTATAATAATGTAAAAAAAATAAAATACTGCATTAATTGCAAAAAAGAAACAGTTAACAATAAGTATTGCTCAGCTTTATGTCAAATGGAATGTGAATGGAAAATAAAGGCGAAAGATATTGAAAGTGGAAAGAATATATCTGGAAGTGAAAACTCAGTAAGAAGGAATGTTAAAAGATATTTGTTAGAAAAGAATGGACATCAGTGTGAAAGATGCAAATTGACAGAATGGATGGGAGAGCCAATTCCATTGACATGTGATCACATAGATGGAAATAGTGAAAATAATGTTTTATCGAATTTCAGATTAATTTGTGCAAACTGTGACAGGCAGCAGCCAACTTATGGTAGTAGGAACTTAGGAAAAGGAAGAAAGTCGAGAAGAAAAAATAAATAAGGGGCCTCATGTTCCAAGACAGGCGACAGACTTTTGCAAAGTCAGTGTGGCGGGTTTGATTCCCGTGGGCTCCACTAGTTTGAGTTTCAGTTACTGTTTTCTGTTCTCATATAGACAAAAATGGAAAACATAAATGGATATAGCTCAGTGGTTAGAGCATCTGTCTGATATGCAGAAGGTCGTAGGTTCGAATCCTACTATCCATATTTTAAGTCCCTATGGTGTAATGGTAGCACAACTCCCTTTCATGGAGTAGGACTCGGATCGTAACCGGGTAGGGATACTTTTTTAAATAATAACGTATTAACAGAGGAGATATAAAAAGAAGGTATAAGTTTTGATTAAGTATAAGAAGGTCAAAGAGAAGAGTTATGATGTTTTAGTAGAAAAGATGAAATATTTAAGTGTTACATGTAGAATAATTTGAAATTGGCTATATAGTAGTTTAAATAAAGAAACAAACGTATAGGGATTGCAGAATGACAAAAGAAGATAAAAAAGAAGTTATGTATTCCCTGTCATGCTTTATTCTATGGTATTTTTTTCAACATCTATATCAGCAATGATGATTGCCTTTCATGGTATAGAGGTTGCAATGAGTGATAATTATTTGTTTGCAGTTTTTGCATTGTCTCTGATGAATTTGTTATTCAGTGGATCAAGATGGGCTAAGATAAGAGTAGACAACAGTAAGAAGTAAATGCGAAAGTAGCTCAATGGTAGAGCGTCACCCTTCCAAGGTGAATGTTGCGAGTTCAAATCTCGTCTTTCGCTCTCAATTTAAAAGAGATAAGTGGGTTTAGTGAGTCCAATAAGATCTTTAAGAATGTCAATCATGTTGTAATGATGTGATTGCGCTTTGATGACATGGTAATTTCGCTACCACATCAAAGTTCGAATTGAATAGAGGTATTTGATTCGACGGAATTGAGCAACCGCCGTAAAAGGGTGCTCACTGTTTAAGTATTGTGTAAGTTATAAGAATTGTAGGAAGTAATGGGAATATTTTATTCATATTGTACGAGATGTCGATAAGGCAAGATTTGCTTAGATTGGGATTGTCCGCAAAAGGATGGAATTATTTAAGGTGTAAAAGGCTTTTAGGAAAACTATAATGCAAGCATAACTCAGTTTGGTCAGAGTACTCGGCTTTTAACCGAGGAGTCGTGGGTTCAAATCCCACTGCTTGTACTAGCACTTTTTTAAAGGAAGTGATCATGGATTTTGAAGATTTAATAAAAGAGTATAAAGAATTTGTAAAAAGAGCATCAAAGGCTCTAACTGAGGTTTATGATGCTCAATTCAACATTGACAGGCCCAAGATGAAAGCAAATGGATTGTGTGGGGTTTTGTTAGTTGGGCATAAGTTGTTGGAAGATAACTTGAGTAAATCTCCTGAAGAATTGCTGATGAAGAATGCAGTGTTGATGAGAGGTATGAAGATTTCAATGGGATATGTCGAGCAAGATTATTTCGATGGATGTTTGACAATAGGATGTAAAGAGTTATTATAAATAAACAAAGGAAGATAAAATGGTTTACAGTTTTAATTACAGCCTAGAAGGCGAAACAGATGTTATTGTAGTTTCGGAAGTTAAGGATGGATATGCTTATTTCTCTGATGGAAAGAGAACGGGCAGAATGGAGGAGAAATTGATTAAAAAGAATTTTACCGAAGTTGAGACTCCGAAGCTAGACTAAATTTAGATATAAATAATTTGAGGCTTAGTTATGTCATTTGGAAAAGTAATATGGTTGACTGGAATGTCTGGCGCGGGAAAATCAACTATATCTTCCGTGTTGGAGGTAAAGTTATTATACAAGGGCTTTAATGTAAAGGTGTTGGATGGAGATGAAGTGCGAACAAACTTAACATCTGATCTTGGATTCAGTAAAGAAGACAGGGATGAGAACATCAAAAGGATTTCTTATGTGGCTAAATGCATATCCGATGTGGATGGAATAGCAATAGTGGCTGCAATATCTCCTTATAAGGATGCGAGGCAAAAAGCTATTGCATTAGTTGGAGAAGATAATTTTTTAGGAGTTTTCGTTAAGTGCGACATTGACACGCTAATAGATAGAGATGTTAAGGGGTTGTATGAAAAGGCTATTAGTGGAGAAATTCCAAATTTCACAGGAATAAGTGATCCATATGAAGATCCTCTTGAGTTTGAAGTGGTGTGCAATACGGCAGTAGAGACAGTTGAAGAATCGGTAATTAAGATAATTGAGCAATTGAAAAAGTAAATCCTAAGTTTTTTTATATTCTGGACGTAAGTATATAACCAGAGTGTAAAGATGCAAGATAAAGATATAATAAGTATATTTAAGTGCAAATTGGATTCTAGTCCTTTTGGGACGTTGGAGAATAAGCCAGAAGGCGCATTATTGATATGGGGTTTAAGGGATAATTTATCTGGATATGATTTCCAGCATTACTTGGATTACATCAGAGATGCAATCGAGAATAATAAAAAATATTAACAAACAGGAATAAAATGAAAAAGATAATAGCACTCTTATTGTGTATTTTAATTACTACTGGCTTGGCGGCCACTAAAAAGGGTGATAAAGTTAAAATAGACTCAAAAATTTCAATCTACGGATTAGAGAAAGGCGTTGTTTATGTTTTTGATAACAAGTCGGACTGTATTGCATTCATGAGAATTGGTGTAAAATGCCTTAAGTATAAGGGAAAGCGAGTTACGCTCTTTAAGAGTTATAAGAAGAAACTTCATGATTTCTTAGATAAGAAGAAGACATGGACTGCAGTAAAGATTGCCACTCCTTTTATTCTTGGCAAGTGGAGTAGCACAGTTGTTGAGATTAAGCTTAAAAGAAGAGTTGAAGTTTCCAGTGGCAAGATGGGATCTCAAGATGAAAAGGGATATATCGCAACCCTCGACACATGGAGGCCTAAGGCGTCTGGCAGTGTTGGCGGTGGCGGCTGTTGAAACTAAAACATCTGTGAGCGGTCGCTCATATATTGCATAAGATACACAAAAAAGTCCTCATTTTTTTTATGAGGACTTTTTTGTGTATTTGTGTTTGCAATATAGCTTTCCAGTGTTAATGTGTTTGTAGTTAGAATGCAGGACATCGAATGATTATAATAATTTAAGTCATTTGTAATATGCATTAGTAAAAAAACAAGATATAGTAAAGTAAACAAAACACAAAAACCAAACAAGGAACACCCTCATGAAAATGAAATCAGTAAGCGCAGTAATGTTGAGCATCATGCTCATCCTCTCAATGGCAACAGTTGATCTTTTTGCGAAGAGTCGAAGTCGAAGCAGTAGTAGCTCATTTAGCAGGTCTAGAACTTCTACTCCTACAAGAAAAACAACTCCTACGAGAACAACTACAAAGCCAAAAGCAAAGGCAACAACTTCTTCAAGAAGCTCTTCTGGCAAGTCCTCCTTCTCTGGTTCTTCCGCAAAAAAAGCATCGACTGTAAAGAAGGCTCCTATAAAAAAACTTTCAGCGGCGGATAAAGCGCTTTCTGCAAAAGCAAAGAAGAATGGAACGTCTTACAAGTCGAAGTCAGAAGCTACGGCGGCATTTAAGAAGAAAAACGCCTCTAAGTATGTTTCTACTTATAAATCAAAGCCTACTTCACGCCCAGCGCATATTCCATCCTCATATTCATCCGGTGGAAGGAGCTATAGCGTAAGTTATAACTCAGGTTATGGCGGCTATGGATATATGGGACCATCTGGAACTTGGATGATGTATAACGCCATGTCAGATGCAATTATGATGAATCAACTGATGAGAAATAATTCATACTACTACGCTCCTCCTGTCGCAGCTCATCGTGGCAATGTAGTTGTAGTGAGAGATAGTTCTTCTGGATCAGGGTTATTATGGTTCTTCGCAATCGTCGGAACCATCGCTGTAATCATCTTATTTGTTTCAGTTTCAAATAAATCAAAGCAAGAGCAGGGATAATAATGATTTTGGAAAAGACAGATAAACGTTATTGGAATCAGATTAAAGTTGGCGATATGGTATCTCTCTCAGATCCTCAGTCAATTCAGGATGCTCAAGAAGCAGGACTAACCAGCTTTGATCTTCAGGTAAAAAGAATTCGTAAGATTAATCAGGAAGATGATCTTGTAAATTGGAATCTTTACGACATTCAGCAGCAAGAGGAGTCGCTTGTTCTTCTCGTTAAGATCGTTGATGAAAATATTGACACTTATATCTTCTTCGAGGAGCCTGAACTTTCTCAGATGGACAGAGATGATTTGTTGGATGCTGATTTGGGTTTTTTGTTCGAAGAAACTGATGAAGAGATTGAAGCGTCTTCTGAGCTGTCTTTTACTGCGGCAATTTTTAAAGATGATTGTGAGTTTGTACGTAAGCCACAAGGAGAACTGTACGGTGAAAGTCGTATGTCTCCAATCCCAAGTGGCTGTGATGAGACTGAATTTGTAACTCTTGTTGAATATCAAGCAGATATCAATGAGTTGGATAACAATCAGTTCTTGATTATCGAAGAAGGTGGAGAAGACTGCCCAGCTGGCGGATTAGTAACATGCTACAGTGGTTCTCCAATTAGCATGCTTGACGTTGAATGCTGGCCTAAATAAATGGAGAAAGCCCATCATATAATTTACAAGACGACTTGTATTATTACTAATAAAGTATATATTGGTATGCACAGCACGGATGATATTAATGATGGGTATCTAGGAAGTGGTAAGTATTTAAAGTTGGATATAAAAAAATATGGATCGAGTAATTTTATTAGAATCATTTTACATGAGTGTTCATCTCTTGAAGAGTTATTTTATAAGGAAAAAGAAATTGTTACTCCTGATTTTTGTATAAGATTAGATAATTATAATATTAGAGAAGGTGGAATGACTAACGAATGGTATAAGAATTGTTATAAGCCACGTTCTAAGGAGTCAATAGAAAAGCATTCCAAATCTATGATTGGAAAGAATCTTGGAAGAAAGCTCAGTTTACTCCTGAACTCCAAAGCGCTTTTGCCGAAGCTGTTCATAATGCCGATGGCTCCGACGTTGTCTTAGTTGCCGCCAGGCTTCACGCCAAATACGTCAATGAATCCGGCAAAGAACTTCGATATCAGTCATCGCCGCAAAAGTGGCTACTTGACAGGCAGTGGTCAGTTGATTGGATGGCCGAGCTTAAGAAGTCTAAGAAAACAACCCCGACAAGTAAGCCGATAAATATTATTGATACACAAGAAAAAGATTACAGCGAACCATTCTAACGAGGTGATGAAGTGAGAGAAATTAAATTTAGGGTTTTTGATGAAGATAATGATTGTTATTTTAATGGGTGGGATGACTCAGAAATCACAATAACATTTTATCAAGAAGAAAACAAAGATAAGGAAATCGGTTACATTCAGATTAAGCTTAAACCTCGTAATCAAGATTGTAGCTGCAATCCTGATGATGCTTGTGGCGGGTGCTTTGATACATGGAAATCTAAACCACTTACAAAAGATTCTATTATCGAGCAGTTCACCGGCCTGAAGGATAAAAACGGGGTGGAGATTTACGAAGGGGATATTATTCGGGTATGCCATCGTAATATAACGGGATATATCGACAACACTGTAGTTGAATTTCACGATTGTAATTTTTGCCTAAGAAAGGCAGGAATTAATCAAATAGATGAATTATTCAATATCTGGCTAGGCACCAAAAGCATAGACTCACTTGAAGTAATTGGAAAAATCCACGAAAACCCCACACTGCTGGAGGCGAATAATGAAAATTAACATTGATAGATTCATAAACAGCACTAACAGCCGCGCCAGTATGCCACAAGTCAACGCTGCTGCAATTAATACCAAATTACAGGAAACTGTAAGCAACTTGAAAAATAGAGGCCTAGAGTCGCGCAACGACACAATCTTTAACGCGATGGCTTTGTACCTTGCAGAGACTGCGCTTGGTTGC
>Ga0114918_10005069_pt1 | contig 11337 bp, 12 predicted proteins | sample LantaG_FD_87015 | JGI IMG/M metagenome (GOLD analysis project Ga0114918, IMG submission 87015) | Deep subsurface microbial communities from Baltic Sea to uncover new lineages of life (NeLLi) - Landsort_02402 metaG | ecosystem: Environmental > Aquatic > Marine > Oceanic > Sediment | place... | reverse complement strand
TGCAATACAGCCATCGCCTTTGAGGGGCGTATCGATGGGATGGACCTGGATTTCGGTACCACAGGTCGCTTGCGCTACAGCAATCTCATCATGTACGATTGCCAGACGGAGACGTGGTGGCAGCAGGCGACCGGTGAAGGCATCGCCGGGCAGTTTGCGGGCCGGCAGCTCACGTTCATCCCGGCGACGATGATCTCTTGGGCGGACTTCAAGGACACCTACCCTGCGGGCCAAGTGCTGTCGCGGGAGACGGGACTCAGCCGCCCGTATGGTAACAATCCATATACCGGCTACGACAATATCGAAAACTCCCCCTTCCTCTATGATGGTCCGGAGACACCAGGCCGGCTCCGCCCGATGGCGCGGGTGCTGACTTTGGACCTGAATGGCGATATCGTGGCCTATCCATACTTGGTGCTATCGGAACTTGGGGTTGTCAGCGACCGCGTTGGTGACCGGGACATCGTCGTATTCTGGCAACCAGGGGTAGCCTCTGCGCTGGATCAGGGCGCCATCGCCGACGGTCATGATGTGGGCACGGTCGTCGCCTTCTCGCGGGAGTTGGACGGTGAGCTACTATCATTCCGGTTCAACAACGACTTGATTGTGGATGAGCAAACCGACACCGTGTGGAATGTGCTGGGTCAGGGGACTGAAGGGCCGTTGTCCGGGTCTCAGCTTGAACCCATCGTTGGTGTCAACCACTTCTGGTTCTCCTGGGCTGCATTCAAACCGGAGACCCGCGTTTACGAACAAACAGACTCGGTGCAGCTCCCGGCGGAGTCAGAATCGCCGGATTCCGAGTCCGAAGAGACCAGTGTCCTGTCTGAAGATGCTGACGGCACGTCGATGAAAGAGATCGAGTCCTCCGCTGTCGTTGTGGATCAACTGGAAGTGGATTTCGAGATCCGTGTTTACCAGGGCGACGTGACTTTGGGCGGCGAGCAGGTTCTGTTTTCAGAGATCCTGGCCCAAGGGAAACCGCTGGTGGTGGAGTTCTTGGCGGGACAGTGTCCGGTCTGCCAGCGAGGTCTGCCCGAGGTCCAAGAGGTCTACCGTGAGTTTGGGGACGAGGCCACCTTCGTGGCGCTGGACGTCGGTGTACTTACTGGGTTGGGCGACGAAGCTGCTGCTCGTGCGTTGATCGCTGATCTGGGACTGACCTTCCCCGCCGGCACTTTCGCTGACCCCTCGCTGATGCAGACCTACAGGGTCACCGGAATCCCCACGACGCTGTTCTTCAAACCCAACGGGGAGCTATTCAGTCGCAGTGCGGGCCGGTCGGAGTAGACGCGTTGAAGGGACAGGTGTCTGCACTGATTGCGGCTGCCGAGCTGTAGGATGCGAGGTATGTGATGAACCAACCAATCCTGAATCTTGACATCAACCAAGAAGAACATCGTGGGCGAACCGCTGTCCTTACGCTACTGATCCCCGCGATCCTCGTGTTGGTACTTCTGTTTGTTCTCGTCGGGTTGCGTGATGGTGCAGAGGGGGCGTTGGCCCGTCTGGTGGACCTGCTGCCGGTGAGCTATGCCTTTGCTGCCGGGATGGTTGCCAGTGTGACCCCCTGTGGGGTGCTGATGCTGCCGTCGTACGTCATCTATCAGCTGGGGTCTGCCGAGGATTCGCGTCGCCACGTAGTCCGCCGTCTGCTGCGGGCTGTGCGGCTGGCGCTGGTCGTCACGGCGGGTTTCATCGCCGTCTTCGTCCTTGTTCGGCGGTGTTATCGCTGCCGGCGGACAGTGGCTGGCGACGGTATTTCCCGTTGCCGGATTGCTGATTGGCGTGGGGATGGGAGCGCTGGGGGTCTGGCTGCTCACCGGACACAGAACTCTGGGGATCGCCGCTGCCGGCCGCGTGCGCATCAGGCCTGCCCGCAACCTGGGTAACATGTTCCTTTTTGGCATTGTCTATGCGATTGGGTCCCTCAGTTGCACGCTGCCCGTGTTCTTGGTCGTGGTCGGCAGTGCTTTGGCCGGAGGCAGCGCGTCGGCATCATTTGGGCAGTTCCACGGCTATGCACTGGGGATGAGCAGTGTCATTCTGGCTGTGACGGTGGGTACGGCGCTCTTCCGGCGCGCGATCTCCCGATGGCTTGATCGCCTGACGCCCTACGTTCACGAGTTCAGCGCTTTGTTCCTGATCGGGGCGGGCGGCTATCTGATCTTCTACTGGATCTTCATCGCCGGCATCGTCTAGTCCCAGCCGTCTGTAACCTATTGGTCAGCAAATCTCCAGAGCGAGGGGCGAGAAATGGCGATCCCGCTCTGGAGATTTGAGATTTGTCATTTGCGATTTCTCCCATCTGCTCTGTTTGTTGACATTTCCTGGACCCAATGCTAACTTATGCGAGCGTAGTACTTCTGAGGAAAGGATCGTTTGTAGACCAAGGAGCGTAACTGTGATGTCGTGGCTCGTTGCATTCATAGGGCTAGTGAGTCTGATGTTCTCCGCGATCGGTCGGTCGCTTGAGAGCGGTACGTGGGAGGGATTCTTCACGTCAGGGCGTGCCGGACGGACATTCCGCCCGTGTGGCTCGCAGGCCACGTGGTGGGTCCAGAATCCCTCATTTGAGAGCACGGCGGACGAGCTTGAGCAACGCTACCAGGAAATCACATCACACCCCTATGAACAGGTCTATGTTCGCATCCGTGGAGAAGCGAGTCGCAAAGGTCAGTATGGGCCATTGGGCTCCTACCAGCGTGTGGTGTATGTGCAGGAGCTCCTTGAGGTGCGGCCCAAGCTGGATACTGATTGCTCGAAGGACCATGACGAGGAATAGGCGCCAGCGGGCATGTTGGGAGGTGGTCAATGCAGGGCACAGAGTTCTTGATTGTCTTGGGAAGTGGGGCTTTCCTCCTGGGTCTGGCCCTCATCATCTGGATCTCGGTGACGAAGCGACGCGGGTATGGGACGCCCAATTGGCCCACGGTGACGGGGCATGTGCTCAGCGCCACGGCTGTGGAGACCGAGAGGGAGACTTCGGACGGGTTGGTCTCGACGTTCACACCGATTATCCGGTATGAATATGATGTGGCAGGCACACGCCACACCTCTGCCCGCCTGAACTTCCTCTCTGATGAGCACGGAACCTTCAAGGATCGTCGTGCTGCTGGGCAAGTTGTGGCCAAATACCCGATTGGAGCATCCGTCGACGTCTTCTACAATCCTGCCAATCCAAAACAAGCCGCGCTTGATGTACCTAGGCCGGCGGCTCACAATGCTGTTCTCTATTATGGCGCGACCAACATAGTTGCCGGTGCCTTGATCATCGCGTTGGGCATTGTGCTGCTTTGAGCGTGATCCACTGTGACCGGGAGTTGATCTTCCGGCCTTTATTGTGGCGTGATTATCAGCTATAATGATCGTGTATATTGTTGAGTGCGTCGACTCCGAGTCGACGATACCCGCTGAGGAGGGTGATCATGCCAGAAGTTAGGGGACACATTGAGGGTAAGCATAGCGACTGCAAGGTATTGTTGTATGCGCTTTCCACCTGTATCTGGTGTCGCAAGACGCGCCAGCTTCTTGAGGACGAGGATGTCACGTTCGACTGCGTCTATGTGGATCTTCTTGATGCGGAGGAACGCAAAGCTTGCAGGCAGCATATTCGCCGGTTTAGTGATCGGACTTCGTTCCCTACCATCATCTTCGATGACACAGACTGCATCACCGGATACAAACCCGATGCGATTAAGGAGCGCTTAGGTCTATGAGTGATGAGATCAGCATCTCCCCAGAGGCAGTTGACAAGCTCTACCAGCGCCTGGACCGGGAGGCCAAGGCCGGAGGGTACAATCTCAACCCGGACGTTGCCTTCACGAAGGGGCTGGCAGAAGGGCTGCTGATCAATGAGGCGCGGTATGGCTATGGGTCATGTCCGTGCAGGCTCGCCGATGGCGAACGCAAACTGGACCTGGACATCATTCGCCCCTGTGACTATCGGGATCCGGACCTGGTTGATTGGGGAGCGTGCTACTGCGCGCTCTATGTGTCTGATGAGATGCGCGATGGCAAACAGCTGCTGCAAGCGATTCCCGAGCGACGTCCACCGGAGGAAGTGCGCGAGGCCGGAGGCCCTGCTTCTAAGCCCACGGCTACAGCCGTGGGCGCGGGCGAAGCTGCGCACGATGAGGAACTCGTCGGGTTCATCTGGGGCGGGATCCCGGTCTGGCGCTGCAAAGTCTGCGGATATCTCTGTGCTCGCCGGCGGCCCCCGCTCAAGTGCCCGGTGTGTAAGGCAGATCAGGATCGTTTCGAGCGGTTCATGTAGTGCGCTATGGAAAACGGGGTGAAGCTTAGCTTCACCCCGTTTCTGCTGCTCCTCGATCGTCTATGGGTCTTTGTAAGCCACCAGAATGACGCCCAGTTCCTCTTCCACGGCCTGTAGTTTTTCCAGTTGTTCCGGTGCCAGGTCTGCGATCTTGATCACGGGCTCAAACGCCAGTACGTAGGTACCCAGAAACTCCTCCAACTCACCGATTTTCTCGGTCTTCGCTTTGTCCAATCGAGCAAAGCGAACCTGGGGTATCTCCATCCGTCTCTCCTTCCGTCGCATCAAGGGCCCCGACTCATAATGGGGGCTCTCTCCGGCGGATACAACCTCTGTTGCTTCTGCCGTCACCGTTGTTTGACCTGGCACATCTATCCTGAGCTTCTTGCCGCGCGTCTCTCCGACACTATAATGGCTGGTATGTTCATCTATGTTGATGTCTCAGCTGCCGTGCACCACCGGGCCGGGCTTGGTCGCTATGGTGACAGCCTGGTGCGAGAGCTGTCTGGTATGATGCCCGATCGGCTGGCGCTGTTTTACAACCAGGAGAGGGGGGTTGAGCCCCTGAATGGCCTTGAGCATCTGCCATCCAGGACGGTGTCTTTGGGCTACAAGCCCTGGCGGATGGCGGTATGGATGGGGCAACTTGCCCGGCTCCCCTTCAACCGGCTGGTCCCTGGGGCCTTGCTCTTCCATGCCACGGAGCATCTCCTGATGCCGCTGTGGGGTGTGCCAACCGTCTTGACTATTCATGACTTAATCCCGCAGCTACTCCCTGAGCATCACAAGCCGCTGAACCGTTGGTACCTGAATTGGACGATGCCCCTCTACTGCCGCCGCGCGGACCACATCATCGCCGTCTCGGAGGCCACGCGCCGGGATCTGCTGGCGACGTATCATCTGCCGCCGGAGAAGGTAACGGTCATCCACGAGGCGGCTTCTGCACGGTTCAGACCGCAGACCGAGTCAGCTCACGAGCGGGTGCGTGGGATGTATGGATTGCCGGACAACTACCTGTTATATGTGGGCACGATTGAGCCGCGTAAGAATCTAGAACGATTGCTGGAGGCCTGGACGCCGCTGCGCCGGTCAGGCGACTGTCCTCCCTTGGTGATTGCGGGCAAGCGTGGCTGGCTTTCTGATAGCTTCTACGCTGCATTGGAGGCCAGCCGGGTCCGCGAGGATATCATTCTCACGGGATACGTTCAGGATGCGGATCTTCCCGTGATCTACAGCGCGGCTACTGCCTTTGTCTGGCCCAGTCTCTATGAGGGGTTTGGTCTCCCGCCGCTGGAGGCGATGACCTGCGGCACGCCGGTGGTCTGTGCCGATGTGTCATCGATGCCCGAGGTCGTGGGCGATGCGGCGCTGCTGTTTGATCCGCTGGAGGTGGAGGCGATGCGGAAGACTATACGGCGGCTGGTAATGGACAGAGACTTACGAGAGGAACTGCGCCGGCGGGGACTCGTCCAGGCTGCCAAGTTTTCCTGGTCTCGTGCAGCTCGGGAGACGTTGGCTGTTTACAGTCGCCTATTGGCGGCTCATTCTGCCTAGCGTCCTATGCCGCGCTACGTTCTTGATGCACGCACCGCCACACCGCATTTCCCGGGTATCGGCCGGTATGTGTGCAACCTTGCGCGCGAGTTGGTGCCGCTGCTGGCGCCGGCAGAGCATCTGACCGTCTTGGTAGCTCCGGATCATCCGGTGCCCCTGCCGGAGACCGGGCAGGCGGAGACCTTGCCGGTGGCGGCGTCCCCGTTTTCTCTGCGACAACAGTGGGTGGTCCCGAGCGTTTTGCACGAGCTGCAGGCCACTCTATATCACAGTGCTTACTATCTGATGCCCTATAGACCGGGTGTCCCTAGCGTACTCACCGTCTATGATCTGATACCGATTCTCTTTCCTGAGCATGGCTCGCTGCGGGCTCGATGGCTGTTTCGTATCATGACTTCGTGGGCATTGCGTGTTTCTTGTCACAGTATTGCCATTTCTCATGCAACCCGACGTGATATCCTGGCTCACTTCCCAGTTTCAGAGGAGCGCGTATCTGTCATTCCACTGGCAGCGGACCCGGTGTTTCAGCCTCAGTGTGTGCCATCTGTTGCCGATCTGCGCCGGCGATATGGTCTCCCGGACCGTTTTGTTCTTTCTGTAGGGAGCAACAAACCCCACAAGAATCTTGTGGGTCTGGTGGAGGCGTGGGCAGAGGTTTGGCCTGAGTTCAGGGAGTTTGCACTGGTGATCGCCGGGCCTTGGTTGCCGGAGTACCCCGAGCCGCGATTGAGGGCCGAGGCTCTGGGACTCGGTCCTCAATCAATTCGGTGGTTGGGGCGGATCGCGGAAGAGGACTTGCCTGCACTGTATTCGGCAGCGACTCTTTTTGCATTCCCCAGCGTTTACGAGGGATTTGGACTGCCTGTTGTTGAAGCAATGGCTTGTGGCGCATCCGTGGTGTGCTCCGAAATCCCTGCATTGCTTGAGGTGACCGCAGGGGCGGCTCGGATTATCGATCCTGTGAGTCCAACATCCATTGCGCGGACAATCACCGAGGTGTTGGAAAACACGTCGTTGCGAGCAAGATTGCGTGAGCGAGGTCTACAGCGTGCGTCCGAGTTGTCGTGGCGACGGACGGCGTCTGAAACGATCGCTTTGTACCGACGCGCTTCACGTATGTAGAAAGGAGCCTACATGGGGGGAAGAGCTGACTCAAGTCCTCAACCCGTAGCTGGCAAGCGACCAATCTGGATCTCACTTGCCATACTTTGTGCCGGTCTCATTTTGTACACCTCGACGCTGGCTCCTGACCTACTATGGGGGGGAGGAGACTTCGCGAAATTCCAGCTGCGAGCCTATATCGTTGAGCTAGAGGCCGGAGTTTTTGGCCACCCTCTATGGGTAGTCTTGGCACACCCCTTCACTTACCTACCTATCCGCAATATTGCTTGGCGAGCCAATTTCGCCTCAGCGGTCTTTGCGTCGGTAAGCCTGCTGGTCGTGTTCGCAATCGCCTGGCACCTTACACATTCGCTACAGGCCTCGCTGTTGGGAACTGCTGCGCTAGCTGTCTCCCACACATTTTGGACGTATGCAGTTTTGCCCAAGGTCTACTCTTTGAATGCCCTGATGCTGAGCGCATGCATCTATCTGCTCATTCTCTGGCAGGACAAAAAAGAGGGGAAATATCTGTATGTCTTTACGTTCCTCTATAGTCTGAGTCTCTTCAATCACCTGGTGATGGCGACGGCCGTTGTGGGCTTTGTTGTCTTCATCGCCTGGGAGCTATGGTCGCGTAGAGGTCACCCAGATGCCCGAAGGCAGTTTCTCACAGCAATGGTCATCTGTGTCTTGAGCCTAGTACCTCATGTATGGTTTGCCAGGGAATTCGGCAGTGGCGCGGGTTCGTCCGGTGCTGTTCTGCGTTTTCTGCGTGGGGGATTGGCTTTCCTGATCACCCCGAAGTATTGGATAGGAGGTATGGGCTGGGGGATTGGTTTACTCTGGTATCAGTTTCCGTTGACGATTGCTTTAGGATTCATTGGCCTATTTCGCATGCAATCTGCTCATACGCGCAAGTGCTGGTTGCTGTTTCTCGTAGCCGTTGGAGATATTGCTTTTCTGCTTGGCGCTACAGACCCTAGAACTGGCGGCGACTATGTGTGGAATTTGCATTACTACCTGCAGGCCTACGTAGTCTTTTCTCTTTGGATCTCGATTGGCTTTGCGTCTGCTATCGCTTACTTCTGTCAGCGCAGGGTCAAGTGGTGGTTGCCTGCGCTTGTTGTCGCTACACTGATTGTGCCTATAGTATGCTACGCAGTCGCGCCTATGGTCGCACGAGTGGTGTTGACAGACCTCCCTGGCTTTCGCCCGTTGCCGGGTCGCGATAACTATGTTTTCGCGCTATCGCCGTGGAAGTTTCAAGAGACAGGTGCTCGAGAATTGGGCGAGAGCATCCTTGCTGCCCTACCTGAGGGGAGCGTTCTCTTTGCTGACTACAGTCTCTGGTCGATTGTGAGATACCTTCAGGTTGTGGAAGGACAACGCCCTGACGTTACTTCGGTGAACCTAACACGCTCAGGCGGAGGCCAGGTTGAGACCATTGTTGAATACTCAAAAGACAACAACTCCCTCTATCTGGCAGATGTCTGGCGATACTATGATATCGAAAGTATTGAGGAGTACTTCGATATCGTGTTGACGCCACCAGTATATCGGTTGGTTCCAAGGCAGGGCTAGTGTGAACATCTTACACGTCTACAAGGATTACTTTCCTGTCCTGGGCGGGATTGAGAACCACATCAAGGTTCTGGCCGAGGCACAGGCGGTGGCCGGACACAAGGTGATCGTCTTGGTCTGCGATCCGGGTCCACGCTCGCGTGTCGAGGAGCTGAACGGTGTTCGCGTGGTCAAGGCCGGCCGACTGGGGACGTTTGCGTCAATGCCGCTGAGCCTGCGCCAGTGGATCTATCTGGCGCGGCTGCGTCCGGACGTAGTCCACGTGCACTCCCCTTACCCCTCGGGCGAGGTCGGTGCCTGGTTGCTCAAGCCCCGTGTCCCCCTGGTCGTGACCTACCATTCGGATGTGGTGCGCCAAGAAAGCTGGCTGAAAGTCTACGGACCGATTCTGCGGTGTGTGTTGCGGCACGCTGCCCGGATTCTGCCGACAAGTACCAAGTACCTCGATTCATCGGCGTGGCTGCAGCCCGTGCGCGATCGCTGTACCGTGGTGCCCTTGGGGGTGGATCATCAGCGGTTCTCGCCACCTCACGAACCGTACGCCGGACCGCCGATATTGTTGTTTGTGGGGCGTTTGCGGTACTACAAGGGCCTCGACACGCTCTTGCGGGCCATGGTCCGTCTGCCATCCGATGTGCGGCTGCGTGTTGTGGGCACAGGTCCGATGTTCCGGCCCTGGGAGTCGCTGGCGGCTGAGTTGGATCTTGTATCCCGCGTTGAGTTTGTTGGAGAGGTCTCGGATGCGGATCTCCCCGCGCAGTACCATCAGGCCTCGCTCTTTGTGCTGCCGGCCAATGCGCGGTCCGAAGCCTTTGGTATGGTGCTTACGGAGGCGATGGCCTCAGGGCTTCCCTGTGTGACAACCGAGGTGGGCACCGGAACTTCGTGGGTGGTTCAGGATGGTGTGACAGGCGTCGTTGTGCCGCCCGAAGACCCCCAGGCACTAGCCGATGCACTTGTGGAGCTGCTGTCGCAACCGGCGCGGCTTCGAGAGATGGGCGTGGCTGGCCGCGCTCGTGTGGAGACGGAATTCACGCAGGATCGGTTGATAGATCGCGTGATGCAAGTCTACGAATCGCTTGTCTGATCTGAAACCGTACGCCCCGCTCCCGGGCCACCTCCGGAAGCGGGGTGTTGTGATCTGACAGGGCCGGTGCATCCCGACGTCTATCCCCGCCAGTCGGGGATGAGGGGCGGCTGTACGGGGAAGCTGTCGGGGTGCCAGGGCATCTCACCATCCATGCGCGTGGCCAGGCGCACCCGGATCATCCGCTCACGCCCCCCACGCATCACCGTGAGTTCAGCTTTATCACCGGGATTGTGGCTCAGGATGAGCTCGTCTAGAGGGTGGCCCACGGTGACTGCGAGGCCATCGACTTCAGTGATGACGTCGTCGACCTCAAGTCCCTCTTCATCGGCCGGGCTTCCCGGCACGACGCTGGTGACTTGTGCGCCGTCCGGTCCCATCACGAAGCTAACGCCCAGCCAGGGACGTCCCTCATAGAAGGGCATGTCCGGCACACCGGGCATCTCCGGCATAGGCGCATAGGGGGGAGCCGGCGCATCGAAGGGTTCATGGTACTCGTCATACTCCATGGCCCTATGCCCGTCATGCCGACCGATGGCATATCCTATCAAGCCGCCCCACACTGCGCTGGTCAAACAGGCTACCATCAGAACCAAGAGGAAGAGCAGCATGATGGCGACCCACTTCCATCGATTTGTGCTCTGCTGAGTTGGTCTTTCGTTCATCACTTAACCTCCCTGTTCATGGACTTGGACACAATTGTTCTCCCGTCATCTATGCAATAGGGCACGTGGGCCCACATGTGGGCCTACGCGTAGCCCCCTCGGCTAGTTTCCTGCAGCTGCTTCCTCCGCGATGCTATGGACACTATTGAACTCCTCCACATAGCGTACTGCGACCTCAGGGCTGTGGATGATGAGCACATTCTCGTCGTTGTTGTCCGCAGCGCCGGCGCTGAAGTTGTAGGACCCGGCAATGACAATGGACCCGTCCAGGATGATGACCTTGTGGTGGAGCAAGTAGGGGTTGCCATCTGCGAGGACGTCAACTCCCGCCTGTCGGAGCGCCGCGAAGTCTGATCCCGTATCCGCGGTATTGCGCGACTCGATGACTCCCGCGACGCGCACGCCTGCACGGTGCCGCGCGAAAACGGCCTTGGCGATGTCGTTGTCCGTGAGGACAAAGCTCATGAAGAGGATGCTGTTGTCCGCGTCCTCGATCAAGTCGATGATGCGCTCGCGGGCGTTCTCCTCCGACTCAAAGATCGTCTCGATTTGTATGCCGTTTAGATCGAGCCATGGGTACGGTACACCGTCTGGGGATGTCGGACCGAATGCCCCATCCTCAAACATCTCCTCGAATTCTGCCGTGAAGTTCTCGGCCATCTTGGTGGACTGGATGACGATGACGTTGTTGTTGTGGCGATAGGTCCCGTCCTCGGTGAGGTTCCAGGATCCGGTCCAGACTTGATAGCCGTCAATGACGACGAACTTGTTGTGCATAAAGGCATCGCGGCCATCGGTTACGACAGGTACTCCCGCCGCTCTCAGTGTTGCGGGTCCCAGTTCTTCTTCATAGTCCGAATCCGTTACAAGGCGTACCCGTACGCCGCGCTGGTTCGCGTGAACCAGCGCATCGGCCACATTAGCGAGCTCAAAGTCGAACGCCGCGACGTCGACGCTTTTCTGTGCTTCATCAATCAGGGCGGCTAGCTCTTCGTCCAGCCCCCCGGTGTTTGCGCTGCTGCCTTGCGCCCGCGGGCTGGTGAACAGCACGCGGACGACCCCTGCGGGATCAG
>Ga0114918_10005068_pt1 | contig 11337 bp, 15 predicted proteins | sample LantaG_FD_87015 | JGI IMG/M metagenome (GOLD analysis project Ga0114918, IMG submission 87015) | Deep subsurface microbial communities from Baltic Sea to uncover new lineages of life (NeLLi) - Landsort_02402 metaG | ecosystem: Environmental > Aquatic > Marine > Oceanic > Sediment | place... | reverse complement strand
CATTAAGCAAGAGCACTTCTCCGCAGGTTTCGTGCAAGTCGTTCAGGCAGCCAGAAATGCAGGCGTCGGGAGACACCCAGTCTATCAAATCGGAGCGGGGATCGATTGTTGTGCTTGTAATGTTGTACAACCCAAATGACCTATACCCATGACCTCCCATGTCTAGAGGGACGTACGGGACGTTGAATCTAGCATTCATGTACAGCGAGCTTCCTGAACGAAACAAAGAGCCAATGTTTTCACCGCCGACTCGAAAAGGGGACTGCATTTTCAGGTCGATGTATTCATCACCCTTGCGCGCGTACAAATTCACATCGTAATCAACGCGGCCAAGGTTGGCCACGGCCAAATTTTCAGACGGCAAAAAAGCAGCACTAGGAGAGTGATTTCTAAGACGGTGCAGGCCTGTGGCGTTGGCGATTGACAAAGAAACGGAATTTTTGACGTCATGTACTCGTGCTTGGAGAAATTCCGAGCTTTGGGTCGGTGCGCTGAACAGTGCAAAAGTAACGCCGTGCGTGTCGGCCTCAAAAACACTCACAGATGTGATGCCCCGTGTTGATGACATTGACGTGTTGGTGACATTGCTTGCCCAAACCAAACAGGACGTCGACGGTTGTTCGTACTGCAGCACGAAGTTTCGACGCGATCCCGACGGAACAAGTTCGTGGGCGTACATGGTGCGGTTGATCCGAAACACCGCACCGCTCATGTCCTCTGCCCATTTGTGCATGTTAAAACGATAAGACTGGCGCAGGAGGAGAAATAGAGCGTTAGACACAGCGCAGCTGTCGTCCCCGACGATTCGTACATCTTGAAACAAAAGGGCGTCGGTGCAGTTCTTGTTGTACAAGCAACGACTCCAATCAGGAGAAGTGTATCCGTGATAAGCCACGGGATCAGCCGAGTCCCTCAACCATTTTGATTCACGGGCTTTTACTGACCGATTCAAAATCCCCGATCGATTCTCGGAACTGTGTGCATGTGCAATGACAAAAACCAGAGTAAACAGGGAGAACACTGAAAAGAATTTAGGAATACGTGCGCGGATACGGGGCAAGTTCACATACATTTTGGTAAACGAAAATAGAATATAAGAGCGGTAGCCCGTCGCTTCCATTTACAGTTGATTTTGTGTAATGCGTGATTAATAGTTCATTTCTGTTGTTTATTTATTATTGTTCATTGTGTTGTTTGTTTGTTTTATTTTCCGGAGACAAACATAGAGATAAAAACCAAATGACCCTCAACGGCAAATCCGTCGTCATCACAGGCGGCACGGGCTCGCTGGGCCGAAAACTGGTGGATATCATTCTTTCCAAGTACAATGTGGAGCGCCTTATTGTCTTGTCCCGTGACGAGCTCAAGCAATTTGAAATGGCACAAGATTTTTCGCCGACCAAGTTTCCATGCATGCGCTACTTTCTGGGCGACGTCCGCGACCTCGACCGCCTGAAGAAGGCATTTAGCGGGATCGACGTCGTCATTCATGCCGCCGCCATCAAGCAAGTGCCCGCCGCTGAATACAATCCATTTGAATGCATCAAGACCAACGTGCTGGGTGCGCAAAACGTAATTGACGCCGCACTGGAATGCGGCGTGCATTCAGTGGTTGCTTTGTCCACCGACAAAGCGGCTGCTCCCATCAACCTGTACGGCGCAACTAAGCTGTGCTCTGACAAGCTGTTTGTCGCGGCCAACCGCATCAAAGGAAACCAAGACATCCGGTTTTCTGTGGTTCGGTATGGAAATGTCATGGGGTCGCGTGGATCAGTGATTCCTTTTTTCATGAAGAAAAAAGATGACGGCCTCCTGCCGATTACGGACCCCGCCATGACACGCTTTAATATCTCCCTGGAAGAAGGCGTCGCAATGGTCCTTTATGCTGTGGAGCACGCAGTCGGTGGCGAAATTTTCGTCCCAAAGATTCCTTCTTACCGCATTGTGGACGTCGCCAAGGCGGTGGCACCTAAAACTCCTACCGAAATTGTTGGCATTCGCCCCGGCGAGAAACTGCACGAAGAGATGATTACGACATCTGATTCACTCAACACCATCGACCTGGGCGAGTACTACGCAATCCTGCCGCAAGGCGAACTCAGGGTTAAGACCCATTACGAAAACCAGGGTGGCACAATGGTCCAGCCCGGCTTTTGCTACAATTCGGAGACGAACCCCGAGTGGCTGAGCGTGGACGACTTGTCAAGCCTGGTGCATGGTCTTTCACAGTCCAAGCGGCCCCTTTCTGAGCGGTCTGATATCGCAAACTCGGCCGGCCAGGCCGCGAAAGGCCCGGTAAAGAGTGCTTGATAAAGGGGCCAGGCTGTACGCTTTGCAAAGAGATATCCAGGCGCTTCAAAAGCGTGTTGGGACGTCGGCGCTTTAATAAGAAGAAGTCGTACACTGCCCGCGGGGTAGGTCGGCTTTTGAAACACCACGTCAATGTAAACACTCTTTACGTCTGCATCAGTATTTGTCCGACGAAAGGCCGGAAGTCAAGGTTTCTATAGTCGTGCGCTTGAAGACAGGAGTTCTTTCGGCCAGTCCTGGTGAGATAAACATGAATAATTGAGCATCAATCACAATAAGTTTAATAACCGGTGTTCATCCCCGCATTTTCGTGAACGTTATCAATGAGGATCAACGCCCGAATCTCGGCAGCTCCGGCCCACGATCTCGAGCCAAAACCTGCGGCTCCAATCCCATATGGCCGTCAAACAATCACAGATGAGGACATCGCATCCGTGGTGGACGTGCTCAAAAGCGACTTTTTGACGCAAGGCCCTAAGATTACCGAGTTTGAGGAAGCTTTCGTTGAATACACAGGAGCGTCGTATGCGGTGGCGGTGGCTAATGGCACGGCTGCACTGCACCTTTCGTAGCCTCCCGCGCTGTGCGAAGGCATGGCCGCGGCGCAATGGACGACGACGTTGGGCTGAGTCGTTGCAATCAGTTTTTGAACCTGTTTGAAATCCAGCAAATTGTATCCAAGGAGCCCGGGGCCTGACCTACCAGTTCCAACTGCACGTTGATTCCGGCGACGAAGTTGCGCAAGCACATGATGCCCAAGGCATCCACCAGCACCGGTTACAAGCACGTCGCACGTCTTAGATGGCACGGACATTACGCGTGCGTTAGGATGGGATAGTGTAATGGTGCGATACAAATCAGCAGGAACACATAAAAATGCGTGTCTGTCCCCCGTGCCATAAAAATAAATGGACCTGCTCATCAAGCTGATATATTATATACTCTGGCGACACATTTTTCACATCACGGCACCCTCACAGGATGACGACCTGTACACTATATGGTCCCCCCTGCTGCTGCGCTCAAACCCGAGCCGTGCAAACACGCCCTGCGACGAGGCATTGTCGAGTTTGACTCGGCCGAGGAAGTTCGCATGCGCTTTCGCACCCCGAGTGAATTTGGATATTGCGGTCTTCAGCAATTGTGAGCCTAAGCGCCGTCCCCTTGCGATTTGATCAAGAGAAAAGTCTATCTCCCACCCCTCTTGAGTGCAGTCAAAGCGCACTTGACCTACAGGCAGCGCTTCATTAGTTTCCACAATGTATATCCGACAAGCTTCGTGCTGCCTCAGACGCTGATAAAACCAACGGCGATGGCCCTCGGCTGTAATCTTTGCCGTCGTAAAAGACTGAGTGCGGACTGTGGGATCGTTCACCCACCGTAGTAAAAGTCGTTCATCTGAAACTTGAGCCAGCCGGCACCGCAGTGAAGTATTTATGTCAAGCGTGAGAATCGAAGCGACTCGTCCGGTGCCTTGTCCATCGAGCACATTTAAACACATTCGTGACCATTGCTCAATGTCGGCGCCGTCGATGACGTCTCGCAGAGAGTCTGTCAAGCTTTGCACGGACACGTCGCTGAAGTCGCCCAACCAACGAGCAAGTCCCTGGCGATCCAGCTCCGTCGCATTGTTCTTCTGGTTTGCGGCAAGTGTGATGACTAAGGATGGCAAGCCGAGGCAACATCTCTCCCACGATGTCAGTCCTGCTGCTCCCAGCGCCACGTCTGCTTTCAGCATCAATGGCGCTAAACTTGACAGCGCTTCATGGAACACGACGTTAGTGCGCCCGTGTGCAAGAGCGCGTACGGAGTCTGCGTGGATACATTGCTCGCCAAGCACGACGTCGAGTGTAACGTCATCTCTTTGCATGGCGTTGAAGGCTTTCACAGCGAGGCCTGTCATGTTGTGAAGGTCTGCCCCGCCAAAATATACCAAAATGCGACGCACGGGTCCCAGCCTCGGGGGCGTCCGCAATCTCAGAGCTCCGTACGCGGACTTCAGCAATGCATATTGAGGTCCGATCAGCCGTGCGCAATGAGGTGATATGAGACGCCTGTAACGGAGTTCCGTGTCTGGCACGAGGTTTTGATCGAGCAGGATGTCACATGCATGCTTTCTGTCCGCCAAGTCGTCAATCACCATCACTTTTCTTACGTACGGACGGACGTGAGTCTCCCAGCGAGCGTCCAGTGCGTAATGATCGACAACAAGCCAATCAGTCTCAGCAACTTTGAGGCGCTCAATAGTTTGATGTGCGTCGGTCATCCAGTCTGTCTCTAACCACGCGCCGTGGGGGACGCCGTAGTCGTCATCGGGTCCGCAAACGCTTGTACCGGTGTCATCCAAGAGCGTCATGACCGTGAAGCCGTCTCGGCTGATACTTTCTATAATGTTGCCAGCAAGATCCCGGCACAAAAAATGACAATCCACGCCACGATTGCGCAGCTCATTTGCTAGAGTTTTGCAACGGGCAACGTGGCCGCTGCCGATCTGAAAGGAGGCGTCTACGCGGAAGCACACCCGCATGACACTTTTGGATTGTTGTTTACTGGTCGCTGCAATGTAGAATTGAAGCAGTTGTTGAAGTACAACAAGAGAATGACGAAGTGAACGAGTTCTTCGAAAAGTTTCCCAATTGGCTCAATATTATTATTATCGATCGCGACATGGGCGCGACCAGGGCGTGGGCCCGGGCGTCGCTGTCACCTCCGTCCTGCTGCTCGCCCGCCCACAGCAGGGCGCAGGCGCCCAGGGTGGGCGCCAAGGCGGCCGTACCGGGGAAGTGCGTGCCGGCCGTGAACAGAGTCGCACTGGCCCCGATGGCGGCCAGGCCGGCCACCGCAGCCAGGGTGCGCACCCAGCTCTGGGCCGTCGTGCTGCCGCCCAGCACCGAGCCGGGCGTGGACGTCTGCACGCCCGCAACCACAGGCAGCAGGCCACTCATGCCCAGTCCCTCCTCCGCCCCCACAGACAGGCCACGCCCGCCACCAGCAGGGGCCACCCAAAGTAAAATTGCTCCTCCACGGCCAGCGACCAGAAATACTGCAGCGGGCTGGGCGTTTCGCCTTGGGCTTGATAATCCACGGCCCGGCGGACCAGCACCCAATTTTCGGCGTAGCCCGTGCTGGCAGCAATGTCGGCGGCCGTGGTGGCCCACGTCCAGGACGGCATCCACCGGTACGACGCCAGGCCGACGACCAACAGGGTCAGGCTGGCGGCAGGCAGCAGGCGGCGGCCCGTCGGGCGTGAAAGCCCGGCAAGTCGACGCGGCCCGTTGCCGCGAGCCGCGACTTCCCGTCACAGGTGCCCCGTGATGAGGCAGCCCGAAACGACGAAAAAGACGTCGACCCCAATGTTGCCGCCCCGAAAGTGGGCTGGCCACACATGGAAGGCCAGGACCAGGAGGATCGCGGCGGCGCGCAGGGCCTGGATGTCGGACCGGAAGGCCACTATTCTGGGCGTGTGTTGCTGTAGGTCGCTGTGACACTTAGGGACACATCAAGGACATGTGTCACTGAGAATGAGCTCGGTCCGAATTCATTTTTCGCGGGCCGTACTCAATTTTGTTTTTTACATTCATGCGGTGCCCAAAGCGTCGTCCCCCATGCTGGACCCTGTCCAATTCGGCACCCTGATCTGAACGTCGTCTTTGGGTCTTGCTAGGCCAGCAGCCGTGACGCGCCATGAATCTGCGGCGACTCCGGGGAGGTGACATTTCGTCATGTTACACGTCCTCGTGTTGCAGCATGAAACCCAAAACACAGGTCACGCCTTCTTCCCGATGTGCACCCAGGATAAGGCAGTACCCTTGGCAAGCTCTTGGTTTGTTTTTTTTCCAACGACGTCTTTGAAATGTTTTGGCGCCAGTCCGTGGCTTGGACGAATGGAGCGAACGTTGCGTTCAGTCAGCACACCGCCCTGCTTGACGTCTTCGACTACGTACAGTGATCGAGCAAAGACACGGTTGTTCATCGATTTCTGATTCAGCACCAGTGTGGCTGCACCGAGAGCTTTTTCCAGGTTGCGAATGTTGATGATCATGTCGTTGAACTCTTCGGGCTGCATGCTAAATGCCGAGTCAAGACCGCCCAGGGACCTGTCCAAAATGAAGTGTTTTTCAACGACGGTCGCTCCCAGGGCAACGGCGCCGAGCGGCACCACCGATCCCAGAGTATGATCGGAGAGGCCGACTTGAACGCCGAACGTTTCCCTCAAAAGCTCGATCGTGCGCAGGTTGACATCTTCAAGCGGCGTCGGATATGAAGAGGTGCACTTCAGCAAGACGATCTGGGCGTTGCCCATGCGACGACACGCCGCCAAAGCATCTTGAATGTCTTGCTCGCGGGCAACGCCCGTGGATATTATGACGGGCTTGCCTCTGGATGCAACCAGCTCGATCAACGGGATGTCCGTAATCTCAAAGGACGCGATTTTGTAGGCGGGAACATTCAGGCTCTCCAAAAAATGGACGGCTTCATGGTCGAATGGGGACGACATAAACTCCATACCCAATGAGTGCGCCAACTCTTGCAGTGGTTTGTGCCATTCCCACGGTGTCTGTGCTTCAGTGTACAGGTCGTGCAATTTTCTATTATCCCAAAGCGTCCCGCCAGTTATCGTGAACTCAGACTTGTCGCATGCAATAGTCATGCTGTCCGGCTTGAATGTTTGTAGCTTCACGCAGTCAACGCCGGCGCGGTGCATGGCCTTGATCGTGTCTACAGCCTGCTGAAATTCTCCGTTGTGGTTGCACGACAGCTCCCCAATGACAAAGCATGGATGGTCCTGGCCGACGAGCCGGCTACCGATTTTAATTGAACGTGCCATTCAAGCTCCGTGGATTTGGGTTACAGCAATCGGGATAATCACGGCAGACGGTCAAACAGGAAGCACCAAGGCTGTGAGCGACAATTAAACATATAATAAATGAATGAATGCGAACAAACAAAAAAGTCAAAAACAACGTGCTGTTTTTGACTTTTTGGTCGCGGCCTGTGAAGTGCTGGATCTCGCAATTGCAAAGTATACAGCTGCGTCCTCTGATGACGGCCTTGCATGTGACATCGCAATAGTTGGTACCGAAACCGTCCATCATGTAATCTCCGAGCAACTTACACATAGGCGGGGGGCGGTCTTTGGGGATGAGGCGCTGTCTCAAAGGTCCGAAAAGAACTTAACTATCAGGATGTAATGCCGGCATGATCTCCTATCATCTGGACGCTGACACTGCTCGCGCATCATTGTGACGCTAGGACCGCGTAAGAGACCTTGTAACATGAAAAGACGCCCACAATTCTCACCAAGCCGTCCCCCCCCCCGTCCACCAAAAGATTTTGGCCCGTCACATAGCTGCTTGCCTCACTCGACAAGAAAACGATGGCACCTTTCAACTCATGCGGTCGGCCCACGCGCACCATGGGTGATTTTTTTATCAGTCGCTCGACACATTCAGGATCAACCGCTTCCTTCGGAAAGGGTCCAGGAGAAAGACAGTTCACGCGAATACGATCTTTGGCCCAATAAACTGCTTGGTGACGGGTCATGTGAACAATGCCTCCCTTGACCGTGTGATAGGCTGCCGAGCCGGCAGGTGTCGAGCCATCATAAACGTCTGGGTACGATCCAGTGACGCTGTACATGGACCCTAACATGACGAAAGTGGCGTGCTGGCCGGCACTGACGGCGTGTTCGTGCACTTTCCGAGCAAGTAAAAAGTATCCAGTCGCATTCGTAGGGCCGTTGTTGAATTCCCCTGTCGTGACTTTGCTGATGTCGCAGGAGCCTCCAATGTGGCCGTTGTTGACAAGGATGTGTATCTTTTATGTGAGTGCCACTGCCTCATCAGTGATTTTTTTGTCAAAATAGTCGAGGGCGACGCCATAATGACTTTGCTGGTTGGCGCGCGGCAAGCATAGCGCGCACGCGGTTGCCTTGTCTTTGTCACGGCTTGTAACGACAACGTTGGCACCAGCTCCTGCTAAAGCACAGGCGAGGGAAAAGCTGGTGATTTCGGGGGGGTTAGGGTTAGGTTAGGGTCAGGCAACTAAACCTTGCCCTAGAGACGGGCGCCACTCCGGTGCCGGTTGGCGCGATTAAATGATGAAGGCCTCCTTCTTCGGCGGGCCAACGACCCGGTAGTGCGTGCACATTCTTTTACATCGACCCAAATAACGGCTCAAGGTCACCGAAAATGGTTTTACGAGCGCCTCAGGCAGAGCGTATGCTGCCGCATGTACATCGCGGAAACGGCAGACGGATTGCCGGTAGGGCAGGTGCGCTTCGACTGCACCCTAGACGGCTGGGAGATTGGTGCTTCCCTGGACCCAGTTGCCAGGGGACGCGGCCTTGCTTTACCCGTCTTCAGGGCGGCCATGGCGAAACTTGTCCGCAGCGAAAACGTAAAAGCAACCATCGTCGGCCGCGTCAAGTTTGATAATGGGCCATCTCGACGCGTGTTCGAGCGGCTCGGCTTTGAGTGCTGTCATGGGGAAGATCACATCGTGTACCGGCTACCCTTTGAGCAGGTCGAGGTGTGGAAGAAGGGCTCCAGCTAAAAGTCGGTGGTGGTGGAGGCCTGTGCCGTCTTGATTATGGGAGGTGTTGTTACTCCAAGAGAGGTCTTTTTTGTTTAATGCGATGGCAAACCCAAGTCCGCGCGCATCGCCCTGAACAGCCACTCCGCCCGCTCCCAGTCTTCAGGCGTATCGATGTCCTGGACACAGTGGCGAGGCAGTAGCACGGGCACCGACCTGGCACTGAAAATGGACCCGCGCTCCAGCCATGCTTCTCCTTTACCCCAGTAAAACTGGCCAGCATCGTGGTACGCTTCTTCCAGGTCTTGCGAGCGGGTGTTGAAGCATTCGGGGTCGAACATTTGGACGCGACCATCTGGTGTGATGCGAACAGCGCGCTGTATGGGAAAGGCATAGCTTGTTACGGCGAACGAGAAAGCGCAGCCTGTCGACGTCAGGGTGTCCAAGCCGCGACGCAAGCCGCTGGCCGTCACAAAGGGCGCAGTCGCGTAGAGGCAGCACACAAATTCCGGGCTTTGTCCCTGCGATGCCACCCACTCGACAGCGTGGGCGACGACGGCAGTGGTGCCTGTGTGGTCGTCGGATAGCTCGGCTGGGCGCATGAACGGCACTTCGGCGCCCATTCGCTTCGCGAGCTCTGCAACCTCAGCATCGTCAGTGCTGACAATGATGCGTTGGAAGCAGCCGCTCGACCTGGCGGCCTCGATCGACCAAGTAAGCATCGGTTTCCCGCAAAAAGTCTTGATGTTTTTGCGGGGGATGCGTTTACTGCCGCCGCGGGCGGGGATGACGCAAATGTTCATAAAGCCCACGTACTCTTTTGCCGGGTGCTTCACTTTTCTGCGTCGCGCGTCACAGCCCTGTTGGACACTTTGAAACACTGAGCAAAAACATAAATAAAAAAGGCGTATTTCAAGTTTTTCAAACACCGGCCGCTTCACAGTCACTTCTGAGCATGTGCAAGCTGTGTGCTCCAACGCAATGCAGTTGACTTCTCAACGCAGCCCAGGGATCTGGTCCATGTGGACCTACACTAAGAACCCCCCCGACAAAAAGTGGGCCGCGCTCGCTGCTCTCGTGCTTCTGCAAACAACAGGGAGCTTGGTCTACAAAGTGTCACAGACATCTTCTGGCTACGCATTTTCGACGTTTGCTGCACTGGCCGTTGCTGAAGCTGTCAAACTGACAATCAGTGTCGCACTTTACATTAGGAATCCCGTTCGTGATGCACACCTTGTGCGGCTGGCGAATGAAGATGACAAGAAACGTTATTGGCAACATTCCTTGGAAATTTTAGCTTTGACCGCCGCGTATTGCGCAAACAACCAGTTAGTTTTCCACGTATATTTACGTGCCGACATGGCATCTGTTGTCATGCTTAAGTCTGCTTCGTCGTTCGTAGTAGCCTTTTTGCGGTCGGCTTTGTTCCGTGAATGGCTGACTGGGAGCCAGTGGAGGGCCATCATCTTGCAAATTTGTGGCCTTGTCGTCACGCAGTACAATGCCTGTACCGCATCAGCAGCTCTGGAGCACACAGCGTATGAAATGCTTTTCTTATCAGTCATCATTTCGGCAGTGACGAGCGTGTGGAATGAGCGCCAAGTCAAACGAATCCCGCTGTCCCTGCATGCACAAAACATAATAATGTACACTGGCGGCTTGGCGTTCAATGTGATGGGTCACTGCGCGACAAAGCGCTCACACACCACGTCGCCGGGGTTCTTTCATGGCTACAATGCTGCAGCTATTGGCGTTATCTTAGTGAACGCATGCACAGGCATCGCTGTCACCGCAGTGTACAAGTTTGCGGATGCAGTGATGAAATCTTTAGCGTTGTCCGTGGTGACTGTGGTTGTCACATTGCTGTCATGGGCATTCTTTGAGCTCCAGTTAAATCCTGTCAACGCTTCAGGCTGCATTGTGGTTGCTATCTCTGTGTATACGTACTCAGTGGCGGAAGCGAAAAACTGCGGATGATTTTTTCGTTCTCGTGCATACAGTTGACTGGGTCTTTCAAATGTGCGTCCGTGTGAGGCTTAATTTCAATGTAGTTCCTGCCAGGGCGCACTCTTTTTCTTGCCTCTGCTCTTGGGGTGGCTATGCCGGCGGCAGACATGATCATCGTCGAACCTCTTTTCTGTTCCCGGAACTGGGCTTTCCTTGACTGAGAAAAAAGGCTTTTTCACGTCCGAAGCCACGGGTCTGTGTTATCCCGTCTTGAAGGGCATCCCGGTTCTTCGCTCCAACACGGCGATCCTTGCTTCCTGCTTTTCCGGATGAATTGACAGAGTTGAGTTGGCAAAGGCACATCGTCGCCAAATGTACGAAAAGCTGGGTGGCGCAATGTCCAACCGGGGTTTTGCTACAACTCGGCAACGAATCCCAAGTGACTGAGCGGAACGTGGACGAGCCATCCGTCTTAGCCCATGGTCTGACTTCGCCCACGCGGGGTCGCCCGTTTTCTGACCTGGCCAATGTTTGAAACATTGGCAT
>Ga0114918_10005066_pt1 | contig 11342 bp, 9 predicted proteins | sample LantaG_FD_87015 | JGI IMG/M metagenome (GOLD analysis project Ga0114918, IMG submission 87015) | Deep subsurface microbial communities from Baltic Sea to uncover new lineages of life (NeLLi) - Landsort_02402 metaG | ecosystem: Environmental > Aquatic > Marine > Oceanic > Sediment | place: Baltic... | reverse complement strand
AGTGAATAGATTTATTTCCAGATAATGTCCGAAGTGTATTTTATATGAGAAAGAAGTCAGGAGTCAGAATCCAGAAGTTAGGATACACGTAATAATCCAATCGGAAGCATTCTGGCTTCTGGCTCCTGACTTCTGGATACTTTTTCATGCTTTGTTGCGGCCGAAAAGGACATGGAAGTTTATAAGCACTTAGCTATTGATCTTATTTTAAATGTAATTTATTATATTGTTTATGACAATGGATAGATCATTATGCCCTGTCTGTGCATGGAGAGGTGATTGCAAGAAAAAATTTAAACCTGGTGCGGGGATAAACTGCGCTGATTTCACCAGGGATCTTTCAATCAAGGACGAAGGGCTGGAAAAGTCGGCTGATGAAGAGAAAAAAGGAGAGGGTAGCAAGAAGTCCAAATCTGGTCTATGGCCATTATAGGCGTTCTATAACCAAGCCTTTCCTTTTATTCTACAATAATATATCTGCGTCTTTTATATGAAAATAGGTGTCAGTTGTCCGTGGTCGGTTGTCAGTGGTATATTGGAAGGTGATCATCCTATTTGGAGGTTTTACAACGGACAACGAGCAACAGACTACTGACAGGTATAAGTGCAAAACTAAAAGACCACTCATGGCTAGATATATTTTCATCCTTCGTTGTGCCCTAAAAGGACATGGCGGTTTATAGATTTATAGAGAGCAACTTACTCTTATCTTTATACACGGCAAGTACATATAATAAGTTTCTGCCTTGAATTGTAAAATCTGCGCAATATCCTGAGGGGGCATTAAATAAGACCTTTTCTTCTATGCCCATATCTGAGAATGTATAGGCTAATATTCTAAATGAATTGTATATCCTTACGTTGCTAAGGATCTTGGAGTGAGGTTGGCCATTTGAAAGGGTTATAATCTTTTTGTCATCTGTAACTATAATTTTGGCAGGAAGATAATAACGCACTGGACGTTTGCGGGACTCTATCCTGGTATTTTTGTTTGAGTTTCCTTGGATCAGATACTCATCTTCTACATATAGAGGGAGCCCACCTATGCTGATTCCCCCTATCCATATTGTCTTACCCTTGTTGGTTATCTCTAGTTTATCTGATTTACTTAAGGAGATCATCTCCGGGCCATTATGAGTAGGATCTACATCTGAGACGGTGGTGGCAATGATGTCCATCCCTGCAGGTAGGATTGTAGGGTTACCTGTTATTGCACGTACTGCTGTCCACCTGTTAGTCTGGCCTGTGATATCCGGGACAATTATAAGTCTTGATGAGATTAATCCATCGCCTAGTGGGATTACAGGGTTTGGCCAATGTCCTATAGTGTGACCGTCTTCAATCCTGTATGTGTGAAGGTTTTTCATGTGCTTTACCAGGGCAATAATATTATCTTTGTACGAGTAGATACGAAAGATCTGGTCTATTTTGGGGGCCTTCCACCACGGATGCGGCGTGTCATCTTTAATGGTATAAATAGTTTTTTTATCTGAGACAAAGATTGTATTATTAGAGGTGGTAATAGATGTTGCCTTAAAGGGCAGCACAATTTGGGATATCTTTTTTTGTTTTTCAATCATGTAAACTGGTTTTTCTTTCTCTATCGGAGGGGCCTTTGCAGGCGCAAATATCACATCTATCATTTCGTCTATTACATTGGATATCTCATTTATATCCTTTATGTCTTTATGAAAACCCCTTGGCTCTTTGGTATCCAAGATGGCATCTATCGAGATGATTTGCCCTATCTGCGTTATGGCGATATCCAGTTTATTGTATAGTGAGGTGTCTACGCCTTTGCTGATACATCTCGCGGCAGCGCTTTTTTCCAAGGCTGATTGAAGGACAACTATTTCTTTGTCTCCTGTGATCTCTACAGAAATATCAAGGGCATATGCATCTGACAGGGATAACAGAGATATGAGCATCAATGATGTAATTACTGCAAGATATAGCATTTTTCTGTTCATTTTAAGCTCCTTATTCCTCAAGATTTATACCATGTTAATGTAGGATGGCAAGACAAAAAATTATTATTTATGAATGAGCGTTCATTTTCTCTTGACCTCTGTCCTTTGTTTGGTTATATAGCATAAAAGGACTATTTTTACCAAAAATTTAAGGAGGAGTTTGATGGCAGAAGATACTATGAGCTTGTATGAAAAGATTTTTCCAGTACCCCCAAAGGTGAGAGAAAAGTCTTTTATCAAGAGCAAGGAAGAGTATGAGAAGATGTACAAGGAATCCATTGATGATCCGGAAGGCTTTTGGGCCCGTGAGGCTGAGAGGCTTACCTGGTTCAAGAAGTGGGACAAGGTTCTGGATTGGTCTTTCAAGGATGACATTTATGTCAAATTCTTTGAAGGTGGCAAGCTTAATGTGAGCTACAACTGTCTCGATCGTCATATGAAGGATGGCAAAAAGAACAAGACAGCCCTTATCTGGGAAGGCAATAATCCATCCGAGTGGAAGACGTTCAGCTATGCAGATATGTACCGCGAGGTGAATAAATTTGCAAATGTGCTCAAGAAGTTTGGTATCAAGAAAGGGGACAGGGTATCCATTTATTTACCCATGATTCCTGAGCTGGCCATTACAATGCTTGCCTGTACAAGGATTGGTGCGATTCACTCCATCGTGTTCGGTGGCTTCTCTGCTGAGGCGTTGAGGGATCGTATCAACGACTGCGGGTCAAGGATACTAATTACCTGTGATGGCACCTACCGTGGCGCAAAGGCTGTTCCGCAGAAGGTCAATGCAGATAAGGCCCTGGAGGAGTGTCCGGGAGTTGAGAAACAGATCGTGGTGAAGAGGACAGGGACAGAGTGTAATTGGAAGGAAGGAAGGGATCTTTGGTATGAAGATTTGATGGCAGATGTGCCGCTCTACTGCGAGCCAGAGTGGATGGATGCAGAAGATCCGCTCTTTATCCTTTATACATCCGGCTCCACAGGACAGCCCAAGGGCGTTGTGCACACCACAGGCGGATATCTTCTATTTGTGGCCATGACCCATCAGCTGGTCTTTGATTGTCATGACGAGGATATCTTCTGGTGCACCGCAGACATCGGGTGGGTTACTGGTCACAGTTACATCGTGTACGGCCCGCTTGCAAATGGCGCTTCCTCTGTAATGTTTGAGGGTGTTCCAAGTTATCCCGGGTATGACAGGTTCTGGGCAGTAGTGGAGAAGTATAATATAGATATCTTCTATACAGCTCCTACTGCAATTCGTGCTATTGCTAAAGAGGGTGATGAGTGGGCTAAAAAGCATGATATTTCTTGTATAAGGATCCTTGGTTCTGTTGGTGAACCCTTAAATCCCGAGGCATGGTTGTGGTATTACAACCTGATTGGCAGGGGTGAATGTACGATCGTAGATACATGGTGGCAGACAGAGACCGGTGGTATATTGATCACTCCACTTCCTGGTGCAATAGACATCAAACCTGCAAAGGCTACTGTCCCATTCTTCGGCGTAGAGCCGGCCCTTGTGGATGATGAAGGCAATGAGATAGAAGGCCCTGGAAGGGGCAATCTGATCATAAAGAGGCCATGGCCTGGTATTATGAGGGGTGTATGGGGTGACCCGGAGAGGTTCAAGGAGACATACTTTGTCCAGTTCCCAGGATGCTACTTCACAGGTGATGGCGCAGAGCGAGATGACATCGGTTACTACAAGATCACCGGCAGAGTTGATGATGTCATAAATGTATCCGGTCACCGTATGGGAACAGCAGAGGTTGAAAGCGCCCTGGTGTCTCATCCGACAGTTGCAGAGGCAGCAGTGGTAGGGTTTCCTCATGATATCAAGGGCCAGGGTATATTTGCCTATGTTACCTTGAATACCGGAGTGGAGAAGACAGAAGAGCTGCGCAAGGAACTGGTAAAGCATGTAAGAAAGGAAATCGGTCCTATTGCTACTCCGGATCTTATCCTGTGGGCTGATGCCCTGCCAAAGACCAGATCCGGTAAGATCATGCGCAGGGTATTGAGGAAGGTAGCGGCAAGCGATTTCTCTGATTTTGGAGATACATCTACCCTTGCAGATCCAACTGTGGTCGATACGCTGGTATCAGAGAGAAAGAAGACTAGCTAAAGGGTTTAGGCTTCAGGGAAATCCCTGAAGCCTAAAATTTATTTATAAGTTTTATAAAGTCTTAGCGGGTTTTTGTGTAGTGTCTAAGGATGGATCTTTATGAAGGGTGAGGAAAAGTACAATACGATATTAAAGGCTGCCAAGGGTGTCTTTGCCAAGGAAGGATTTTACAATTCAAAGGTCTCGGAGATTGCCAAAGAAGCCCGGGTAGCAGATGGTACTATCTATTTATATTTTAAAAACAAAGAGGACATACTTATCTCTTTGTTTGAGAAAGAACTTACAAGAATTATCAAGCTTGTGAAAGAGGAGTTGGAAAAGGTCTCTGACCCCAGGGATAAATTGCAGAAGTTTTGTGATATACATTTGAGTATGGCAGAAGAGGATAGGACATTAGCTGAGGTAATACAGGTAGAGCTTCGTCAATCCAATAAGTTCATGAGAGAGTATAAAAATAAGTATTTCCTTGCGTATTTGAAGATTATTGCTGATATTATTGATGAGGGTAAGACATCTGGTATATTCAAGAAAGATATAAAGTCAGATGTGGTTGCCCGTATGGTATTTGGCTCGCTAGATGAGATATCTACGTACTGGGTAACTACAAGACGTAAGCGTTTTAATGTGCATGACGCAGCCAGTACAGTAGGGAAAATCCTTATTGAAGGCATGGTTTCTTCTTAGTATTGAATTAATAGTAATTAAGGATATGTAAAAGATAAGAGTGTCGTAGAGAAACTAAGGAGCGAGATATGGATTTTGAATTGACTGATGAGCAAAAGATGCTCGTTGAAACTGCCGGTAATTTTGCTAAGAATGAATTTGCTCCGGTCGCTCAAGAACTCGACAGAGAAGAAAAGTATCCTATGGAGATCTGGGAAAAGGCAAGCAAGTTGGGTCTTGTAGGTGCATGGCTCCCTGAAGAATATGGCGGGGCAGGGGTTGGGTTTTTGGGCAATGCCTTAATCACAGAGCAGTTTGCCAGGGTAGATCTGGGAATATCCCTTATTGTAGCAGCGACATTTGGATGCGAGGCCATTTACTGGGGCGGAACAGAAGAACAGAAAAAGAAATATCTCCCTCTCGTGGCACAAGGCAGTGCTATAAGCGCTGGCGCCTTTACAGAGCCGGATGCCGGTACTGATGTGGCAGGCGCCAGGACAAGGGCTGTAATAGATGGGAATGATTATGTGATAAATGGTAATAAGATGTTTATCACCAATGCTGATGTTTGCACGTTTATGGTGACACTTTGTGTTACTAATCCTGAGGATGAAAAGAGATATAAAAGATATAGTCTAATTATTGTAGGCAGTGATCGAAAAGGGGTGACAACCACAAAGATTCATGGAAAGATGGGAATCAGGGCATCTGATACAGCAGAGGTCAGTTTTGAGGACGTAAGGGTACCCAGGGAAAACTTGGTAGGCACTAGTGAGGGTCAGGGTTTTTATCAGGCAATGCAGTTTTTTGATACTACCAGGATTATGGTAGCTGCCCAGGGAGCAGGGCTAGCCCAGGGGGCATTGGATAAGAGCATAGAATATGTGAAAGAGAGAAAGGCATTTGGTGTCCCCATAGCAACTTTTCAAATCACCCAGCAAAAACTGGCAGAAATGGCCATACGTATAGAAGCAACAAGAAATCTTGTCTACAAGTCAGCATCTTATCTTGACAATGGCAAGGTTGATCCTACGCTGAATGCAATAACAAAGTATTATGCAGGGGAGACAGCGGTTTTTTGTGCCAACTACGCTGTAGAATTGCATGGTGGATATGGATATATTGATGAATATGATGTTCAGAGATTTTATAGAGACGCCAAGATTCTGCAGATTTATGAGGGAACAAAGGAGGCAGAAGTATTGACAATTGCCAGGAGATTATTAACATAGATGAGTATCTATGGGTTTAGGATATATATGGTAGAAAATAGAAAAAAATATGGGTTTTTAAGCCCGCAATAGAAAGGAGGCAAACAAGTGAATACAGTTGTATGTATGAAACAAGTGCCGGATACGGAAACATTGATCAAGATCAATCCTGACGGTACAGGTATTGTCGCAGAGGGTGTTAAGTGGGTTATGGGTCCTTATGATGAGTATGGCGTCGAGGAGGCATTGCAGCAGAAGGAAAAGTTTAAGGCAGGTAAGGTTACTATAGCGTCTCTAGGCCCGGATAGGGCTATCGAGGCCATAAGGACCGGGCTTGCCATGGGGGCTGATGCAGCTGTTCATATAAATGATGCAGCGTTCTATGAGAAGGCAGATCCATACGCTACCGCATCAGTCCTTGCAGCTGCTGTAAAGGATTTAGAGTATGATGTTATCTTTTGCGGTAAGCAGGCAATTGATGACGACTCTGGCCAGGTACCTGCAATTCTTGGGGAATTGCTGGGGCTGCCCGTAATAACACAGGTGATCAAGTTAGAGGTGGCTGATGATAAGATCAAGGCTACAGTGACCAGAGAGGTTGAAGGCGGGCATGCAATAATAGAGGTTTCCCTGCCGGCTATCTTGTCGGCACAGAAGGGACTTAATGAGCCCAGGTATGCATCTCTGCCTGGTATTATGAAGGCAAAAAAGAAGCCGGTAGATGTGAAGATTGCAGGCGATCTGGGTGTGAGTGGAGAGTCCATGACGGTTATTAAGGAGATGAGCTTGCCACCTGCAAGGCAGGCTGGAAAGATTATTGAAGGTGAGGATGCAGAGCAGAAGGCAGCAGCGCTTGCCAAGGCTTTACACGAAGAGGCTAAACTTATTTAGTCAAGGAGGTGATGGAAATGCCAGGAATTCTTATATATGCAGAGGTACAAAAGGGAGAGATCAAGAAGGGTTCTTTTGAGGTCACAAGCAAGGCCAAGGAACTTGGAGGTGAGGTGTCTGCATGCATTATAGGCAGTGGAGTAGAGGCCCTTGCTCCTGAACTTGCCAAGTATGGTGCGGACAAGATATATGTAGTAGATGGCCCTGAATTTGAGAAGTATGAGCCAGAGGCTTATGTTCAGGCCTTTGCACAGGTAGCCGAGGAAGTAAAGCCCGGTATTATATTTACCAGCGCAACGGCACAGGGTAAAGACTTTACGCCTGCACTAGCAGCAAGGCTAAAGGTGGGATCTATATCTGACTGCGTTGACTTGAGTATGAGTGGTGATAAGGCAGTTGCCAAGAGGCCTATGTATGCAGGTAAGGCATATGCCATGGTAGAGGCAGCTGGTGATCCACAGGTCTTCTCCATCAGGCCTAACTCGTTTCCTGTAAATGAGTCAGCAGGCGCAGGTGCCATTGAGAAGGTTACAGTGAATCTGGATTCCTCTAAAATCAAGGCTGTGGTCAAGTCTGTTGAGATCGCTGCATCAGAGGAGCCTGATCAGACCGAGGCTGAGATTATTGTCTCGGGTGGCCGTGGGATGAAAGGGCCGGAGAACTTTAAGATTATTGAGGATCTCGCCCATACATTTGGTCCTGCAGCCACCACAGGCGCATCAAGGGCAGCAGTCGATGCCGGATGGAGGGATCATGCATACCAGGTGGGGCAGACAGGTAAGACCGTAAGCCCGAATCTTTACATTGCCTGCGGTATATCCGGTGCGATCCAACACCTTGCCGGTATGGGGACATCAAAGGTGATAGTTGCTATAAATAAGGACTCTGAAGCCCCGATATTTAGCAAGGCTGACTTTGGGGTGGTGGATGATCTCTTCAAGGTTGTACCGCCGCTTACAGAAGAGGTTAAAAAGATAAAGGGTTAGAATCCGCTGAGGGTGGATAAATGGGCAAGGGTTTTTCCCCTTGCCCCCTTTGTTTATTATATAAGATTTAGGGGGAGCTATGCATAGTTCGGGAGAAATAACCAGAGAGATATTCTGGAATGTAAAGGGGACAGGGTTCCCTGTGGTTGAGGTTCTTACCTATCTGATTGCAATAGTAGCCATTCTGCTTTTCTTGCGAGGGCTTGCCAAGGGGGGATTTTTCACCCGGCTTAAGATGATGATGAATGCAAGTGGTCCGGATGTGAATAGGCTTGATGGTATATGGTCGAGGCTATGGTATGCAATTGTGGACGTCTTTATACACCGGAAAATTTTGCGGGAAAAATACCAGGGGATATTTCACCTTTTTATATTCTGGGGTTTTGTAATCCTCTTTATTGGTGCCGGCCTTGATTTTCTCCAGGTGGATATCATAGAGCCGATCTTTCATCTGCACTTTATGGATGGCAATACCTATCTGATTTATTCTGTGATAACTGATGCAGCAGGTCTCCTTGTCTTAATAGGTGTGTTAATGGCATTTGCCAGGCGGTATCTTTTCAGGCCCAAGTGGCTGGATCACAAGACAGAAGACTGGATTATCCTGTGGTTTATTCTGGCAATTATAGTGACAGGTTTTGTTGTAGAAGGTTTGCGCATGCAGGCCACCGAGCTTGTCCCCGGGAATCCCATGAATGATTATGTATGGTATTCATTCATGGGTCGGATATTTGCCTATCCCTTTGCTGCTATGAGCATCAGTGCTTTAGAGAATACCCACGTAGCGATCTGGTGGATTCATTTAGTTATTGCAATGGGCTTTATTGTATACGTTGCATATTCGAAATTGCTCCATATCATAATGACACCTGTAAACATCTTCTTGCGGTCTACCACAGATCAGCCGCCACTCAAAGTGATGCCTCCTGAGATGTTCGAGACAGCAGAGACATTTGGCATCCACAATGTTGAGGAGTATTCATGGAAAGACCTGTTTGATACAGAGGCATGTATGCGCTGCGGCAGATGCGTTGAAGTATGTCCGGCATTTAATACGGATAAGCCTTTGCTCCCCAGAGACGTGATACAGGATATCAGAAACTATATGGAGGAAAAGGCCAGGTTTACGATCGATGCAGATGGGGTATATCATATTATACCCGATGAGGAGTATACAGGGCCTGCATTGATTGGGGATACCATAGACAAGGATGCCATCTGGGCGTGCACAACCTGTATGGCGTGTGTCGAGGCTTGTCCTGCATATATTACCCAGTTCCCCAAATTGTTTGAGCTGAGGCGCTATCTGGTTATGATGGAAGCTGACTTCCCCACCGAGGTCCAGGAAGTATTTAAGGGGATGGAGAACAACTCCAATCCATGGAGTATCGGAGCCCATACAAGGGCGGACTGGGCAAAGGGCTTAAGTGTCCCATTGATGTCTGAAAAAGGCGGGGCAGAATACCTGTTCTTTGTAGGGTGTGCAGGCTCATTTGATGATCTAAATAAGAAGGTGGCAGTCTCCCTTGTAAATATATTTAATGCAGTTGGGCTTGATTATGCTATTCTTGGTACAGAGGAAGGCTGCTGCGGTGATTCTGCAAAGAGGATTGGGAACGAATATCTTTATCAGTCCATGGCACAGGTCAATATAGAGGCTTTTAAGGCCTATAATATAAAGAAGATTATCACCATGTGCCCCCATGGCTATAATATATTAAAGAATGAATATGGCGAGCTCGGGGGTGATTACGAGGTGTATCACTACACAGAGTTGCTGGATGAGTGGATAAAGAAAGGCAAGCTGACCCTAAAGGAACCTATAGAGGGACTAGGTACAATAACATACCATGACTCATGTTATCTTGGTCGGTATAATAAGATATATGATCAGCCCAGAAAGATACTGCGCGCCTTAAAGTCTGGAAAATTAGTTGAGATGGCTGATCATCACGATAAGAGCCTCTGTTGCGGTGCTGGCGGCGGAAGGATGTGGATGGAAGAGGATCTTGGTACCAGGATTAATCAGAGGCGTACTACTGAGGCAATAGAAGTAGGGGCAAAGACCATATGTACGGCGTGCCCATTCTGTTATACGATGCTCTCTGATGGGATCAAGGAGCTTGAAAAGGGAGAGCAGATGCAGGCATTTGATATAGCCCTGCTCGTGGCGCAGGCAGCAGGCCTGGATGGGAAACCTCAGGCATCTGTTGTTGCAGAGCCCGCCGAAAAAGAGGAGCCTGAAGTAGAGGCGGCGGCGCCTGCTGAAAAGGCTGAAGAACCTGCCCCGGAGGTAGAGGTCCCCGCTGAAAAGGTAGAAGAGCCCGTTCCGGAGGCAGAAGAGCCAACTGAAAAGGCCGCAGAACCTCCCACGGAGGAAGTAAAGCAGGATGAGAATCCTCAGGCATCCGATGTTGCAGAGTCCATTGAAAAAAAGGAAGAGCCGGAATGATGGGCTAAAATACATAACAACCCCGAATCTTTAAAAAAGGAGGCATTTTGCCTCCTTTTTTATTTGACAGTGTGCTATTTTAAGATATTATCTTGACCTTATGGAGGAAAGGTATGTGATGAGAATAGCCATTATTGCCAGTAATAAAGGGAAGATAGAAGCCCTTATTAGGGGTCTTAAATCTGCAGGCCATGATGTTGTCTTCTTTGAAGTTCAGGAGGCTCATGGTATCAAGGATTATCTGGCCTTATCAAACCTCTTCCCGGATGCAGACACCTTTGATATTATTCACAGCCATATTGGAACGTCCCCCCTTTTATTCTCAAGATTCATATCAACGCCAATTGTGACTACTATATATGATCATCCGGCAAAGGATGATGTGTACATATATAATAAATATAAAGATATCTGTTTGTATGTGGCTACATCGCATTCCAATATGGCATCCGGACTCCCTTACATTGCAGTCATAGACCCGGTACAATCAGATATGGTGGATTCTTACATGAGAGTTTACGATGATATCATAAAGGAATCTGCCAGGGAAGATCATAGACCTTGGGGTTATTACGAGGTATTATCAGATGACAAGGCTGATCACAAGGTAAAGCGGATAACTGTGTGGCCAAAGAAACGCTTGAGTCTACAACTGCATCATAGAAGGAAAGAGCACTGGGCCATCGTATCTGGCCAGGCCCTGGTAACATTGGGACAAGAGCATATAAGTTTAGGTCCTTCACAATCCATAGACATACCATTAGAGGCCCCTCACAGGATAGAAAACACAGGAGATACCCCCCTTGTCTTTATTGAAGTACAGCAGGGAGATTATTTTGGAGAGGATGACATAGTTCGTCTAGCCGATGACTTTGGCAGAAGGTAGGGTTTATATGAAAATAGGTGCAGGGCACAAAGCTTTGTAGGGGCCGATGCCCTCATCGGCCTGTGCATAATATCCATATTGTCATTGCGAGCAAAGCGAAGCAATCTCAAAGTGCCTGCAACCAATGGGATTGCCACCTCGGCCTACGGCCTCCT
>Ga0114918_10005065_pt1 | contig 11342 bp, 9 predicted proteins | sample LantaG_FD_87015 | JGI IMG/M metagenome (GOLD analysis project Ga0114918, IMG submission 87015) | Deep subsurface microbial communities from Baltic Sea to uncover new lineages of life (NeLLi) - Landsort_02402 metaG | ecosystem: Environmental > Aquatic > Marine > Oceanic > Sediment | place: Baltic... | reverse complement strand
GCCACGGCGTCAGTTAAGGATGAATCGGCCGGCGATAAACGAGTCACGCAACAACAATTTAACAAATTGTTCGATACGCTGGTCTCGCGGGGCTTTGTGAAAATCCTGATGCGCCCGACGCTGGAAGTCGTCGAGCTCCAAACCGCACAAATCAAGACCGATCAAAACTCGCTTGAGGTTACTGCTAATGCGGTCAAAGACGACATCATATACTTAACCGTAAAAGCAGACCTCAACTCTAAATTAGTCCCGGAGGGCGTAGGACAGAAACCCATGACCTCTACGCGCAGTTTCGCCAGTATGGTTAGCATCAGTTCAGGTCAGAGTCAGATCATCGGCGGCATGATACAGCCGGCAGCACGCCCCGACACCGACGGCACTGCAAAAGTCTCACAAACCCCCTCCAGAGAGCTTATGTGCATCGTATCTGCAAGCATAAAAGCTCCGGCTGCTAACGAGGTTCGGCAGAAAAATCAAAGTACAATCAGCGGACGATGCCGTGACTCCGGCGGACGTCCGCTCTCGAACGCTCAGGTCCTGGCATTTTGCCGGAACTATCAGCAAGCAAGTTTGATACAGGTAGCGCAGAGCAAAACAGACTCCGAAGGTCGCTTTACATTAGGGCCGATTACCCCACTGAGCGAAGAGGATCGGGACCGAAAAAGCTACTTCGTATTCGTGCCCGCAGAGGATCACGGACCTGCGTGGAAGACGGTCAATCTTTACAAACCAAACAACGAGCCGCTGGAGCTGACGTCTTACAACTCGGCGGTCGTTTCCGGCAGCATTCTTACCGAGGATTCCGAGCCGGTGGCCGGAGCCAAGGTGTGGGTGCTGGGGATTATCTCGCCGGAAGCCACCGAAGACCCGGCGTCAAGAGCCAACGACCTTCACACTACTGCAGCGTTACCGGGATGGTCCGCCACAACGAAACAAGACGGCTCCTTTAGCATCGCCGGCGTTCCCGACCGAGCAAGGATTCAATTGTTCATATCGCACCGGGACTTTGCCGGAAGCATTGTTCACGTCAAGCCCGGTTTTGACACCAGTATCAAAGTGCAGCCGGCAGCAGCCATTAAAGGCCGGGTATTGTATGGCAAGAGTGGAAAGCCCGCCGCCGGTGTCATAGTCCGGGCCCAGGGAGTCGACAACCCGATCAAGGGACAAAATTTCTCGTCCTGGGCACAGACGACAACAGATGAGCAAGGCCGATACCGACTCGAATCCTTGTTTGGCACAAAGTACAACATCTGGGCGAAAGCAGAGAATTTAACGGTTGTGGCTTTGGACTCCTTCCAGGCCAGGGTCGGCGAGACGATCGAAGCACCGGATTTACTATTGATTGAAGGTGGATTCATCGCCGGACGGGTCATCGACGAAGCAACCGGCAAGCCGGTCCGGCCAGGCCAATATTCGACCGTGGGCATTTACGGGCCTTCCAGTCCTGAGAGTTTTATCGCGGTGGAATGGTCCCGCGTTCGCAAAGACGGCTCATTTCGTATCCGGGTCGCGCCCGGCCGTAACGATATCTACCTGAATCCTACGGAGGATTGGGGCAGTGAAAAGGCTGTCGTCATCACATCAAAACTATGGGCCAATGTGGACAGTGGGCAGACTGAAGAAGTCGAGTTTAAGATCCGAAAGCTTTCAAAGGAGGAAATGGAGGCGGCAGCACAATACCGGCAGACAAAACCAATAAGAATGCCCATTCCGGTGACCCTCGACGAGCTGGGACAATCGGCTCATAGAATGAAGCTGTTGGGCTTGGCGCTGGCTCTGTACGGACAATATGATAGCCCTCTACCCGAAACATTGCTGGAAATCAAAACTTATGTCCGGGACGAACAGGACTTTAAATGGATGCTCGACAATGTCGAATACTTCGGCCAGGGAAAAACAACAGGCCAACCGAACGCCGCACAAACCCCCATCGCCTACGACAGAACAATGCTTGAGGAAGGCATCGAAACAAACGTCATGTTTCTTGACTTCAGCGTGCGCATGCTCGATAGAAAGGGGCTCAACGAATTGGGCGTTTCGAAGATGATGAATGCAGAAGAGCACGCCGACAAGCTGCCGGACACGCAGATAGCCCGTGACGGGCCGGTTCCGGTAGCGGCAAAGGACACAAACATTTTGCCCAACGACGGCCGCGTCGAGTTCGTCAAGCCCGAAATATTAAAGGATCGGGACACCGGCAAGACTCAATTCATGTTCGACATAAAGGTTCTCACGGTGAGCGATGAGTTCATGAAATACATCGGTCTTGATCCGAATTCGGTGGCGAGCTCGGAAGGCTGGTCGGACTATCTCGTTCATTCCACCGACGATTCGGCCAGCTTCGTAGTTGACCAGCTCCATGAAGACTTGCTGCTCCGGGTCATTGCGGCACGTATGCCGACTCACAAGGACATCCAAATGCTCCACAAGCCCCAGGTCCTCGCCATGGCCGGCAAGAAATGTGAAATACATATACTTGAATCCGAATATTATATTCTAGCCCCCTCCAGCGAACCGAACGCCCTTTCCGGGGAGTCGGAATCAAAAATCAATCGCATAGAGTTGGGTACCACTGTCCGGCTGACGCCGAACCTGACGCCGGATCGTAAGAACGTTGAGCTCGATTTTGAATGGGAATATCGCCGGCTGCGGGGCTTTAAGGAACAGACCGGCCGGGACGGAAAAGTGCAGAAGTTTCCCATAGTCGACGTCGATCGCATAAAGACGCCTTGCACTGTCCCGGATGGCAAGACGCTGCTCATCACCGGCAAGAAAATAATCGAGCTGAAAAAGGAGCCCAAAAAACCTCGATTATCCGATTTGCCGTTAATCGGGGGGCTATTCAGCAGCACCACCAAAACCGAGGAAACCAGGAATCTATTAATACTGATCAAACCAATCATCAATCCATTTATAAAAGCTCCACCAAAATCCCAGCCCATAGACCCCAACGACCCTCTCATAATAAAGCTCGAAGAGAAGTTCAAGCGCTCAGCCGAGCCAAAATAGACAACAACGGCCATCGTTTCGATTGACTATTTTCTATTGACTAATGACTATTTTTAGGGAATTTTTCGACCAAAAGCGATGGTAGCTGGAAACTAAAATCGGAATTTTTAAAATTTTTTTTATCCCCTTCCCCGCAAGCACTTACGTCAAAAAACCCGCCTACATTTTTGTAGATTTTCGCATCAAACGCGCAGGTAGCTCCAATTATGGGGGGCTGCTTTTTTCGCCTCCGGCAAAAACAGCCAAATACTAAATACGAATATCGAAATACGAAACAAATTCAAAATCCTAATTTCGAATGCTCAAAACAACTCGGTGGAAGCTTGCCGTTTCGTGCTTTGGTCATTTGAAATTTGATATTGTTTAGGATTTAGAGTTTAGTGCTTAGAATTTCCCTCCGGCCATTCGGAGGGCGGGGGGCAACGATCGTCGAGTTCGTTATCAAAATCAGAATTCCGACCTGGCTGGAAAGGCTGGCCGTACTGGCTTTGCTCTTGTACAGACGGCTGCGTTACGGCTACACCTTCCGCCGAATCACCCTCACGCAGGGCAAGTACGCCATCGTGGATCCCGACGATTACGAACGAATCAACAGGCACAAATGGTACGTCTCCAAGAGGGGCCGTACGTACTACGCCATAAGGGGCCAATGGTCGCCGAGCCAGAGAAAGCGGCTGACCATATCGATGCACCGCGAAATCATCGACGTGCCGGACGACCTCTTCGTCGACCATATTAATCATAACGGCTCAGACAATCGCAAGGCCAACCTCCGCCCCGCCACTCCCGCAGAGAACGCCCGACACGCACGCTATCCAAAGATCAACACGTCCTCGAAGTACAGAGGTGTCTGGTACAAAAAACAAAACAAAAAATGGCGAGCCTCGATCGTAGTTAATCGAAAAAGAAAGCATCTCGGCTACTTCCTCGATGAAGTTGACGCCGGAAAGGCATACGATAAAGCCGCAAAAAAATACTATAAAGAGTTCGCAATACTCAATTTTCAGAACGACAGTGAATAAGACGAAATAATAATCAATTATGTACTTTTTATGCTTAGACAGGATTAACACAGATTAACACGGTTTTTTATTAACCACGAAGGACACCAAGAACCACGAAGGAAAAACCGATTACAATAACAAATCGTAAATCGCAAATCGAAAATCGTAAATGACAATGGCTGTCAATCATTATTTATATTTTAAGGGCTGGCCCCTATGCCTTTCCGATAACACCCGATTTCCTCAGACTTTCTACTGCGTTTTCATAGATTTACTGAAACAAAAAAGTACCGTATGTCTTTAATTCCTCCAGAGAAATAATAAATACATCTTTTTTTGAATAATCGCAACTTTTTGTGCTATAATTATAGAAAGAGAAGCACCCCAACGATACTCATTAATATTAATGAGAAGGAGAACGGTTATGCACAGGCAAAAAGCTTTTACACTAATAGAACTTCTTGTAGTAATAGCCATCATAGCGCTTCTATTATCGATCCTAATGCCCGCCCTGGAAAGTGTCCGACGTCAGGCGCGTGGTGTGGGCTGCAAATCCAACCTGCACCAGTGGGGCCTTATCTTTGCGATGTATACGCAGGATAACGACGGCTATTTCTATAGCGGTCTGCTGCCCAGCTTCGGAGCCGACGTGGCCCACGGCGATTGGTGGCGGGAAGCTTTGCGGCCGTATTCCAAGGATAAGAAGATGTGGTTATGTCCTACGGCCAAGAAGCACCGTTCGTCCACATCCATGTCGGCCATGGCGTTAGCGACGACTCCGTTCGATGCATGGCGAGTGCCCGCATCCCACGGCAGCGATGAGGGTAGTTACGCACCGAATGGCTGGATGTGCAATCCGCCCGCCAATCGAAACAACCTTTGGGGACGCAGCCCGATTGAATATCATTGGCGGACTCATCAGGTCCCAGCCGCATATAACATCCCAGTCTTCACCGAGGGATGGTGGGTGGACGCCTGGCCTAAGGACGACAACCTGCCGCCAGACGTCGGAGACCGAACGCCGACCATAGGCGGACATGAGATGAGAACGCTTTGTGTAAACCGGCACGCCGGAGCACAGTTCTGTCTCTTTGCCGACTGGTCCGTGCGAAAGGTCGGACTAAAGGAATTATGGACACTTAAATGGCATCGCGAGTTCGACACGAACGGAACGTGGACGAAAGCCGGCGGCGCACAACCCGATAGCTGGCCTGAGTGGATGAGAAAATTTAAAGATTACTAAAAAGGCAAAATATAAAATAAAGGAACAGCAGGTGGTATGGGCAACTCGTTTGAACATGCTGTAAATTTTTCAAAAAAATATACCACCATTGGGGCAGGCGGACAACTTTAATTCACCACGAAGACAACCAGATACTATATACCATATACCAAATACCAGATTTATCCTGTCAAAAACTTTAACCACCAAGCAAAAACAATAGAAAATAGAAAATGACGAAGGCTGTCACTCGTTTTGTCCCGTATTCTCTTTTTTCCCTTTTGCCTTTTAACTTTTGACTTGGTAATAGGCTGTCACTAATTTTCTCCATGTTCATTACCGAGTCTCTGAAACTTTAGCATTTGCCCTTCACCTTTACTTTCACCAATAGAAGCATAAATGAAGGCTCCAACACCATATTTCTGGATGGCAGCAACGAGTTCCTCAGACGAGGATGTAACAAGAACTTTGTCATTCTCGATTCGGCCCTTGAGTTTACCTTCCTCAATCATGCGCCTGATCTCGCTCTTTAAGAACATATTGATTGATAGGATGCCTTTGTTGGATATATTATAATGTGCTATCCAGAACATCGGTTTTTTTTGCTCATCATCAACCGAGTCCTGACTAACCTCCTTTATAAACCGGAGACAGAGGAGCTTATCCTTGTTTATACTCGTCGTAATCCCTCCAAATATTGATATGTCGGGTCTTTCGTTTGAATTTTCCTCAAAATTGATCCAGACGATGTACATCCCTCCGGATTTTAGCGGTAAAAAGGATATTTGAAAACTTTCTCCTCTTTCAGGAAAAGTTTCCCATGTACCCAGGATTGTTCGATCAGGTGTCATGTCCTTGGGGCGAGGCAATGGATTTTCAAACTCAGGGAAGCAGGATGTTGAAAAAATCAAACCAGATGTTATGGCCGCAAATAATAATATACGAAATTTCATGATTCGACTCCCTATATCCAATGGTACGCCTCGAATTTATTAGTAAATAGTTCACCCCGTGAGATGGCGGCTTCGCCCCCTAAGGGACAAGCTATCTCATGGGGTAAATAGTCATTAGTCAATAGACAATTGTCAATTTATGGCTTAGATATGACAATGGCTTTTAACTTTATAATAGGTTGTATCTGGCTTTTATTTTTTAATCGTAAATCGCAAATCGAAAATCGTAAATGAAAATGGCTGTCAATCATTATTTATATTTTAAGGGCTGGCCCCTATGTCTTCCCTGGTTCCGAAAGGCATTCAATTTAAAGAGCTTATCCAGAAATTCCTTCACTTGACTCTCATTGAGGAGCTTTTCGTAAATGTATGTCTCAGCCCTTTCGTACTCGGTATCAGCTTTGAATCCCGCAAGAAACGCAAGGATTCCTCCGACCAAATAGAACATGCCGCGTCTGCAACCACCATACAAAAACTCTGGAATTCCGAAGATGACTACAGATATTCCGGCAAAGTAAAGCAAATGTATAGACGACGACCAAAGTGCCATGCCCGGATCATAGTCGTCATATCCACTCTTGAAGAATTCTAACTTCAGTCGACGCCACACCCAATCACTCTCGTACCTGAGTTTGATTCTATCCAAGAACTTCTCTCCCTTGTTTCCGAAATTCTTACGTCGAATCCTCAAGACTTCTCTATAATTGAGCCAATTCCTTCGCTTTAACTTCTCGCTATCTTTGAGTGACACCACCCATTTATTATAGAAAAACGCTCGATAAGCCGTATGAACTAAAGATCCTCCTACAAGGAACAACAAAATTAGGAATGTAGAATTTCCTTTGTCTGTCTTGAATGCGTTTACAATCTCTAAGCAAAATGGCACTTTCGAGACCTTGACCAACCCGAACAACACAACGCCTGGACCAACGTACCTCACAAAATTGGCTACAGTAATCTTGTCTGTTAATTCCTTAGTTTGCTTAACAAACCCTTCAAATTCTTTGGTTACGCCCTTTGATTGGCTATCGTTGCTTACCATGATTGTTTCTCCACGTTATTATATTCGAATTCCTAAACACATCTATCGCCCGAACAACTCGCATCTATACTTCCGTCTTCTGTCGCTTCTTCAACGTTGCTGCCGGTATTATACCCATTTAGTTATTAGGGACAGTCACCTATTTTTGTGTACTGTCCCCAGACATTAATAGGTGACTGGCACTGGATTTTTCTAAAAAAATAATAAATCGAAAATAGTAAATTGTAAATTACAAAGGCTGTCCTCAGACATTAATAGGTGACTGTCACTATTTTTTTGTCTTGTAATAGGCTGTTCCTAGTTGTTTTCCTTAAGGCATAGTTGCTTGGCTTCACTAAGTACCAAGCATTTGGTTTCTCTGTCGCGATGATCAAAAATAGATTTGACTTGAGCGGGCTGTAAGACGGAACCCATTTTATGCCAAGCCAAAGCCTTGACGCCTGGACATGGATAGATATCACCGCTGGTTGTAATATGAAAAAAGGTCTTTCCACCCTGGCAATTACCCTCTGCGTCAGAATGCGAACACCAGTTCGCCCCTGACAGCCCCGCAAGCTCAACTGCAATCCTGTGCTCCGAGGAAAGCTCCTTCGCTTTTGCAATGATGGCTTTTTCACACTCCCTAGAGACCTCCAGGCTGTCCCAGTTCAAAGCTGCACGGCCTTGCCTTGCAAGACCTAGTACTCTAACCTTACGGACTCTGTGATCAGCAGCAAAACTAAAAACATCTCGCAAGTGTGCCGCGCTACGCTTATTTAAGACATAATTAAGATCGAGAACAAGGCCAGCCTCATTTATAGCCGTTATGGTCTTTTGTACTGTTGCCAAAGAATACTCTGGCCCAAAGAGATTTCTGCACATGTCTGGTGAAACTCTATGCAGGCTCAGGCGTACAGATCCTAATCCACAGGAGGATAGATTGTTCCAGTATTCCTGCTCTGTCTCGACACTGCCGGATGTGCACAGGATCATTTTATCTGCCTTGGAATTCCATATCTTTATTATCTGCGCCAAGTCAGTGCGCAGTAATGGTTCCCCGCCGGATACAACAACTGTCGTCATCTGCCTATATGATTGCTTAGCCAACTGTATGAAATTCAAACAGGCTTCTACGACATCCCATGGCATCTGTGCCAGAGTTGGATTTGGGTCTGTAGAGCAAAAAGGGCAATTCAAATTGCAGTCATAGGTTACGTCGAAAGTAATTTCGGATTTAGTCATTGTTCCAGGTCTCAAGCAAGTTGTTCACTTCCTTAACAGTCTTTTGTTTTTGATCGATCATATTCTTGGGGATTGGAGAACCAGAATACTCCGAGATTCGCCTCAATGCTCCTTCCATCTCCCCAATCGCCTGTTTCAGAGGTTTATATACTGCCGCATGTGACAGACTCGTCTTGAGCGTAGAACACCACTCGTACTCCGTTTTCATAAACGTCCGAGATGCAACTTCTCTTAGCATGCCCATTAATGCTTCTCTTTTCCCCATGTCTTCAATGTTCTGGCCAAAATCGCCGATAGAGAGTTCATCCAGCCGGCAAATTTCAGGCATGTCGAACAATGTTGTATCCTCATCAAAGTACGCAAGGCTTGTGGTCATGATAATTCTACCGTGTTCTAATGAAAGCTTCGCTGCTATCTGTTCAACCAATTTCTTCAATTCAAAGTAGTTTACCAGAAAAAACGTGCTCATTTCCTGAGAACGGAGGAAAGCGAATGCCGACAATCTGTTATTTGTCTCTATTCGAAAATGTATAGCAATCAATGCAGGCTGCACAATATTCTCGTTGTGGAATCGATCAGTATTGATGCTGTTGTCAATAATCGGGTGGGCAATAACAGCGTATGCACGGCGAGCATTTTCCTTGTCCTCACCAAGAATCTTTTCGACAGACTTCAATTGTTCTCTCTTACCCGTCCATGTATAGAAATTCTCGTTTTTCAGGTCATTCGGTATTTTTGAGTACATGTATTTGTGAATACGCTGCCCATGGGTGTAACCAAAATAGAAACGCTTTGCTGCATCGGGCCCATCGTCCAACCAGAATTTTGCATACGTCTGGATATTGTCGATGTTAAGCTTGTGGTTGTTTCTTACAGTAATCTTCTCGGCCTCATCTTGGTCGATGTTCCTAATCTCAACAAGCAATGGGCCGAAGTAGTGTTTAAATCGTGGCTGGCCTTTAACAACCTTTTTCTGAAAGGCTTCGACGATGCTTTCGTAGGCTTCGTAAAGAGTGTTTGTGGAAATCTGAAGGGGGCACTTTCTGTCTTTGAGATCAAGTGACAGACCGCATCTACCCAAATCCTCATTGGATAGGGTTGCACGACAACTTGGATTCTTCGCTTTCTTAGTAATAAGTATTTCTGAGGGAAGTCCGAAAGCCTGCAGAAGCAACTTATGCTTACTTAGTTCTTCGTTTGCAAGCTTTGCAGCCTTCTCAACTTCTTTGTTCCCTTCTCGTACAACCCACAGTATTTGATCTTTGCGTATGATAGTCTTCTCGATCTGTTCTCTTGCTTCTACTTTTGCTGTACGGTTTCCCTTCCGTACTGTGGCGGGAGCTACCACCCTGTCACAAACTCCATCAGAAACGTCAGCGACCCAAAAAAGCAGACAAAGTAAAATGTCATTACGACAGACCTTGTTTGCTCTAAAAGGTGAATGGAGTATAGCCACAGAGTGGAATGCGATTATATTGCACATCAGCTTAACTTCATCTTTGTTTAGGCCAAAAAACTTCAGCCTGTCCTTCTGTCTCTGCTCCACATAGTGAGCAGATCTGACACCATGGTCGCAATTTTGATCTGAGAAGAGCAACTTCCTTCTGCATAGGATTTTTTCAATATCGGCAATTATCGTAGTGTCGCTGGATTTAGAGATATCATGTAGTAAAGACGCATAGAAGAGGACGAGACGGTCTGATTGGGACAGGTTCAGGCCAGTTTTATTTGCTATTGCTTTGCAGTACTTTGCGACTCTGAAGGAATGATCGATGTCGTTGGCGTCGGTATTTGCCCTGAGTGCATCAAAGGCGTAATTCAAGGGAGAACGCGCATGCTTCACGAGTCTCTCGCGTAAAGTACTTGGCAATTTTTCAATTTGTGTTAGCATGTTTGCCTTCGTTACAGCCATTTCAGATTTCCCCTAAAATTGTGAGATTTTAATAGGGACGTTTATGAAAAACTAGTTACAGCCACCTATTAAAATTTAAGTAACCCTGTCTTATTAAAATTCTCATTCTCGAAAGTCTTCCTTCGACGAAATAATCAATTTTAAAAACGCTTTTACGAATACATATATCTCTTCGGAGAATTCTGTCGCTTCTTCAATGTTGCTGATCTGTATTATATCCATTTTACAAGTCAGGGACAAAGAAAAACTTAAAGACAGAATTTCATTAAAAATCCTAAACTCGAAATCCGAAACCCGAAACCCGAAACAATATTAAAATCACAATTTCTAAATGTTCAAAACAATCGGTTTAGTGCTTTGAATTTGCTTTATTCGGATTTGTTTCGCATTTCGATATTCGTACTTCGTGTTTGCCGGAATTACGCCATACGCTACGCACTGTCTTTAAAGGTTCTTTTTTCTATCAGCATTGCCAGGATGCCGGGGGCGCAGAACAGGGCCATATCTACTTCAGTACCGGCGAACAGGTAAACCTGGTGCTCCGGATACTGCTCTATCAATTGCTCGAATTCTTCGCCTTCATCGAGGAAAATTCCGCTCGCCGCCTGACTATTACTTTCTGAAAGGTATCCATACATATCTATTTCTCCACATTCATCATTTCCCCTTCATAACTATACAGCGAATCTCAGAGGCAAAATGTTGATAGTAAAATTCGAATATTTTAATTATTTTTTTCAAATAGCCGTTCCGGCCGGAGAAATGCCGAATTAAAGAGCGAAAATGCGTATTTTGTCGATTAAAACTTTTGACAGGATTTACAGAATTTACAGGATTTACACAGATATATCTCTTTTATTGTGTTTATTAGTGTTCATTAGTGGTTTTGTTTATTTCTTCGTGTTCTTCGTGCCCTTCGTGGTGATAGATTTGAATCCTTGGCCGGAAATGAGCTTTGTGAGTTTATTGCGGTTTTTGT
>Ga0114918_10005064_pt1 | contig 11343 bp, 4 predicted proteins | sample LantaG_FD_87015 | JGI IMG/M metagenome (GOLD analysis project Ga0114918, IMG submission 87015) | Deep subsurface microbial communities from Baltic Sea to uncover new lineages of life (NeLLi) - Landsort_02402 metaG | ecosystem: Environmental > Aquatic > Marine > Oceanic > Sediment | place: Baltic... | reverse complement strand
TAGCTCTAGTGATCAAACTTTACCAATAGGTAAATATGTATTCCAAAGCGATTTAGCTAGTTTAGAGAATCAGATGTGGTCAAATACTTTTAAAAGAAAAGAAGATAAATATTTTGCAAATCTCATAAACAACTCTCCTGCTACTAGTGGTGAAATAGTGTTTGGTGCAGATATGTCCGGTATTAAAGGATTTTGGTCTACTGTTAAAATGAAAATAGATAATTTAATTTATCCTACTACTAAAAAAGAATTATTTGCAGTGTCTTCTGATACCGTAGAGTCATCATATTAAATGGAATTAAAAACAATAGATCCATCAGTTCAGGCTGTTCAAGATTATATAGTTAGAAATAATCATATTGAAGGGATGTTTGGAGATGGGAAAAGTATAGCTAAGTCACCTGATGTAACTATAAAACATAGTTTTGCTGATCAGGTATACATAAGACAAATGAATCTTAAAAAAGATTATGTTATAGTTGGTGCTATTCATAATCATTTACATGCGTGGTTTCTATTGTCAGGTAAGGTTATTATAAATAATAATGGAGAGAAAATAGAGCATGTGGCACCTTGCTACACTGTTTCTGAACCAGGTTCTAAACGCTTGATATATGCGATCGAAGATTCTGTGTTTGTGAATATCCATAAAAATCCTTCTAATACTAAAGATATAGAAGAATTAGAAAAAGAAATAGTTTCAATGACAATGGAAGAATATAACAATAAAACAATATAATATGAGTTTTTTAATAGCAGGTGGTGCAGTATTAAGCGTTGCTGGTGGTTTGTTTGGCATGGGTTCAGCTAAAAAAGCTAGAAGAGCAGCTGCTGCCGAAAAAAGAAAACAAGAGGCTAAATTAGATAATCTTGAAAAAAATAGACAAGCGGTTATAAACCCTTTTTCTGGTACAAAAGACTTAAGCTCTATGGCTCAAGACTTATCTGGTAATTTATCAAATCCATTTGCAAGTTTAGGTGTAGCAACTCAAGCGGCGGAAATGCAGATTGAAGAAGCTGATATTTCTTTAGCAAATACTCTAGATACTTTAAGAGCAACAGGTGCAAGCGCTGGTGGAGCAACTGCATTGGCTCAAGCTGCATTGCAAAGTAAAAAAGGTGTTTCCGCAAGTATAGAAAGTCAAGAGGCTGCTAATGAAAAATTAAAAGCTCAAGGTCAAGCTGACTTAGAGAGAATGAAAATGGCTGAGCAACAAAGAATCCAGAGCATTCAAATAGGTGAAGGGCAAAGGGTTCAACAAGCAGATGCTGCAGGTAAAGAATTTATGTTTAGCACTAAAGAAAACAGAGAGGTTTCTAAAATGAATAGAGTTGCTGGACTTGCAGATAGAGCTGCTAATCAAGAGGCTCAAGCTAGGTCCGATGGCAATGCTGCAATGACTGGAATGTTTAGCAGTTTAGGAAGTTTAGCTAGCGCTGGAATAAGTGCAGCGGCTTCAACTAAAGCAGCAAACATTAGTAAGTTTGGAAATGAAACAGAAAAATACGTTAAATAAAAAATTATGGGAGCATATGATAATCCAGATGTCAATGTAGGTATTGATAGACAATCAGGCCAAATGATTGGAAACGCTATTGCTAATATAGGTAAAAACATTGGTGGTGCGGTAGTTGATAAAGCAGAAAAAATAGCAAAAGCTGAAGGAGAAGTAGCTGAAAGAAAACGACAAGAAGCTGAAAAGGAAAGAATAAGAGCTGAACAAAATTGGAGAATACACAAAGCTGTAGAATCTGAAAAAACTCAAGAAACTTTAGATTTTAACGCTACTCTAAAGACTAATAATATAGATATGGCATCTTTAGATTCTAGTTTTAAAGGTATTATAGATAATATGTATAATGCTAAAGATAGATTAGCTCAAAGTAGAGGGGATTATGATGGTAGAGTAGGTGATGAAGCAACTATAAGAAACAGTAAAGCATTTATTGCTGAAGTAGGGGAAAACTTTGCTACAATGAATACTTTAACTAGTACTTGGAAAGAAAAATACAAAAAAAGAGATCAACCGGGTGGAATTGATAATTCATCAACTGATCCTTTGTTTGCTGCAATGATGAACATAGGAGAAGGAAGTGGTCAAGGAGCTAATGCTGGAACAGTTGGATGGGAATCTAGAATTGGTCCAGGTGGTAAAATACAATTATTTCAAATTGCTGATAGTCCAACTATAAGAGAATTAAATGGTGGTAAGCCATATGAATTAAGTTATGATCAAGTTAGAAGTTATTTTGATGATGACGATAATAATCCTAATACTTTTGGGCCATTTAGTTTAGTTCCAGATTATACAGCAGAAATAAAAACCGATGCACAAGCTGTTAGTGTATTAGGAGAGGATGGTCAATTAATTGAACCAGACGAAAATGGTGTTGGTGGAGTTTATTCTAAAGGAAAAGAATATGAAGTTACAGATGGTCAAGGTATTTACATGGATCAAAAAACTTGGCCAGATACTAAATTGATACGAAGTAAAATAGCTCCAAAAGCTAAAGCAGCAGCTCAATCTGAATTAGAGTTTGGCGCTTCAAGTATTACTGCTAACTCAAACATAAGATCTAATGCTATGTCAAGAGAGATAACGGTTGATGGACAAAAAGCCACTCAATACTATTTCTATTATGGTGGAGATAGAGATGGTGCAGGGGAAATTATAGGTGGTAAAGAGATTATATTAGGTGACAGTGTCTCTGGCTTGATGTCTCAAGGAAATGAAGATGGTACAGAGGAAACTAGTGGTTATAATCCAGATGAATATAGTAATTATTTAAAATTCACAGAGAATTTATACATGGGAAAAGTTGGAGCTTATGCTCCTGCATATAGTGTTACTCCTGAAAAAAGAGACTATATAACTAAATCTTCAGGAAATATTCAAGAAGTAGCCTCTAGTTATGTTACAACAGCTTTAGAAAATCCAGAGCAAACATTTATAGGAATCACAGGTGATAAAAATGCTTTATATGATGAGGAAACAGGTATATTAACAATACCTAAAACAAGTGATACTGATAAGGAAACTTTTGATTTAAGTAAAAAACCAGATGGTTCGTATAATAAACCGGCTGAGGTCAAAAGTTATCTTACAAACTTATTGCAGAGTGATATAACTTTAGGAAACACGCAACAAGATAGAGATTTAAAAGCGCAGGTTTTTAAAGAGCTAAGTAAACTTGAAGCTAATAATAAAAAATCTGTTGTTACGGCAGAATCTATAGCTATGGATAAAAACCTATCAGTAAAAGAAAAAGAATATAAAATTCTTGATCTTGAATTAGGAGAAGCAACAGATAAAGAATTAGGAATTTATGTCATGAAAGCAGCTGAAACGTTAGGTCAAACAAGTAAAGAAACTTTACAAGATATGATCGAAATAGCAGTATTAAATAGTGATAACAAATTAGTAGAAAAACTCCAAAAGCTTTTAAATTATAATAATCAATCCGTAACTAGAAGCGATATTAGAAGATAAATTATATAATATGGGAAAATCAATATTGGATTTATACAAGTCCGAAGCAGTTGCTGACAGTAGCAAAGAAATTTCTTCTGAACTACCACCTACTGTTTCAGATATGCCTAAACCTTGTGAACCAGGTTTCGAAAAAGATGAATTAGGGAATTGTGTAAAAGCAAAGACAACCTCTACAGCACTGAGTGCGGTTGTAGAAGAAGAGAAAGCGCTCATTGGGGAATCCAAGCAGGAAAATATTTCTTCGGAATTACCAAAATATACGTACACAGATCTTGTACAAAGTAGAAAAGAAAGAAAAAAAATAGAAGAATTTGAGAAAACATACCAAGTAGATAGTTCTAAGGTAGATTTAAAAGATGGAAAAACAGAAGATTTACTTGTTGATAAAGCTGATAGTCTTTATAATCACTTAGTTAAAGAAAATCCTTATATTTCAAAAATTGCAATACCAGAAGCTTTCAAAAACATTGAAAATATTTTAATTGAAAAACGTAATGAAATATCTACTAAATATGATTTAAGCGATCCTGACCAAACATTAAAGGCTCAAGAAGAGTTTAGTGTTTATTTTGCAAATGAAATGCAAGGAGAGTTAGAGAAAAATGATCAATATAAATCTAATGTAAGAGTTATCAAGAGAGAAATAGGAGAAACTTTAAATGTAGACGAAAGACGAATACAAAGAGCTAAATTAGGGTTAGGAGATGAAGAAACCCAAGGTTTACTAACTAGTTTTGCTGAAGGAATGGGGGATTTTGCTTTTACAGATATTCCTATCATGTTTAATAACTTACAAAACATGGTTGAAGGGGAGGCTTTAGAGCGAAGTGCTACATCAATAAATTCTATTAAAGAAAAAATTGCGTCAGGACGAATAGATCCAAATGAAAAATTTACTTTATATTTTCCAGGTCAAATTGGGCAAAAAGATCGCACTGTTCAAGAGGCTCTAGATTTTATGGAAGAAGGAAAAGGTAAATTAAGAGCTAACGTAGACGCAAACTTTAAGGATCTTGAAAAGCTTGAATGGAGACAACAATGGGCTAAACAAGCTAAAATCTTTGATGAAGATGGTTTAACAATGAGTGATGTTGCTACTATGGCGGGTAAACAGATACTTCAATTACCTTTAGCTTATTTTACTTATGGTATGAGCGCAGCACTTCAAGAAACTGCAGGAAACTATGGGGGTAATTTAAGAGCTTTAGCTATTAAAGAGTATGGGTTGAAAGAAGGTGAAGAACCTACTGATGAGCAAATGATTAGGTTAATGGAGGAAGGAAAAGATGATAAAATAGTTTCTACTATAACAGGTATAGCTGCAGGAGCTTTAGAATATATTGGGGCCAAAAAAGCTATAACTGCGACCTTATTTGGTAAGCAAATGGTTGGAAGTTTTTTAAGGCGAGAATGGAAAACAGCATTAAAATCTGGTTTGCAAACAATGGCAACTGGCTTAGAAGCTGGTGTTTATGAAGCGTTAACCGAAACAGGTCAAGCAGTTTTAGGTCAAGCTGGAGAATCTTATGTTGGAGGAAAAAATGCTTTTAATTTTGAAGAAATACTAGAATCTGGTGGTCAAGGCTTTGTAATAGGTACTTTATTTCCTTTAGCTGGTGGTGCTGCTAGGCAAGGTATGAGAGAGTTTAGAACTACTGCGGCAAAAATATCTGCTAAATATGGTAATGATGTTTATGGCGAGCAAATGTTTAAAACTTTAGAACAAGGTGTTAATAAACGTTTTGAAGAGGAAAATTCATGGCATTGGAGAATGACAAACCGTGAAAAAACCCCAATGACCGAGCAAGAGCGGAGAGATAAGATATTAAATATAGGTCAAGTTAGAAACGCTAATAATAAGCTTCCTAAAAACATGACAAATGATGATGATAGATTAGAATCTATCAATCTTTTAATTAAAAAAAGAGAATTAATAGAAAGAAATAAAAATGTTGATCCTGCTCAATTTGATGAAAATGATAAAATAGAAATAAAAAAAATTAATCTAGAGTTAACGCTTTTATCTGGAAAAGCAAATTTAAGAAAAATTACTATTGAAGATCAAAAACAAATGACTGAAATGGTAAATGCATTAGATAATATTAATGCTAAAGCTTATGATACAACTACTGAAGCTCAAGCAGCTTGGGATACTGTTGTGGATGAAAATGCTAGTAAAGGTTTAATAAGCACTTTAGAAAAATTAAATGAAAAAGATAGAGCAAAAGAAATACAAAGATATAAAGATGGGTTTAGTGGTGTAAATGCTAATATATTATATTTAAAAGGAGGTGGTGAAGCCATAGTTTTAAACAATGACATAATTAATCAAGGCCGTGAGATTGATGCCGTAGCTGCTAATCACGAAGTCTTGCATGCTGTTTTGAGAAGAGCTATTGGTAGTGATCAAAAACAATTTGAAAAAATATATAATGCATTAGATCCATTTTTAAAAGAAAATTTAAGCGAAAATGTTTATGCTATTCTATCTGTAAGATTTTCTGGTAAAAAAAAGACAGAAGAGTTTGATGAATATTTAACCTCTGTTGGTGAGTTAATGAGACTTGGTGCTATCAAATATGATAAAAGTTTTATAGAAGTAGCACAAAGTTTAGGTACAATGATTGCTAATTTTTTTAGAAATTTATTTGGTCAAAAAATACCATCTAGTTTTAATTTAAAAAATGACGATGGTTCATTTGACGCTAAAAAAGTATTTAACTTTTTAAAATCTTACCAAAGAGCTTATAAAGCTGGAGGTACAAAAGCTCAAGCTTTTGCAGATCAAATTAATGCACAAGTTGTAGAAGACACAGGAGAGGGAGACATATCTAGATCTTCAGAAAGTACATTGTATGAAAAAGTTGAAGAAATATATAATCAATATGAAGATAAATCTACCGCAGGATTATTGATAGGTGAATTATATCAAAAAGAAATAAACTCTAGATTGAATAAAGGCTTTATAGCGATGGGCAAATTCATAGAGCCAAAAAGATGGGATGGTTGGAACGATGAGGTGCAAGAAGACTCTGTGCAAGATATGAAAGTTAGTAATAGAGGTATAAGAGGTTTGGTACAAGAATATAGTAAAAAAGATAATCCAGGCGTAACATTACCAGCTTATATAAATACGTTTTTTAATGTTAGATTAATAGACGCTATGCCGAATAATTTAGTTGCTTCTAACATGTCTATAGAAAGCTTAAATGATTCGCAACAATTAACTTCTGATCCTGAGTTTGAAATAATTCAAAGTGATAGCAAGATAAGAGCGTTAAAAAGTTTTAGTGATTTTAACGTAGTTAGTGATATTGTTTTACAAGATGTTAAAGATCTCATAACGTCTACAGTAATTAACATGTTTTCAGAAACAAATATGACACCTAAAAGCATATTAGAAGTTGTAGAAAGTTTAGTTTCTTCAGAGATAAGAAACATGATTAAAGCTAGCACGGAAGGTGTAACACAGGTTGATGGTAAAACAGTTATTAGTCCTGAATATGGCAAGTTTATAACAGAAATATATGATGGTGCAATGGAATCATTATCTGTTGACGTTATTAAAAGAAAATATAGCAGAGCTAAAAATGCACCATTTATTGTTAAGCAAAGACCAGGAAAAAAAGGTAAGGAAAAAGTTAAAAAAGTTAACGCTGAAACAGGTAAAGTAACTTATTTTAATAAAGGTATATTTGATATAAAATCAAGAGGTAGAGGTGCTTGGGGATCGTTTTTTACATCACTAGCTACTAAGTATACTACATTAAGAGAAAGACAAAACTCTATTACAACTGAAATATCAGCTGCATTAACACAAAAAGTTTTAAATGATTTATCTAATGATGTTAGTACATTAAAACAATTAACACCTGATCAAGATATAAATGCCACTGTTGCTGTAAAAAACACTTTAGATAATATAGCTGAACAAATTGACAGAAAACTAGGTGAACAAAAATCTTTTGATTCGTTTAGGTCTTCTACAAGTACCGTTAGAAATCTACCTATTGAAGCTCAAGCTGCTGTTGCAGCTGCTTTAAGAAGTGATAGAGCTGTAGGGTATGTAGCAGAATCTAATGGATCAATGTTAAACGTTGTTGAAAGATTATTCGCTGGTACAGATGTTTTAAATCAAACAAGAATAAATATAGTTGCAGCTGAACTTCAAGAGATATATAACTCTGTTGTAGGGAATCCTAAGTCAGCTAAACAGTTGACAGGATATAAGTTAACCGAATTTCTAGCTAGTCAATTAGAAAGTAAATCTGAAGTTAGTACGTATAAAGATTTGTTTTTAGCATTTGGTTATGAGGCAAATTTTGATTATGATAGCAAGAAAGATATTGAAAAAGCGAGACAAATTTTAAATATAATAGCTAAAAAAGTTGGTAGAGAGTTTTTTACTCTTTATTTAGCGCCTGGATTTGTATCACCTAGTAAAATATCTAAAGGTCAATTTGTGCCCGATGGATTAAGTGTAAAAACAAATGAAAATTATGTTGTTGGTAAAGGAATTAAAAAACCTGATGGTAAGTTTCGTTCTAACGATCAAAGATACGGTGTTATACAAAGTGCTGAAGATTTAGAAAATAATATTTTATCAGGTGTAGAAAGTAAACCTATGCCGGAAGGATTAGATTATTTTACTTTAACGGGTAAAAAATCTTTACCTACAAACTTATCAACGCCGCCTAAAAAAGGCACGATGTATTCTGAAAAACAAATTGCCGAAATAGTTCTAGCTGGTAAGTTCACTAAAAAAGCTTATGATTATTTAATAAAAGAGTTTAGAGTGTTAGGTCCAGCGGGTAATGGTATAATAACACCAGATGTTATGTTATTTTTATTTAAAGGTATGAACGCTAGCACTAAAGCTATAACTAGAACTGCGGCTGAATTAGGTTTTGTACCTGACGGTGAATTTAATGAAACTATGGTTTTAGAACATATAATACAAGCTGTAACAATGAGTATTATTGCTTTAGATCATGTTCTTGCTCCTGTTGCTACCGATGCTTTTAATTTAACTTTAAAGGATTATAAAACAACTTATCTTCCTGAAAGCTATGACACTATTATAAATAAATTTTATAAACAAGTAATGCCTAATTATTGGATACCAGGAATGACAGGTATGGTAAGATATTATAATATAGAAACTTATGGAGAATTTACTTTAAACTTAATAGATTTAGAAACTGGTAAGGTATATGGTGAAGAGTTTGCTAATACTATAGATTATAAAAAAGCTAAACCATATGTTAAAGGTAAGCCAACTGTTGTTGAAAGATTTAACAAGGTTATTATTGCTAACTTAGGGCCTGAAGCTACTCAAGCAGCTAAAGAGGCTGATAAAATAAGATTAAATAATGCTGTTAAGTTTATTGAAGAACTTAATAAAGTTTTAGATTTTAATAAACAAATTTTAGATTCATCACAAAACTTTAGATCTTCAGAATCTAGCAATCAAAATATAACTATAGACGGAACAATTAATGAAGCCAAAAGATTAGATGCTTTAGTAGAAAAAGAGAGAAAAGATTATTTTGAAGAAAATTATCCTTATAGATCTTCAGAATCTACAGCTTCAATGAGTGAGCAATTTAATACTATAGTAGAAGAAACTACTGGTGTTGGTGCTGAAAAGATATTTTCTAGAGCTAGAGGAATGTCTCAAGGAAGAGACAAAGGTAAGTGGGCATTTATAATGGATCCATCAGCTGAGGATTTTAAAGGTTTAATTTATTCTTTTATAGGCAAAGGAAAACAAGGTGAAAAACAATTAGAGTTTTTTAATGATACTTTGTTTAGACCTTTTGCTCAAGCTATGAGCAGTATAGATACGGCTAGACAAGCATTAAGTAACGACTATAAAGGTTTATTGAAACAATACCCTAATGTTAAAGAAATAATAAATAAAGATTCTGGTTATGGAAATTTTACAATTGATAATGCTTTAAGAGTTTATTTATTCAATAAAGCAGGTTTTAAAATACCAGGATTATCTCAAAGAGATTTAGATGCTTTAAATGCTATCATAGAAAATGATTCTATTTTATTAGCTTTTGCTCAAGATTTAAGTAATATAACGAAACAAACAAAAGGTTATATAGAACCAGGAGAATTTTGGTTAACTGGTAGTATCCCTGCTGATTTAGAAGATATAACTAAACGTATTGGAAGAAAAAAATATCTTAAAACTTGGGTTAAAAACAAAAATGAGATATTTTCTAAAGACAATTTAAATAAAATTGAAGCTTTACACGGTACAGACTTTAGAGAAGCGCTAGAAGATATTTTAATGAGAATGGAAACTGGTAGCAATAGGTTACAAGGAGGTCCTAAAAATAAAGTTGCTAATAACTTTATGAATTGGGTGAATAATTCTGTAGGTGCTATCATGTTTTTCAATGCTAGATCAGCTGTACTGCAAACTATCTCTGCTTTTAACTTTATAAACTTTACAGATAATAACATTTATGCTGCTGGTTTAGCTTTTGCTAATCAAGAGCAATATTGGTCAGATTTTGTTTTCTTGTTTAATTCTGATTTTTTAAAGCAAAGAAGATCAGGGCTACAAGGAGATATAAATGCGGCTGAGCTTGCTACCGCTATGGCAGGTAAAAGAAATAAAGCTAAAGCTGCATTAAATTATTTACTTACTAAAGGTTTTTTACCTACACAAATAGCGGATAGTTTTGCTATCGCTTCAGGTGGTGCTACTTTTTATAGGAATAGAATTAATACCTTAATGAAACAAGGTATGACTAAAGCTGAAGCTGAAGCAGAAACATTATTACAGTGGAGGGAATTATCAGAGGAAGCTCAACAATCTAGTAGACCTGATAAGATTAGCCAGCAACAAGCTGGACCATTAGGAAGAGTTATATTAGCCTTTGCTAATACACCTATGCAGTACACTAGATTACAGAAACGAGCTATACAAGATTTAATAAACGGTAGAGGCGATTGGAAAGAAAATATGGGTAAAGTATTATATTATGGTTTTGTTCAAAACCTTATATTTAATGCTTTACAATCTGCTTTATTTGCTGTAATGTTTGATGACGATGATGAATTAGATCCTAAAGGAGGAAGAATAGTTAATGGTATGGCTGACTCATTACTTAGAGGCTTAGGTATTTACGGAGCTGCAGTTGCCGCGGGTAAAAACATGGTGTTAGAAGCTATAAGACAAAGTGAAAAATCAAGACCTGATTATCAAAACGCAGCTTTACAAGCCTTAAGTATATCACCGCCTATTTCTTCTAAAATAAATAAACTAAGATCAGCTGCTAAAACTTGGCAGTATAATAAGGATGATATAATGCGTGAAGGATTAAGTTTAGAAAACCCTGCTTATTTAGCTACAGGTAAAATAATATCCGCATTAACAAATATACCTCTAGATAGATTATTTCAAAAAATAGATAATTTAAAAACAGCTACAGAAGCAGACACTGAAGCTTGGCAGTCTATATCTTTAGTTTTAGGATGGGATCAGTGGAGTTTAGGTTTAAATCCTTATCAAACAAAAAGATCATCTAAATCTTCTTCAAGTAAAGGTAAAAGAAAAATCAGATCAAAAATGAAATCAAGAAGAAAATAATATGAAACATCTAGGATCAATACTTATCGGGTTATTGTTATTAACAATACTCAGTTGTGGAAATTATACTAAACAGCCCGTTGCTAGTCACGTTTTAGCTGTCACATTAGAAGATGACACTATTTTAGTTGCTATCGATAGAATAAGACCTAATCAATATATTAATTTCTACCCTGTTTACGGTGGATCGTACTATCAATCTTATTATAACCCATATTACAGTAACCAATACATGTT
>Ga0114918_10005063_pt1 | contig 11344 bp, 7 predicted proteins | sample LantaG_FD_87015 | JGI IMG/M metagenome (GOLD analysis project Ga0114918, IMG submission 87015) | Deep subsurface microbial communities from Baltic Sea to uncover new lineages of life (NeLLi) - Landsort_02402 metaG | ecosystem: Environmental > Aquatic > Marine > Oceanic > Sediment | place: Baltic... | reverse complement strand
CTCGTTGATGATCCGAAGGACGTCGAGGCCCGCGATGATGCCCGCCTCCTTGGTCGCCTGGCGCTGCGAGTCGTTGAAGTAGGCGGGCACGGTGACGACGGCCTTCTTGACCTCGTCGCCCAGGTAGTCCTCAGCCGTGCGCTTCAGGCCTTGCAGGATCATCGCGCTAACTTCCTGCGGCGTGTATTGCTTGTCCCGTACGCCGACCTTCACCAGCTCCTCCGGCCCGCCGACCACCCGGTAGGGCACCTGCTTTTCTTCGGTGCTGACCTCCGCGTGCCGCCTGCCCATGAACCGCTTGATCGAGTAGACGGTGTTCTGCGGATTGGTGATCTGCTGGTGGCGAGCGGGCTGGCCGATCAGGCGCTCGCCCTTGTCGGTGAAACCGACGACCGACGGCGTAGTCCGGCTGCCTTGCTGGTTGATCAGCACCTTGGGCTCGTTGCCTTCCATGACGGCGACGACGCTGTTGGTCGTGCCGAGGTCTATTCCGATGATCTTCTTCGATGCCATCTTGCTTACGCTCCTGTTCTTGCCAACAGCCGACTATGCAAGCTTATGGGCACAACTTCGCCCGTCAAGGGATAGTGCAACGGTCGTGCCAGGTGGGGAACATCCTATTGACACTCGACTTAGCGAAATGGGCAACCAGCGTGGAGTGCCATATCGGCCGCGCCCGCCCGCCGGGACCCTCAGTTTGGCAGGCTCATCAGGCCTTGGCCGACCCATCCGCCCGGGGCCCGCCTCGCTCGGTGGGACGGGCCTGCCCCTGCGCCGCCCGCGCGCTCAACGCCTGTTCCGTCGCCACCCGGAGTTCAGAGGAGTGGACGAGGAGCTTGAAGAGCACCTCGCAGCCGCGGTCGGCCCACTCCTGCCAGGTGGAGTCGCTGTCGTCGGTGTTGGCGGTGACCATGATCGTCGTGTGAGGGGGCATCGTTTCCAACCAGCCGTCGACATGGTTCTCCCATTCGCCCAGGCAATGGCTTGAAGCAATGACCACCTCAGGCCGCCATTGCTTGACAACGTCCAGGGCCCGCAACGGGGACGACTCCACCATGACTTCGTAGCCATGCCGGCGAAGATCCCCAAAGGCGAACTCCAGGAGCCGCCAGTCAGATTCCGAAATGAGGACTCTGGGACTCACACCGCAAGCTCCTTTCGGATCAAGCGCACGCGTCCCTCCGTAAATATTCTAACCGTCGGCGCCAGGGAAACAAGGCAAAAAATAGGCTGAATAGTCGCAACAATTGCCCAGTATCACAAATGTCAGAGGTAACCCTTGACTTTGCTACCGTGGCTCAGCGCTGCCACTGAAAGTTCCTTCGCTGGTAAGTGCTGATGTAACAATGATATATCTAGAGTAGCTGGAATCAGGCTCGCTCGGGGCCGCACAGCTCCTGCGGCGGGACACCTGGGGGGAAAAGGCTGAGATTCGTTACCGCGTGCCGGCCCAGCCGCACAACTGCTCGGCGAAGTAGGTGATTATCAGGTCGGCCCCGGCCCGCTTGATGGCTGTGGTGACCTCGATGACGGCAGCCCGCTCGTCCAGCCAGCCGGCCTGGGAAGCGGCCTTGATCGCCGAGTACTCGCCGCTGACGTGATAGGCCGCCAGAGGCAGGTCGGTCCGGCGGCGGACGTGCTGGATGATGTCGAGATACGTAGCGGCGGGCTTGACCATCACGATGTCCGCGCCCTCGTCGATGTCGGCGTCGGCTTCGAGGGCGGCCTGGCGGGGTGCGCGGTAGTCCATCTGGTAGCTGCGACGGTCGCCAAAGGCAGGGGAGCTCTCGGCCGCGTCGCGGAAAGGCCCGTACATGCTCGATGCGAACTTCACCGCGTAGGACATAATGGCCGTGTCCGTGTAGCCGGCGGCGTCCAGGCCCGCCCGAACGGCGGCGACCTGCCCGTCCATCATTGCCGAGGGGGCCACAACGTCCGCCCCGGCCGCCGCATGTGAGGCCGCCACTTTCGCCAGCGATTCCAGCGTGGCGTCGTTGTCGACGTCGGCCCTGCCGCCGGGCCCGTCCCGCAGCGTGCCGCAATGGCCGTGATCCGTGTACTCACACAGGCACACGTCCGTGATGACGACCATGCCGGGAAGGTCGGCCTTGATCCGCCGGGTGAGCTGCTGGACGACTTCGTCATCGTCCCAGGCGGCCGAGCCGACGGCGTCCTTTCTGGCCGGTATGCCGAAAAGCAGCACTGCCGGCAGGCCCAGGTCGGCCCAGCGGCGCGCCGTTTCCACAGCCGCGTCCACCGAAAGCTGGAACTGCCCCGGCATGGAGGCGATTTCGTTTCGCACGCCCGTCTGCCCGCGGACGAACATGGGCGCGATCAGGTCGCGCCGGTCAAGACGTGTCTCCGCCAGCATTTCGCGCAACGTGGCGCTGGCTCGCAATCGGCGGAGGCGGCGGGCTGGATATCGGTTGGCGGGCATTTGACCTCTCGGAGCAACAGCCGCGCCAGGCGGCGCGAGCGCGGGTATAATACCATCAGCGGAACTGACTAGCCATACCTCGAGGCCCGAAACATGCCGACGAACGGTGTTCGGTTGGTTTTCACCGTTGCACTGTTGAGTGTCGCAGCCTGCCAGTCGCCGGCCCGAGAGGAGTGCCCGCGCGCTTGTCCCCAGGACGCATCGTCAGGCGGCGTGGCAAGTGCACTTCTCGGCGAGGCCGCAAGACCCGTCGTCAACGTTCCGCCGGACCCGCCGGAGGAGGGACCGCCCGCCCCGGAAGCGGACAGCCCCCCGCCTCCTGCTGACCCGCAGCAACCGGCGCCCAGGCAGTTCACCTACGACCAGACGCCGCTGGGGGATGTCATGAACGACATCAGACAGATCGCCGGGGTGAACATCGTAGTCAACTGGCGGTCGCTGGCCGACCACAGCATCACGCGCCGGACGCCCGTGTCGCTCGACCTGACGGACGTCTCGACGGCGAAGGTCCTGGACGTGCTGACCGACGACCTGTCCGGCGGGCGGGACAAGTTCCACTCGGTGTACTGGCTGGTGGCCGACGGCGTCGTCCGCATCGCCACGGGGTCGGCCCTGAACACGACGCTCGAGACGCGCGTTTTCAACGTCGGCGACCTGCTGATGCTCGCGGGGGACTTCGAGGGGCCCCGGCTGAATCTGGACATGTCGGGCAGTGTGTATGAGTCGATGGGCGAAGACGCCGCCGACGCCCCCAGCCGAGCCGAGGCCGACGAAACGCTCATCGAGCTGGTCAAGGACACCATTGGCGAGGACATGTGGCAGCCGGCGGGGAAGGGCTCGGTAAGCATCAGGGGCGAGCAGATGATCGTCACGCAAACTCGCCTGGGTTGGCTGCTGATGAGACGGCGGTAGGCGGGGCTCCTGTCGCAGTCTACACATCACAGGGCTGACCTTGTCACAGCCCGCCTCACAAGGCGCCCCGCTGGGGCTCTGTCCGAGGGAGACGCCGTTTACCCAGGGCTCCCCTTCGGGTCGCCCTGGGCTACTCAAGACGGCCCTTCGGGCCTGGCGCCGGGGCGACGTTGGACCTTCAGTGACCTCGAGCCGGGCCGTTGGCGGGCAGCTCCGAAGGAGCGTCTTTCTTAGCCCAGGGCGTAGCCCGTAGGGCAAGCCCTGGGAGTGAGCGTGGTACCGGCAAAGCCACGAGGGGGCGCCTTAGACTGAGCCTAGTCCCGGCGGGGTAGCATGGAGAATACGTCAGTTCATAGGACCGTTGCAGGGCCACCGATAAGGACTTACACTGTGGGGCTACTGCCGGGCGCGCCGGGAGATATCCCCCACACGAAGACGCGCAAGGAGTACACACGATGAAGGTGCTCATAGCTGACAAGCTCTCGGACAAGGCCGTGGCGGCGCTGGCGGAACTGGGCTGCGACGTGACCGTCCAGCCGGACCTCGAGGCCGATGAGCTTCCGCAGGCCATCGGCGATGCGGAAGTGCTCGTCGTTCGCTCGACGAAGGTCACGGCCGCGACCATCGAGGCGGGCGAGTCGCTGTCGCTGATCATCCGCGCCGGGGCGGGCGTGAACACGATTGACCTGTCGGGCGCCAGCGGACGCGGCATACACGTCGCCAATTGCCCCGGCAAGAACACCGATGCAGTCGCCGAGCTCGCCATCGGCCTGCTGATCGCCTGCGACCGGCGGATCGCGTCTGCAACGGCGGACCTGCGGGCGGGGCGATGGCGGAAGAAGGAGTACGGCAAATCGGCGGGCCTTAAGGGCAGAACGCTGGGCATTGTCGGGCTCGGCGCGATCGGCCAGACCGTCGCGCGGCGGGCGGCCGGGCTGGAAATGAACGTCATCGCCTGGTCGCGCAGCCTCACGCCGGAAAGGGCCGAGCAGCTTGGAGTCGGCTTCTGCGACGGGCCGCTGGAGCTGGCCCGCCTCGCCGACGCCGTCAGCATTCACCTGGCCGCCACGGACGAAACACGCCACTTCATAGGTCGGGAGTTCCTCACCGCCATGCGGGACGGGGCCATACTCGTCAACTCCGCCCGCGGGGAGGTGGTGGACACCGCCGCCCTCAGGGCCGCCATCGCCGACAAGCACCTGCGCGTCGGGCTGGACGTGTTCGACCGCGAACCCGCCGGCGGCGAGGCCGACTTCGCCGACGCCGATCTGGCCGAGATGGTCACCTGCACGCCGCACATCGGCGCCTCGACCGACCAGGCCGCCGAAGCCATCGCCGACGAAGTAGTGCAAATCGTCGCCGGCTACGCCGCGACCGGCAAACCCCTCAACGCCGTCAACGTGCGGCGGAAAAGCCTGGCCAAAGTGGAGCTGGTCGTTCGCCACTACAACCGCGTGGGCGTGCTGGCCGACGTGCTCCGCGAGCTGAAGAACGCCGGCATCAACATCGAGGAGATGGCGAACACCATCTTCGAAGGCGGCCGGGCCGCCTGTTGCACGCTTCGCTTGGACGCCGCACCGGGGCCGGACCTGCTGGCGAAGATCGCCAACGCCGACATTATCCAGATATCGCTGAAATAGCCCATGTGCGATTGTAAGTGGTGTATGGCTAAGGTGATACGTGGCAATGTTGGGGTTGACAAAAACGGGGTTTTCGCATATAATCGGTGCTGGTGAGGGCTGGTTTTCGAGGGGCCCACCAAAGGCATCAGGATGATTGAGACATCCACCACAACCGCCGCACTGGTCGTTCGTCGCGCGACCGGCCTGTCGAGCCGCCGGGCCGAGGGCCTGGCCCCGGCCGAGCAAGGCGAGCGGGCGGCTGCACCTCTCACTGGCCGAGGCGAACACGTTCGCTGCCGAGTGCGCCGGGTCCGTCGGGGCGGCCCGGCCGCTGCCGCCATAGGCCGATACCTGGCCAACACCCCCGTCGCCGGCGTGGCCGATCGCCTCTGCCGAGTCACCATCGCCGTTTGACCGGCTTGGCCGAGACCGCCGCCACACGCACCCCTGTAGAGCGCATGGGCGAGACCTGTCTGCCGCAGGCAGGCGCCCATGCCACGACCGGCCGGCAGTACCCGTCGCGCCCGTGTTCTCCCTTGCTTTTTGCCGGCGCCGGTGCTAGGTATGCCGTTCCCGCCTCACGAAACACCATAGATTTACGTCCGATGGTGGCGGTACAGTGATATCCGACGCCGCAAGCCCTGCGGCGGGGCGGGCGAGAGCTACCGGCAACGATGAAGACGCTGCACAAGTATCTGACGCTGGACCTGGTGAAGACCACGGTCATGTCCACGGCGGCCTTCACGCTGATGATGACGGTCATCGGGATCCTCGAGCCGCTGCGCAGGCAAGGCCTGGCAGCGCGCGAAGTGGCGGCCGTGCTCGGGCTGACGTTCATGCTCATGCTGTCGCTGGCGCTTCCGATCGCGACGCTCTTCGCCGTGACGATAGTGTACGGTCGGTTCAGTCAGGACAACGAGCTGACGGCCTGCCGGGCCAGCGGCGTGTCGACCATGGGCGTGCTCAAGCCCGCCTTGTGGGTCGGCGGCGTGGTGACGGTGGCCTCGCTGCTGCTGACGAACATTATCGTGCCGCAGATGGCCAGGGGGGCGGGTCCGGCCATGTACGCGAACATGCAGGGGGCGTTCTTCAACGTGATCTCCAAGCGAGGCACGTTCGACCTGGGCGATGACGTTGTCATTCGCGCCGAGGGGGTCGACCTGAGCAGGAACCTGCTGATCGGCGCGGTGGTGATGAGAACGCGCGAAAACACGCCGCTGAAAGTGGACCGAGAGACCGGCCTGCCGATTCCGGAGGAGATCCCCTTCGCGGTGGCCGCCGAGGCCAGGGTGCTGGGCTTCGCCACGACGCCCGAGGGCGACGTGTACGTGCGGATAGGCCTGGTGGACGCGCGCGCCGAGGGCGAGCTCGGCATAAAAGGGGAAAGCGGCGTGGTGGAGTGGGGCCCGCTGCCTGACCCGATCGAGAAGACATCGTCGTTGTGGTCGGACTGGCCTTCACTGTGGGCGTCGCTGAGGGATCCCACGCTCTACCCGGAGATAGGCAAGGCGCTTCGTAAGTATCGCCGCGAGATCGGCAACGAAATGTTCGCACGAGAAGTAGTCGAGGCCATCACCGCCGGCAAGCCCTACCTCGGGCTGGGCAGCGAAGGCGTTCGCTACGAGATTCGCGCCGCCGAGGCCGTGATAGACAGCCCGTCGGCCGTTGCGTTAAAAAGCGGCACGGGTCCGGACGGCCGACCGGTGCTGGTGGAAGTGCGGGAGATACACGCCGATGGTCGGACCACCGTGGGGACGGCCGGCTACGGCGCAATAGAGACCAGTTGGTCGGAGTTCCGCAACGTGTCGATGGTGACGATTCGACTGTCCAAGCCGGTGCAGGTGTTCGGCGATGGGGGGGCGGACGAATCCTACCGAAAACGCGCGTGGGTCAGAGGCGGGGAGCTCGCCCTGCCGAAGCACATATCGGACAGGCAGGAAGACATTGCGCTGAAGGACCTTCTTGAGGATCCGGCCAGGTTCACCAGGAACCAGGAGATCATCAGCGAAATCGCGGACCTCCGCGAAAATCGCGTGCCGAAGCACAACAACGACACCGTCGCGATTATGCACGTTCGCGCGTCGTACGGGGCCAGTTGGTTTCTGATGGTGGCGATGGGCGCGGCGCTTGGGCTGATGTTCCGCGGGGGCCAGGTGTTGGCGGCCTTCGCCCTGGCGCTGATACCGGTGGCGGTGGTGCTCTTGATGGCGGCTATGGGATATGGAATGGTGCGCAACACCGACGTGCCGACCGTGGCGGGATTGTCGTGCATATGGGGCGGCATCGCAATGATACTGATGGCCAACGCGGCGATCTACCTGCACCTGTCGAGGAAATAGGCGCGCCTGTCCGATGAGAACGCTCGATAGATACATCGTCAGGAGCTTCGTGTCAGCGGCCGTTCTGGCGCTGGTGGCGTTGATGCTGCTGCGTATTCTCAGCGACCTGTTCTTCAACATGGACGAGTTCGTCGAGCACGGGGCCTTTCGCGACGTGTTGCATGGGATGCTCAGCTACTATGGGTATCATGTCTTTGAGTACTTCTCGCAGTTGGGGGGCATCATAATCGTCGTCGCGGCTGTGTTCAGTGTGTTCCGGATGAACCACACCAACGAGCTTACGGCCATGCTCGCCTCGGGCATCAGCCTCCATCGCGTGATCTGGCCCATTGTGCTGTGCTCGATGCTCCTGGGCGGGCTGATAATCATCGACCAGGAGGTGGTTCTGCCTCGCATCGCGCCCAAGCTCATTCTCCAGCGAGACGGCAGCGACAAGCGCATCGGCGAGGAGTTCGCCGTCGGTCTGGTCACCGACAAGTACCACACCGTGTGGAACTCTCCGACGTTTCATCAGGACGAGGACGCTCGCGGCGGGACGATAAGCCGGATGCTGCGGCCGGTCTACATCGTCCGCGACAGGAACGAAAAGGTGGCGCTGGCCAAGGCCTACTCGATGGGGTGGGGCTCACCGGCCAAGCTGAACGGCGAGCCGGGCTGGCGGATGACGGCTGCGACGCTGTCTCGCATGACGCCGGGCGGGGCCGCCTACGACATCAACCCCACCTCTGACGCCGTCTACACCTCCGTCAGCGGACCGACCATACTCGAACACGCCAAGCACGCCATTCTGGAAGCCGGCGGGGAGCTTCCTCCCGAAGGCTTGCGCTACAACTTGGTGGGCTGGCCTATGATATCAGACCCGGCCTACGAGATGGAGATTACGGCCGACAAGATCAGGTTCCTGCCGGACGAGCCCGAGGCGAACCGCAAGTACACGCTGATCAACCCGCGGTTCAGCTTCTATGTGACCACCGAAACCGACGGGCGCAGGCGGATCGGCACGTTCACTGCCGCCCAGGCACAGTGGGTCCCCGCAGGCGACGCCGGGCCAAGCCATTGGGCATTGGCCGACGGGGCGCTGTTCATGCCCTCGGACCTCACGAGCGAGGAACTGCTCATGCAGCAGTCGGACAAGTGGATGGTCTACATGTCCACCGCGCAACTGACAAAGCTGCTGTCCACCGGCAAGGCCACCGACCCGGAGGGGGCGAAGATGACCCGCAACATCCGCTTCGCCGATCCGGTCAACAACCTGGTGATGCTGCTGCTTGGGCTGCCGTTCATCCTGTCGCGCGAGCGGAACATCAAGGCGTCGGCCTTGATGTGCGTGATCATGGTCGGGGCGTTTTTCGCGTTCACGTATGTCTGCCGGTACACGCAGATCGGCCCGTACGGCGCGGCCTTCCTGCCGGTGTTGCTGTTCGGCCCGATCGCCGTCGTCATGCTCGACGCGGTCAAGACGTAACGCAACTGCAAGCGAACATCACCGACACGCGCCTCCACATTGGATGATTCCCTGGGAAACCGGCGCCGCATCGACGGGTCGACAGTGGGATCACGCGTCTTTCAAAGCCCAGCCACAGCGTGGCTGGGCAAGCACACCTGCGACCGCGACCCCTACTTCCGCCGATCGCCCTTCAGCGGCCTGATGTCCGAGATCGCCACTTGCAGCTCGAACGCCCCGGAGTGCACGACGGCCTGGCCTTTGTCGGCGTCGATGCGGATCAGCGTGCACGCACGGTCAAAGGGCACGACGAACACCTCATCTCCCGGCTCTGCCGCCAGCACCGCTCGGCGTTGAGCGTCGGCGGACCGCCCGCGCGCCTTGCCGTGGCGGACGGGGCGGTCGCGCTTGTTCTCGCTTGCCGGGTCCTTGCCCGCAGCCGGCGCCTTGGCCGGGGCGAACTTGCCACTTTGGGGGAACAGGGCCTTGATCGGCAGGTCCATCTCCTCGCCGTCGGGCGCGCGGACGCGAGCCTTGCGGGCGGGCAAATCCAGGCTGACCAGCGTGCCCTTGCCCGGCTCGCGGCTTATGGGCACTACGTCGCCCGGCGAGGCCGACACCACCGCGGCCACCCATGCGTCGAACTCCTCGTTGCGTCGCTTGAGCCGGCTGATGCGGCGTTTGTAGTCGGCCTCCAGCTCGGCGGCGCGCTCAGCGGCGGCTTCGCTGCTGCGGCGCTGGTCGAGCAGGTCCTGCCTCATCGCCTCGAGCTGCCTGCGGACGCCGGTTTGGCCCATCTCCGGCATGAGGGCGCGAAGGGGCGCCTCCACCTGCTTGTTATCCACGTCCACGACGGCGATCTGCCTGTGCAGCTCCAGGCGGACCAGCCGCCCGGTGCGGTTCATGGACGCGACGTAGACCTCGTCGCCCTCTGACATCTCCGATAGCCTGGCAAGCCAGCCCTCGAAGTCGTCGCGGAGCCGGTCCACCTCGTCGAGCTTGGCGCGGAAGGATTCGGCCTGGCTTTCGGCGTCGAGGCGGGCGGTGTGGGCGTCGGCGCGGGCGGCTTCGGCGTCCTTGCGGGCCTGGCCCGTGGCGCGGATGGCCCTGGAGAACTGTCGGCCCTGGGTGGTGAGGTGGCCCCTGGCGGCGGCCACCAGCGGGCCCGGCATGCCGAGGTGCGCCGCGACGGTTATGGCGTGGCTCTCCCCCGGCGTGCCAATGTGCAGGCGGAATGTCGGCGAGAGGGTGTTCGTGTCGAACTCGACCGAGGCGTTGTCGACGCGATCGTGATTGAACGCGTAGGCTTTCAGCACGCTCAGGTGCGTGGTGATCATGGCCGGGCAGCCGATTTTCAGCAGCTCGTCCAGCACGGCCTGGCCTATCGCGCCGCCTTCGTCCGGGTCCGTGCCGGCCCCCAGCTCATCCAGCAGCACGAGCGTGTGCGCGTCGGCCTTGGCCAGGATGTGTTTCAGCCGCTTGACGTGTGCGCCGAACGTGCTGAGCGACTGCTGGAGCGACTGCTCGTCGCCGATGTCGATCAGCACGTCCCGCAGCAGCGGCACGGTCGCGCCGCGCCGGGCCGGTATGTGCATCCCGCTGTGGGCCATCGCCGCCAGAAGCGCCACGGTCTTCAGGCACACGGTCTTGCCGCCCGTGTTCGAGCCCGTGATAACCAGCAGGTCGAAGTCGCTCCCCAGCCGCACGTCTATCGGCACTACGGTGAGCCTGTCTTCGGCGGGCACGCCGTCGCGTTCCTGCTGATAGGCCTGGTCGATCAGCAACGGGTGGCGGGCCTGGGCGAGCTCGAGCGGCCCGTCGGCCGTCAGCATCGGGCAGACCATGTCGAACTGGTATGCGTACTGCGCCTTGGCCGAGACCAGGTCGATCTGCGCGATCGTGCGAAGCGTCTCGCCGATCGGCCCGATCCGCCCGGCCAGGCGCAGCGACAGCTCGTTCAGCAGGCGGATGATCTCCGCCCGCTCGTCGTCGCGAAGGTCCGCCAGTTGGTTATTCAGCGCTACGCAGGCGTTGGGCTCGACGAACACCGTCGCCCCGGACCCCGACACGCGGTGCACGACGCCCGGCAGCCGGCCGCGGTTGTCCACTCGCACCGGCAACACGTACCGGTCGGCGTGCAGCGTGACGGTGACGTCCTGAAGCAGCCTGCGGACGTCCGGCTGGCGGAGGTAGCCGTAGATCACCTCGTGGACCTGCTCGGCCGTGGCGGTGATATCGCGCCGCAGCTTTCGCAGGCGGTCGCTGGCGTCGTCGCGGATTGTTCCGTCCGATTCGACCACCGCGTGAATCGCCTCTACGTCGTCGGCGAAATCGCCGATCCCGCCGGCCATGTCGCGGAGGTGGTTGAGCGATTCGCCCAGGGCGGTGAGATAGTCCTTGACCAGCCCGGCCGTTTCCAGCGTGGAGGCGATGGCCGCGAAGTCCTCGCCGCTTGCCCCGCCGCCGGGCGTGGCGCGGGTGAGCGCCTCGCGGATGTCGCTCACGCCGCCGAGCGGGGGCAGGCCCGCGCCCCGAATGGCCTCGACCATCTGGGTGGTCTGGCCCAGCCAAAGGCGGACGACGGGCTCCT
>Ga0114918_10005062_pt1 | contig 11345 bp, 7 predicted proteins | sample LantaG_FD_87015 | JGI IMG/M metagenome (GOLD analysis project Ga0114918, IMG submission 87015) | Deep subsurface microbial communities from Baltic Sea to uncover new lineages of life (NeLLi) - Landsort_02402 metaG | ecosystem: Environmental > Aquatic > Marine > Oceanic > Sediment | place: Baltic... | reverse complement strand
GCCACGTCGACACGAACAATATTCCAGACCTTGCCCCGAAAGATCAGGGATTGAACATCGAAGGGCTCTGCGCCGCCGCCGACCGCAGCTCCATCCTCATCGGCTTTAGAAATCCAAGGCCCAAGTCTGAAAACATAAAGATGGGACTTATCATCCGGCTCAACAATCCTGAAGCAGTGGTCCTAAGCGGTGCGGCCCCGGACTTTGCTCCGCCGCTGGCCGTGGACCTTGACGGCTTCGGCATACGCAGTATGGAATATTCCCACACGCTCGGCCAATACCTGATCATGGCCGGCTCACAGAAATCCGGCTCCCAAAAACCCCTGCAAACACTCTATAAATACCATATGGCGACAGGATTGCTGACCAAAATGGCGGATTTCCCATTTATTACGCCCGAAGCGATGTTTCAGTTCCCGGGCGGCAATGATATTCACCTGCTCAGCGACGATGGAACATTGCCGGTAGATACTCCCGACGGCCCCATCGAGAACAAATACCTCCCAAAAGAACAAAGAACCTTCCGCGCCCACCAGATAACACCATAACGCTGCCTTTGGTCTTTCAACCCCCAGAAAATTCTGTGGGCTAAATAATATTGGCTTTGAATTGGCTTTGTTTTTTCGCCGTCCCAAAGCGTCAAATTCTTCATAATCCCCTTTCATATAAGACTTTGCGCCAATTTGGCCTTGCCGCAAATTGGGTTTGTTTTTTCAATCTCGTTTTCAACCCCCAGAAAATCTGGGGGCTAAATAGAATTGGGTTTGTTTGGCTTTGTTTGGGTTTGTTTTTTCGTGTCCAAAACCGCTCAAAACCACAAAAATCTCCATAAATTGTTGCTATTAATGATATTGCACTATTTTGTCTATTTTAACATTGGCTTTGTTTTTTCAAATTGGATTTATTTAGACAGGATTTACACGATTAACATGGATTCTTATGTATATAAAATAAGTATTTTGTTCCTTTCAATATTTCACAATTATAATTTCGTTATCCTGTTGTCCTGTCTCCTGTATTATGAATTCTGTATTCTGTTCATTATCTATTCTACGAACGGCAATCCAAAAAAGCGGGCATATTCTAAATAAATCTCCGTGAGACGGCGGCCATTATTCGTCGTGCGTGCTGCGTAAGGGCATCCAGACAGGTAGGATGGCGCAGCTTCGCTGCCCATGCGGATTCTTGAAATATCTCACCACGAAGGAACGAAGAAACACGAAGAAAATAGGAATTAACCGCAGATTAACGCTGATGAACGCAGATTATTTAAATTCTGTCTTCTTTTTTTATTGCCTTTTTACTCGTTTTAGTCTATTATCTTACCAAAGGCGGAATAACAGCACTGAACGCGAAACTTCCTCGAATCGCCTTATTGTCATACCGCACCTAAATAGCCGTACATAGAGTTTGCCTATACATATTCAAGGAAGGCTTTCGATGATGAGAATTTTAATAAGACAGTGTTGCTTAAATTTTAATAGCTGACATAGTATTATTGGAATAATATTGAACCGAAACTCACAACAAGAATCCGAAGGAACCGAAAATGTTGAGGATAAAACTCTGTTGATGCTTGATTACTATCAGCGTCCACTAGGACTTTTGAATCTTCAGTATCTCGAATCTGGTTCACAAAGCAAATTTCCCCACGAAATTCGTTTTCGTTTCTGGCAATTCGTTGAACCAAGTGACTATGACTCTTGGGAAGGGCGAGGCTTGATTGATGCTTACCTCCATAGCGTTGAGAGCGAGCTGAAAACAATTATAGGCAAATATTCAATATGTTATTGGTTACATATTTACAGAAGGTTATATCCAGGAACTATAGGGACAGATAATGCACCACAAACTATTGGTCTCACTCGTGCTGTTTTCGAAGCCGCTATCCAAAAATATGCCAAGGCAAAGAGGTGCAATAGAATTGGGCTGAGCGATGAAGCTGATATTCAGGAAGTTTTCAACGGTCTCCTAATGGCTCCTGATTTTGCACTGGAGAGAGAATATCTTCAAAAAGCGCCAAGCCAACTTATTCTAACTGATTTCTCAACAAAAGAGCTGAAAGAGCTATATGATACAGAGAAACTTGCATACGAAATTTGGCGTTCTGGGGCGACATTACGCTCTATGGCCAAAGGTGCCTCCTTTTTCGTTGAAGAGTCAGATACTCGGTTTGGTGACGATAGATCTGAGGAACTTGACCAATTATTAAAAATATATGACAATCGAGACAGACGATTTACTGCCACAAGAATAGGTGCCCAATTCGATGGTCATAATTCAGCTAACTCAAAAGAAGGTTATATATTCCTTCCAATATATAATCTAACTGGAATTACAACAGACAAATTAAGAAATTTTTTCCTCAACTTCAAAATCGATCTTAAAAAGAGCATACAAACTAATTTTATTTGGATTCCAATTAATTTGCGTTCTTTCAGAAATATACACCTTCCACTTGCGGATGCATTTCAACAAAAATATGGAGTTGAGTTAGATGCTGTACTTGCAGTTGTTTCTTGTTTAAATGCTATGGTAGTTTATCTATGGTTGGATGATTCTCCTGGACATATGATTCGACACTGGCAACGGGCATATGATGCCCCATCGCATCGCCAAGATATTGTTGGCACCATTATAAGATTCCGATCTAGTGGATGTAGAATCCTTGGGATATCTGAGGATCAGATCACTAAAGAGAAAATAGAATCTGCGATTGATTTCTGGAAGTTGCCAGATTCTAGGGAAAAGGATATTGATCTGGTTTACTCCGGTCCGCATTATATGTTTTTGCCCTTTGAGGATTATCTTTTCGTAGACTATGCGTGGATTCTCCGAAGGTTATTTGATCTATTTCATGGTATAAGCATACCCGACCAAAACTTCAAAGGTTTAGCGCTGGAGACTGCTATGCAGTCAACAAAATCAATCCTTCCTTCTGGTCCCTGCAAATCAATTGTTGGTGAAAAACGACAAGTTGATTTTGCATGTGAGGTTAATGGATGTCTTATCATTGCTGAATGTAAAGCTGTATCAAGATCGATTGGTTTTGATCGGGGTGATCCTAAAGCAATCCAATACAGGGCGGAGAGAGTTGTCAATAAATCTCTATCAGAAGCTGATGAGAAGGCTAACTGGCTAGCAAAGAATCCAAAAGGCAGTAACTATGACATTACACATTATCAGAAAATACTACCTGTAGGAATCAGCCCATTTGTGGAATTCATTCCAAGCTTTGAAACAAAGTATTGGATCAATAACGACCTGCCAAGAGTTCTGACGCCTGATGAGTTCTTCGAGCTCATTGCAAACCACGAGAGTATTAGATCAGCTTCGAACTGCATTAACCTAAAACAATAAACGACTATAAATGGAATGGACTAGAAAAGAAGATTAGGTACAACCTTGAGGAATTTTAAGGGTCAGCCTTTTCTTTAATCTTTAACCTTGTAAGGAAAAATAAAGGGGCCATTTTTATTTACGATCCACTATTTGCTATACTCACCTTCGCAAGCACAGTTTTACGATACCTGCCTTCGCGGGCACAGGTTTACTATTGTCCCCGCCTGCGCGAAGATGACAATATTATTTCTCTGCGTCAATCAGTCTAACATGCTTCAGACACGGATTTACACATTTAAATTGGAATAATTGAATTGGTGCGATTCATCGCACCCTACAAAATTCAATTAGATCCCTCCGCTCGGCTTCGCCTCGGTCGGGATGACCAAGTGGGGCCGGCGAATCACGGCGGAAATTTTCTTTGTGACCCTCGACAATTACTATTTACGATTTACTATTTTCTATTTTATCAAGACTGGTTATAATAACAGACTATGAACGTACGCAATGCGAAAATTTCGGATGTTACGGCAATTAATGCCCTGATCAATTCTTATGCCGAGCGGGACAGGATGCTGTTTCGGTCTTTGGCCGATATCTATGAGAATTTGCAGACCTTTATTGTGGCTGAACTTGATGAAACAATAGTCGGCTGCTGCGCGCTGGAGGTCATCTGGGCAGATTTGGCGGAAATCAAATCACTGGCAATCGACCAAATATATAAGGGAAAAGGCATCGGCAGGGAATTGGTGGCCGAGGCCGTTGAACAGGCGGCAAAGCTCGGTGTGCCTAAAGTCTTTGCCCTGACGCTTGAGCCGGCATTTTTTGAAAAATCAGGATTTGCAATAGTGGAAAAAGAGGCGCTGCCCATGAAGGTCTGGAGCGATTGCGCGCGATGCCCAAAGCAGCAGAATTGCGACGAAATTGCAGTGTTAAAGACCGTATCTCGTGAATCGTGAATCGTATCTCGGGAAAATAATATGGCTGAACATCATGTATGTCCGGTATGGGTCGGTTATGTGCTCGCAAGTCCTGTCAGAAAACTATTCCAAAATCCTAACAAGATTCTCAAACCATACGTAAACGAGGCAATGACGGTTGCTGATATCGGCTGCGCGATGGGCTTTTTCAGTCTGCCCCTTGCCCGGATGGTCGGCCCGAACGGTAAGGTTATATGTGTGGATGTCCAGGAAAAGATGATCAGGTCGCTCGAAAAACGTACAAAGAAAGCAGGACTGTCCGGCCGGATTAAAACTATTATATGTGATAATGATTCTCCTGGCCTGGACGATTTTAAAGGAAAAATCGATTTTGCCCTTGCCATAGGCGTCGTGCATGAAGCTCCCGATTCGGCGAGATTTTTCTCAGAAGTATATGAAGCAATGAAGCCGGCCGGCAGGTTATTGGTGGCGGAGGGCAAATCGTTTGTATCGGAAACGGATTTTGAAAGGACCGTTTCAGTTGCAAAATCCAATGGATTTGAAGTAACGGACAGGCCGAAGATAAAACGCGGCAGGACTGTGCTGTTGCAAAAGAAATCTTAATGACAACGCAATACGCACGACACAGTACGCAGAACGAATCATCCTACCTGCCGGCGCTGAAACAGGGCTACGGCTAACGCGAGGATGGCGCCAGTGTAGCACAAGGCGTATGAGGCTCCAATTAAAAGGTATTTCACAGGGACATCGTTACCTTCGTAAATAGCGTCGCTTATCCAGAAAATCTGCAGGTTCGGCACTATATACCTGCCGATTTTGGCCCATAAATGCGTTTCTGCGAATCTGCCGAATGCGTAATCACTGATAAGACCCAGCAGAAAAATCCCGATACAGGCCGAGAGCGTCACCACAATATTGAACCTGGACGAAAGCGCCACCGCCAGGGCCACGATGATCAAAGCAGCTAACAACAGCAAGACCGAGCCGTAGATATCGACCGCGCTGAAGCCATTCTCCGAAGGCTTGAATTGCCAGTTTCGGTCTATAAAAGTCAGGAAAACGATGCCGAATGTAGCGAATATGCCGGTTAAAACCATCGCCGTCGATGAAAATTTCCAGTCGTAAGCGTAGTTAAAAAAAGCACTTAGCAAAAGCACGGCAAAAATAATAACTCCCGCTGTGCCTAAGACTGTCCAGTCATGCGTATCGTTTACCGTCTCGAGTACGCCGTGCCTGATCGACATCAGCAGGGCGACCGTGCATATATAATGTGCCAGAACCACCGCCGCGGTCACACCTAAGAACTTCGCAATAATGAATATCGGACGCTGGACGGGCTTGCTGAGAACGGTTATTATAGTCTTGCTCTCAAACTCCTGTGCAACCGCTCCGGAAGCGGAAAAAATTGCTATGAACAAGCTGGTCAAAAATAACGTAGATAATCCTATCTCGCGTAAGAGCTTGTTGTCGTCGCTCATTGTGTACATCGTTAGAGATGGACTTATAAAAAACAATAACAAAGCAGCAACAACAATTATGGAGTAAATGGGCTGTCTCAGGGTTTCTATGAAAGTATTTTTTGCAATAGTAAATAACTTATTCATCTTTCAGTTCCGACTCACGGCACCCATGCTCTTTAAGATAAGGGCTTAAAATTTTAACAATTGTCCCTGTACTAAAATAACATTTGTTGATATACTACGCAACTTATTACTTTTTGAATTCGGATAAGACATATATTGAATACTCTGTTAGAAATTTTTTGTTCAAACTGGAATACCGGGATATAAAATGACAGTATCATCCAAACGCCCCATACACGTAGCCTTGGTATCTTTGATTCTTAGCATCATATTTTTCGGCATTACTTTCTTCTTAGGTCGGTGGAGCGGTTTTTTCGCAGTCTCAGCGATTAGCTGGCTGATCCTTTCAGTCGCTTTTATCTGGTTCGTCTTATGCTTGCAGTTCTACCAGCGATCCCTGGCCGAGCAGGAAAAACTCGATGCCGGCCAATTAGTCAGGGACAGGGAATCTTCCGCAATCTTTCAAGCTGGCAGCGAACGCGCCACTTTATTTTCCGCCGCCCAGTGCAGGCTTGAGATATTCGAAAAATGGTTCATTCCCATATTTTCATCACTTATTGCCGTCTTCCAAATAGGTATCGGTCTATATTTATTAAACGCCGTCGGCGCAGCAGCAGAGAACGAGCTGAAACAGCCCCTGCTCTGTGGAATTTGCATGATGGCCATAGCATTTATCAGCTTCTTAATTTCACGCTACGCTACGGGCATGTCGGCCCAGCCGGAGTGGAAACCGCTCAGGGCCGGCGGCAGCTCTCTGCTCGGCGTGGCGGTCTTGTGCTTTGCTTTGGCCGTGATACTTGCACTGGTTTACCTGTTCAATTTCCACACTCCGGTAAACGTAATAGCAATGGTTATTCCGGCCCTGCTTGTTCTCCTTGGCGTCGAAACTGCGCTGAATCTCATAATGGACATATATCGTCCGAGACTAAAGGGCCGATACAGCAGAAGCGCCTTCGACAGCAGACTATTGGGAGTGATCAATGAGCCGGGCGGTATCCTGCGCAGCGCCGCGGATGCCATTGACTACCAGTTCGGCTTCAAAGCATCTCAAACATGGTTTTATAAACTGCTCGAACAGGCGATAGTTCCTTTAATCCTTTTTGGTGCCGTAACGCTCTATCTATTTAGCTGTGTTGTTGTGGTTGAACCCGATGAACAGGCAATAATAGAGCATCTCGGCAATCCCTTAAACAAAGCAGGCGAAGTCAGGATTGTCGATTCGGGTTTGGCCTTGAAATGGCCCTGGCCGATCGATATTGCCTATAAATACCCCACGAAAATGATCTCGGAAATCAGTGTCGGCTTCGTCCCTAAGGTTGATCCGAAAACGGGCGAAGTGGAGCGCAAGCCTCTTCTGTGGGGCGAAAAACATTACGAGGAAGAATACCAGTTGCTGGTTGCCAGTGAACAAATCGGCACGGGATCAATGGCCGGAACTGTGCCGGTAAGTCTTGTTATTGCTGCCGTGCCCGTTCAATACAGAATAAAGGATTTGTACTCCTATATCTATAATCATAACGAGCCGGTGAAACTGCTCGAATCCATTTGCTATCGTGAGCTGACAAAGTTCGCAGCGAGTGCAAAGATAGAAACCGGCGACCAACAAGATAACGAAGACAACTTGCTTGGAACCGGGCGGGCCAGAGCCGGCAGGATACTTACCGAAAGAATTCAGAACGCCGTCAACGAGCAGGATCTGGGTATTGAGGTTGTGTTCGTCGGATTGCAGGGTATTCATCCTCCGCCGGAAGTTGCAGCAGACTATCAAAAGGTGATTGGAGCCGTTCAAAAAAAGCAGGCGCTTATTCTTAACGCTCAGGCCGAGCGAAATAAGACCTTAGGGCCCATAGTCGGTTCCGTGGATAAGACCGAAAAGCTGTACGAGCTTTGGTTGAAATACCAGCAGGCCGAAGATACAGACTCACTGGAAGACATAGAAAGGCTTGCAAAGCAACTGGATCATAGCTTTGAAGAGGCGAAGGGTAACATCTTTAAAACATTGAGAGAGTCACAGAGCTACGCTTTCAAAAAGGAAATACTTGCCAGGGCGACCGGTGATCGATTCGCCGAGCAGTTGAAAGCCTACAGGGCCGCACCGGAAATTTATCTCCAGGAGCAGAGATTATCGATGCTCGAGGAGGCACTCGACGACATACGTAAATACGTGGTCGTAGCCGACCAGAACGATACTCAGATTACAATTATAGACCTCCAGGAAAAACTGTCGCCCAGTATCTATGAGACGGGCGCCATAGAGGAGAGCAGAGAACAATGAAAAACATAGCCATTGCAATCTTCGTCATACTGATTATTATCACGCTGAGCCTTTACCTGATCTCGTTCCAGGTTAGAGAGACAGAATCCTGCCTGAAAACAACATTCGGTGAGGCCACGATCGAAGACGAGATTACCAAGCCGGGCTGGTACTTCAAATGGCCCTTCCCAATCCAGCAAATTCACAGATTTGACTCCCGCATGCGGACTTACGAGGTTGAAAGCGAAGAGACAACTACGGCGGGTGGCGACCCAATTATTGTCAGCACATATGTGGTCTGGAAAATCGCCAGGCCGTTGGAATTCTTTAACGCCACCAAGACGGTAAAAAGAGCTCAAAGTGAGTTGTTACACAGCCGGATCCGCAACACTCAGAACAATGTGATCGGCCGCCATTATTTTTCCGAATTCGTAAACAGCGACCAGTCAAAAATAGCGTTTGAAGAAATCCAAAACGAGATGCTTAAAACCCTCCAGAAAGATATTGCTGATGTCAAGTGTGGGATTGAAATTATTGCTCTTGGCATCAAACAGCTCAAAGTCAGCGAGGAGGTCAGCAAAGAGGTCTTTGATCGCATGCGGGCTGAGCGTAACCGTAGAGCCGAAGTAATCACTTCGCAGGGAAAGGGAGAAGCAATTAAAATAGAGACGGATGCCAAATCGAAAGCGGAAGAACTTATTACGGCCGCTGAAGCAAGAGCAATGGCCATTCGAGGCAAAGGGGACGCCGAAGCCGCAAAACATTATGAAAAGCTCGAAGCCGATCCCGAGCTTGCAATGCTACTGCGGGATATTGAAGCACTTCAGAAAATACTTGAGAAAAGAACTACATTTGTCACACCAACCGATATGAGACCTTTTGAGTTATTGAAAGGTTTGCCCGAGCTTAAACCGACCGAACCAAACGAATCGGGAAAGTAACTTAGAATAACTAAAATTATGAAAGAACAAAAAAAAGATAATAAGGACTTGGGCGTTCCAGCAACCGAAGAGCCGGCTGTAAATGAACTTGACGCCGCCGGAAGAAGCCTTTCTGAAGCACTCCAGATCAGTTTCGTTATCCTGAAAGTGATAATGATCGTGCTGGTCGTTGCTTTCCTGGCTTCAGGAATCAAGACTGTCGATTCTAATGAGCAGGCGCTCGTCCTGCGATTCGGTAAGATTCGTGGTTTGGGCGAAAAGAGACTTCTCGGCCCCGGACTGCACTGGATATTCCCTTATCCAATTGACGAAATTGTAAAGATTCCGGTAGAGACCCAGGTTAATTTGCCCATCGACTCATTTTGGTATTTTCAGACACAATCAGAAATACTTTCCGGAAAAATGCGTCCGGTTCGTCCCGGCCAACCCTTAAATCCGTTGCGTGACGGTTATTGCATAACCCGAGGTGAGAAACAAGACGAGTCGATTGGAAGTTTTGCCGGCAGCGATTACAATATTGTTCATTCCAAGTGGCAGCTAACCTATCAGATCGATGACCCTGAACGGTTCTTCATAAATACTTATATCGAAGATATCAAACCCGGCGATATTTACTTCAATGTGATCACAGAAAGCATAACGCCGCTTTTGAAAGATATGTTAGATGGCAGCGTCGTGACAGCAATGGTCAATTATACAATCGATGAGGCGATTTCCAGCCAGGACAGAATGCCGAAACACGTCAAAAGGCTGCTGCAGGAAAAGTTAGACAAGATAGAAAGCGGCGTAAAGGTAGTTTCTGTCCAGTTGACCAACAGCGAATGTCCCCGGCAGGTCAAAAAAGCATTCGAGGCTTCTACCAGGGCAAGCCAGGAAAGCGAGACTGAGATCACAAATGCAAGAACATACGCTGCAAACACCCTCAACGAGTCCGCCGGTCCCGTTGCCGAAGAATTGTTTGCCAGCTTGCACAATGAATCCATTGACGAACAGAACAGAGAGTTGCTTTGGTCACAGTTGGCCGGTACGGCCCGGGAGAAAATTGCCGATGCACGAACCTATCGAACAGAGGTTGTCGAGCGTGCAAGAGCCAATGCCGACTATTTTGAGAGCATTCTGCCCGAATACAGGCAGAGACCAAAGCTCGTTCTTCAAAAAATCTATCTGGACGCCATAGAGCAAATCCTGAACAACGCAGATGAGAAATTCGTGGTTCAGACTACCAAAGGATCAAAAGGAACACAGATTAGAGTGCTCCTGAACAGAGATCCGAAATTAAAGCCGAAAAGGAGCAAGGAGCAAACAGAAGGGCAAAACCAACAAACAGCTAATCGCTGATCCACTGTGGAATAGGACACGAAAAACAAGAGACAAAATTATGGCCCATGATCATCTACATTTTAAGGACGACATTGCCGCCGAACACACGCACGGTAAACAAATTCGCGTCAGCATGGCCCTGCTTGGGACCCTTGCCGGCGGAGTGCTTCTGATTAACAGCGGGATAGCAAAGTACATTTACGGCGCCGGCGATTTCAACACTGTGTTTTTGGCAATGGCCGGTGCAATCCTGCTTGGCGCCCCGATTGTCCTGCACGCCATCGAGAGCCTCATACGCAGAGAAGCACACATGGATGAGCTGGTAGCCCTGGCCATCATTGCGGCCTTCGCGACACAGGAATATGCCACGGCGGGCATCGTTGCTTTCTTTATGCTTGTCAGCGAGTTGATTGAAACGCGCACCGCCCTCGGCGCCCGCGCATCGATAGAATCGCTCATAAAGCTGACACCCACCATAGCAAATCTCATCGACGGGCAGAGCAGCGAAAAGGAAGTGAAAGTCAGCAGCCTAAAACCCGGCGATTGTGTTCGAGTCCGGCCGGGCGACAACATCCCCGCCGACGGAGAAGTTGCGAAAGGTCTCAGTTCCGTCAATGAAGCAACGATTACGGGCGAATCGCTGCCCGTAGATAAGGTGCCGGGGATGCAGGTTTTTGCCGGCACAAATAACCTTACAGGCGTTCTGGATATTACCGTGACCAAGGCTGGCAAAGATACTACCCTCGGCAAGGTTCAATCACTGATTATCCAGGCCGAGCAGACAAAAATCCCGATTATGAGGATAATCGACCGCTATGTGAAGTGGTACACACCGACAATCCTGATGATTGCCGGGATCGTTCTGTTTTTTACCCGCGATATGGACAGGGCGATTACGATCCTTGTTATCTCGTGCCCCTGTGCATTGATTTTAGCCACGCCGACGGCGATGGTCGCGGCGATT
>Ga0114918_10005061_pt1 | contig 11346 bp, 11 predicted proteins | sample LantaG_FD_87015 | JGI IMG/M metagenome (GOLD analysis project Ga0114918, IMG submission 87015) | Deep subsurface microbial communities from Baltic Sea to uncover new lineages of life (NeLLi) - Landsort_02402 metaG | ecosystem: Environmental > Aquatic > Marine > Oceanic > Sediment | place... | reverse complement strand
GGGGGGGGGGGGGGGGGGGGGGGGGGGGGGGGGGGGGGGGGGGGGGGGGGGGGGGGGGGGGGGGGGGGGGGGGGGGGGGGGGGGGGGGGGGGGGGGGGGGGGTGGTTTTGTGGGGGGGGGGGGGGGGGGGGGGGCTTTTTCTTTTCAACCCTACTGACTCTGGGGCCATCAAAAAAAAAAAAAAAAAAAAAAAAAAAAAGCAGGAGGCCGCCTCGCGCTGCTCCCGCCGCTCCGAGGCCTCGCCGCCGCCGCCACCGCTCGCCGCTGCCCGAGAGGAGCCCCCCCTTCCCCTCCTCCTCGCTTCCAACAAAGAACAACGACCGCAACAGCGATGGCCTCTTCTCCTCCCGCTTCAGCAGCTGCCCCCCTCTCCTCCCTCTCCTCGCTCCCAAAGACCTCTGCCTCGGCCAGGGGCGCCCTCGCCGCGCCTCCTCTGGGCGGCCTCGCCGTCTTCCGCGTCCCTTGCCTCTCGGACAACTACGCCTGGGTCCTGCTCGACGAGGCCACCGGCGCCGTCGCGGTGGTCGATCCCGCTGAGGCAGGGCCCGTGGCGGACCTCATCGAGCAGAGGTTTGATGGCAGGCTGGACTTCATCTTGAACACGCACCACCACGGAGACCACGTCGGGGGCAACGCCGCTCTGGTTAAAAAATTCAACGCCGTCGTGGTCGGCGCCGCCTGCGACGCGAGGCGCATCCCGGGGATCAGCGTCGAGCTCCGCGACGGGGAGAAGTTTAGAGTGGGAGAGTCGGAGGCGGTCGTCTTGGAGACTCCTGGCCACACGAGCGGGCACGTCTCGTTCTGGTTCGAACAGGGGAAGGCCTTGTTCCCGGTAGGCCTTGAGCGGGGCGACTTCTCTTTGTTTTCTCTTTCGTTCTCTGTGTCGTGTTCTGCGTCTTTGAGGGTCGCAGCGATCAGCGATGCCACAAACGCTCAAAATGACGTCCTCCTCGAAAAAAAAAAATCCAGGGAGATACGCTCTTCGCCCTCGGCTGCGGCCGCCTGTTCGAGGGCGACGGCCCGCAGATGTGGGCCTCTCTCTCCAAGCTCGTGCCGCTCGACGACGGCGCGCGCGTCTACTGCGCGCACGAGTACACGCAGTCCAACGCGAGGTGGGCCACGAGCCTGGACAAAGCCAACTCGGAACTGAAAAAGCGAGCGGAGGAGATCGACCAGGCGAGGGCCGGGGGCTTTGCGACGGTGCCGTCGCTGCTGGGCGAGGAGAAGCGCACCAACCCTTTCCTGAGGCCCTTTGACGCGTCGATCCGGGCGGAGCTGGGCGTGAGCGTGCAGGCCAGCGACGCGGAGGCGTTCACGGCGATCAGGAAGCACAAGGATCGGTTTTGATTTGAAAAAGAAAAGGACAAGTGCAAGGAGACTAGCTTCTTTTGTTTTCAGTTTTCAAGAAAAAAATGGAAAAAAACTAAGCGGGAAAAAAATCAGTCGCTCTCTTTCTCTCGTTCTCTTTCTCTCTCTCTCTCTCTCTCTCCACTTCACTCATCGGCCACGCTCGAGCCGATCCCTTTCGCGATAGCGCCCATCGCCAGAGCCAGCGCCACCTTCGAGTCCCCGCGCGTCAACTCGGAACCCCCGGAGACGGCGCGCGGCAGCGTCGTCGTCGTCGTCTTCGCCAACGTCTTTGCCGAAGCGGGGCTCAGCGTCGCGCCTTCCTTGGGGGCCTTGGGCGGCCTGCGCGCCGGCGCGTGGCCCCTGCCGCGCTTCGAGCCCACTGCGCGTCCCGCTGCGGCGTCGTCTGCCGCGCGGGGCTTCGTGGCGCGGCGAGGAGGGGTGCAGGCGCCGGCAGCAGCAGGGGCGGCGGCTTCGACGGCGGCGGCGGCGGCAGAGGTCGAAGCGACGGCGGCGGGGGCAGCGGCAGCGACGGGTCTCGAAGAAGAAGAAGAGGACTCGGCGACGGCGGCTGGCTCCTCCCCTCCGGCGACCTGCCACGCCAGCACGGCGCGCGCGATGGGGTCCTCCTCCTGTGGCAACATGGAGTAGAGGGTTTGGGGTTGGTAAGGCGTGAATGAGTGAGTGAGTGAGTGAATTCTTGGAGAGCGCGACAACGACGACGGTGACGAGGAAGAAAGAGAGAGCTTGCTTTTTGCTTGCCGCGCGTTTTTTCGCGTCGCTCTCCCTCTCTCTCATTCTCTGCATTCGCTCTCGCTCTGGGGGCCCTCTAGCGCCCGCGTCGACCCAATTAAGCTGCTTGAAAATGCAGAGCACGGTCTCTCACGCCGTCTGGCGTGAAGAAGGGGGACTTCTAGAAAACAACGAGGGGAGGAAAGCGCGTGGTGTGGGGGGAGAAGGAGAGAGACAATGGCGGCATGCGTGCTCTGCTCTTCCCTTTTCGAAACGCTTGCCGACCCCTTGTCTTTTCTCATGCTCCTGCGGCGCTTTCTGTTCCGCAACCCGCACCTCGCAGTTCGCCATCATGTCAGCGTCGGCCGTACGGCGCGAGAAGCCGAAGCAGTTGGACCAGAAGCCCATTCTTGGTGGTCTCGGAGTTTTTTTTCCTTTTTTTTTTGTTGAGGGTGAGAGAAAGAGAGAGAAGAGGGCGATTCAAAGAGAGAGTGAACTTTTTCCTTCGCTTCGTTTTCCAACCAACTCCCAGCACAAGCCGGAAAAAAAACTCCTCTCTTTCTGCCTCCTTTTCCCTCCAACAACGCAGCCCAGTTCCCGCTCTTCCATCCTCGCAGACTACTCTTTCACGGCGTCTTTGGTCTCTCTAGGCGGAAATTGAACAAGGTCAGTGACACAAACGCGAGAGAGAGAAAGAGAGAGCGGAAACAATTTCACACTCCTCGACGCTGCTCTTCTTCAGATTGCGCCCGACCTCTCTCTTCCGAAAGAGCCCCTCCGCTCGCGCCAACACACGCGCGCGCGCCTCTGCTGGCTTTCTTCGTTCCAATTACTAGAACAAGATCTCTCAAGCTCACGTTCGAAGGAAAAAACGTAAACAAACCTCGACAACAGGCGAAACCGTCGCCGCAAAAGAAAGAAAAAAAAGAAGAAAAAAAAGCGAAATGCTCGATTCTCCATTTGCCGCCCCGGCAGCGGCGACGTCCTCGCCGGCGACGCTCCAAAACGCCAAGACCTCCACCTGCTCTCCCTCGACCGCCCGCCCCGTCGTCCTCATCGAGGCGACGACCAGCGCGACCCCCTCCAAGATCATGCTGTCCCCGGTCCGCCTGCCGAAACCCCCCGCCAGCCTTCGCAAGACGGCGAGAGGGGCGGAGGAGGCGCTGGCTTCTCCGTCCCAGCAGCAGACGATCTCTTCCTCGCCGGCGAAGCAGCCGCTCTCGCCGCACCACGCCAAGGCCGCCGAGCACCTCCTGATCGCCGCCGACGAGCTCGAGGCCGCGACCAAGAGCGTCGACAACGAGAAAGACGGCGGAGAGTCGACGGACACGGCGACGAGGGCAGCCGAGAGCGCGCTGCGCTGCGCCGACGCGCCGGGCGCCGCCGTCGCCGCGGCCGAGCGCGCGTTCCCGCTGTCTCCCTCCTCGTCCTCTTCCCGTTCCCGCTCTCTCCCTGCTCCGATGCCCTCGCCGCCCGTGTTCCGCGGGTGCAGGCTGACCGCCGGGGCCGTCGCGGCGGCATCGTCAGCGTCGTCGGGGGCGCTGTTCGTGGCGGGGTCGAGCGAGGCTGCGACCTCCGCGGCGCGCGAGATCGAGGAGGACGAGGCGGCGGCGGCGGCGGCGGCGGCGGCGGCAATGGCCGCGGAAGCCGCAGCAGCGGACGTGGAAGAGGACGAGGCGGCCGCGGCGGAGAGGGCCGCGGCGAGGAAGGCGAGGAGGGCAGCCCGCGCTGCCTCTGCGGCGAGGAGAGGAGGAGCACGAGCAGGGAATTCTCTCTCTTCCTCTCCGATGAAGAGCCAAGCCGCCGCTGCTGCAGCTTGGACCTCCCCCTCCACCTCGATGCGACAGCTCTACTCTTCTTCCTCGTCTCCCCTGCGGGAAAGGAAGACGGCGCTGCGGATGGAGGAGGAGAGAGGAGCCGCTGCTGCTGCTGCTTCGACTGCTTCGGCTTCGGCCTCGGCCTCTGAGGACGCGAGCGCGATCGAAGAGGCAGAGATCCAGGCGGCGGAGCTCGCGGGGGAGGCCTTCGCCGCCGCAGGGCTCGCCTCGGCCATGGCGGCGAGGGCGAGGGCGTTTGCAGCGGCCGTGGCGGGAGGCAGGGAGGTCGAAGAGCTGGAGAGGGAAGAAAAAGAGGCAGCAGCGGCAGCGGCGGCGGCGGCGGAAGCTGCTGCTGCTGCTGCTCCTGTCCACTCGCACCCACGGGGCCTCAGCTTCTTGCTCACCGCCTCCCCGGCGGGAAAGACCCCCGTCGTCGCGAGGAGACAGCAGCCGCAGAGGAGAAAGACCGGGGCGAGCCCCCGAACCACTTCCTCCTCTTCGTCGAGATTTTCCTCGTCGAGGTTTTCGTCGCGCGTCCACTCTCCCTCGGCTGCAAGGCTCGCCGCCGCCGCTGCAGCCGCCTCTTTCCCTCTCCCTCTCACGCCGGCGCAGGCCTCGAGGGCGGCTCGGAGGGCCGCCGCGGCAGAGTCCGCCGTCTCGGCGGCTTCGCTGACGGCCCGCGCCGTCACAAATCTTTTTGCGGTCGCCGCCGCCGGTGTCGCCGAGGTCTGTGACGGCATTTCCGAGACTGCCAAGGCAGCGGGCAGCGCCGTCGCCTTCTCCACCAAAACAACGGGCAGGGCCGTCGCCGTCTCTTTCGGGGCCGTGGGTAATGCTTTCGTCGCGATCGTTCTCGCTCTGGCTTCTCTCGTCGCTCTCGCCTGCCGCTCGCTGCTCTCGGCGCTCGGCGCCGGCGCCTCGGCCTCGCTCGCGGCGGCCACGGTCGCGCGGCCGCACGCCCTCCGCGCCGCGTCCCTGGGGGCCTTCGCGCTGCTGATCCACGCGCTGCTCGAGCTGCGGCACGAGCAGACCAGGGCCACCATGTTCTGCGGGACCGCGGCGCTGTTCGGGAGCAGCGGGGCGGTGCCGAGGTGGTGCTCGCTCCGCGCGCCGAGAAGGGGAGCGACGGGGCTCTGGTTTTGAAAAAAAAATGTTTTTTTTGCTCGGTTTTTCGCTTTTCTTTTTGGTGGTGTTTTTCTTTTTCCTTCCCTTTTTTTCTTTTTAATAGAGCGACGAGAGACTTTTTTGTTTCTTCGTTCGCTCTTCGCATGAATAAAAATAGAGAAAGAGGTGGAGAGAGTGGGGAGTTGGGTCTTTTTTTTTAATGAGAAAACAAAAATGCAAAAATTAAAATTCAATCAAAAAACCAACTTTTTTTTACAGTCCCTCTTCCTCCAGCAGATCCGCCAGGCCTTTCTTCCTCGACCTCCTCGACACCCTCCTGTCCTTCTTTGGGTTGAGAAGGGCCTCGGCGCGCATGTTTGGAGCGGAAGAGGAAGCTCCCGAGACGCCGGTCCTCTCTACAGAGCTGTTGCTGTTGTTGCTCGCTCCTCCAGCGCCGCCGCCGCCGCCACTGCCGCCGCTCCCCCGCTTCGACGATTTCAGCCTCACAGCCCCCTGCCTCGCGGCCTTCTCGGCCTGGCGGGCCTTGGCTGAGGAGGAGGCCTCGCGGAGCTCGTGGAGGGTCTCGACGTACCAGGGGTGGCGCTGCCAGAGGCGCGAAGTGGAAGAGGAGGGAGAAGAAGAAGAAGAAGAAGAAGCTTTCGCGCCGTTCTCGCCGTTCTCGTCGTTTCCTTCCTCTTCTCCACTTCCTTCTTCCTCGCTTTCTTCGTCCAGCCCGTCCCGCAGCGCGCACCCGGGCTCCGACACGTGCGCGCAGTCCGCGAAAGCGCACCTCCCTATCCTTTCCCTCACTTCGGGGAACAGCGACGCGAGCTCGGCGGGTTTCACGCCCAAAGAAGTGAGGTCGGGTTGGTTGAAGCCCGGAGTGTCTGCTAGCAGAGCGACTTTTCCTCGCTCTCCTTCTTCTTCTCCTTCTTCTCCGTCTCTTTCTCCTTTTTCCCCTCCCTTTTCTTCCGCTTCGGACATCGGCAGGGGAACCAGGCAGACGTGCCTGGTGGTGTGCCTGCCTCGCCCGGCGCGGGAGACCTCTCCGACGGCGAGCAGAGAAGAAGAAGGAGAAGAAGAGGCTTCTTCTTGTTCTTCATCATCTCCTCCGTCGCAGCGCTCTGCTTCTTCTTCTTCTTCTTCTTCTTCCTCCCCCTTCGCCGCCGCCTCCTTCTTCTCCCGCTGCAGCAGCGCGTTGATCAGGCTCGACTTGCCCACCCCGGAGGGTCCCGCGAGCACGGTCACCCGTCCACGGAGCGCGGGGAGGAGAGAAGAGACGCCGCCGAAAGAAGAAGAAGACGAGGAAGAGGAAGAAGAGTCGGACGAAGACGGAGATGATGATTTCGATTTCTTCTCTCGGGCTGTCGTGGGGAAGACTTGGTAGCCCCACGACCTCAGCATCTCGACGCTCTTCTCCAGCTCCTCCTGCGGCACCAAATCCGCTTTATTTAAGGCCACGCTCACCGGCAGCCCCGCGGCTTCTGCGGCGACGAGGAACTTGGACGCGTTTCGCGGCTCCAAGGGTGGAGAAGCGGCGGCGAGCACGAGCAAGACGTGGTCGGCGTTGGCGACCGGCGGATCTGTCAGAATCGAAGACCTCGGCAGCAGGACGGAATCGACGGCGCCTCGCGCCGAGGCCCAGTCGATGCCGGAGACGGCGACGCGGTCTCCGACGAGCACGGACTGGCGCATCTTCTTCAGGAGGGCACGGACGGTGCAGAGGAGCTCGGGGCGGGGGAAAGGTGAAGAAGAGGTCGACGAAGAGGAAGAGGAAGAAGAAGAGCTCGACGTCGGCGTCGATGACATCGAATGCTCGTCAACATTTCCATCGACAGCGTCCACGCGGACGCGCACGAAGTTGGCCTGCGCGCTCATGACCTGGCCCAGGATCTTTTCCGGGGCTCCCTCCGGCACGATGAACGACGGAGCTTCTCGCTGCTGCTGTTGCGAGGAAGAGGAAGTAGAGGCGGAGGCAGCGATCGAGCGGCGGGCGTCGGCGATGGCATTGGAGAAAAAGGAGTTCCCGATTCCGAGCCCTGCCGGGCACTCCAGCGCGCGTCGATTCTCGTGAGACGCCAGGACGGTCACGGCTACGCGTCTGCTGGGCGAAGAGACCAAGAGCCTGCGCAGGGAGAGGGAGAGAGGCGCGGACATTGGAGCGCGAGAGCCGCCGAGGTTTTGGTCTCGAGGTTGAGCTCGAGGAGGTCCAAGTCCTCGACCACCTAGCCCTCCGCCGCTGCCGCTGCTGCCGGCGGCGGCAGCAGCCGATGCGGGGGGCCTCGAGGGGGCCCTAATTGTCTCCTTGGGAAGCGCGCAACAGAGGAGGAGAAAAAGGAAGAGAAGAGAAGAAAGAAAGCGGGGTCGAGAGCTTCTCTGAACAACAGGAAGAGTGAAAATTTTACAGGAAAAAACCCGGGGAAAAAAACTCTCTCTTTTATTGTCTCCCCAGCTTGAGCGCCGGGAAGCACGCCCCGAGCTCCGTGCCCTCCTTCTCGGCCACCAGCAGCTTGACCGCGTACCTCCTGTGCGGCTTGCCGGCGGGAGAAGACAGAGGGGAAGCAGCGGCAGCAGCGGAGGGGGACCTGGGGCCTTCTTCTTCTTTCGCTTCGTCGTCGTCGTTCTCGTCTTCTTCATCTCCTTTTCCGCCTTTGCTCCGAGAGACGGGGCTCGCCCTCGCCCCGACCTCTCTGAACGAGTCCGCCAACTCCCTCGACGAAGCCCTGAGCTCCGAACGTAAGGCCTCGAACGCCGCCGGCGACAGGTCGCCGTCGCAGGCGACCAGAGACAGGATCAGGGTCAGAGATGCGAGCTTGCGCTCGGGGAGGCCGCCACGCGAGAAGTTGAGTGCGAGCGACGACGATGGAGAGGAAGAAGGTCCCGCGGTTGCCGTTGCAGCAGACGCGTAGTCACCTCCCTCGAACAGCGGCCGCAGCAGGTCCGGGGCGATCCCCAGCCTTTTTCCCAGGGATTCGTATCCGCCCTTGGCAGGGTCGACGCGCAGGGACCTCGAGGCGCGGCGCAGGCGCAGCGCCGCCGCGAGCAGCGCGAGCGCGCGCAGGCTGCGGCGGAGGCTTGTTGTTGCTTCTCCTCCTTGCGTTTCATTCTTCTCCTTGCGCAGCAGCGCCGCGGCTCTCGAGAGGACGCACGCCGGGAACTCCTCGATGGTAGCAGCAGCAGAGGGAGACGAAGGCGACGAAGGCGAAGCAACAGCTTCTCCATTTTCCTTTTTGACCTCCTCCGCTGCTTCGGTCTTCACCGCCGTCGCAGCGACGACCAATCGGTCCGCCGCGGCCTCTAGCGCGTTGAGCGCGCCAGCTGGGACCAACTCGTCCAAGACGTAGGCCTCGTGGACGGTCCTGGCGTTCGGGTGGTGCCTCGGTAAAGTCACGGCGCGGAAGGCGGCCGCGGCGGCCGCGGCGGCGTCTCTCGGTGTACCCGCCGCCACGGCGTCGGCCGCGGCCCTCGACAGCAGCGCACCGACGCCCGCTGCGGCGGCCCCTCCTCCCAGCGCCGCGTCGCCGTCTCCGTCGATCGCGCCCCTCGCCGCCGCCGCGAGCTTCTTCCGGGACTTCTCGGAGCCGAAGGCCGCGACGAGGGCGCGCTTCGCGCCTGCCGTGGCGGCCCGGTCGGCGCGCTCGGCGAGCGAGGCGGCGGCCGCGGCGGCGGCGTCGTCGCCGTCCGCGGCCGCCGCCGCGAGAGAGGCTGCCTCCTTCGCCGCCTTTGCTGCCGCTGCCGACGCGGGAGCGGAAGCGGAAGCGGCCTCGCCGCCCCCCTTCGACGTCGACGCCGGAGACGGCAGCGCCAGCGCGCCGTCGTCGCCGCCGACCCAGTCGTGGCTCATCCTCCGCGCGCGAGGGGCCAGGCGCAGAGGTCCACCGGCGGTCGCCAGGCGCGAGTAAGAAATCTCGCCAGTCGCTCGGTCGACGCTGGCGATGGCGAACGAAGGAGCGGAAGAAGAGGAAGATTTTCCGTTTGCCTTTTTCGTCGATGCCTTTGGTGCTGCCCCAACAAAGTCGGCGTCGGTGCCCTGTTTTGAGTTTTTTTTTTTAGGGGTTGGATGGCGAGGAAGGCGAGGAAGGAAAAGGCGGGCGTGAGGGGGGTCGGGGTTTGAAAAAGGTCGAAGAAAGGTCGGCAACGCCAATTCGATGCTTTCTCTCTTTCTCTTTCTCTCTCTTCTCATTCCATTTTCCCTTACCGCTCGGGCCACGACAAGCAGCTGCTGCCCCGCCGGGCCACCCTCGTAGGTCTCCCAGCCTGAGACCGGAGGGTGGAACCCGGCAGGGAAGGAAACGACGAGCGGCGGCGCGGCGGCCGATTCGGGAGTGGCGGCGGCCGAGTCGCCGCCCGCCGCCGCCGCCGGCCGCATGCGCCAGGACGGATCGCGGCGCGGTTCCTCGACCGTCATCGTTTTCAGGGCAGAATTTTTTGGAGGAGGAGAGTGAAGCAGAGACCGAGAGGCTCGTGTGCTGACGAGGAGGAAGGAGAGCGGAAAAGGCTGGAAAAGCCTAGGAACGGGAGCGAGCCGGATGGCAATGCTTTTTTTTTTTGCCGTCGAAAAAACTGACAAGTGAGAGCGAGTTTTTTTTCCCTCATTTTTTCGCCTCTTCGCCGCGATCTCTCGCATCAAAAACTCTTCCACACCTCCTCTCTCGCCATGAACGCCCAGGCCCTCGTCGAGCAGGCCGTGTCCTCCGGCAGGCTCGACGACCTCGCGGCCTCGCTCGACGCCGCGGAGCTGCAGGTGAGGCGGAGTGTGGAGGTGTGGAGAGAGAGAAGAAGAAGAGCAAGAAAGAAAAAAAGAAAGCGATGGCTTCGCCTCTCCCGCCCTCGATCTCTCTCGACCTCTTCTTCTCACCTCTTCTTCCTTCGAACCCCCTCCTAACCAAACACTTCACCGAAAAAAGGCCCCCTTCGCCGCCGGTGACCCCCTGGCACCTTCCTGGCCCGCCGCGGCGCACCTCCTGGCGCACATGGGCAACGCGAACGCGAGCTCAACTTCTTCGAGAGAATCTTCCAGCCGGACCTCGCTCGACGACGCCCGCTTCCTCTGGCGCCGCCTCCCGGCAGCTTCCAGGGAGCAGCCGTCGACCGCCGCGGCCTTCGCGCTGCTGCAGGCGCTGTGGCTGCCCGACCCCGTCGCCGCCTGGGGGGTGCTGAAGGCGGAGAGCAGCAGTTTCGGAGGAGGGGACGGGGCCCTCGCAGCTCTTGCGGCGCGGGTCGCCTCGGGGCTGCGGGCGAGGGTCGCAGCCGTCCTGCCCCGAGCCTTCACTCGCCTCCCTTTGGCCAAGGCAGCGGCGCTCCTGGGCTTCGAGGAGGGGGAACAAGGTGCTTCTGCTGCCTTCGAGGCGTTCGTGGCGGGGAAGGCGGGGTGGGAGGTCGTTTCGGGAAGCGTGCTGGCGCTGCCGAGGCCGGACGCTTTCGTCTCTTCTTCTGCTGCTGCTGCTGCTCCTCCTCCTCCTTCTGCTCCTTCTTCTGCTGCTGCTCGTTCCGCCGCGGCAGCTCTCGCGGCCTCGGAGGACGAGCTCGCCAAGCTTTCCAAGTACATACTCCAGCTCGAGGCCGGGGCGTGAGGGGGGACACGAGGAGAGAAAAGAGACGAGAGAAGAAGAAGAGAGAGAGAAGCAATAACGAACAGCATCAACAAGCAGCAGCACTTTTTTTTTTCCTTTCCCTCTTTCAGCTTTTTGTAAAAAAAAGAACAGATTTGTTTCCATATCTGTATAACAAAAGAGAAAAAAAGGGGGGGAAAGCAGGGGGGTATGGCGGCAGCGAGGGCGCGTGGGTGAAAAGGGTACAAAGCAGCAGCAAAAGAAAAAAAAAGGAAAGAAAGTCAGAGGGAGAGGGAAGTAAGGGTTTCGATGTCTCTTTCTCTCCGCCCGTCGACGCCCTCAAACTCAAACTCAAAGAGCAAGCCCCATCGCGTGGATCTCCTCTTTGACGAACGCGCGCCAGGCCGCGGACTCGGAGGTGAGCGTGTTCCTCCAAGAGTAGGATTCGCGGCTAGAGTTTTTTTTTTCAATTTTTTTTTTTTGAAAAGAACGAGAGAGAGAGAGAGAGAGAGAAAGGGGTGAGCTTGTTTTCTTTTCCTTCTCTTCTCTCGGAAACTCAAAACACCACTCTCCCAACTCACACGAGCGCGGCCATGGTGATGATGAACCCCACGGAAAGCGCGCAGAAGCCGTAGAAGACAGCGTTGGCCCTCGTGCGCGCCGCGGCCCCCAGAGCGGGGACGGCCGCGGCGACCAGCTCGTTCTCGAGCCTCGAGGGGGGGTCTGCGCGCAGGACGAGAGGGGCGGGGTCCATCACGTTGTTTTTCTCTTTCTAAAGGGAGGGGGAGGGGGGG
>Ga0114918_10005059_pt1 | contig 11348 bp, 19 predicted proteins | sample LantaG_FD_87015 | JGI IMG/M metagenome (GOLD analysis project Ga0114918, IMG submission 87015) | Deep subsurface microbial communities from Baltic Sea to uncover new lineages of life (NeLLi) - Landsort_02402 metaG | ecosystem: Environmental > Aquatic > Marine > Oceanic > Sediment | place... | reverse complement strand
GGAACAGTTCTCGTTTTAACCAAAAAAGTTCTGTAAAAACTACCCAAAGATCAGACTATATAGAAAAGGAGAAACAAATGAACGCTATCTATTGTCCAAATTGCCACAACACTAAGAAATTCACAGTATCCGCCAAGGAGTATCATACTTGGATAATTGATGGCAATGGGAACTGGATAGAAAATGTTAGCGGATACGGAGGAGGTGACCGAGGAGATGATTTTTATTGCGCTTCTTGTAATGGTGCGGGACTTTGCCATTTCGAAAATCTTTGCGATGAGTGTATGCGTCCCATTCTCAAATGCATCTGCGAGAAAGAACCAAAACAAGAGCCAATCGTTAAACAATATTTGATCGAAACCACTGTAAAATTGCTTGTCTCTGTTGATACTACAAAGACAAGTATCTCAAAGGTAATACCAGAACTGGCTTGTGATTTTAATTTCAAAGAAGTATATGGCGAAATGCTAGATGCTGAAATTGTAAAGGAAACGCTCGATACTTGGAAAATTGTTGATAACAGAGATGATACAATTTTACTTTGAAAGGATATAACATGAACCTAGTCAAATTTGATTGCGGCTGTATCGGTTTTGCTCCTGACTCTGACGGAAGAGCCACGATTATCAAGAATTGCGACAATACCGGCAATCCTACGAACGACATTTGTTTTTTTGAGCGTCATATGCTGACTTCAAAGAACATTCTAAAGGCGTTCTCCCCTTTGACTGAAATTGGCATTGGTCAAATCAAAACCCAAATTCAATCCTTGATTTCTGATGGATATAAATTCCGAGAAATTAAAAGTCTTTTGCGTTAAATTTTCTGTAAAATCCTACCTAAACTCAGACTATATAACTGGCTAAAAAGAAAAGGGAGATTTTAACATGTCTTGCTATGAAAGGGAACGTGGTGAAATCAAGTTGTCTGTAGCTGAATATGGTCGAGTCAAAAAGGAAATGATTGCTGTCAAACAGAAGTGTGCAGAAGATGCTTATATCAACGCCCTCAAACTTTATGATCGAATGATTACCGCCGCTAAGGGAAAGCGTGGTGTCGATTGGCGTTCTCTTTATAATGAACTACAAATTATAGCGGGATCAAGGGATAGTTGGAGCTTTACCCCAAGTGTCCACCTTGATCCAGACGGCAAGTTTTTTCTGAGTATGAATTATGAAAACAAACGTCCCCCAAAACCAAAAAAGAAAGACTATATTGTAAAAATTGACCGAAAGAAATTCTACCTTTCTTTTGAAGAGGCAAGCATTTCCTTTATGGATACCAACCGCACTATTATCTGGAACGTATCTGAAAACAACCATTCAAGAGAAAGAGCAAGAGAACATAGTATTGCTCGTTCTTTCTTTAAGATCCTCAACTCTGTAAAATGGACTCGTGGGACCGGTGGCAGCATTGTAGCAAACGACGAATACAATCAAGACGACCGAGAGCATGGTGGTGGTGGCAATTATGAGGTTGATTCTTACGGACCTGAGAGAAAAGAAAAGCGAAGTTTTGCCAGATATTGATGTAAATAATTTGAGTTTGTAGGACTATATAAATATAGAAAAGGGAGAATAAAAATGTCTGATCTTGGTGCTGGTTATATCGAAATTGGTGGAGATGTTAGCCGAGAAAATCTTACCAAACTCATTCAGGCTCTTCAGAATGATAATCCAAGTATCGGTTTGAATTTTGAACTGGAAATGAGTATTGAGAATGAGGCTGACCTTTTGGCTGTTCTAGATGATGATGGCACTTTGACTTTGAGTGATGCCGAAGCTGTTGGTGGTATGTTTATGGAAATTGAAAAGGTCTTGGTTGATCTAAAGATGGATTTTGATCGACATAGTGATGCTTTGTACGAATCAGATTCCGAATTCAGTAAATGTCGTAATGGCGTACTTTATGGGTATTATGCAAATCAAAACGGAGATCAAATTCTCATTCCCGCAAACGCACTCAAAGAAGCGTTTGGTGAAAATCTTGAAAGACTCATGGATACCGACAAAGAAAATATCGTAAATATCTTGCGATCCCTTTCTGGACTAAATCATCCCAAGATTCGACCACTAAAGATTATCGACTAATTCCAATTTATTTCTGTAAAAGAAGGTCTTTCTTTGGACTATATGTTTATAGAAAAGGGGATATAAAATGAATCTTGCAGAAATCGGACCCAATATCCAAGTAAAAGAAAATTATCGAATTGAGTTTCCCGAAGAGGACTTTCTTGGTGTTTGTGTTAATGCGGAATATGGTTCTCCGGCTGCTAAGTTTGATCATCCAAATATTGCATCTGCTAATCGTAAAATTATGTCATTCAAACACTACAGCCGTACCCGTGGCAAGTGGTGGACAGAAAAGCCGGGTGTGTCATATTCCTTTGTTATTCCTAAGGATAAAATTGAACTGGATACTGAAAAATCTGGCTACTCCTATGTTTATGTCAAGATTAACGACAAGAGATATTGCTTGAGTGTATCTGGTGGCGGATCAAGTGGTAGTTGGGTTGATTATGTCTCCCAATTCTCTTCTGTTGGTATGTGTCGATCAAAAAAGGATATCCAACCAATTGCTGATGCTGCAACTTTAGATGGGCAATTTAGTATTGCCCATAAAATGATGGACGAATCGGATCAAGAGCATTACCGTAGGCTCTGTGCTTTCTATGACACACGAAGCAAGCTGAAAGAGGGAGACAAGGTATTTCTTGCTTATGGGTATTCTTTCAATAGTTCTCAAGGACCGTTTGATATAGTCCGTCGCCCAGCAAGGAAAAGGCACTTCTTGTGTTCTGGTGGAATGTATGATCGGATTCACATATCGTACGCCAAAATTGATTGGGTAAAGACGGCTGAGGCAAATGGCGTAGATCTTATTAATTAAAGGAAATAAAAACGATGGAACAACTAACCCGAGAAGAAATTTACGCCAAGGTTAAAAGTGCATTCAAAAAGATTCGTAAACATAACTTGATTGCTAGAATAAATCACCTTTGTTGCATGTCTTGTGCCTCTTCTGATCTTGATCGTCAGTGTGAAGATCGAGATAAAGATGGTGCTGTTTATTTCCATCGCCAAGACTACGATGGTTTTTTCCGGGACTTTACTCATCATGAAAAGAAAAAGTCTTTTGAAGGAATTAAACCCCTCACCTCGACTCTACATATTCGATTTCTTGCGAATAAAGATGAGCTATCTGTTTGGGTTGGTCGATTGGCCGTTGAAGCTCTTACGTCTGAGGGATTGACTGTCAATTGGGATGGCAACCCGAGCAAGACTATTGGAGTTGAATACAAGTATTTGACCTCACATGATAGGCCGGAGGTAGCCAAAGTTCATTAGTTTTAGGAATGCCCTTTTCTAAATGGGAGTGAGAGGTTTGTGTCCTCTTGCTCCCATTTTTATTTGTAAAAATCACTCACTTGTCGGACTATATATTTAGAAAGGGAACCCATGATAACTGAATCCAAAACAACAAAAAGACCCGCAAGAGTGATAATTGAATCAAGCGATTTGGAACTCAAAGGGTCTGGAGTCGAAATTCAAGTTAAAGGGTTTAAGGGTAATCCAGAAGAATATGACGAAAACAATACTCATGTTTATATTGAAACATGGAAGGGTGAGACTAGAATTGTAGTGTGGAATGATGCTGTTAATCCAACCATCTTTACTCTTAAAAAATCAGAAGACTGATCAAAATAGTCCTGTAAAAACAGTGGCTCTGTTGGACTATATACATGGCTAATACACATAAGGAGAAAAACCAATGGGTTATGACACAGATTTTGAAGGCGAGTTTGAATTGAATGCGCCACTCACCTCGGCTCATTATGCTTATCTTCAAGCATTCTCAAGATCTCGCAGAATGAAGCGAGATATCATCAAGGTAACACTACTCCAAGATCATCTTCGTGAGGCTACGGGTTTGCCCGTTGGTACTGAGGGTGAATTTTATGTTGGCGGAGATGAAGAAAGCGAGTCTATTCTTAACTACAACGAACCTCCTTCAACTCAGCCCGGTTTGTGGTGTCATTGGGTTCCCTCAGAAGACGCAGAATCAATTGAGTGGGATGGAAGAGGAAAATTTTACGACTATGTAGAGTGGCTCACATATATCATTGAAAATTTCTTGACTCCTTGGGGCTACACTCTTAACGGTGAGGTTGAGTGGCAGGGTAGTGATATTTCTGATATTGGGATTATCGTAGTTAAAGATAATGAAGTATCAACCAAGATTTTCACAATTAAAGAGGATGACGGCTTTTCCAATGAGGAAAAAATAGCCTTGTTTGAAATTGCTCACATGGCTCTGGCCGATGCCGAGCTGTTTGATCTAGCTGCCGAACGAATGGACTTGTCTGATGCCGAAATGAAAGATCTTTCCTACAAACTAGATGAGTATATGGACTCTGTAAATTAAAAATAGTCCTGTAAAAACGGTGGCTCCGTTGGACTATATATATGGCTCAAACACACAAGGAGAAATACCAATGGCTAACAATTATACTGAAACATCGTCATGGCTTAATCTAAAGCCCGATCAGATAACAAAAGCGAAAGAAATCATTGATAGAGTAGAACTGGAACTCGAAGAAGATGATTCGTTGGGTGGTTATTGTGGAATCATTGTTGAGGTTGAGGGTCGAGGTGAAAAACCTGGCGTTTGGTTCCATGGCGATGAATCTGCAAATGTTGAACACCTTGCCGTAATTGCCAGAGCATTGATTGAAGAATTGGAAATCGACGAACCATTCCTCTGCTCTTGGAGTTATACCTGCTCTAAACCACGTATTGACGAGTTTGGTGGTGGTGCTTTTGCGATTATTCGTGGCAAAGAAACACATTGGGTTGATGCTATGTGTAATGTTCAAGACTGGGCAGAAAAGGAACGCAAATCATGAATCTAAATATCATAGGGCACAACAGCTCGACGATTGACGCTGCAATTGGTTTTGCGAAAGGCGAATCTCTGACAAAATTTGAGTCTAAATGCTGGCCTAAATGCTGCAAAAAATTGATACGCAAGCAACAAGGAAAGGTTAAGATTTTCCGCAGCATTTGTCGTAGGTGGTTGACCAAAGAAGGTTGGGATTGGAAAAATTAAAGGAGATGAAAAATGAAATTCCTGGTATCTGATAAAGCAGTTTCTCATGTTCGTAATGCATATGAGGCACTTAGAGTTGGAGATACTGGTAGTGCAACAGAAGCATTGAAAGCGGCTCTTGGTGATATTAATCGTTCAAATATCAAATTGAGCGATATAGAGTCAGAGAAACTTAAGAAGTCTTTATCCAAAGAAGGTTGGGATTGGAAAAATTAAAGGAGATGAAAAATGAAAGTGATAATTGATGGAGTAGAGGTTCATGTCCAAAATGATGTTCGAATAATTCATGATGATATTATTTATGGAATGGACGAAAATGAGGAAGATATAACCGGACATCTTCAGATTGTTCTAAATCACGAAGGCATAATTGCTGATATCTTTGACAGCGACGGAGAAGCAACCGGATTTACAACTGGAATGATGTACGAAGATATAGCCGAATTGTGTCTTGATTAAAAGAATTGATCGAAATAGTCCTGTAAAAACAGTAGCTCTGTTGGACTATATACATGGCTAATACACATAAGGAGAAATAAAAATGCACGGCAATTATATGTTCCTTGTTGATTTGTGTGATACGGTAGAAAATACAGACCCACAAGATGTCTTTGACTCTTGGGAAGCTGAATATATTGATATCCATGGAGATGAAAATAACTGGCACTCTCCAATTTCTGTTCATCTTGGCGATAAAGTATACGAAAACAAAGAAGATTTTGTTTTGACCGACAAATCAAGCGACCCATTCTTGTCTGCTATGAAGATTGCAGCATACGATCTTGAACTTTTTGGTGTTAGTGGTTTTTCATTGCCCGGAACTGAAAACCCCGAAAGAGATAAAATAGAATCCATGAGCGCAGACGAAATTTTTAACGCAATCATAACCGACATTCCAGAAAAATTGTCAGAAGCATACAATAAGGCTATTGGAATTGGTTCTTCTACCGAATATGAACGAGAAAGATATATACGGAGAATTCAGTCTCGTGGGTTTGAAATGTTTATAAACTCCAAGATTTCACCATTCTCCCCAATCATATCTTCACCTTATACTTGGAGATGCTACGACTTGCGGTCTTCGTACCATCTTGATTTTAATTATGAAGAAAGTGCAGTTATTTCTGTGGATATTCATACTTAATACTGAAAAAACCAATCACTTGTCGGACTATATAGGGGAAAGGAAATAACAATGGGACAAGACTATCACTATCACGAAGTCAAAAGCATTGATGACTTGACCGGATACCCTGTAGATTCCTATGGGTATCTTTTAGATCCTGTATACAAAAATGCGGAAGGGGAGTGTCGGCAACTCACTTCTCCCTACGGTGCTCTTTATTACGCTATCGGTAATGGGGACGACTTTGTATGCTTCGACTATGCTATTCTTGATAATTGCCAAGACGGAAAGACCCGATTCGTTCTTGACTCATCTGTAAATTCGGAAACTGGTAGTTTTATTGATAAGTTTGAATATGAAGTTTGTCAACTCGAAGAGGCTTCCAATATCGCTCTCGGTATGACAGATAGTGCCGTTGATTGGTGTATTTCTGATTATGAAAACCCCATTAAACACACCAAGAAGGGGTGGAATCAAGATGTTTATTATTTCTATCGATCAGTATATACCGAAATAGAAAGAATTCTTGGAAAACAATTCCGAAATTTTCAAACCGACAATATCGTTTTGGTGGAAAGAGAATTGATAGGTTTTGCGGACTTTCGAAGGAGAAATAAAATGAGTATTGAGCTTGTACGACGATGTGTATGTGATACGTGCGGATCTGTGTCCACCGCAGCCCTGGATAGTGAAGATCCCGTAGACATTGCAATCAGTGAGGGCTGGGAAGAGCGAGACGAACAACATTATTGTCCGGAGTGTATTAATATACTCCGAAAAGAAATTAAAACTCCGATGTAAAAACATAAACATTTCAAGACTATATAGTTGGCTAAAGAACACTACTCTCACAAGCAAAGGAAAACAAAATGGGATTCTTCAGTTGGGATTGCAAACTATGTGGTCACCCGCTTTTGAGTGAACATGTTCTAGAAGATAAGAACAAGTGGATGAATAAATGTGTTGCTCTATTCGAAAGTGGATCAGTAATTAAGGGGTCCTATGACGGGTATGGTCGTCTTGGTGACAACGATGTAGAAGATCAGGCCGGAGAGCCAGAATGTTACCATGAGGCCTGTTGGATCATCTCAGGAAAGCCTACAGAATTCAAAGAAGAATCCCGTTCTTCGCGAGATCAGGGCTATTTCTTTGATCCTGATACTCACAATATGCCAGAACCCAAGAAAGAAAACATCGATTTAATTAAAACGACTGCAGAACTTGGCCATCAGGTTACTTGCGACACCTGGACAATAGCTAGTCTTCAGAGATTGGTTATTATAGCGGCAGATGGTTATGAGGCCCAAGGTGCACTTCCATCCTTTGAGAAGCGATCTGCATTTAATAAGATAATGTCCGAGCTTATTGATTATCGAAACAAAACAGACGAGAATGAGCTAAAGAAAACGGCTGAGCAATTTGGTCTAGATGTTGAAACTTATCAGAAAATTAACAAAGCATATTTGTCAACATTTGAAGACCCAAGTCTTAAGGACGTTAAGTATCGTTTTGAAAAGGTCGAACATCTAAAAGGGCCAAATTACCGGTTAATAACGACGGTGGAATCCTACCAAGACATTAATATTGATACGAAGGTGGTTGGAGAAAGCTCTTATCTTGACTAATTTGTCAGATCCGGGGTCTGGCTCGTGTATACTTGCCAACTTACCCTCTTAAAGGAGAACCACAATGACGATTGCAATTAGTGAATTCGCAAAACGCCAGACCCCGGATTCTGAATATTCTCACTTCGAAGGTTCTTGGGACGAACTTGCGCAACTTGTTGAGGAGAATTTTAATAATCAAACTCCTGGATATCGAGACGGCGTCATTCTGGTCTCTGTCCCCCCGGAGCGCTTTCGTACGACAATTGTTAACCTTAAAACGCTTCCCGAGGATACAAGCTTAATTGGAAAGTTTGAGGCCCGGAGAGAAGGAGAAGAACCATATTTAAAGGTCCTGGTTTCCGGAAGTCTTTATGATCAAATATTAACAGGACGAAGACAATTGTTTAAGAAAACTGTAGCCAAAAAGGCTGATATTGTTTTGTATAGACGTGATGTCCTGGAAGAGAATAATGAGCAAAGTACTGACGCGGACTGGGAAGTTGTCAGTATCAATGCAAATCCGGACAATGAAGAGGTACCAATGCCCCCTATGACCAGAGCACGTAATGTTCTGGAAATGGAAGGCGGCACTAGTATGAAACTGGAAGAGAAAAGCAAAGAAGAACTCATTAAAATGGTCAAAGATATGGCCAAAGAAACCGTATACTGGAATCAACACGCAACTCTAGATACGTAATATTACCCTTCTTATCCCGCAATGGGATATTCCTTGTGTGCAGAGCGGGAGGCTAGCCACTTCCCGCTCTATTTTAATTCACTTTTGTTTGTAAAAATAACAAATGGCTCAGACTATATGATTGTATTAGTTTTAGGAAAAGGAAAAATCACAATGCCAACTACAACTACATTCTCACGAACTCAAATTATTGCGGTCCTTAAAGATCTTGGCAATCTGTGTGCCTTGGCCGGGGAGAATCATTTCAAAACCCGAGCATATCAAAAAGCCGTTGATGCCTTTGAGGAAATGAAGGATATTGTTCCTATGGGCAAGATCATGGATCGTGTCGAGGCTGTATTCAGTTGAGCAATCGGGACGCATATTGAAAGGAATGGATCATGAATAACGAGAGAGTAGCGAAAGAGCTTTTGAAACTGGCTAAGGGATTGGTTGGGGAGGATGGTCGTCTCAAGATCAACAGTGGCGGCGTGAAGGGCTTGGCAGCATACTCTTTTTCATCTGTGGATGGTGGAGTGCGCATACGATCTGGTGTTTCTAATACAGGGGTCACTTACAAAGGGGTGCCATTCAATTTTAGCATCTTGCTTGTTTTCAGTGACCACTTTGGTAGGTGGATGCTTGCTCGGGAGACGGACAATCCACTTGTTCAATATTCAGGCACCGTTGATAAGGCAACTCGTGAAGAAACCAAGCGCATTGTTAGTGCTGTTGCTGATTCTTGGGAGCAGCACGCGAGTCGCAAACCTGAGAAGTATGTGATGGAAGAATGGTAGTCTCGGGACTTATACTGAAAGGAACTGGACTATGGACAATGAACGTGTAGCCAAAGAGCTTATCAAGCTGGCCAAGGGATTGGTAGGGGATGAGTCATCAAAGATGAATTCCCGAGTCGGCAGGAGTGCTGACACTGAATACCAGTACAAGTTTCGTGGTGTTGAGAAGCGTCTGAGTGATGTGGGCAAGCTTTTGAAGAAGCACGAGAGTGATCAAGCCAAACACAATACTGACTGGGGTTACGTTGGTGATCTGGGGCATATTGATGATCTGTTGGTTGACATTATCAGATTCATGTCGTGACTCGGCACACCACACTACGATCATAGATCGGGACACTCGCATTTGAGGTCCCGTTTTTTTCATGCCTTTTTTAAGAAAAACAGTGAATAATTCATTTGGTTGGAGTTATGTATGTAGAGGGGTTGGAGAGCTTCTGAGCCAACAGACCAGAGGTACGGGGGGAACTATCTCGGGACAATAATGTTGTGGGTTTGGTTCTCCCTGTACCTCTGCTCTTCGGTTTTTGTCTCTCTCCCGACGCTCCACCTACATAACTCCAGTGACGGGAGAAATACACTAACAAAATATAATTCTTTTTTTGGTGTATTATTGTCTCGTCTGGAGTTATGTAGGTAGAGGGGAGACAAGCGGCTCGGTCCCGAGGTACGGGGGAGACTAGGCTTGGTTAATTTTGGGACGGGACTAGCCCTCGGCGTACCTCTGGTCGGCGGTCCTGGCTCTCTCCCGTCCCTCTACCTACATAACTCCACAGCTTTGAATTATTCACCATAATTCCACGATTTTTCTTCATAAAATGCTGATTTAGCTCTCGTCGTACCTCTGGTCTGGGCTTTTTGCCCCCTCTCTACCTACATAACTCCACTGAAACGAGAAATTCACCATAATTCCAAGATTTTTCGACGGTTTTTGAGTGTTTTTTTGCATTAAAATGCCATTCTGTGGGCTTTTAAGGCGGTTTTTAGGCGTTTTACAGCGTTTTATTCTCGGGGTAAATGTATACATTGCCTTATAAATGCGTGTCAGCCTTGGGCTTGTGGGCGATTCTGGTGGCACACGTTGATATTTGTCTGTGGTGTCGTTGATTGTGTCGGGAGGCTGATTGGTGCCTATTGGCGGTTTCTGTTGCACCTGGGGCTTCTGTGTGGTTCTGTGGTGTATTCTGGTGGCTGAGCCTAAGCGTAAAGGTCAGTGGGGAAGATGGATTTGGACGACTTTTGAATCTGTGCGTGTAGGCAATCGAGGTGACGGGAAAATATCCAGGCTTCTTCGCACCAGAAGCGGTGTTCCCGGTTACATGCTTCGGCTTTTTTTGGGCTGGTGTACATGTGAGTCTCGGCTTCCAGGCGGTATTGTTCAGCGAGTGTCTCGGCGTGTTCTTTGTGTTGGCAGACGAGACCCATTTCTTTGAGTTTATCGTGCATTTTGATGCTCCTATTGGTAGAAACCCTAAAGAACTATATGGTTATCGATTCTCGGGACTGTTCCTTATGTCGTTTAACTCCGTTGTTCCATGGGGTTTAGCAGACGACATGGTGATTGGAAAACTGTTCACCTAATTCTCGGGACTCACATGGGGCTCCTGAGTCGCAAATTTGCGACTGGGTCAGTATCTGGGTCAGTATGGGGTACAGGCGAACAGTACGACGATGATTCCCCAGAAGATCAGAGCCAGGATGATGGCTGCGATCATTTCGATTATTCTTTCCATAGTTTGAACCTCATATCATAGGGGGCTTTCATTTCGAGGTGGAGTTGTCCCGAGCCGTACATGGAGATGGCTATTCGGATCAGTGCGATTCCCAGTTCTGCGATTTTATTAGCTATGTACCAGTACATATTGTTTTTCCTTTTGGTCTCGGGGCAGGCGCGGGTTTGCCCAGTCTGTAGTGTGTATCGACCTCGGGGCGAATCCGTCTGTAAACTTTTTCGACGATTTTTCACGGATTTATGGTGAATAATTCTTCCGTCTGGAGTTATATGTGTGAGGGAGAGTCCCGAGGGTTTCTAT
>Ga0114918_10005057_pt1 | contig 11352 bp, 6 predicted proteins | sample LantaG_FD_87015 | JGI IMG/M metagenome (GOLD analysis project Ga0114918, IMG submission 87015) | Deep subsurface microbial communities from Baltic Sea to uncover new lineages of life (NeLLi) - Landsort_02402 metaG | ecosystem: Environmental > Aquatic > Marine > Oceanic > Sediment | place: Baltic... | reverse complement strand
TCGTAGTATATATCTAAGTTAGATACAAAAGGATTTGTTTCAAACACACCTAAAGCAAGATCTAGTTTGCTATTCTCCATACGCTTACCTATAGTAAAAGGGGTTTGAAGTTTAGCTATATAAGGATCAGAAGCGGCTTGAAGGACACTTTTGTAATCGGTGGTGACATTATCAGCTCCATAACCACTTAATGTTGATATAGTAGTTACAACGTTTTGAGTATTCAAAGGATATCCTTGAATATTGTAGCTAGTTTGACCTTCTGCTAAAGCTTGATCTGGTGTGTTTACAACACAAAACAATTTAATATCACTATTAAACTGCGCTTGGTCTGCGCTAACATCCTGTAAATCCTTAGGCACTTTATTAATATTATCAGATATTAACGTAGTATATGCTAAGTTTATTGAAGCGGCGTTTTCAATTACGTCTCCGTTAAATATACTAGGCACGTACGTATTATAATAATCTTGTTCCACTTGTTTAACCACAACTTTGTAAGTATACCAACCTGTTGGATTTGTTGGTGAGTAAAGACCAGGCGCTCCAGACTGATTAGGAAGCAATGGAGTTAACGGCTCTCGCAAACTTGTTATAGTGTCTTGAAACAATATTTTTATACTATTACCTATATCGTTTGCCACGTTCGTAATAGTTGCCAAGTCTCTATAAGGAAAATAAAAAGTGGAAGCTCCAAACACGTTATTACTGGTGTTATTAACTACAGCGTTAGATAGTATTACATCTGACTGTCTTCCATACCTGTCTGCTAAAACAATACCTACTTGGTAGTTTCTGTTTCTTTTTAAAGTGTGGTAAGGATATTCTTTTTCAACACCTGCAGCCGCAGGACCTGCTGTTAGTTTCTGGTTAGCTGTTACTTCATAGTTAAGACTATTAGGAGCTGTGTGCTTGTTTATAAAGTTACCATAAATAACTCTGTTTCCAGAAACTTCTTGAGAAAAAGCTCTTACAGGTGTTTTGTCGTATGCTCTTGTTGTTTCAGAAGAAGGAAGTGTTAAAACTGGTTTCGTTGACTGGTACGTGTATTCATAGAACTCATCTGCAGAAGTTTCTAGTTCTATTTGGTCTATACTAATTGTGTCTACAACTCTTATAGCTAATGAATCAGATTCTTTATATAATATATCTATCTCTTTAAGCTTAAGATCATTTCTAATAGATCCAGCTGTCATTCCTTCAGGAAATGGTATTACAAGGTCAATAAGATCAACTCTGTTCTCCATAAACGAAACCTCAGCACTTAAGTAGGTTCTCTCTTCGTCTCCTTTTAAGAAATAGCCATCCTGACTTGGTATAAACGCTGTTTGAGTAAACGGGGCAATTATAGAATATTCGTTATTGTAAAACTTAAACCTGTAGCTAAACCTTACAAATTTATCTCGTAAAAAATTAGGATCTCCTGCATAGTTTGGAATGTAGTCTGGATTTAGATCGCCTTGAACTAAAGTAGAACCCGCGTTAACTGAAATTGGATTAGTAGTATCAAAAGTTACAACACCTGAAACTGTTTCAGTGGGATTTAAAATTGTGGTTCCTAGTGGAATTCCATCGCCTTTTATAGGATCAGTCGTGTTAGGATCTCCAGATAAAACCTGTACAGATATTCCAGTGCTTACGTTAACATAATCATTTAGAAAAACAGCAACAGTAGATCCAATACCACCTGGGGTTGAAGCTGTAACCATTGTTCCTTCAAAAACCGCAGTAGCAATCTCTTTAACTAATTGAATAGGTTTCCACGGAGCATATTTAGCCACTGATATGTGATCTTCATTTGTGTAACCTCCATCTATTCCGTTTACATTTAGTTGCCTTGGTTGATTTCTGTTATCAGTCCAAAACAATAAGTCTTCAACTAAGTTAACACCGTATATTGGATGTGTTGTTGAGAAGTTTAAAAACAAGCCTTCTACTAACGTAGTGAAAGTACCTGAAAGAGTGTTAAACTTTACTACAGCACAGTTAGAGCCAGCAGTTGCTGGATTTACTAATCTACTAGGCGAAATATCGGTGTAGTCTGTAAAAAACAAGTATATATTGTTATTAGCTTCATCTATAGTTCTACCTATGCAGATTGCATTAGTGCCGTTAGTGTAAGATGTAATCAAAGAATTACCTTTAACGTTTTCTAAAGCACCAACGTCTCCAGACTCTGATTCTGATACAGCTACATTGAACGCGTTTCTGTACTGATTTGATGGTACAAGTCGATCGTCTAGATCTTTATTCATCTTAGACGCTATAAAAGAATTTTTAACTTCTGCCATTTTATTTTAGTGTTTAATCTGTTTAGATTTACCTCTCATTACTTGAGCAATTTCGCCTAGTTTAATGTTAGACAATCTAATTTTAGCATTTCTAAGTTTTGCGCTTTTTTCACGTTTAAGTCTTTGAACAACATACTCTGGTTGGTTTCGTCTTGTAGATATTACAGCATGTAATATATACGCATACAAAGCTTCCTCAGCCATTTTAGGTACTCTAGAGTCCATGTCATAAGCTAAGCCATCTGATACGTATTCTAACAATATCAAGTTACCAACTAAGCCGCTAGAGAAAGACATCTTGCCTTCTCTTTCGTTTAAATTAAAATAACCATTGCTCTGAGCGTACTGAGGATCTAAGCCATACTTCTGTCCCCAATCTCTACGTATTAAAGAACCGTCTTCTTGAAAAGAAGTTCCATAAAAATTAGAACTAGAGCCCGTGTCTGGACTAGAGTTTAAGTAATTATTTAAGTCTTGATTGCCAGCACTGTGCCATCTTTCTTGTATAATAGAAGTACCCTCTACGTTATTGCCAAAATTGTCTTGAGTAGGTATACCTGTAGAATCTTGTATATTAGTATAATATGGGCTAGTAGTTATATTGTTTGTTGGGTATATAATGTGTTTTACACCAAACCTGTCTATCCAAGAAGTTCTAACGTAATTAACGTAGTCTTGAGGTAAAGGTAGTGTTAAACTTGATGGAATTGTTAATTCTGATGTTTTAATGCTTTTTAAAGTGTCAAAGCTAAATTCTTGCAAACCTCTTTTAGCATGAAATATTATGTCTGTTCTTTTAACGTTAAGTATTAGCTTTTCAACGCCAACGTATGCTACTAGAAAGTTGTTTATAATATCATCTAAAGTAGTATAAGCATATCCTCCGTAGTTGTCTTCAACGGTTTGACCATAAGCCTTTTCAGCATCATCATTACCGTATTTACCACCTGTTAATATTTTTAACTGAACAACTATATATAAATTACTAGCAGGTTCTGATCCGCTTGGAAAAGTTATAGTGTTACCAGACACTGAAAACTCAGATAGATACTCCTGATAAGTTCCAGGAATACCTGTTGGGCTAGTGTATAGTTTAAAATTGTTAAGTGTATATTCTGGTAAATCTTCATTCCAGGTTCTAAAATACAGATCAGTATTAAAGTCTGTAGTAAAACCAGCTGCGCTATAGTTGTACCCTCTAAATTCTTGAGCGCCTTCATAGTACTGTCTAGCATTCTCAGTTATTAATCCATTACTTTTTGGTATTATAGCCATTTTTTATTAACTTTTTTCGTTTTGTTCATTTTTTTGAATCTCAGCCGAAGCAGCTTGAACTATTGATGGATCTCTTATGATTATACCAGAATAAGCTAATATTCTTACTATAACCTCCGTCTGCTCGGACTCCATTAATTCAAACTGAGTACTTGTGCCTGCTGAGTATAAATAAACCCCTGTGTTTTGGTTTACAGTATAACCCCATATAGGAGCTGTTGGCTTAGCTACGTAATCTATATTTATCGGTGTTACCGTTAAAGGAAAAGAAAGTATTTGATTTTGTTGATATAAATATATTGGCTGTTTTTCGGTAGGTGCAACTAAAGGTGATTTTATTATATTGTAATACTCGTTTCTTTGCACTCTTTGCAGCTCTATATCATTAAATGTTGCTGTGTTTAATCTATAAACCCCAGTTAAGTCGGTAGCTCTAACAACAGTTGAGCTTCTTCTAAACAGGGATATTTTTTCATCTAAAGACATAACTCTATCTGCGTAGTCCATATCATTTTGAGGTATTCTTGATAATTGGTTTAAATCATCAAAATATCTTTCAAATATTTGCAATTGAACCTGATTAGCAACTTTATTAAACTCATCGGGAGTTACGTAACCCCTTTGCTCTTTATTGAGTATTAATAAAACTGTTTGATACACAGTATTTACATTTATAGCCATTTTATGTTTTTATTAATTATAGCAGTTAGGCCACGTTTAAAGTGACCTAGCTACTATATAGTATTACTTGTTTTTATAGTTTTTTATCTATAGACTTGTAAATTTCAACACCTTCGTCGGTTTTTAAGAAAGCCGCGAATGCTGAATAAGGATTTTCATCAAATGGTACATTCATTAATTTTCTACCGTTTGATCCCCATGTGAAAACTCTTTGGTCTTGAGATAATTTAATTATGTTTGCTTCAGAAGCTCTGATAGCAAAGTTTCGTAGCATAACATTTTCATCGTTAGCTAAGTTGATAAACAATGCTGGGTTGTTTTTAGCAAATAATAAAAGGTCTCTTCTAAGTTCTTTAGAGCTCATTGAATTAACTTTAGACCCTAATTCAACTCTTAATATTGCTTCTGCTTGATCTACATCCATTGATCTAGCTGCATTTAAAGCATCGATTTGAAGATCTAAAACATCAAGTTCGTCTTCTGCTTTTGCAACAGCGCTAAACTCTTGATATATCCTATCTTTTAATGGGTGATATATAGATAACAACTTCTGTAAGTTTTGTTTTTCTTTTGGTACTACTAGTTTCCCATCTAAAAACATGATGTGACCCATGGTACATTCCCCTTTTTGTTCGTCTGCAAGTGGAGAATCTTGATTTGTTGCATATCTTATTTCTTTTTGTACTCCAGCTATTGGGTCAAAATAAAGTAAAGCATGTTTTCTAGTATGTTTACTAGGTATTGTATGTGTTAAAGGTGTTTTTCTACCTTTTAAGTAGTAAATTCTATCTTTAATTTCCCACGTTGGTTCTGTGGGTTTTTGTGGTGCAGTTTTAACTGCTACCTCTTGAGTTGCAACCTCAATTGTTTCTGCTGTAGCTTTTTTAGCCATAATATAATATAATTAAATAGTTTAAAATTGTGACAATAGCCATAGTATATAACTAGTAAGGGGCTAATGTCATATAAAAAATCCCCACCCGAAGGCAGGGATTGTTATTAATAAGTTACTATACTCCTTTGAAAAGTACAAAGTTGTTAGCAGCTTGAGTTACTAAACATCTTTCAGATAGGAAGTTTACTTCCATAGCATCTAAAGTTGATGTGTAAGCTCCTCCAGCAGAACCAGTTAACCAAGACTTCATACGACGATCATCAGACTGTGAAGCTCTGTATCGTACGTGTAAAAATGGTCGACGGATGTTAGTTCCTAAAATCTGATCGTAAACAGTAGAAGTTCCAGCAGGTACTAATACACCTTCGATAGAGCTAACTCCATCAATACCTCCACGAGTAGAAGCATCGTTTAAGTATTTCCAATCAGTCTTATAGAAGTCGTAAGATCCTCTACGGAAACCGCTAAATCCTAAGTTCAAAGCCATATCTTCTGAATTTTCAAATAATCCAAAAGAGCTACCACCTTGGTAAAGTCCAGTAGAAGGTCCACCAACACCAGCTAACATATCGTCAAAATCAAGAGATGTTTGTCTCTGTAAGAATAACATGTTTTCTTCAATAGCTCCTTGAGTATCTAAGTTTTTCAAGATAGCATCAAAATCAGCTAATCCAGTAGCAGCGGTAAAACCTGTGTTTACATTACCACGATCTTCGATAGCAGCAAATAAACCTTGAGTACCAGGTAAAGCAGCAGCACCGTAATTAGCTAGTGGAGAACCGTTAGTGTTTAATTCGCCTTCAACTACAGACATTTCTAAGTGATCTTCAAAACGTAAACGAGTTTCAGATTCAGCTTTTAAATACCATAAGTATCCAGATGTTCCATCTTCAGTTGCAACTTCAACCCATCCAATCTGTGCCATATCAGATCCAGATACTACGTATTGATCTCTAATAATAACAGGAGAGTTTGCGTACTGAGTAAGTACAGGCTCTACACTAACTCTGTTAGCAGAATTTCCACCACCAGCGCCAATGCTAGTTCCTTTACTATATGCAGAACCGTATACAAATACTTTTAATCCAGTAGCTGCAAATCCATCAGTTGTAAGAGAAGTAGCTCCAAAAGGTTGTACTGTAATAGTTCCAGCAGCAGCACCTGTTCCGGTTACAGCTGTAACAATACCTTTTGATTCTAGTCCAGCAGGATCTAAAACAACTACAGTATCATTTATAGATATAACATTCAAAGCAGTTGCTCCACCACCTAAAGTGATTATAGAAGCTTCGTTAGCTCCAGCATCTGCAAAAGAACAGCTGTCATATGCAATATGTAATCTATTTTGTTCTGACCAGATTACTTGATCTGAAGTCATTGGTAATTCAGCACCTACCATGCGTAAGAATCCAGATAACGTACGGTTTCCGTAACGCTCTACTTCTTGCTCATAAATTTCAGGTAAATACTGTTGCGCGAAAGTTCCACCTCCTGCGGCATCGTTAAAAGTTAGGTAGTTTGTGTTTAATACCTGCTGCGTTTGAGAAGGAATTATACTACCAAATGTTGGAGTTAAAGCCATAATTTTTGTTTTTTTTAGTTAAATTTTTTTGTTTTAATTTTAAGCTTTGAAGAGTCCATGCCGCTAATAGCTTTAACTTTAAAACCATTTACGAAAACATTACCGTCACTAGTAGGCCTTGGGCTTGTACTAGGGTTTTTTGAGCTGTTAACAACATCTCTTACGGCATCAGCTTTACCTTGTTCGTAAAAATGATTAGCTAGTTTATCAGTATTCATAGCAGCATATAGAGCTTTGTGGTATTCTTTGTGATTTACAACATTACCGTCATCGTCTAAGAACTTCTTAACGAAATTGTTAATGTCAGATTGTTTTTCAGCAACAGCATCTTTGTTTTGTAATCCGTATCTAAATTTTTTCTCTCCAACTTCGAAATCAAAACCTTTGAAATCTTCGTTGAATAATTCTTTAGTTTGGGACTTAAATTGATTCTGCTTCTGCAATGCTCTATTCTGGTCTTCCTGGTAGCGATTAAAAAAGTCCATTGCTTTTTGTTGGTCTTGAGTTACGCCTGGTCTCAACTTGATCTCATCGTAATATTTACTCTTTGTTTCCTCTAAAAAGTTTTTGGCTTTAGCAACCTCTTCCTTTAACGCAAGCTTTTTTTTGCGTATATCTATATCCTCATCTAATTCTTCGTCATAACTATAGTCTTCTAATAAGAGACTCACGTCATCGTTTTCTAGATAAGGTTTTGTTTTTAAATAATATTCTTTAAGCAACACCTCGTCAGATACGTTTGAATAGTCAGCGTTTAATCTAACATAGTCTTCAACCGTTCCGCCTGTGTCTTCCATGAAAGAAACTAATTTCTCTACATTTTCAGGTAAAGCTTTTCCTAGTATTTTTTCATCTCTTAAAGCTTCTTTAGCTTCTGTAACCACTTGTTTTACCTCTTTCTTTTCCTCCTCAGTTACCTCTTGTATTTGTTGAAAATCTTCAACAGCTACAGGTTCTGGCGCGGAAACTTCTTTAGCTTTTTCTTTGACAGGTTCTTCACTAGGTATTACTACCTTTGTAACTTCTGGTTCAGTTTCAATTAAAGGTTCTTTGATGTTAACCTTTATAGGTCCATCATTTTGTGGTGTTAATTTTTTTGGAGTTTTCTTTTTAATTTTAAACTCACCTTCCTGCTTAACAGGTTGTTCTTGTTTTACTTCTGACATAATATAATATAATTAAATAATTGTGTTTACTCTTTATCTAGGAGCGAACTGTTCTAAGCCAAAACCTCCTAGGCTATCATTACTTGACTCAAAGTTTTTAGGTAATAAGTCGTTTTTTCTTTGATCTATTAATTCAGACTGTTGAGTAGCTTGTATTCTAGTTCTATTGTCCTTTCTGTCTTCTATTTCTTTTTCTCTTTGAGCGTCTCTTTGTATAGTAGCTTGAGCTAATTGTATTTGATAATTAAACTCTTCAGCCATTAACTCTTTTTTTATCTGAGCTTCAGTCTGCATTCTTTGCATTTCAAATTGAGACTTAGCTTGTTCTATATTGACTTTTTCTTGAGTTAACGCTTGTTGTTTTTGTACTTCGTATAAAGCTGCTTTTTCAGCGCTCTCAGCGTTAGCCTGCGCTTGCGCTTGAATGTTAGCCATTTGTCTAGCTTGATCTTCCTTAGCTTTAGTAGCTCTTTTTTGCTTAAGCATTTGATTTGCTAGCTTTAGGTTTTTAACCTGCCTAATATCTATAGCGTCGTCAAGATCAATACCACCAGACTGAAGTGCTATTTGTATATTTTGTTCTAAAAGCTGCTTTTCTTCTTCATCAGGCTCTAGTTCTAAAAATATACCAAAGTCGTGCAGGTTTAAGTTTTGAACCTCTTTAAGTGTACCTACATTATAGGAAGATATACTCTGCTGTAGAGCGTTAGCTGTTAATGGATTGTTTAAAACATCAGAAAGCCTAAGAGATATGTTTTCGCAAGTTTTAAGGGTTAGATACAGACTAGACTGTAATATGTGTCTAGTTGCTACATTAGACGCGTTAGCGGCCATCTTTTGCAGTCCTACTAATGAATTTTTATCCATAGCAGAACCATCTCTAGCTTCGTTTAACCCGGTTACATCGCGTATCATTTGTAAATAATACTGATACGTTTGTATTAAGCTTTGTATTTTAGCTTGACCGCTTGAAGAGTTTAACTCTTGAATAGGCACTTTACCTCTGTTTAGTTCGCCATCCTGAGTAAGAGATCTACCTACAATAGAACCAGTTTGGAAATACATATTCAATGCTTCCGCTGGGTTGTAGTTAGTTCCATTTCCAAGATCCACCTCAGCTAAACCATCCATATCTAAGAAAACACCATCAGGCACTATTCTAGACATAACCTGTTGTAATTTCAAATGAGTCAACTGAATCATATCAGCAAACCCAGTTACTTTACTTACGATAGATTCTATACGACCTTTGTACATTCTAGGCGCTGTTATAGCGTAGTTCATTTCTACTTTAGTAGTATCAGCAAAAGGTCTTGTCATATTCTCAGACATTTCCCACTGCAACATCTCTTGTGTTCCAATTATTTTAGCACCAGTGTATAACACTTCAATAGATCTGGAAACTCTTTCAAAATTATCGCTAGGCGGTGGATTGAAAGCATCTGTTTTTTCAATAGCTTTTTCTAAACCATTGTTTCCAATTTTAATCTTAAAAACCTGGTCCATGTAAGTTTTGTACTCAAAATACATAACTTGAACTGTGTTTTCATCGTAATTACCCCAGCCTGATATATATTGCCGGTTTCCAGGCATAGACTGTATTCTTTGCAACTCTTCATCTGTTATATTTGGAAATTGCTTCTTAAGCTCTGGTATTGTAACCGCTTTAACTTCACCAACATAATAAATGTCGTCAAAATTAGGGTCTTCTGTGTAAGAATATACCATGTAAGCTGGATCAACGTAATCAACAGTTATACCGTTAGATGCGTTAAAGTTTGTTTTTACCGCTGCAATACCTAAAACTGTTAGATCATAATTTAATCTACGTCTAGTTAAGTCCCATTTATTTTGAGCTAGTGTATTAGATATAGCCTCTTCTTCAGCTATTTCTATAGACTGCTTGTAAGAAAGCTGCATATGTAGGTCGAGCTCTTCTTGAGTTTCCGGTAACTCGTTTTGAGGTAAGCCGGAGTTCATAAAGTTTTGCCCTGTTACCGCATTGGCTTTTGCTATTAGTTCTTTAGAGTACATATCTCTAAGTATAGCCTCGGCATAACCAGTTCTTTTTTGCATAGACTCAGGGTCTTGAGCAAACGCTTTAATGTCATATGTTTTATTAGACATACCGTTAACAACTATATCTACAAACTTAGATATAACAGGTACAGGCTTCCAGTCTAAATTAAGGTAAGACAAGTCACCGTTTATAGACAATTCATCTTTATACTTTTGAGTAGATTGCTCTCCTCTAGCATAAAGTCTTAGCTGATGAAAGTTATTTGAATTACTCAAATATCTATTACCACTAGTTCTACCCTGGTCAAACCACTCGTTTTCAATAGCTTGAGAAACTTGCAAGCCATAATCCCAGCTTGCTTTCTCTTCGTCACTAACAACTTGGCTAGGAAAAGCACTATTGGTATTTGTGTATATCTTCATTTATTTTATTATTTTAGACATCGATCCTTTGTTGTCATATCTTTTTATTCCTAAATCGTAAACCTTTCTTTGAACCGGGCTTGACGGAGCGTACCTATGTTTGTTGCAAGCCATTAAAGCTAAGCCAGAGCTAATAGAAGCATCGTGCTTTGTTCTGTTGTTTATATTAAATTTAGCCCAGTCTTCTAATGTTCTTTGAAAATACATATCACCATATCCAGTTTCCTTTAAACCAACAAATGACTCAATGTATGTTTCAATTGCAGCAGCATGTGCTTGCTTTATATCTTCACTTGAATTTGGTATTCCACCAAGCTCTCTTTCTGTAACCGATAGCTTATTGTAACTTCTATCTGGTCTATTTATTGAAAAACCTCTATAACCCCTTCTTTTAAAGTGGTATAATAATCTAGGTTTATTGTTCTCTGCTAGTATTGGCATTCCATAAAATATGCAAGCCATCAATACGTCTTCAAAAAATATTTCAGCAGTTTGTGGTCTAGCTATATATTCTAAAAAGAAATGATTTGAAGGTACATCTTCCATACTAAACTTAGTGAGTCCGTGTAAAGATCCATTAGATCCTCTTTTGTCAACCGTACCTGATATATCATAACTATCACAACCAAAAGCTCCACAGTGTTCATTACCTGGATACTTGAGTCCACCCTTTATTATCACACGATTTTGTAGATTTAAAGGTGGAACCCAGGAAACTCTGAATCTTCCATTTTTATTTGGAACAAATACAACTTTCGTATCTTTCTCTCCGTTCTGCCATTGAAAGCTTCCTTGAGTAACGTTGATCGAGTTTTTAAGATCTTCATTAAAATCTATTTGCTCGTATATTTTTGCTAAGTTAAATAAAGATTCTTTAGACTCATCTCTAAACGCATGCTTTGTTGTGCGTGGAAACTGTCTATAAAATTCATTTAAACCGTCTTGATCTTGTTTTAATCCTTCTACTTCATTCTCCCAGTATTGTATAACACCTTGAGTTATTACATCACCTAAAGGTCC
>Ga0114918_10005055_pt1 | contig 11356 bp, 12 predicted proteins | sample LantaG_FD_87015 | JGI IMG/M metagenome (GOLD analysis project Ga0114918, IMG submission 87015) | Deep subsurface microbial communities from Baltic Sea to uncover new lineages of life (NeLLi) - Landsort_02402 metaG | ecosystem: Environmental > Aquatic > Marine > Oceanic > Sediment | place... | reverse complement strand
TAAGCTCAAATCTCGCTGTATCGTTAAACGCAGCCTCATTTATCGTGAAGTGGTTCTCCTGTGCGAACGTTCGTTCATAAGGGCCAATGCAGACGTAATCCACGCCGTAGTCTTGCATAACCGTAAAATCCCCCCGGTACATCGCTTTTATATCGTTTTTCCGTGCACTGATGCTCGTCCAGTTAATACCATGCGACCACAGCCAGCCTTCATAACCCATCACACGCTGCCGTCCGGTTAAGGCAGGTATAGGATGATTGTGCGCGCTTCCTGTGAGGAACACGCTATCGGGCGCGGTATTCGCACGCACCCACTCAGCCATTTGTATCTCTTCGCCTGACCACACCATATACGTGTTCTGTACCATGTTTACATGCGTTACAACGCCAAATACGGTGGAAGCGATGAGCAGCGCAGCTATCGACAGGGCGGCAAGAGCTTTATGAGATTTATTAGTTTTAGTAAAGTCATGTAGCCAACATAGCGCCAGCGCGGCCATTATTGCACTCAGTGCGAGCCAGTGCAGGAAGAGTTTGTAGTTGTCAAAATACCAGGGTTGGAATTTCACGACGTTCGCAATGACGAATAGCAGGATAAAGGGTAGGTAAAAAATTCGTGTTTCGCTACGTGCTTTGTAGAATCCTAACGAAAGAAGGACGAGTAGCCCGCCGGCGTTGATTGCCCAGAAAGTCTCAATGAGCGAGACCGTTTTTATAGCGGAAGAAAACGCAGGTACAAAAGAAGACCAGTCAAAGCCCATGATCATCTCCCTGTTGGTGTCTGCCCAGCCGGGGAAGAAGACGAGGAAATCCTGCGATACGCCTGTCCGTATAAACTGGACCTGAGGTAACGAAAGTAGCATGAGCGGCAGAAATAAAGAGACGAGGATTCTCCAATCTCGTTCTTTAATAACCGAATATACAGCGAGAAAAAGAGCGACAAACCCGGTAGCTATAAACGAATGAGCATGGATATAGGGCAGCAAACCGATAAGCACGCCGGCAAGTACCAGTTCCTTATGTGTTCCTGTTCGTTCTAATGATGCAGACGTTTCCTCCTGCTTATTCGCACATAATGCGTGGAATAGTAGCAGATAAACGACAAATGAGATTGCCATACCGATGATTGCGGTTCGCTGCGGCATGATCACCGCATACATCGGGTTCAGGAAATGGATGCCCGTGGATTGCAGACCCCCGGGAAAGCCAGCGAGGATGAAAATAACCGTAGCACCTATTCCAGCGCCTTTCAGCCCTGTCAATCGGTATGCGAGGAAATAGAGCAGTCCGAAAAAAGCGAGTTGAAATAAGACGTTCGGAATGATAATCGCACTTCTCAGATCCAACCCGCCTTTCATTAACACCGCGGAGTAGAAATCCATGATGAAGGGATAATGCGTTTCCAGATTCAGAAACTGCGGATGAGCCAACGGGAACGAAAACGTGTCTCTATAAACGAAAGAGGTGATGATCGAGGTATGAAACGGATAATCAGCCCAAACCGTGTGAAACGCATACAAACTTCCCGCGTCGTCAGGGCGGAAAACGCCGTAGAGATTCATAAACGCTACGTACAGTAGAACGAATACAAGAAAAGAAAGGGTGTACTTGTCTTCATACCATGTCTCTTCTATTTTACCTTTTAAATCAGTAACACTCCATTTTCCTGTTTTTTTCGTCTGTCTAAATAATATAATCGAAGCAAAAGCGCATATACCAATGCAGATCAGGATAACACTGATGCTTAGCGACTTGTTCAGACAGGCAATGAGGAACGCAATCCAGAGTGAGAGCGCATGCCCAACGACAAACGAGAAAAAAGCTCGTTCTATGCGCTGGAACGGGTAATCTAAAAGGAAAGAGATGGAAAGACCAAGCAAAAAGCTCACCGCGATGAAAATAATCCAAAGGGGCATGTATCACCATTAATATCTCCGGTTTTTAAAGATTTACGTATAAATGAGAGGAATCAGAAAGGTTTAAAATATACTGTGGTGCATAAATAACATACTTTATATACAAAAACACCAAAAATGAGGGCATTCAAAGATAAATTAGCGCGGGAAGGGAAATTAATCGAGATTGAGTACGAAGTATCATCAAACTATGAGGTTGCAGCTCTTTGTGCGAAAGTTGAGCAAAAAGGGGCACCTATTCTTTTCCACGCGGTTGACGGCACGCATAAGGTTATCATGAACGTACTGGGTGGCAGGAAAACTCTGGCGGAGCTGCTTGGTGTTTCTCCTGCGCAGCTCGTGCATTTCCTGGCTGACCCATCAGAAAGCGGAGATTATGAAAGGAGCAAGGTGAATATAGTGGAGGATTCACCGACGAAAGAAGTGGTTAAAGAGCCAGATTTAGGTGAGTTGCCAATATTAACCCATTTCCGGGGTGATAGCGGCGCGTACATCACGGGCGGTGTGGTCGTTGCGGAATTGGATGGCGTGAGCAATGCATCATTTCACCGGATGCTCGTGTTAGACGAGAAACGATTAGCAGCGCGGCTCGTTCCTTCTCGCCACTTGTATAAGATGCATCGCGAAGCGTTAGAACGAGGCGAATACTTAAAAGTGGGAATAGCTATTGGAGTGGACCCTTCAATCCTTTTAGCCGCCGCGACACGGGTACCACCGGGAAAGGAGTTTGAATACGCATCTGCATTAAAAAAAGAGCCGGTTGAGCTCTTCAAATTGGATAACGGCATAGAAATACCGCATGCTGAAATCGCCTTCGAGGGCTTTATCGGTGAAGAACGAGCGAAAGAGGGTCCCTTTTTGGATATCACCGCTACGTATGACAAAATAAGAGAGGAGCCGGTCATCACGCTCACAAAGATGTATCACCGAAGAGACCCGATTTATCATGCTATCCTTCCTTCAGGTCGCGAGCACCGGCTGCTTATGGGCATGCCTTACGAACCGTTAATCTTCAGGGCAGTAGAGCGTGTGGCACGTGTGAAGAACGTCTTCTTGACCGATGGTGGCTGCTGCTATTTGCATGCGGTGGTGCAGATAAGAAAGGAGAAAGAAGGCGAGGCTAAAAATGCGATTATTGCTGCGTTCGCGGCACATCCCAGCCTTAAACGCGTTGTCGTTGTTGATGACGATATTGATCTGTTCAATCCGAATGAGGTGGAGTACGCAATAGCGACGAGAGTGCGCTGGAATGAAGATGTGGTGCTTATCCCGGGCGTGAAAGGTTCGTCACTCGATCCGTCCTCTCAAAACGGGCTGACTACAAAGATAGGGATAGATGCGACGAAGGAGTTGGGCGTGGCAGCAAAGAAGTATGAGCGGGTTGTAAAGAACACTCCTGGTTCGTCTTAAACAAGTACCAAGCACGCACAAAACTCGAAATATTCTTTTTAAAACGCGATTTTAGATAACGTATTGCGGATAAAAGAAGTTGCCAAAGGCAATTTGAGCGAAGCCTTTTATCTGCTATTTATATGACCCGAAGGGCAAGGTTGCAAAGCAACTGCAGAGTCATGAACGAAAACGCACTGGGATTCGTAGACCGTCCTTTATACCTGTTCCCGGAGTTCATGGCGACGAAGCCCGCAGAGATATATTAAAAATCGCAAAGCGTATAAACGCGAAAAAACGGGTAGATGTGCAGGTGATGTCATACCATGAAAGGCAAAAGTCGATCATTGGTGGTTGAATTTATACTACTTATCGTACTCAGTGCAGCAGTCGGGATTGCGCTGGGAAAGAGCGAGGGTTATTTTGATGTTGAAGAGTGTAAATGCACTGAATTTGAAAACACAGGCATGATACTTGATGAACAAGAAAGTCGGACATCATGGGGCAATCAATTATACTGTGACTATCGGGACGATGACAAGGTCAGTGCAGGCTACATAGACATACGCTATATCGCGGACAAAACTGAATTTGAGAGGATATTCCAGGAGCGGAAAGCACTGACTGTAGACTACATAAACCAATGGGAAAACAGTGACAAGGTAAGGATTGTTGAGAAACGGATCGTTGAAACAGATGACTATCGGCTGCTTTCTTGTATCGTCTATGGTGAAAAGTATCGAGACCCGTATTATTTCGGCTTTAGAAATGTCTTTTATCGTGAGCAGTATTATATCGATGTCGGCGCGTATCCGCACAAAACGCGGAAACACCTTACGCGGGTGACGTAGACGTCATCCAGGTGTATGATGAATTGGAACGATGTGCCAAAGAGATCGTTGACAATAAGGAAGGTGCGGATTACTTCATTTATCCGCTTCTGGTTGACGAAGTCGTTGTCGGTGAAGAACTCCAGTTATCCGTTAAATCCGGCACGACTACGATTGAAAATAATAAAATCAAGTGGGAAGTCCCATACCACGAATCCATCAATCCAAAAATAGAGTTCAATAAGATTAAAATTGGTGAAATTGACAAGAATGGAATGTTTACGGCAGTTAACGTAGGCAAGTGCATTGTAAGAGCCACAATAGGTGACAAAAGGGTAGACAAGAAAATCACGGTAAAATGTTGTGAAGAGGAGCAGAAGGGCGACATAGAAGATCTCAAGTATCATTATGATCTCCGAATCCCGGAGAGCAATTTTACCAAGGATAGGAGAGCCGGTAAAATACCGTTTCCCTTTGATGACATGACCCCCGGGACAGCAAACAATATCCTTGTATCACTGGGGTATAGTCAGTACGCAGAGCACACCTGTGGGGGGTATCAAGGGGATGTACTTACGTTCTTGCACGACGTTCAAGCCGATCTGGAAGACTGCAAAATGTTGAGCGGCTACGAATTTGGGCCTATTGAAGGGTCTTATGGTGGGCATCATGCAGTTGTCGTGTACCCCAATGGCACCGACTGGAAGAAGACTGGAACGGTCTTTGACCCCTGGCCCGCTCAATACCCAGAGACGTATACAATAGCTCAATGGGAAGAACTGTTTTCACCTATAAATGGTGATACATCAGCGGCTTATAGGCTAAAATACCCCACGACAAAGAGTCTAGATGACTACGGAGGGTTGACTTGGAGGATGCCTGAATACCTGTTGGAGTCTACGATTGGAGCACTTTTTTGCCCGGTAGACCTTCTGATTACCGATGAGCAGGGTAGACGGCTGGGGGTATTAAGCAACGGATCAATGGTATACGAGATACCTGATTCGTTCCTTCTGAAAGTACCCGATGAAGAAGACGGATACCAGTGGTATTTTGTTCTTGATCCCGAAGAATCTGATGAGTATAGCTTTGAGATTACCGGTACGGAAGAAGGGACCTTTGAGTTCTTAATATCTAATGCAGAGGACAACAAATTTCAATATTACGGGGAAAATCAAATCAAGAAGGGTGAAAAAGCAGAGGCCGTAATTGACATAGATGATCCCGTAGGGCATTTGACATTACCCAATGGAACACAGATAGAGCCGGAAGTCTTTGAAGTCATAATAGAGTCTTCATCGTCTGGTGATTTAAAAATAAACACTATTCGACCAATCGCCGTAATGGTAACCGTGATCATAGTAGGTTTTGTGATGGTCTCCTCACGGATGAAAAGAAGAAAGCCCTGAAAACCTCACAAATAATAATACTTACCTTTCTTCTTCTGTTCCCGGTCCTTCGCAGAACCGATCTTATTTATCCGTGGTCGGAGCGTGCTTTCATCACGCCTGAAGGTCACACCTAACTCTTTCAAGAACATATTCATGCCCTCTCGCATCTCGAAACAACCTTTTATCTCGCCTCGCACGCCCGGCTTGCCGTCGAACACCATCAACCGATCGCTCAACAAATCTATCAAATAAATGTCATGGTCAACAATCAACATTGCTACCGCTCTTCGTTCTGCATACCGCCGTAACGTCTTGATCAACCGCACCTTCTGCTCCACATCGAGATGTGCTGACGGCTCATCCAGCATATATAGCGATGCATCCTGGCAAAGACACGCTGCTATCGCCACGCTTTGTAATTCACCACCACTGAGCTCTTTTACGTTCTTCTCCTCTAACTCTTGTATCCCTAACGGGCGTACCACATCAATAACATCCGCTTCTGTTAGCCCTCCTTTGAGCGAGTAGATAAAATCCTTTACCTTCATGTCCAAATCGCCCTTTATATACTGCGGCTTGTAAGAAACGGTAATATCGAGCGGTATGCTGCCGGTGGTCGGCTCTGTCTCGCCACCTAATACTTTCACAAATGTGCTTTTACCAATCGCATTTCGTCCGACGCCACCCAATACTTCCCCCTTCTCTATACTGCCCGGCTTCGCCTCTAATACAAATCCATCTTCACCATAACTCTTCTCAAACCCATCGTATTCGATAAAAACACTTCGTTCTTCAAGCTTCTCACGCGGTGGATGTGCCGTGAATTCTATCGGCTTATCTCGTATCCGAACGTTCTCCGCGTGCAAGAATCCACTCAAATATTCGTTTATGCCTCTACTCGTGCTCTTTGGCAGGGTAACCACACCATACCCCCCGGGCTCTCCATAGAGCAGATGCACATAATCCGCAAGCATATCCAGGATAGCGAGGTCGTGCTCCACCACAACCACTGCCTTCCCCGCCAAAACGGCCCTTATCCCTTTTGCCACCTGCACACGCTGGTAAATGTCCAGATACGGAGTTATCTCGTCCAATAAGTAGAAATCAGCATCCCGAATCATACACGCTATTATCGCAACCCGCTGCAATTCACCACCACTAAGCGCTTTTATATCCGTATTCATCGCCGATTCAACTTCAAACGCCTTTATAAGCCGCTTTGACTCTTCAGTCTCATCCGTGCTTTCCAGCAGCTCGGACACGGTGCCATCGAAGAATTTTGGTATCGCATCGACATATTGTGGCTTGTAAGAAACTTTAATTCTCTCTTTTGAGAGTTTATCAAAATAATTCTGCAACTCTGACCCAGCATACCTCTTTATTATCTCATTCCAACTCACTTCTGCATCCACGTTGCCAAGGTTCGGAACTTGCAACCCGGATAATATCTTAATCGCCGTGCTCTTCCCTATCCCATTCTCGCCTAACAACCCGGTTATCTTCCCCGCCTTTGGAATAGGCATTCCGTAAAGGACAAAACCGTTTTCACCGTAGCGGTGCGTCTCTTCGCCCTTCAACTCCTCTGGTAAGCCTATAATAGAAATGGCAGAGAACGGGCATTTCTTTATGCATATCCCGCACCCCTCACACAACTCTTCGGATATGACCGGCTTGCCATCGGCACCCTGGACTACCGTCTCCTCGCCCGTACGCACCATCGGGCAATATTTTATGCATTCGTACATGCATTTCTTCGGCTGGCACTTGTCCTTCTTTACTATCGCTATCCGCATTTTACTGTTTTCCCTCGGTTTCCATTTTCGTGTTTAGATTTGGTGGTTTAGAACGTGGATGCTGAAAAAGAATATATACGGCTTCTATGAAAAACCTTTTAAATATCAGAGGTATTAGGGGAATTAAGATGAAGAAAGAATTTACCATAGTTATCGAGCAGGATGAAGATGGAATGTATGTTGCATCTGTACCTGAACTGGAAGGCTGTCATACGCAAGCTAAGACTCTCGATGAGTTGCGAGAACGGATAAAAGAGGCTATACATCTCTATTTAGAGGTAGAATCAGGAATCGTAGAAACGGTTCCTTTGGAATTTGTGGGTATCCAGAAGGTTGAAGTTTCTGTTTAAAATTTTGTGAAGTAACATAAAACGGATACAATCAAAACACTTTATGCAAACGTCTTCTTTATAAGGGTAATACCTACCTACTTCTTGATTGGTATACAGTGAAATGAATAAAATCAAAACGCTTCCCGCTAAAACTGTGATACACGCCTTGAAAAAATTGGATTCAAACGAATTAGACAAAAAGGAAGTCATTTATTTATGCGCCATCCTGATGGGAGAACTACTCTTATCACCGTTCATCCCGGTGAGGATATTGGGAAAGGGTTAATTAGAAAGATAATAAGCGATGCTAAACTAACGAGGGACGAATGGCTTGAACTAATTGAAAGCCTTTGAAAGGTTCTTCACTTTATTGTGACGGACGATACAATATCAAGCATTTGCGTATAAACATCGGGCTTCAAAGCAGCAATAAGGGATACATTGTGCGTTTCCCCCACCTCTGTTTCAAATGCACTCCCTTTTAAATCAGTTATTGTGCCTCCTGCCTCTTCTAAGATCAAAGAAGCACCTGCAATGTCGTAGCCGTTTACTAAGTTACGCACATCCATTACGGCATCCAGCGCGCCCTCTGCAACTAAGCACATCTCCAACGCGATACTGCCCAGCACACGAATCACCATATTCTTATTCCCTTTTAGGAATTGCATCATCGCTTCAGGTATCGAATCCGCACCGTAGGTGTAGATAGAGAAAGCGCGTTTCGTCTTCCCTTTCACAGTACGGGGGAGCTGCGTGCCATCTACCCATGCATGCTTCCCCTTCACCGCATAATAGGTCTTTCCGTAGATGGTCGCAACCACACTCGCTTGAATATCGTCAAACATGATATGCTCCACGTTCGGTGAGTACGCAATAGAGGAGCAGAAGAACGGGATACCAAGGGTAGCATTTGTAGATCCGTCTATAGGGTCAAAGATAAGTGTGAATTCCGGTTCGCCACCTTTGGGATATACATGGTCGCCCAATTCCTCTGATATTATCCGAGCACAGAGATTACGGCTCTGTAAAGCGTTTTCTAAGGCCTCTTCCGCGAAGAGGTCTATCTTTCTCGTTACGTCCCGTTCTCTTATTTTTATTACCTCGCCATGGTCTGCGGTCTCTGAAATGTAAGTTCTTATAGAATCTCGTATCTCTGACGAAATCTCTAACAGGTCTTCGATTTCCATTTTTATCGCCTTACTCTTTTTTGATTATTTACAGAAACATAAAGAGTTTTTACCGCGTATAAGCGGAATCTCTCCAATAACGAGACTGTCAACTTGTTGGGTGTTTTCAGATACTAATATCTCCAATTTTAAACGGTATTTTTCGTCTCAGAAACATTTATAAAAGTGTAAAGAGAAAGAAAAGACATGGACTTGCAGGAGAAGCGATTGGCAATTGTATCCGTGGCGGTAGTTTTATCGTTCTTAGTGCTTATTGCATTGGTAGCAACAATTGGCGGTGGTTTAGATAAACACGAATGGTCAGAAGTAACAATCGCTGATATAGACATATCTGCAGAAGCGCTTGATATCGCCGAAGCATCGCTAAACGTGACTACGTATCTTGATAATAGCGGAGATGCGAACTCAGGCGAAATAGACGTCCTGGTGAAGGCATACGATGCAGATACGAATTTGCTCGTTACTTCAACGAAGACGAAAGTGGGGGAAATAGAGGGAAGAGAGACAAAATCTGCATGCACGCACTTGAAGCTTCCGAAGGAAGGCGGCTACCGACTCCAAATTGTCGTTTTTGAAGACGATAAAGGCATACAGCGTGCTGAAACAATGATTTACGGGTTGACGCGTTTGGAACCTCCTTCTGTCGCAAAAATTTCTATACGAGATATTGATTTCTTCGTGGAAGCGGTAGAAGTAGAGAATGCAGGAAATAGAGAGTACGCAGTCATCAATACCACCCTCTACGTTGACAATCTCGGAGAAGACGTCAGCGGTCTGAGTGCGTTGATAAAAGCGAGGGAGAATGAAACGAGATTGATAGCAGACAAGAGCTGGGGCGACCTTGGGGTTCTAAAAGAAGGCACTACATCGCTGCATTATGCAGAGCTAAAGGTGCTCAATGGCAGGGATTACATATTTGAGATACAGATATGGCAATACGAGAGGGTGATTAAGGAAAGCAGCGGAATGGTTCTATTAAGCCCGTTTGCAAACAGAACGGTGGTATTGGAGTCGAAGGAGAAAACAGTGGAGATTTCACCCGGAATAAAAATATCGGATTTTGCTCGCCCTCCATGGGGCTACGAAGAAGAGGGTTATGAAGCACCGCGTCCCACACCTATGCCTGCTGCTGTTCCAGAGGAGCCAGGCTTTGAAGTGTTACCAGCAGCTTTTGCACTAATTATTGCCTTTGTTTTACTGCTAAAGAAAAGAAGAGGAGGTATATGAGAATGGAAAAAAAGGATGATGCTATTGCTATAAAAGGGGAAGATGAAGGGGGATTCGCAGCCGGGGATATTTATAGGTATTTCCGGTTTGGCATCTTCATAATCCTTATGCTTTTACTTCTGGTCGCTACCTTTCAATTCTATTTCTTCGCTATGAGCGCTATCTCCACGCTATTCAAGTATGAATACCACTCCCTGGTGCAAGCAGGCTTCGCAGCTTGTGTCATCGCGGTCATCGTATATTTCCTGAGAGCGGTAATTGTAAAGGAAAAATGAGAGCGCTATACATAGGGAGATTTCAGCCCTACCATCTTGGACATCATGCAGTACTAAAAGAGATGGCTTCCGAAGCTGATGAAGTCATTATTTGCATTGGATCAGCACAGAGAAGCCACGAATTGGACGACCCTTTTACCGCCGGTGAACGCTATCTGATGATCTCAAAGTCATTAAGAGATGATGGTATTTTCAACTTTTACATCGTACCCGTCCTGGATGTGAATCGGAATGCAGTCTGGGTATCGCATGTCGAGTCATTGATACCCCCTGTGGATGTTGTATTTGCACATAATCCGCTAATAGGGCGTTTATTTAAAGAGCGGGGTTATAAGGTGCGTGTTCCTTTGCTCTTTAACCGGGAAGAATGTTCTGGTAGCGAAATAAGGAGACGAATTTTGAAGAACGAAAACTGGGAGAGCTTAGTGCCTAAAGCAGTTGTAGATGTCATAACGGAGATAGACGGAATAACGAGGATGGAGGACTTGGCGAGAAGCGATGCTGAGTAGGCTTGTGGTGGTAAGCGTTATAAGATAACTGACACTGAAAATGCAAAGTACAAAATTCAAATTCGGCAGATGGCGATACTGAGGGGTTTAAAGTCAAAATTGCGCTTCTCCATCCATTCTATGGTAATTAGAAAAAAAAGAGGGGTAAATTTGGTGATTTACTCTTTTCCCCTTCATTAGATCTTTTTATTTTATTCTACTGCTTGTAGGATGTCTTCCACTTTCACGGTCTTCCTTCCGGCATGCTTCGCAAGGGCTACGGCTTTTTTCGCTATTTTCACGCCATAATCCTCTAAAAGCTCTACCAATTCCTGACTCGCATCCTCACTTACTCTCTCTGCTCCTGCATTCCGCATTAGCCGGGTTACAGGTGCTATAGGTAGTTCAGCCATTTTTATCACTATAATCAAGTAATAGGAGGGCATATATAAGCTTTTGGGTTATCTGACCTCTGGAACATCATCAAAACCAATGGGTGAGTGCCTTCTGTTCCCCTTCTTTCAAAGAT
>Ga0114918_10005053_pt1 | contig 11358 bp, 6 predicted proteins | sample LantaG_FD_87015 | JGI IMG/M metagenome (GOLD analysis project Ga0114918, IMG submission 87015) | Deep subsurface microbial communities from Baltic Sea to uncover new lineages of life (NeLLi) - Landsort_02402 metaG | ecosystem: Environmental > Aquatic > Marine > Oceanic > Sediment | place: Baltic... | reverse complement strand
GGGCGGGGGTGGTGGGGGTGGTGGGGGTGGGGGTGGCGCGGCCGCGTCGTCGTCGGCGCGCAGGCGCCGCCGGTTGTGGCCATCGCTGCCCTCCGCCCTGCCCTCCCTCTCCACCTCCGTCGCAAAGATGGCGGGCCTGCCCGGGTCCGCCGCCGCGGCCGAGGGCGGGGCCGGCGTGCCGCCGCCCTTCTCCGCCCAGTCAGGCGCGTCCCGGCCGCCGCCCAGGCGCAGGTTGGGGGCGGTGGGGGGCGCCAGGGCAGGCTGGGAGGGCAGGTCGCCGAAGCCGCCGGCCCGGACGGGTGCCGGCGACAGGGCGCCCTCCCCGGCTCGGCCCCGCCCGTCGGGGGGAGCGGGCGAAGGATGAGGAGGAGGCAGAGGTTGGGCACTGACGGGCCCGGGCCCGCCGTCCTCGTCCGCGTCGACGCTGCCGGGCAGGGTGTCCAGGTAGAAGCGGGCGATGGTGGTGATGACCGACTCGTCGTCGCCCTGGCCGCCACCCCCAGCCGCCCGTACCAGCGCGTCCGCGCCCATCGATTCGGCAAACAGGCACGCGTCGCGGGCGGCGGCCCTGGCGGTGGCGACGCCGGCCAGCCCCCCAAAGGCGGAGCAGGCGGCCGCCAGGCAGAGCAGGAAGGCGACGGTGAGCGGGACGCCCCGGGCGGCCGGGTCGGCCGCGGCCAGGAGGCCGCCCACCAGGGACGCGGCGGCCAGGAGGCCCAGGGACGCGCCCACGCCCGCCGCCCGCACACGCGGCGCGGCGTCGATCGTCCGGTTTTGCCACCGCTCCCGGAAGGCGGCCACGGCTTCCAGGCCGCCGACGCCGTTGCCACCGGGCCCCCCGTCCGAGCCGTCGAAGCGGGCCAGGGCCTCCCGGCCGCCGACCTCGGCCGCCCGCGCCTGGGAGGCGGCTTCTGTCACTTTTGCCGTCAGGCTGGCCACGCCCGCTGCGGCGGCTTTGCCGTCCGGCGCGACTTTTGCTGCCGCTTTCAACAGGGTGGACGCATTCGCAGACGCGAGTGCCTGGCTCAGGGCCTCCAGCCCCGCCGCCGTGTCGGGCAGGGAGGCGACCGCGCCTTTGGCCGAATAAAGAGCGACTGCGGCGGCGGCCTGGGCGGCCGCGACAGCGCCCCAAAAGTCGGGCACCGCCGCCGCGGTCAGGGCCGACACGCGGGCGGCGCCGATACTGGCGGACACGGCGGCCACGAGCGCGGCCGCGACCGCGGCACAGCGCAGGGCGGCCCGGCCTGCGCGCGGGCGGCCCCCTGAGCGAGGAGGTGGTGGGTGGGGCAGGTGCGGACCCGCGCTGCTGCTCCCACCCCCCTCCAGCACGAGCCCGCCCGGCCAGGGCTGGGTGACCGCGCCCTGGACGCCGCCGTCATGTTCGCGCCACCGCCGCCGCCCCGCCCGGCAGCAGGCGCCGCAGGCGGCCGCGGCCAGGACGCCCAGGCCCAGGAGAATCGCCAGGGCAGCGAGAGCGGTGCCCAGCTTGCCGACCGCCGCGAACGAGGACAGCCAATAGTGCGCGGTGCCGGGGGCGAACGCGTCCGCCTCGGCCCGCGTCAAAGGCCCCGCCGCGGCGGCACGAAGGGCAGGCGCCGCGCAGGAGGCGGGGACCAGGGGGCGGGCGAGGAGCGGGGCGGACGGGCCGACGGGCGCGCCAGGGACGACGGCGGCGGACATGTTTGCGGCGCGCGCGCGCGTGCGTGTGCGGGTCTCTCTCCTTTCGTGACGGGATAGGGGCGCTGCCTTTTTCTTCACGCACGCGTTGCTCCACCGCGCGTGTGGAAAGGTAGGCGAGGTAGAGGCTGGGCGGGTTTGGAGAGGGAGTAAGCCCTCCCTGCTGCGGGGCGCGAGCGAAAAGGAAGAGCGCAATGCGACGCCGCGTCTGTCGTTCGCAGGGTCGCACGCGAAAGAACCTCTCGCCCTCTCCTATTCTCCCCCTCCCGCCCGCGCCCCCGCGCTGGTGGGCACACACGGACAGACGCAGACAGACACCGCAATACAAACACACACCCCTCCTCTCTCCTCTCTCTCTCTCTCAACTGAAGTGGATGCCCGCCGCATTGAAGGCGGCCAGCAGGCCCAGGAACGCGTCCTGCCCCAGCTTGGCCGCGCGCTGCTCCGCCAAGCCCGTCCCGGCCAGCACCGCCAGGACGCGGGCTTTGAACTCCTCGGACGCCCGCCCCCGCTTCTGGGGGCGGCCGCCCACGCCGCCGGGCAGGACCAGGGGCGGCAGGGACGGCGCGCCGGAGCCGTCGTCCGCCTCCTCTCCAAGGTCCATGCACGCGGCGGCGTCCTCCACAGCCATGGCCTCCAGTCCACCCCCGCCGCGTGCCGCCGCGCCGCCCGCCCCGCCCACCGCCGCCGCCGCCGCCGCCGCCGCGGCCGCCGCCGCCGCACTGTTGGCCTCCAGCAGAGCCAGGGCCGGCCCCGCCCGGAACAGGGCGCCCAGCGTGCGGTTCTTGCGCCCAAAGGCTAGGCGGACCAGGCCATCCCACTCGCCGAAGTGGACGGCGGGCGGCGGGCGGCGGGGCTCGATGCGGACGACGGAGGAGTCGACCAGGGGGGGCGGCCGGAAGTTGTTCTTGCCCACCTTCAGCAGGTGCGTGATGCGGGCCAGGAACTGGGCGTTGACGGCCAGGCGGCAGTAGGCGCTCTCCCCTGCCCGGGCCACCAAGCGCATCGCAAACTCGTGCTGGTACATGATGACGGCAGCTCTACATGCGGGCTGGTGGGCTAGGAGCTTAAAAGTCAAGGGGCTGGAGATCTGGTAGGGGATGTTGGCGACGCACAGGTCGAAGTAGGGCCAGGCCGTCCGCATGGCGTCGCCCTGGAGGATGGTCAGGTTTGCCGCGTGCGGCGTTCCCTGGACCCGGCGGCGCAGTTCGAGGACCATTCGGGGGTCGACCTCCACCGCCACGACTTTCTTGGCCCGCTCCAGCAGCTTCATGGTGAGGTTGCCCGTCCCCGGGCCGATCTCCAGGACGACGTCGGTCGGCTTGATGCCGGCTGAGAGGGGGGGGAGAGAGTGGAGGGATGGATGATGAGAGCGCGAGGGGGGGAGCGTGGGTTTGGGGTTGGTGCGTGGGGCTCACCCCACTGCTCGCCTCTCCACCGGCGAGTCTCTGATCATCTCTGATCATTTCTGATCACCTTTGTCCACGATGGCCTGGACGACCATGGGGTTCTTCAGGATGTGCTGGCCCCGGGACTTCAGGAACTCGATGCCTGTTGGGGAAGGGAGAGGGAGAGAGGAGGACGAGGTTGAGGCACCGCGCCTAGGCGCGGGCGCGCATGTGCGTGTCTCTCTCTCTTTCTCTCTCGCCGCGCCGCGCCGAACCCTTTTCGCGCTCTCAATGCACCATTGCAGTATCGCACACTCGCCACGCATACTGGCACGTGTGAAACAAGGGCGCGGCACACGCCCTTTCCCCACACAGAGTAGCAAAACTAACCGCTAAAGCCGCCGCCGCCCTTCTTGGCCACCTTTTTGGCGACGCCGCCCGCGGCGCGCAGGCCGTTGGAGGCCATGAGGTGTGCGTTGCGTGTGGTAGAGGTAGAGCAGGAGCCTGTGTTGTGGTCGTGTGCGCTGGACGCCGCTCCGTCGCGTGGGTGTGTGGGCGCGCGAAAGATAGAGAGGGCCGGCGGCGTCGGGGAGCGGAGAGTGAGTGAGGAGGAGGAGAGGAGAAAGAAACGGACGCGCAGGCTCAGGCTCTTCTCACACCTGCTTTCCGCGCGTGCCCCACTGCGCACACACACATACCCACATCACCGCGCCCAGGCGTGTGCACGAGGCCGCACCCCCCCGAGCCAACCGTGCGCACGCGCGTGTGCGTGAGCGTCCGCATGCCGGCGGACGGCGATACAAGCGGCGGCGCCGCCGGCGCCGGCGCCGCGCCCAATGCTCCTCCCCCGCCCGCGTCCGCGCCGGGCCCCTCCACAACCGCTGCGCCGGCCGACCCTCCCCCCCTCACGGACACCGCCCTCCTGGCCTCCTTCTTCGCGGAGGTGCGGTCCGCGGACCGGGACGCTGAGGTCGACCGCGTCCTGGGCGCCTTCAAGCTCAACCCGTACGAGCAGGTCGGCTGCCGGTTCGATGCGACCGACGCCGAGGTCACCCGGGCCTACCGCAAGGTGAGGGAGAGGAGAGGAGAGAGAGAAAGAGATCGAGAGAGAGAGGGAGGGCGCGCGCGCACGGAGACGGAGATGGGTGGACGTGAAGTTGTGAGGAGGTCGGGGTGAACTCAACCTCTCACTCTCCTCTCCTCTCCTCTCCTCTCCCTTTCACAGGCCTCCCTCCTCGTTCACCCGGACAAGTGCGCCCATCCACGCGCCCAGGACGCGTTCGAGGTCCTGAACGCGGCGGTCGCCGTCCTGCGCGGCACGGGCGGCGGCACGCCCGAGGAAGGCGCGGCGCGGCTGAAGGAGCTGCGTTATGTGCTTGACTACTGCAAGGACCAGGTCCTGGCCGCCCGTGCCGCGTCCCTGAAATCGGACGCAGTGGCCCGCCTGGCGGCAACCGTGGTGGAGGGCGGGGCGGACGCCGTCCAGGCCGCCTGGGAGGCGTCCGACGCGTTCCGGGAGGCGTGGCAGGCGAAAGCGCGCGACGTGCTGGCGCGCACGGCCTTCAAGCGGCAAAAGCTGGTGGCCCGCCTGAAGGAGGCCGCCCACCGGGAGGAGGCGGAGGCGGCGGCGGTCAGCGCGGAGGCTAGAGCCGCGGCGACGGCCTCTAAGAAGTGGGAGGCGGACCGGGAGGCGCGCGTCGGGACGTGGCGTGACTTTGCGCGAGGGGGAGGGGACAAGGATATGGGGGGGGGCCGGAAGAAGAAGAGGGCGGGTGGGGCCGCGGCGCCGGCCGCGGGTGCGCTGCCCTTTGGGCTGAGCGCACCCGTGGCGTCTGCCCGGCCTGCCGGGGTGGCGGCGGTGTCGGCAGCAGTGAAGCCGCCGCCGCCCAAGCGGGCGCGCAGCGGGGATGATTAGATGGAAAAACAAAAAACCTAGCTTTCTTTTTTTACTTTTTACTTGAGCGCACACCCCACCTCCGCGCCGTCCTCTTCGCAGTCCAGGGGCGCCCACCGCGCCCCGACCAGGCGGCAATTGAAGGCTGGCTTGCCCAGGGACTCGTTCACAGCGTTGTGCGCCTCGCACGCCCACGCGCGCAGGGCTGGACCGGAGGTCGTGTCGGGTGGGGCCGCCCGGACGAGGGCCGCAAAGTGGGACGCGCACTCGCCGCACGGGTAGATGCGGGTGAGGACGTCAATCTGTGAGGGGTGGAGATGCGATAGAGTGCGTGAGAGCGAGGGGGATGGGGATGGAGGGGATGGATGGAGAGAGAGAGAGAGGGGACAGCCAACCCCCCGCCTCTCAGGACAGGACAGCCCATAGAAAGAGAAGGCTCCACGCTCCCCGCCTTTCTCTTACCAGCTTGGCCACGTCCCGCCGCTGGCCCCGGGTCGGCCGGTCCGGGTACTGCGCCGCCAGCATGTGCAGGAGGGTCCAGGTCGACCGCCCCAGCTCAGCCTTGCGCTCGGCGGCGGCCGCGGCGGCAGACGGGCCAGCAGCGGAGGCGGCGACAGCGCTCGCCGGGGTGACACGCTGCCAGGCCACCCGGCCGCCGTGGTGGGCGCGGTGGGCGGATGTGCCCGAGCGGGCGGCACCGCCGTCACCCGGCCAGGTGGCCACGCCGGCGACGGCGGCGGAGGGCGCGCCGCCGCCGTCGCGGCCGCCCTCGGCCGGCCGGCAGGGCAGGAAGGGCAGGCGGGCGAGCGCGCCGGCGAGCGACTCGCCGATGCCTTGGACCGCGCGGGCCGCGGCCTCCAGCGGATTGGGTGATGGGGCGGAGTATGGCGGGGCGCCCATCCTTCAAGGATCAGCGTGGCCTGGCGCCCCACCCAATCGGCGTTCAGGCGCCGCGGGGCGGGGGACGGGCGCGGAAAGAAAAGATAGAGTGACAAAGCGTTTTACTCCCCGCCTCCCCCCAGACCCGTTAACCCGCGCCCCAGCGGTCGCGCCCGTGCGAAACTCGGCCCCGCTGCTCTCACCCGTCCACAACCAACCATGTTTGCCAAGCTGGCCAGCAATCTGATGGGCCCTGCCCTGCCCTTCACCCTGGGCGAGGCCCACCCGGGCGGCGGGTGGGGCGGGTGGGCGCACTACGCGGCCACTGCCCGCGACGGCGGCGGGCCTGTCTCGGTCTGGCGCATCGCCGCCGCCCGCAAGGATGATGCCCGCCTGCAGGCCGCCCGCCACGGCGTCCAGAAGCTGAAGACGGTGAGACGGGGCTGGGTGTGTATGTGTGTGTGTGTGCGAGTGTGTGTGTGTGTGTTTGTGCGGCAGGCGGCGGGTCGAGGCGCCTTTGCTCTTTCTCCTCATCGGCGCGCGCTCGCGCGAAAGAATCGACGGCCCGACGGCTCTCTCTCTTACTCTCTCTCTGTCTCCGACTCCCCCACAGGTCCGCCACCCCAACATCCTGCAGTTCCGGGACACGGCCGAGGTGGAGGAGCGCGGGGAGACGGTAAGCGAGAGGGAGAGGGCGAAGAGGAGACAACCTTTGCACTCGCATCTGCCGCTTTTTTTTGTTTTTTGTTTTCCGCCCTCGCGCCCCTCTCTCTCAACCTTCTCGCCCGCGGGGCGGCCGCGGCCGGTGCGCGCGGGCGGCGAACAGGCCGCGCCGTGGCCTGAAACCTGACACGGACGTCCCTCCTCTCTTCCATTTATAGGTCCTGTACCTGGTGACGGAGGAGGTCACCCCGCTCCTGCCCACGCTCGCGGGCCTGGGGATGGACCGGGCGGCCGCCTCCGAGTTCGTGGCGGGCGGGGTGCACGCCATCGCTAAAGCCCTGGCCTTCCTGGCGCACGACGCGGGCGGGCTGGCCCTGGGCGGGCTGTCCGGCGCGGCGGCCGTCGGCCTGACCCCGACGCTCGAGTGGCGCCTGGTGGGCCTGGACTTCCTGGCCCCCGTCGCGGAGGCGGGCGTGCCGGGCTGCCCGCTGGCCGCGGCGCCCCGCTACCTCGCCCGCCAGTATCTAGCCCCCGAAATGGCACGCGGGGAGTGGGAGGCCGTGGCGGCGGGGCCCGCCTGGGCGCCCGACGCGTGGGGGCTGGGCGGCCTGATGGCCGAGGCCTTCACTGGGCAGCCCCTGTCCTCCCTCGACGGCCTCCGCTCGTCCGCGGCCTCCCTGCCGCCGCCCGTGACCAGGGCCTACCAGCGCCTGCTGGCGACGGCGCCGTCCCGCCGGCTGGACCCGTGGGCCCTGGTCGCCTCGGGCGCCCTGCACACGCCCGCCGCGAAGGCCCTGGACGCGCTGGACGGGATGGCCCTGGCCGACTCGTCGACGAAGGCCGCCTTCTTCTCCTCCGCCCTCCCCGCCGCCCTGCCCCGCTTCCCGCCGGCCCTGGCCCAGCGCCGCCTGCTGCCGGCCCTGGGGCACGCCCTGGAGTACGGGGGCGCCCCGCCCTCCGCCCTGGCCCCGTTGCTGGCCGTCGCGGCGTCCCTGCCGGACGAGGCCTGGGCGAGCACTGCCCTGCCCCTGCTCGCCCGCCTCGCCCGCTCCCCGGACCGCGGCCTGCGGCTGGCGATGCTGGAGGCGGTGCCCGCCTACGCACCCCGCCTGCCGGCGTCGGCCGTGGAGGCCGACTTTTACCCGGCCTTTGAGACCGGCTTCAGCGACGCGACGCCCCAGCTGCGGGACGCGACGCTGAAGGCCATGGCCTCCCTGGGCCCCGCCCTGCCGCCCAGGCTCCTGTCTCACTCCCTGCTGAAGCACCTGGCGAAACTGCAAGTCGACGAGGCGCCCGGCATCCGGGCCAACACGACGCTCCTGCTGGGCGCCCTGGCGCCCCGCCTGGACCCGTCCGCCAGGGGGCGGGTGCTCATGAACGCGCTCGCGCGCGCGCTGCGCGACCCGTGGCCGCCCGCGCGCGCGGCGGGCGCGCGCGCGCTCAAGGCCACGCTGGACCTGCACCCGCCGGGCGACCTGGCGGGCCGGGGCCTGCCCGCGGTGGGGCCCGGCATCGTGGACGCGGACCGGGACGCCCGGGCGGCGGCCCTGGACGCGGCGACCGCCATTTTGGGGAGGCTGAAGGAGCACGCGCGGGACCTGGACGCGAAGGACGCCGCCGCCGCGGCAGCCCTGGCGGCGGCGGGCGGGGGGGGCAGCGGCGGGGCGGGTGGTGGCGGGTCGATGGTGAGTGGTGGCTCTGGCCCTGGCCGGCCCGGCAGCAGCTCCGCCGCGGCCGCTGCCGCCGGGTGGGGGCTGTCGGCCATTTCGTCGCTCGCCTCGTCCGCGCTCGGCGGGGGTGGGGGTGGTGGTGGGAGCAATGCGCCGGCTGTGTCCGCTGCCAACGGGGGCGCCGGCCGGCCCGTTGCCGCCGCGGCCGCCGCTGCTGCTCCCCAGCCGCCCCGCCCCCGGCCGACCGCCGCGTTCGGCGCGGGCGGCGGCGGCGGCGGGTGGAATGATGATGATGATGAGGAAGAGGAGGAGGAGGAGGACCCGTCAGAAGCGGCCGCGCGCGCGCGCCTGTCAGGGCTGGGCCTGGCGTCCTCCGCCCGCGCGCCCGCCGCTGTTGCGCCCGCCGCCGTGGACGACGATGGCGACGGATGGGAGGACATGGACGCGCCCGCGCCGCCGCCCCGCCCCGCGGCGGCCGCCCGCCCGACCCCGCTGGGCGCTGCCGTTGGGAGTGCACGCCCGGTGGTGAACTCGGCCCGCGGCCGCGGCGGCGGCCTGGCCGCGATGGGGCGCGGCATCGGCGGCGCTGGCGGGTCGGCGGGCTTGCGCCTGGGCGGCCGCGGGGCGGGCGGGGCGGGCGGGACGGGCGGCGGCGCGCCCGCCTTCGAATTGTGAACCTTCCATTTGTTTTTTTCAACCTCCTCTCAACCTCCCCTCCCTCCCTCCCTCTCTCTCTCTTTGTGTGTCTTCTCACTCCCGCTCCCGCTCCAGCATGCCCGCCACCCGGTCCTTCAGGTCGGGCGGCGGGGGTGGCGGCAGCGGGGCGGACGCGTCGTCGTCGCTGTCGCCACCGCCCTTGCCCCGCAGCAGACTGAACAGGCCGCCCAGGCCACGCCCGCCGCTCCGCCCAGGCCCGCCCTCATCCGCCGGCGGGGCCAGGCCGACCGTGAAGGCGGCTTCAGTCCCGCCGCCGTCGTCCTCGTCCTCGAAGCCCAGCCCCATGCTCTCCTCATCCCGCACGTTTACGTCCACGGCGGGGAGGTAGCGCACCCTCGGCGCGAGCGGCGCCCGGCGCGCGGCGCGCCAGGCGGCGGCCGCAGGCGGGAGGTCGAGGGACAGGGGCGCGGACGCGGCGGCCAGGCCGGCCTCCACGGCGGCGGTGGGCGGGGGTGGCGGGGGCGAGGCGGGGCGAGGAGGGGGTGGCGGAGCGGCTGCCACCGCGGGCAGGAGGGGCGGGGCCGGCAGGGGTGGGGGTGGGGGACGCGGTGGCGGAGCAGCCACGGCCGGCGCGGCCGCTGCTGGCTGCTGCCGCGAGGGCACCGCCTGCCCGCCCGCCGCCGCCGCCGCCGGCCACCATGCCAGCAGCGACACCTCCACGCGCAGCTCCCCGCCCGCCGCCGCCCGCCCCGCCACTCCGGGCGGCAGCGGGGCGGCCACAAAGGCGGCCGCACCGCCGCCGCCGCCGCCTCCCAGGGCGTCGCCCGCCGCCGCCGCCGCGGCCTGGACGGCCGCCCGCGTGACAGCGGGCGAGGTCGCCGCGCCGGGGGGCAGGTAGACGACGCCCAGCAGGGTCTCCGGCACCGTCCCGCCGCCCGCGGCGGGGGCGAGGAAGGGCGAGTCCGCCGCTGCCGTCGCCGCGTCGGCCGCCAGGCGTGCGAGCGCGGCGCCCAGGGACGACTCCCCACCGCCCGCCACCGCGTCCGCCAGGGCCATGCCTGCCGCGCCCCGTCCCGGGGCGGCCGAGGAGGGGACTCCCGCGGCGGCGGCCCCCACCAGGGCGGCCGCCACGGGGGGCGGCAGGGCCGGGGCGGACATCGAGCGCGGGCGCCAGGCGCCCGCCCCCCCGCCCCCGCCCCCGCCCCCGCCCCCGCCCTCCACGCACAGCGCCTCCGGCGCGGCCAGGCCCGCCACCACCGCCCGGGCGGCCGCCTCCAGGGCCGCGTCCGCCACCGCCACCGCGTCCGTCATGGTCACGGGCGGGCCCTCCGCGCCGTCGGAGGAGGACCCGGCACCGCCGGACGACGCGACGAGGACGCGTTGATCGACGACTGCGGCCGCGCCGCGGCAGGCGGCCGCGACGGCCGCCAGGGCCGCGCCCGCGCCGCCGCCCCGGGCGGCGCCGCCCTCGAAGCCAAAGGGAGCGGCCACGACAGCTGCCACCAGGGCGCCGGAGGAGGCCAGGGACGCCGCAAGGGAGGACAGGGCGGCCGGGCCGGGCGTGCCGACGGCCGGGCCAACGAGGATGGCCAGGCCCGGCCCCGCCCGCCCGCTGCCGCCGACGCAGGCCAGGAGGGCGTCCGCGTCGGCCGGGCTGAGGGCGGGCACGCCCCCGGGGCCCGCGGCCGTCATGAGGGCGGTCCGGGCGCCGGGCGGGGCGGCCGCCAGGGCCGTCGCGTCGGTGTCCACCGCCCATAGGGCGGCCCGCGCCCCCGCCAGCGCCGCGTCCGAGTCCGCCAGGCGAGCGGCCGCGGTCGCGCCGCGGGCGCCCACGCCCACCAGGACGACCCGGCCGGCCAAGTGGGCCAGGTCGGCGGGCGGGGTGAGGAGGGGAGGGGTGGCGGGCGCTGCTGCTGCTGCCGCGGCGGGCCCGCAAGCCGGGCGGCGGGCGAGGGGCGGGGTCAGGCTGTGGGCGGGCACGGCCGCGCTGCCCGGTGCGGGGCGCGTCGCCACCGGCGGAAAGACTTCCACGCCCTCCTCTTCATCGTCGGGAATCAGAGGGGCGGCCGCGGCGGCGCGGACGGCGCGGCGGCGGGCGTGGCCGGCAGGAGCCCCGGGCAGGCGTGTCCGAACAGCGCCGCTCCTCAAGCAGGAGGAGGCCTGCATTGCTCTCCCTCTTTGTCACTCACTCACTCGTCCTCCCGCAGGAAGGTGCGCGGGTCGGGGGCGGCCCCGGAGAAGGCGGCGCCCGAAAAGTCGAAGCCGGGGTGCTGTTGAGAGACGGAGAGAGACGAGAGAGTGACGGGGGGGGGTGAGGTTGAAGGTTTTGAAAGGAGAAAGACAGCTAGAGAGGTCTCCGGCCGTGCTCTCCTCTCTCCTCTCCTCCTCCCTTCTTCTCACCTCTCCCTGGAACCGTTCCAGCAGCAGCCGCTGGCGTTCGCCCTCGGCAGCGGGCGGTGGCAGCGGGTGGTCGGCCAGGGCGCCCGCCCAGGGCTCGCCCGGCGACGCTTTGGCGAGGTGGAGGTGGAGG
>Ga0114918_10005051_pt1 | contig 11359 bp, 20 predicted proteins | sample LantaG_FD_87015 | JGI IMG/M metagenome (GOLD analysis project Ga0114918, IMG submission 87015) | Deep subsurface microbial communities from Baltic Sea to uncover new lineages of life (NeLLi) - Landsort_02402 metaG | ecosystem: Environmental > Aquatic > Marine > Oceanic > Sediment | place... | reverse complement strand
TGAATGGACGCTGGATATGTCGCCGTGTATGACTAGAAAGATGTCATTGACCATTAAACCCTCTTCATAGGGAATATGACCAATCTCGTATTCATCCAGTCGCATTAGCTTTTCTAGCTTCAGGTCCCGAAGGGATGCCAATTCCTCGGCATCCGTCCATAGAAACTTTCTCCATCTATCCTCGTGATTGCCTTCAGTTAGTATCATCGCCGTGTTGGGGAGTAAATCTCGATGTGTATGAAACATCGCTGTTGTGCTATCAAGGTCGTCTTGGAGTTTATTCTTCCGGTCCGGGTCTTTAGAGAACTTGGAAATCTGGTAGAAGTCAGTAGCATCCCCGTTATAAACCAAAAAGTCTGGCTGGAGTTCTTTTAAGAAACTATTGACTGCCACCATTGCTTTTCTGTCGTGGTATGGATTATGCGTATCTCCAATTACTACCATCGTCTGCATTCTGTCCGTGGCTGTCTTTAACCTCTTCTTGGTTTCAATATGGCTAGAGACAATGTGAACCTCGGGCAACTTCCGGCAATCAGACCTGAAGCACTTAGCCCTTGTATAGGATACATTCCGTTCTCTACACATCTCTAATTTCTCTGGATGCGTAGCTTTATCCCATCTCTCACACCATTTTTGAGATTCAGGGGTATTGATTATGGGAAGTTTTCTTTGACTCATTCAATCTCCTACCAGGACTTTATAACAAACCCAGAATAGAGCCAGGGCAGGGTCTTCATCTATTGCCTCGATTCTAGGCGGTTCCCTATCGCTATTAAAAAGCATACAAAACCAACCATCTCTAATATTCTTCAGGTTTACTTGGTATTGTAGTTTCGGCACAGCCCACTTAAAGAGATTATTGAGGTCTATAGGAGGTAAGTCTTTATAATGCTTATCTTCGGGATATAACCATAGATATTCTGTTGCTTGTGATAAACTACCCCCAAATCTTGATACTTGCTTAAACCCACACGCTTCCCAGAAACTTTTTAATTGTTCATTCGTTGGGTTCATTTTCTCCCCCTTATACAAAATACGTAGTAAACTATTAGACATATAGCCTTTAAGATGTTCATTTCTTAAAAGATATTTTCCATACCCAGGGATTAACTTCCCAAGAATACCCTCTCTTGGCATTAGAGCATTATAAAATCCCAATCCCAGTGCCATATCAAGTCCTCGGGCAAAATTGTTTTATAGTTGTTCCATTTGGGCCCGACCTTTGCCCACTTGGGGTTATAATCATCTGCTGTTTTTGCGGGTGCTTGTATAACATCTATTCTTGCTCCATTCTCAAGGGTTATCCGTGAAGCCCAACGAAGCATATGGATTGAGGGCAATTTAGTTTTAGACCATTCCCAAGACACACCTTCACTGATGCCTGCTCCACCGATTAAAACCTGTTCACTATCTACGGCATAAATGGCATAACCATCACTCCCTTTTACTAATGTCTCCCTTACCCAAAGCCCATCCCCTACTTGACCATAGGGACATTTACACAACGCAATATCTTCTTCCATAACGTTTTTACGCCAGAAAAGAGCTATCCCACCATTATTGATACGCTTAAATTCCCAAGCATCGGGTTCCCTATTGACCTTCTCTAGCCCGTAAGTCCGCCTGGTCATGGTTTTAGTCCCATTCAGTATCTTTAGGGGATGGTCACCTGACATTATTATCCCTGTATATTTCATTCAATTACCTCCAACAAGACTCTGGTAAAGTATCACTCCCAAGCAGAAGGCTAGGATAATTAACTGCACTATTTCCGCCCAGCCAATCTTAGTTTTCACTTATTCCCCATTCCTTTAATTGGGCTTGCCATTCATCAAATACCTTCAGTAACCCCTTAGGGGTATGGCTGACCGTAGAATGAACTGAATACTTTTTATCAAATTCTTCCACTAGTAATTTATCAAAGTCAGCAATAAACTCTCTTATCCACTCCACCACTTGCCTTATGCCTTGAGATTTAGCTTCGTGGTAATTAAATACACAACCTTTATCAAAGCCCTCGTCAAACCCTGTCTTAAAGGATATTTGGGCTTGTTCTAAAAGTATTCTCTCCATCAATACACGGAGACTTTCATTGTCAGTCTTACCAAGGTCTATCACTGTCTCTTCAGCTTTCATTCAATCACCTCCCAAAACTTATTCCTGATTATTAAGATAAGAGCATAAATAAGATTAGGTATCATTCTGTCTCACCTGGCAGTGGTGGCTCGCCAACCCAACCTTCATAGCTACGCTGCTCCTTAATCTTTTTCAGGGCTTCAATGCCTAGCTTGAGAGCCTTTATGGTGTGTAAGCCTATCGGTGTTCCGGGATACTTTACAATAAGTCTTACAGCTCCAATGGCTTCGTCTATTGCTACCTTTTCCTCGGTCATCTTCTCCTCCTTTATTTCTGGGTGGGGGCTACTTTCCGCTTCAGTTACCCTTATCGGCGTCTAGCCCTTACGAGCTATCCTTCACCCCCACCAATGCCTGAGCTTACCACCTCGTCTTTGCCTAGGTATAGCGTCCTCTAGGTGCGGGCACTTTCAGCTCAGGCTTTGCCAGCTAATTTTCACCCAGCCTCCTCCGAAACCTCTTGTGAGAGGACTCACGCCGCTCCCCCTAGCTTTAAGCTAGGCTCGTCTGCTTGCTGGTAACTGGCTTCTTGCCAGCACCTTTCAGTCTACCCTTACTCAGTGCTGACCTTGCTGGCTAGTAGCCAGACGCTTGTGGTAATCCCTCTTTTGCTATTTACTACTCAACCCAGTCTGCCCTTTCGGGTAGCCAGCAAGCACTTATTTAATTGTTAAAGAATCCCAGAATTCCCAGAAGTCTTTATCTTCCAAGCTATGAAGCATTGCCGTTATACTTAGTTGCCGCTTAATGCCGTATTTCTTTTCAAGGTCTTGGGCAATGCTTATGCCGTCTACTTCTCCACTATCCCTTAGTAGTTTGAGCCTTGCCTTTATTTCCTCATCTGTTGGTCTACTAACTGGTTTATCCTCTGCTCCCCGTAATGGTCCCTGAACAGCAGGCTTTTGAGTATCTTCAGCCATTCTTTTAGACTCATCTTGCACCTCCCTGGTTTTTTGTAGGGTTGGATTGCCAATCATATAACTGTAGAAAATGTCGGCTCGGTTAAAGAGCCGACTGGGGTCATATTCGTTCCCCATCCGTATAAGAGCAATCTCTACATCTTTGGAATAGGAGAGTGACATTGACCTTGCCTTCTGGTTGGGTTCTTCTTGGGGGCTTTTCTCAGCTAATTCTTGGGCAACACCGACAGCACCGGTAACATTATTCCACCTCCCCTGTTTTTCAAGGGTGAGTTTTACCGCCATTCCATCTTGGAAAAGACCCCATAGAGACTGGTCAAAGATGTTTTGCTTTTTACCGTCCTTATCGGTAACTTGAAGATAATCCCCTTTAGTTCCCTGTAATACTTCTGCCTTATCAACTACTATGATTTTTTCCAATTTAAGCCTCCTTTAGTTGCCTTAATTGTTCAAGGAATTGACTGGCATACTTCTTACGTTGGTCAATGTTATTGGTCTTTTCCCATTTGGCATATATGCGATTACGCTTAAAGCATTTGCCGTGAAATTTTCGGTAATATGGGCAAGGCTTACAAGTCACAGCCGCAGCCCCTTCTTCTTGTTGTTCTGTGTATGCGCAAAGAGCACAGCCACATCCCATTGCCCCATATTTCTTCCAACCCTGCCATTCTAATTTCCGCCCACTGCCTGTCTCAGCCAGCCAAGTCCACAGTTCAATGCTAATATCTATTGCCTGTTCTTTTGTAAGTTCCACTTTCAGCCTCCTCTAATTGAGTCGCAATAGTTGCTTGCGGTTCTTCGGAGATGGTAACAAACGGCAAGCTGCTTGTTTTGGCTATCTTCTCAAAGGCAGACGAGTCAAGTTTGAGTGCTAGCCTATGTTCCATCGCCCAATCCATAGCCTCTGAAGCAAGATAACCAAGCACTGTCTTAACCCTAATGCCCACCCTAGGCGCAGGGGCTTTGTTACCCGTTTGTGCATAGACTTGCAGTGTGAGTTCCCCTAGCTTGTCTTCGACCTCGCTTGTTACTGTAGCTGCCGTGGCGACATCTCCAAAAAACTCACAATGTGTTGCCTGAAATTCATCATAGAGGGCTTTCTTTTTGCCAGCCATCTCTTGAGACTTCCGCCTAGCCTCAGCCACCACCTTGATTTGTTCCTTTAGTTGTTCAATCATTTTCCCCTCTCCTTATTAGATTCCCACTGAGCCAGTAGGTCTTTGAGTATCTCCACTTCCTCAGAAGTAAGATAGCCAGTAGCTATCTTGGCTCTACAGAAAACATCAAAGGGTTCGTTGTAGTCAATGAGCGGCAGGTTGTCCAGAATAGTGTCTATTGGTCTTTTATATAATCCTGTTACCATTATTTTTTCTCCTTCTTTGGACAATTAGCAGAACCCAAATAGCCATAGCAACCCCAACAGAACAAATCACCATTGAAGCCACTTGCCAATAACGGAGCACCACAATTGGGGCATTTAGGATATTTATTCAAGTAACAATTACACTCACCTTTGGGATAGGCTGGTTCATTGTAAACTGCACAATCGCTCATATGCGAGGGGGCTTTTCTGGTCAGCCTATATTCAGCCAACAATCGTTCTCCTATTGACCTTCTGCCTTCAGCCATTACTTTTTCTCCCTCCTCATATAAGCAAGACGTAAACGCTCCTCTTCTTCCAGTTCCCATTCCATAATCTTGTTCGCTACATTGAATGCGACTTTATCCTCCATTACCTTCCCCAACATCCAATCCGTCCATCCAAAGTGTTTCTGGAGCTTCTCTGCTATCTTTACTTCTTTTTTGGATTTATTCATTTAGACTCCTGTATCTCAACCCTAGTATTGATAAAGCCACTTTCTTCAGGGTGTCCAGTTTCAAGGGCTTTTTCTATCAGGTATTTTAATTCCCGCGCCTCTTCCTTCCCCTCAAGTTTAATGATTATTACGTCTGGGTTTACCCCCTGTATTGCTTCCATAATTTTTCTGATTGGGGGCTGATGAAAGCCCACCAACCCCCAATCATCCCCCCTTTCCTTTTATAATCTGGATAGCTTCTTCAAAAGCCTCTTTGCGGGTCCGGTTGATAGTTTCATAACCCACTTGGTGTAATTCATTGGCGATTACTTCGGCATCCCAAGCCCCTTTTCTCCTTGCCTTTAATTTCTCCAGGATTTCCTCTATTGCTGGTGCTGGCATAACCATTACTTACCCTCCTTAATTTAAGTGCTCCTTTATAAAGAACACATCCAGAATATAGGGTCGCCAATCCAAGCATATTATTCCCCACATCACATCTATGGAGCTTTCTACTGTCCACCTGTTATAGACTTCTACTTTAGTAACTTGGTAGTTTTTCACTTACTATCCTTGCCATTTGTGATTCTAAGGCTTCGGTTTCCCTTCGCCGGTATTGGGCGAGTTCGTTTTCAAGTTCAACATTCCGCAATTTATACCCATCTCGTTCCTGCCTGGCTGTATCCCTTTCTGCCCTGGTTGTGTTTTGCCGTTCTTCATAGATGTCAAGAAACTCAGTCAGGCGGGTTTTAATAGCAGGATTGTGTCCGTTAGGCGAAATACCCCAGTTCTCATTCTCCAATACATCTTTATTGAATTTCCTCAAAGACCCCCAGGAAACCTCATATTTGTCGCAGGTCTTGAACTGCCCCTGTTCCGCCTCAAAGTTCTTTAATTCCTCAACTAATGTCTGCGCAGGGACTCTCCTGTCCCTCGCATCTGCTTCTAATCTTTTTAAGAGCGTTTTCATTTTGTCCCCCTTTCCTTCCCCACTTCTACGACTATCACATCTGAGTAACAATGGCCATTTTGGTAATGTAAACATAGTAATTAAGTCCCTATTTCGGCCAAGCTCCTTTTATTTCTTTTCCTTCTATTGGTAGCTTGCATAAGGGGCGTTGCCCAACGGCAATTACTCGGTGCATAGCTACCGTTGTTGTTGATACGGTCTATTGATAAATTCGGCTCATATCCATTAATCATCGCCCATTTATAAAAAGTGAGAAAGTCGTACAACCATTCAGCACATACCTTTATACCCCTACCGCCATAGTCATAAAATCTGTTGCCGTTTGGGTTATAACAGCGAGCTTTCATATTTAGCCAAACCCTATAAAGTCGGGTGTTTGTCTGCCCGTGCTTCGTTACGCAGTTTCTCGTTTGTTCTATCTGTAAGCAATTACAGCTTCTAGTAAGGCCGTTAATCAGATTGCCTTGTGTTACTACTGTTAGGTTTCCACAATCACATTGACAAAGCCATTTTTTAACGCCATCAAACGTTAACTGGCGAATTGCAACGAGACGACCAAAGCGTTTGTTGAGCAAGTCTTGGGTTAGGTATTTCGGCTTTCTGCCTGAATTATGATTGCCCATACTATTTCTCTCTCGTAATTTTTCTTATTATGTTAAGCTTGGATACACAATAAAAAAACCCTGCCGGACCTTATGTAATCCGACAGGGTTAATTTCATCCGATATTCTTTTAATTACTTTTCATATATAGTGCGATGTTCTGTCGGATAATTTAACTTTACAATTTGCCCTTGCTCCTGTCAAGAACATAAATATCGGCTGACAGCCATTGATGGGAAGTTAGAGCGAAACGCTAATCGTATAAGACGGAACATTCTAACTATGTTATATAAAACGAAAAATCCCCCCTTCCCGTTAAGGGAAAGGGGGTAAAAGGCATCCAGGTGCCAGAAAGGTCTGCTATGCCCTTTATTTTGGACTACAATGCGTCTGGGGTTATGTTGAGCTAGTCCCACAGTATATTCTTAGTTGAAGAAGATTTGCATTAAGGAAAATAATAGAGCAAAGGGGATTACTATTATTGCACCTAAAAGAATATATAAAAGTATTATATTTCTTTTAACATCCTTCGCTAAATGGAGAAACTCGTTATCCTTCCATTCCATAAATTTTCCCACTGTTAGGTACTTCGGTTTTCTTCCAGAGTTATGATTTCCAGCCATCTTATCCTACCCTCAATAAAATATAAATACATAAAGAGAAACCTATCAGGATGCCAAGCCCAAAAAGTATTAACGCATCTTTAATCTTCATTTCCCCTGCTGTCCTTCTTGCCAGTCTTGTCCCCAAAATAAATGCCCGCCGATGTAGCCAATACTAAACACTAGCCAACCGATAAGGATAGCCCGCCAATCAAAGTTATGCCCCAACCAAACACCCAGTGAAACTAGACCGACTATCCAGACAAACTCAAATTTATGCCACAGGTCTCTCAGCCAATAGGTAAAGGGTCTGTTAATCGGGGTAAGGCTCCAGATTTTCTTGTAAAAATTATATGTCAGCCATTCCTTCCAGTTCACTATGCTTCCTTCTTGGCTTCTTTGTCTATGGCCAATAAGAGGTCAATCATATCTGGGCTATAATCGCCATAGTCAATAGTTATCTCTTCCGTGGTATTGTTTAACAATTTCATCATTAGTTTCTGAATCGTATAATAACCATTGATGTTCCGACTGTGATTGTATATATACACTTTCTGCCCGATAATAAGACCCTCTTGGTGGAGAGTTAATTGCCCCGCCACCTTTGGCCAAGCCGATAGCGCTAATTCAGCGTCTCCCCTTAACTGAGCCCAAACCGCCGTGTCAATATTGGGGTCAACTATCTTCCAATCGTACCATCCATATATAGCAGCGCTAGCGGCATCTGACTGGGTTTCAACAACCGGCACGGTAGTATCCCCGACCACAGTTACCCTATTATGTAATTCCCTTGCATTCTCCAAATAACTAAGTCGGTCGTAACCAATATGGGTGCTACACCAGGGACTACTACACAGTGCAAACGGAGCCGTCCCAGTAGTGGGTGTAAAATAATGCAGTTTCTTTTCGTGGTCGATATACCAATCCTTCTCAAAGATACCAGCCAGTTCGTCCATTGCTGCATCTAAAGATTCTCTTGTCCAGTTTAAGGATATTGTCGCCCCGGATGATTCAACATAGGTAGTAGATGTATCAATATCTGGCAAATAGGTGCCGAATAAATCATCTATGATTTGTTGCTCGGTTTGGAGAACGTAATTCTTGGTAACTAATTTCGTAGTGGGGTCAACGTTGTAATCCTGTCCTGTAATGCGGTAGATTCTCCGCTTACCAATAAGTCTAATTTCTTTGGTCGCAACCGTCCCACCAAAGAAATGGTCAATATATGAGCTATTCCCGCACAATCCCACCTTTGCTCCTGCATAACAGCTTACAAACGGCCACTTAGCTCGGTCAATAACAAGGTCTTCCTTTACATAGGGATGGGTATAACCCCCGAAACCTACAAAAGGACAGGCGGAAAGCCCTGGTGCTGAAATCGTTCTGATAGGACGTGGCACGAAACCTGTTACCCAATCCGCTCCAGTAATCGTGCCATCGTGATTGTTAGTCGTCTCATCAAAAACAGTTCCGCCAGAACCTTCATCCATATGCCACAGGCACAGAGTATTGGCATCAACCTCAAATCTTTTACCCGCTCCGCCATTCCAAGCCTCAGTAATTTCATCCTGAGTTCGGATTTTATCTGAAACTCTTAATTCGTCTATATAGCCTATGAAATCATCTGTAAATCCAGCGAAGTTAGAACAGCCAAGAATGAAATCCCTATCAGCACCATTTCCCCATGGGTTAGTTTGTGCATTTGCGCCATCTTCACTGCCATTGACATAGATTTTCATTCCGTTGCTTCCCCAAACAAAAGCAACATAATACCAACCTGCAGGCCAAGAGTTCCTGGTAGTGTTAGCAGCATAATTAACGCTGGCAATTTGTATATTATAGCGCATTTTGCCATCTGCATTTCGGAGAATGGCATAGACATAATCTATGGTACCTGCTGCATCATTTATTTTTGCCCAAGGTATCATACTGGCAGGGGAAAGCGAATCAAACGTGCTAGGTAGGGAAAACCAGAACTCTACCGTCCCATCGGCGGGGGCAGTATCAAGAAGTGTGGGAGTAGTAATCCTCTCATTCGTGCCATAAAATTCAAGCGCATATCCCTTGTCATAAATAGTCTTGACTTCCTCTGGCCAGTATTCTTCACCGAGAATATCCAGTTTAGCGGTTGAAATACGGCTACCTAACCGAGAATTTAGTTCAAGGCTACGGCGTAAAAACTTGGCATAGGCTCCGCTTACTTTGGTTTCTACTATCACTTTATCACCACGTCTTGAAGACTTTTTGCATTACTATCGCTACGATTTTCCCATCATCAAAGAAATGGACTAGCACGAAGTCGCCGATACTTATCTTTCCTTCTGCATACTGGTCTCTAATATCCTGAGTAACAAGGCAGTCGTAGGTAAATTCCTGTCCTTCCCAGAGTCTTTTTATAGTCGCTGGCTTCGCTTTGGTCGGGTCTATACCTGTTATCTGTCCGATATGGGTAGAGTAGGGTGGTTCTGTGGGAGGGTCGGGTAAAATTACATCGGTGAAAACCATCGTGCCTCGTGGCTCTTCCCCTTGTTTCCAGTCGGAGTCAAAGGTATCGCTTAGCATTCGGAAGTCTTCGGCTTCCTTCTCGTCTATCTTAGACTTTCTGTCATCCCATCCGTTATATTTAACTTCTATCATATTCTCTCCTTATACAACCTCGTGTGCTATTAAGTATGAATTTTGAAGCAATACGGTGTTTCCAACTTGTGCCGTGAATTGCGCCCATTGGAGCTGAACAGTGCCAGCGTTACCACCACCGATATAGAGACAGTATAAGTAATGCCACTTTTCTGGCGCTCCACCATTGTTTAATCTCAAAGCTACAGTCGCATCAACAGGGGTCATCCCATCCGTAGCCGCAGCCAGAGCCGCAATGTCTCCGCTTCTTACCCAATACATAGCCCCTGCAGCGGGAAGAGTGCAGGCTACTCGAAGGCTGGCACCAGCAGCATCTGTGCTTCTTAAAAGGAAAGTAATCACCCAGACTGTATTGGCTAAAACAGCAAAGAATAAATGGTCATCATTCTGCAAACCTATATCGTTGTTCATAGTTTCGTCAGCGGTCTTAGGAACGATTACAGATAGTCCCAGAATTGAAGGGTCTGCCCATACTGGGTCATTAGCTCCTTGTGTTAATAGCTGGGCTGCAACACCCTTTGGAAGTCTATTAACTCCGTCAACTCCCCTAAATATTATATCCCCTCTAGTCCGAGTTATCTGGTCAAGGGTTGGGTCGTCTCGTTCGGTAAGATGATGGAAGAAGCATCTATGTCCGTCATATTCAACAGAGCCGTAATATTCACCTTCAGCTACTGCTGTCCATCTATAAGCCCCATCGCCTCCATAAGTCACACCTGTAGTAACCGCACCTCCAACCTGGCCAGCGCCTGGTTCGGCATCATCTTCAGCGGGGGCTGTTATGGTTTCATCATAAATGGGTATGCCATTGGCGTGAGCCGCGGGAGCCGTGCCCCGCCAGCCTCTTATGATATAAAGTAAGTTAGTATTGATGAACCAAATCTTGCATAGTTCCGTTTCTATTCTAATTACATCATCAACGGCAAAGCCAGCGCCAGCAACGACATTTAATTCTATAGAATCAATAGCCACCGCCCCTGCATCCTGGACTGTATCCCCGCTATCTGCATAAGAAGCAAAGGCATCCAGACTCCAGAGTTTAGCCGAAGCTCCGTTCTGCGGGGTGCCGTTGAAGACAAAAATTCCATTGACTATTCCCACTACAAGCCTCCTTGTAACTTAACTTCATCACTTAAATGTTCTACTACTTTCGTAGCAATTATTTCTCCATCAAGTATTATGGGGATGGTGATAATAGTATTTGCTGGGATTATGGTTTCGCCTGCGTGTACTCTGGCAAGCCCTGTCCTTAAAACTGGGAAAGCGCCAGTGGCATAAGAAGGCATTGGCCTGCCACCGGGAAACTCTTCCCCAAAGGGGACGCCAGGGAACTTTTCGGGTCCCCCCCACTTCCTCTGAAACCCAGCCCACTCTTCCGCACTGGGTTGCGTTCCATAGTAAGGATGCCCGGGCTGCATTTCTCCCCCTATCCACCATAGCTTAGCCATAGAGGGATAAGCTGATTCGGCTGTACTCTTCATTCCCTCCATAGACTTAATATAGTCCTGAGCCGCTTGATGGGCAGCGGCAAGAGTGGTGGCATTCCCCATAATTGCACTCGTATTTGCTTCTACAGCGGTATTAACGGCGGAACAGAAGGCTTATATGGCATTAACTCCCGCTGTAGAAGCAAATACGAGTGCAATTATGGGGAATGCCACCACTCTTGCCGCTGCCCATCAAGCGGCTCAGGACTA
>Ga0114918_10005050_pt1 | contig 11364 bp, 12 predicted proteins | sample LantaG_FD_87015 | JGI IMG/M metagenome (GOLD analysis project Ga0114918, IMG submission 87015) | Deep subsurface microbial communities from Baltic Sea to uncover new lineages of life (NeLLi) - Landsort_02402 metaG | ecosystem: Environmental > Aquatic > Marine > Oceanic > Sediment | place... | reverse complement strand
CTGATGACAATAGAGTAAGAAAAATGGATTATGGTATTCAGTTTTCTAGAATCTTCTATAGGAGATTCATCGAAGATGGAGACATCACATTATTTTCACCTAGTGATGTTCCAGATTTAATGGAAGCTTTCGGATATGATAATGATGAATTTGATAGATTATATGAAATCTATGAAAGAAAAACTTCTATCGTTAAGAAGAAAGTTAGAGCTAGGGATTTAATGAATCAATTTATCCAAGAAAGAATTGGAACTGGTCGTATGTATATTCAAAACCTTGATAACGCTAATTCCCACTCTTCATTTAATGATAAGATTTGGATGTCTAATTTATGTACTGAGATAACATTACCAACATCACCACTTAACCATATTGATGATGGTATGAGAGTAGATAAATTAATTAAAATTAAAATTGATAAGGTTTCGGAATTGGATAATTATGTTAAAGAAAATAATGATATTTATGTGAATGGTGAGTCTACTAATAAATTATTAAATGATACTAAGTTATTCGATGTACTTGAGTTTGATCCATCTATGGAGGGTAAGATTGACAACGATGGGAATCTTTATATGAAGAAATCTGTTGAGAAAGTTTATGGGGATAAACCAGCTGAGATAGCATTATGTGTCCTTTCAGCTGTTAATGTTGGTGAAGTTAAAGACCTTTCTGATTTAGAAGTTATTTGTGAGAATATTGTTAGATCATTAGACTTTGTAATCACACATCAAGACTATCCAGTTGAGGCAGCTAAGAAGATGTATAAAAGAAGATCTATTGGAATTGGTATAACTAATCTAGCTTATTATTTGGCTAAGAATGGTGTTTCATATGACGATAAAGAAGCTTTAGACATTGTTGATGAGTTGATGGAACATATCCAATATTACTCTATAAAAGCTTCTGTACAATTAGCTAAAGAATTCGGACCATGTGATTGGTTTCACAGAACAAAATACTCCAAAGGTATTTTACCGATTGATACTTATTCGAAAGGGGTTGATAAACTAATCAATAGAAAACACACTCTAGATTGGGAATCACTTAGAAAAGAAGTTATGGAGTTTGGTATGAGAAATTCAACATTGACTGCTATCATGCCTTGTGAATCATCATCTGTTGTTACTAATTCAACGAATGGGATGGAGCCTATAAGAAGTTTAGTTTCTATTAAGAAGTCTAAACAAGGATTGTTAAAGATGGTAGTACCAGAAATTTTCAGACTGAAAAATAAATACACTACTTCTTTCGGTATGAAAGACAATAAAGGTATTACTAATATACAAGCAGTAATTCAGAAATGGGTTGATCAAGGTATATCAGCAAACCATTATTACGATTTCTCTAAAGATGGTAATCTTTCATTGGGAGATGTGGCTAAGGATATTTTACACTTCTACCAAACAGGTGGTAAAATGTTATATTACGCAAATACTAATGATAACAAGACTGATGATTTCGGTTTCTCACAAGAGGATAAAGAAAAAATGGGAGAATCTGTTACGATTATGGAAGAAGAAGATTGTGAAGGTGGAGCTTGTTCAATCTAAAATTTAATTTATAATTAAAACCTATCGATTTTCGGTAGGTTTTTTTTTATCTATATCAAAACAAAATGTCATATCAAAGCATATAAGTAAATATGAGAAAATGTCCTTACTGTGGTTCAGATGTAAATTGGATTGAAAGAAATTTACACTCAACTACAACTTATTTTGACTGCGGATCTTACCTTGAGAAGGAGATTAAATATGTGGAGTGGAATGGTGTAATGGTACAGACCAATAAAACTTTAGAAGAGTCTAAAGAATTTTTTGATATAGAACAATGTATTAATTATCAGAAGAAAATGAACAGAGAAGAAAAATTTAAAAAAATATTAGAAAATGGCAAACGATAAAAATATAATAAACTTAGAAACAGTTGATTTCACTCAAGAACCAATGTTCTTCGGAAAGTCTTTGAACTTACAAAGATATGATAGATTTAGATATGAGAAAATATTCAATCTTTTCAAGACTCAGCTAGGGTTCTTCTGGAGACCAGAGGAAGTTAATATCGCTGGTAAGGAGAGAAATGACTTTGATACCTTAACAGATCATCAGAAGTTCATATTCACTAAGAACCTAGGATATCAAATCTTACTTGATTCTGTTCAAGGTAGGGGTATATCACACTTATTAGAAGATTGTTCTTCTCCAGAGATTGAAGCTTTTGCTAAGACATGGGAGTTCTCCGAAACAATACATTCATATTCATATACTTATATAATAAAGAATGTGTACCCAGAACCAAGTGAAATATTCGATAGTGTTCTTAGTGATCCAGAAATTATGAAAAGAGCTGGTTCGGTTACTAAATATTATGATGACTTGATTAACTCAGTTGGTGAGGGCACTTTAGATGAAAAGAAAAAGAAATTGTATCTTACATTAATGTCGATAAATATTCTTGAGGGTATAAGATTTTATGTTTCGTTTGCTTGTTCTTACTCATTCGCAGAGAATAAAAAGATGGAGGGTAATGCTAAGATCATATCTCTTATTAATAGAGATGAGAATTTACATTTAGGATTCACACAAACTGTCCTTAGATTAATGAAAGATGAACCTAGTGAGGGATTCCAACATATTGTTAAAGAGTGTGAGCCGATTGTAATACAAATGTTTAAGGATGCTGCTCAAGAAGAAATGGATTGGGCTGACTATCTATTCGAAGGTGGTAGTATGTTGGGTTTGAATTCCGAAATATTGAAAAGATATATGAAATTCTTAACCAATAAGAGAATGAAAGCACTTAAATTAGACCATATATTTGAGAATATTCAGAACCCAATTAATTGGATTGATAACTGGACTGAAAGTAAATCTGTCCAGGTTGCTCCCCAAGAGTCAGAATTAGAAAGTTATGTGGTCGGGTCTTTCGACCAAGATTTGGACGATTCTGATTTCGGGGATTTTGATATTTAATTTACTACTTGTTCTCATTGAGTTGTTAAAAAGAATTTATATGAAACTAAAATCTGAACTACTTACAGTATCATTAGAAGATAATGAATAAGTGACATTTTAAGATACAGAAAGGGGATTTTGGTTTTTAACCTCTTTTCCATAAGAAAAAGTTATTTACCCTGCCCCTAAGATACTTAATGAAAAATCCACCAATGGTGGATTTTTCATTCAGATAATAATAGATATCTAAAAATAAGTTATAATTTACCAATATTTTTTAATTTATTATAAAGAATCTCTCTTGTCTTTTAATTTATTACGAATAATTTCTCTTGTTCTTCTAAAGTTTTCTAACCTTGATGGGGTAGAATATGCGCTTTTATACCAACCAATTTCATCTTTATATAAAGTTCTTTGTAGTGTCATTATAAAATATGTGACAGAATCTGATATTTTCTCATCGTAATATTCTACATCAGGCATTAGGCGATCTCTCCACCTAACTAACTTATCAGTAATATTTTGAGCGATCTGAGAGAGTTCTATTTCAATTTTCTGAATCAATTCTTTATCATCTTCTCCGTAAATTAATTCTACCCACTTTTCCTCTAATGGGTATATTGATTCTACTTCATCCCAAACCCAATTTGGTAAAACTGAATAGTCCTGTGACTTTACTGAGTCTATTATATCAGTATTTAAATCGTCTAAAGTGGGTAAAGTGGGTATACAAGTGGAAAACCATTTATCCCATCTTTTAATTTCAGACGACTCATTGAATTTTCTCAAGTGTTTCATATCTTATATATTAATTTAGATATTTTAATTTAGAATATGAATAGAATGTGACGTAACTTCACCGTTACATCCACTCTCTATCTCTTCTTTTGTGAATAATTTTACTGTGGATTTTGGATCATTACAGATATTAAGTAGTTCTTCCTCAATTCTTTTTGTGAATTTTATTTCAAATATCTCAAAATAATATAAAGATGGGTTATTGTAATGTGGGGAGTTTTTTCTAAAATAAGTTATTTTAACTAAATCCTCTACCAAGTCCTCTTTATTTAGACACGGTAGAATTTTTTCTTCTAATACTAATTCTTCGAACATTTCTCTGAAATTAGAATCTTCCCTTCCATCTCTTTTCATAAACCAATCATGAAATAAATCCAACTTATCTATAGGTAACTGGAATCGTAAGTCATTTGTAACTCTCTCGGGAATGAAACCTAACCCACTTAGAAATTCCTGACCTCTATCATCATACTCCAACGCTCCCCCAACTGGTCCATATACTATACTACCTCTTTGTCTAGAATTTGAATTCTGTATTAACAGGTATTTATCACCGATCTTTATTGATGATAATCCAGCACATGAGATTCTAATTGTTCCCATAATTCTATAATTTTGCTAGTGGGAAATCCACCATTCCTAAATTCATCATTGATTCACAAACTAATGTGTTCCATTTTCCGAAAGTTCCATCCATTAAATCCTTAAATGTTCCCCATTTAACTACGTGTGGTTCGTCAGTATTTATTTCTCCACTCCATTTAGCTAAATATGTGTGTCCCATATATCCATCCTTACACATAGAGAAAACTTTGAATAAGTCGAATACATCTAATCCTGTTTCTTCTTTAACTTCTCGTTTAGCAGCGTCCATTAAACTAGAATCTTCTGGATCAACTTTTCCTCCGGGAAGTCCGAAATCACTATGGTTATCTTTTCTAGATACACATAGTATCTGTCCTTTATCGTTAATAATAACAACTTGAACAGCGTGTTTTAAATTTTTTAATTTTCCCATCATAACCTTTGTCTTTTAATATTAGTATTTAGATTTCAGAATCATGTGTTTAACTCCATCAGCATCAAACTTGATGATATATTTACCTTTAGTTTCAGATTTTTTGGTTTTATTTTGTGCTCTTGTAGTAGCTCTAGCAGTTTTTAAATTTTTCTCAGCCTTACCCATCTTTTGTTCAACTAACATTCTAGATGAAAATCTTATCTCTTCTTTATCCTTCATTTTATTTACTTTACTTAATTCGTTATTAATTATTGATTGAGTACAAATGTAATGTTTTTTATTTATTTATCCATTAGATTTTGGAATCTTTTTTCTCTATTATTTTTAAGCCATTCTGATTTAGCTTTATTAATTTTACCACTATTTACAAAATGATCCATTAAATGATCTCTAATCATCTCATATCTTCTTCGAGCAATTGTTTTACGTTCATTGAAAATATCCGATCTTTTATCATCTAATGAGTAATCTTTAACATTTACCCAATATTTTTTTCTAAAAGTTTCCACCATCCTTCTCATAGAATTTCGATGATCACTACTGAAAGATGAGTCTATATTCTTAATTATAAATATAGCATCTCTATCCATATTTATCCATTGACTAGTTATCTTAATTCTATTTCTGTGTCTAGAATTTTCAATTAAATTATTGTGTAGTTTTTTATAATTTATACCAATTATAAATCCTAATATAATTGAAAGTGTAATATTTATCATATAACAAAAATAATAAACTTTATAATATAATCCAAATATATTAGTAGTGAAAGTATTCCAGTCGAATCAGAATTTAACAATGGATTATTCTCGATCATTTTTTAGGTAGTTGATAAATGGGTTGAATTGAAAATGATCCTTGACATCGAAAACCATTGGTGTATTATTATTAGTATTGCATATATTCTGATTCGGCGACTATATATAAAGTAATATTTATTACTTAATATATAATAGATAGTTCAAATAATACAATGGAAATAGAATATAAAAGGAAAAAAAGGGGGATTTCTATAAATTCTCATGATAAATGTGATAACTTCGTAGTTGGTGATTCTATTATATGTATGGATGATCAATCCACTATTAACATAACCAAAAATAGAACATATGAGGCTTTATATATTTATGAAGCTGATTGTCCAAAATCCAATGATCAAATAATATTCGTTCAGATAGCTGATGATGGTGATGAAATCTGTGGATATGAAGCAGATAGATTCACATCAATATCTGATCATAGAGAGCAAAAATTTTCTAAAATGTTAGATTAATTTTTATGTATAATTTTTATATATAATCATATAAAAAAATATGTTAATATGAGTATTAGAAAGTTTAATTCATACATAAAGGAAGGTTTTAACCTATATACTCTTAAATCTAGAGTTGATTATATGAAAGACCTATACGTTAAGATTGTTGGTATGGGAGATGAAATATTTAAAGTTTTGAGTATTGATGTGAATGATATACATGATGGGTCTTTGGTGGTTGTTTCGGAAGAAACAGGTAATGAAGAAGTCATAAGTCATGATGATATATCATCTACTATTGTTGGTCGAGAATATGATAAACATAAATCAAGTCAGGATGCTAGATTACATGCGGCTCGCATGAAAGGTGAGTATGGGACACCATTATCTAGAATTAAGAGGTTTAGAAGATAAACAAGTTTATATAACCTTAATATAATTAATTAGATAAAAAAAACTTTATACTAAATGATTATTGTAAAAAACCGACAACTAGATTCAGACACTATTAAAATTATAAATGAGATTACTGAGATGGATATTTCCGCAGTTTCTGCATTTAGATTGATGAAGATTGTTAAAGAATTGGATGAAATTCTTAAAAATAGACAACAAAGTGAATTAAATTTAGTTAGGAGATACGCTGAAACTAATGAGGATGGATCTATTAAAATTCCAAAAGATAAGGATGGTAACCCAATCAATGGATCATTTGAGATAAGTGATGAGAATACTGAGGAATTTAATAAACAAATAAATGATTTATTGGAATATGAGAATAATCTAAATCTAGATCCATTAAATTTCAATGAATTGGGATTAGATAAAATATCCGTAAAGAAGCTTATGAAGTTAGATTTTCTATTTGTAGATTAAACAAATTAAACTTTAACTTTTAAAAACGTTAATTTTATATATACTTTATAAAATTAACGTTTTTTTTATGACTTATAGTACTAGTTTTGGTAACCCAGCAATAGAAGCGGTGAATTGGAATTCACTCCAATCAATACTTGAACAATTGCCAGATAATACTGCCCAGTTAATATCTCCTAGAGATGTTAGAGATGCTATATTCACTACATGGGAACAGGGAACGTTAAAGGTTATTACTCTTGGTGGTGAAAATTATATAGGTACTGAAAATGGAGGGACTGTGTCTAATTTTAGATATAAAATGTTCTTCGGTAAAAAGGAATTACAGAGTGGTAATACAATTTTGGATAATACCTTATTAACTTCGGATACCGATATTTTTATTTATAATAATAAATCAGACTCAAATTTATCTTTACAAGATACTAAGATGAGTTTCTTAGCTGGGGATGATTTCACATCATTTCCAAATGCTCCATACATAGAGGCTACAAAAACAATCGGAACTTCATCAAATTGGATAGACTTAAATATAACTAACCCATCGGTAAATGGTGTTATTGAGATAAATGCTAATACAATTGAATTGGGTAATTCTGGTTGGGTTATTGATAATATTACTGGAGATTTATATCCAGTTAATGATGGTCAAAGTATAGGACTAACTGGAACTGGTAACCGAATAGGTACTATTTATATGGCTTCCTTAGTCGATTATTTAAATGATTTAACATTTAAATCTGGAACATCATCCATTGTATTTGATACTAATGGGAAGATAACAGCTAATTCTATAGAAGTCTTAGAAGATTTCAAGTTTCAGATAACTGCGACATCTGGATATTTTCTATCAAATGATGGAACTGGGAATGCGATATGGTCACCTGGTAGAATAGATACAGTTGGGGTGACCGCTGGATATATGTCTATAGCTGATGGTATAAGCGATGTTAATTGGATTAAACCATATGGGGATGCTACTGGAGTTACTAGTGGTTATATCTTAATGGCGAATGGATCAACTGATCCTGTATATAGATCATTGGATAACTTAGATGTAACTGGGTCTACCGCTGGTTATGTATTAGGAACTGATGGTTCTAAAACCATGTGGTTAAGTAATGTAACTGGTGCGGATGGTTCTAGTGGTGAGATACAATTTAATACATCTGGATTCTTGGATGCGGATCCTAATTTATATTGGGATAATGTTAATAAAAGATTATCTATTGGGACTAGTAGTCCTCAAGCGAATTTACACATTGAGTCATCGGGAGCTTCAAGTAGTATCTATCTGAAGGATGTTAGTACTAGTGGGTTCTTAGGATTACAATCTAGTGGTAATCAGTTAAAATTTTATTCAAATGGTTCAGAAAGGATTAGATTAGATGCTAGTGGTAATGTTGGTATAGGGGTGTCTGCTCCCTATTCTAGATTGCATTTATATTCAACTTTAACTTACTGTGGTATTAATATACAGGATATTAATACATCAGCATTTTTAGGGTTACAGTCTAGTGGAGATAACTTAACATTTCATACTGATGGTACTGAATATATGAGATTGGATCTAAATGGGAATTTGGGAATTGGTACTACTACACCAGAGGCTGATTTACACATAGAATCAACTGGAGCTTCGAGTAGTATTTACTTAAAAGATAATGGTACAAATGCTGGATTCTTAGGATTACAGTCTAGTGGTAATGAATTAAATTTTTATACTAGTGGAATTGAGCAAGTTAGGATAGATAATGTTGGTAATGTTGGTATAGGACAATCTAATCCAACCGATAAGTTACACATAGTTGATGGTAAAATTAGAATAGATAATTCCACTTCTACACTCCCTGTAATTCAATATAGTGATAGTAGTCTTAGATATTCTATTCCCTTTTCCCACACTGGAACAACGGCTTGGGTAACAGTAGCTACCTTTCCAACGGCAAATGATAATGGATATCACTTTGTGATAAGTGTTATAGGATATTCTTCAATATCTACTGGACAAAGTTGTAGATATTCTAACCATTATCAAGCTACTTATTATAAAAATTCCGCTTTCGCTACTCCTAATTTAGTTGGATCGATTATTGAAAACGAGCAACTATCGGGGACAGGAACAGCTGACTTTAGATTATTTATAAGTGGGTCTAATGTTTTAGTGCAAGTTAGTTCTTCTACGACAAATGATTGGAATTGGTTAGTGGATATAGATTACCAAGTTCTATCTGGTAGATAATTACTATTATCTATATCCAATTAAATTAGATATGTAACTAACCGTTTTACTATCCATTCTATCAATTGGTATTGGTGATTCATTATTCTGTTTACACCATATATCATACTTCAACAAAAGGTCTTTCACATCATCTTGTGTGTAGATATCATCATCAGTTCCAATCAAAATTCCATCTAAATTTGAACTCTGAGTTTTTGGTCCAATGTTTGGTTTATCTCCAAAATGTCCTGATACTCCTTTGTTAGGATTTCCATAATTAACACCAGTATAAGTAAACATAGGTAGATTACCAGGACCTGAAAGTGATTCCACAAATCTTTTGTAACTTTTAATATTCATTATTTATATATTATTATTCAGATATGGGTTCGAATGTTTTGTGATTTAATATATAATCCATGGATAAGAAGTATTTAGAAGCGTTAAGTAACTTTGCTTACGCCTTAGAAGAATTAGTGGATGAAATGAAGAAACAATCCGATTCTAAATCTAAGGCAGGTACTGGTGGATCTGGTGGTAAATCTTTCTTAGAAATAAACAAGACTCTTGAGAATATTAATAATGGTATTAGTGAGATAAAAGATAGTAATAAGGAAATATTATCTAATCAGAAAACTTTACTTAAAATGGGTGAAGATACTAAAAAAAGTGGTGGTCTTTTATCTGGGTTAAGTGATGATAAGAACAAGGGGGATATTAAAAAAGGTATTGGTACTATACTCTTAATGTCGGGAGCTATCCTAGCTATCGGACTAGCGTTTAAAGTTGTTGGTGGTGTTGATTTCATGTCAGTGATAGCACTATCCGTGGCTATGCCACTTTTAGCACTCTCCTTTGTTCATGTAGCAACCGCTATAAAAGAGAATAAGTTATCGTTAAAGGATATATTATATACATCATTATCCTTAGTCATAATGTCTGGGGCTCTCACTGTATCCTCTTGGATAATGTCTGGAATTGTTCCGATATCACCATGGCAATTCTTAACTGGTTTAGGTATTTCCATCACATTAGCGATAGCTTCAATTGGAGCCTCGTTTATGATGAAAGCTCTTGATAAAGTGGAATATAGTGATTTACTAAAACTTCCTATAGCGTTAGTTGCTATTTCAACCGCTATAATGTTATCATCTCATATTTTAGGTTTGACTAATCCGATTGATCCTTCATTGTTATTTAATATCGTTCTACAAGGAATAGCTATGGGTATAGTAGCCGCAGCGATGACAATTCCTCTTATGTTATTCAGATTAACTGGATTAAAGGATAAGGATGTTATGAAAGGATCATTGTACTTGATAATGATATCAGGAGCGATAATGGTATCCTCACACTTACTTGCGATGGGTAACTATTCAACTGTTATGCCTATCGAATGGAGTCTTCAAACCGCTGGTGGTTTATTAGCTTTTTCAATCCCTGTGATCGCATTGGGAATCTTGTCAATGACTGGTGTGGGTGTTGCCGCTATAGCATTGGGAGGAGTTATGACAATTATAATAGCTACAACGATAATGGCATCTTCTCACATTTTATCGATGGGTAAATATGATAATTATCCTACTCTTGGTTGGATAACGGGAACAGCTCTAGCTTTGGGTGGATTCTCAGTAGCTCTTTTAACTCTAGGAGCTATCGCTTTAACTGGAATTGGAGCATTAGCTATTTTTGCTGGAGCTGGTCTAGCTATGACGATTGCTAGTACAATTGTTGGGATATCTACTACTTTATCTGGTGGTGATTATTCTTATGGTGGAGATTTAGTTAAATGGGCGATGGCGACCACTCTTTTATATATGATATTTACTCCAATGATGGTGGCTCTTGGAGCTATGGGTCTTATAAGTTCTGTGATAGGGTTCTTTGGGGGTCCAGATCCATTTGAGATGGCTAAAGTTATGATGGTTCAGATCGCTAGTACAATAGTAGCTGTTTCTGAGGTTCTAGCTGGAGGTAATTGGGCAGATGGACCAACCGAAGATTGGGCAAGGGGGGTTAGTTTAGCGATTGGTGCTTTCTCTCCAGTTTTCTCATATTTACAGAAAAGTGGTATTTATTCAGCTTTCTTTGGTTCAGATGCGATGACAGGAGCACAGTATGCTGAGACTATGAGATCGATTGGATTTGCGATAATTGAAGTTGCTAATGTTTTCTCAGAAGGTAGAGTTGATAAATGGGTAAATGGTCCGACTAAAGAATGGGCTGAAGGAGTTGG
>Ga0114918_10005048_pt1 | contig 11365 bp, 15 predicted proteins | sample LantaG_FD_87015 | JGI IMG/M metagenome (GOLD analysis project Ga0114918, IMG submission 87015) | Deep subsurface microbial communities from Baltic Sea to uncover new lineages of life (NeLLi) - Landsort_02402 metaG | ecosystem: Environmental > Aquatic > Marine > Oceanic > Sediment | place... | reverse complement strand
TACACCCAGGTGTCCTGCGACTTGACGTAGTCCCAGCCCCTCCCCAGGATCAGGTTCACGTTGGCCGTCCGGTCGCTGTCAGAACGGGATTTCCCTGGTCTTGGCGGCTGCTGGGACGGCTGCTGCTGTTTTGGAGTCGTCATCTTCGTCCTCTTCTCCGCTGGCGACCGTGACCGCCTTGAACCTACCGACGCTGTCCCCCTCGATCACACCAAGCTCGTCGAAGTTCATTCGGTCGAGATCGAAGTTGATCAGGAGGTCGATACCCTCGAAGTCCCGAGCACATAGGGTGCGGATCACCCTACGCCTGTTCTTGCGGAGATCCTTGTTCGCAAAGATCCCCATGACCACGTCGGCGTACTGGGCGATTGCCTTGGCGTAGCCCAGGTCATTCGTAGTAGCCGTCAGCGCGTCACCCTTGGCCGTGCCGGCGAACTGCGTCGTCAGGATCCATGGAATGTTCGTGATCTTGGCCCACTCCTTGGCCTCCGCGATCACGTCCACAGTGCGCTCCCACATAGAGATATCAGCCCCTCCGCGACGGGCCATGATGTACATGCCGTCCATGAAGACCGCGGAGGCCCCCATATCCATGGCCAGGGCAGCGAGCTCCTCGGGGGTCTTCGCCGCCTGAATGTCGACTATGTAGAAAGGGGTCTTCTCCTCCTCGATCTCCTCCCAGTAGGCGTCGAGCTTCTTCTCCCCGAACATGCCGAGCTTTCCAGACCGGAAGTTCGCGTAGTGGAGCTTGGCCCGCATGGCGTGGGTCCTGGCCTCAAGCTGGTCGGTGGGCATTTCCCCTGACCAGATCAGCGGGCAACCCTTGTCCGGGTGCGTGATCCAGTTGTGGACCTGGTTGGCTAGGCAGAGCGTGGTCTTGCCCATTTTCTCCTTCGCAGCCCAGACCCAGACCTCACCGCCCTGCATTCCCAAGGACTCCGCGTCCAAGGAGGGCATGAGCGTAGTGATCCCTCGGACTCCGCCGCCGAAGCTCTTGGCTTCCTTGTAGCGAGCACGTGACCCGTCCAGTCGCGCCTTGCTGGTGATATCGACGATCTGATCTGCCCGAAGCAGGCTCGCCGATCTGATCACCGAGCTAGCGGACTGGAGAGCCTTGGCTCCGTCCTCAGGCGAACTACGGAGGGCCTTGTTGACCTCCCTTATCTGCTTGGCGACCGTGTTCCCTACGTGCCGGCTACGCAGGTCATTTGCGTAGCTGTCCGCAGGATCCAGCTTGTCCGGCTCTTCCCCGAGGATCTCCTCGAGATCCACCTTGGCCTTGCGGAGAACTGTGCTCTTCGTGGGCAGTGTGCCCTTGTTGTCCCTAGCGAACTTCAGGATCACGTCCAGCATGGACCGTGCCTCGTCCTGAAGCATTTCTTCGTTAATGTCGTAGCTCTTGGCCGCGTCCAGCTTGCCCTCTTCAATGAGAGCCAAGCAGAACAGCGTCCCCAATGGATCCGCCATGCGTTCCCCTTAGTTGGTTTCTTCTCCTAGTTGTTCCTGCGGAACCCGGACTACTCCGGGTCGTCACGCCAGTTGATCCCCTCAAAGGAGATCGGCTGGCACCTCTCACCGAGCGCAGCCATGGACGCCTCGTAACGACGTACGAGCTCCTCCATGTCGGCGTTGGTGCTCACAAGCGTGGGGAGTCTCTCGTCATACCGCCGTCTGATCAGAGACTCGATCACGCTCCGTCCAAAGTCCTTTACGTGCTCCCGACGAAGGTCGTCAAGTAGGAGCACGTCCACCTCCTGCATGCGCTCCCAGAGAGTTTCCTCTCCGTCGAAGGTGGTCTTCTCGATCACCGCGCTGCTGATTCGCTCGGCAGGGATCATGAGCGAGGTCCCGCCGCGAGAGATCACTTCCTTGAGAACGAGGACGGCCCCGCTCGTCTTTCCGGTGCCGTAGTCGCCGAACATGAGCAGCCCCTCCCCCGCTGCGTGGTGAATGTGGACGTTGTCCACGAACTCCTTGAGAGGCTTCTTGTGGCGAAGGTTGTCCGGGATCTTCGCCATGCTGGTGCCCCAGTAGGCGCGTCCGATCCTGGCTCGCAGCATGTCCTCTGCGTCCAACGACCGGATCCGCTCGGCGGCTAGTGGGATTCGTATTCTCACGGGCTACCTCCTTCCTTGATTCGTTTGATCCTGTTCGTAGACAGAACCTTGTCGATCAGATCGTTCATGCCGTCCTCGTTTTCGAGGATCCCCTCCCTCACCTCGGACGGCAGAGAGGCTAGGACCGCAGACATATCGGTGAGGGTCAGCCTCCAGCAGGCGGAGCAGGCCGCTACGTCTCCGAACTTGACCCCTACGGCCTCTGGCGTCTCGTCGAAGTCGAAGTCGTCAAGGGTGAGCACCTGCGACAGGGTCTGGGAGCAGACCTTGCACGTAGGCTTAAAGGTCTCGCCAGGCATGAGTCCGAGGGCTCTGAAGTCGTCTGCGAGACTGCTCACCACTCGTACCCCGTGGACATAGGATCCTCAGAGAGAGGCTCCTCGTCCGGGATCAAAACGTCTGACTCCATGCGGGCAGGCTTGGGCTTCTTCTCCCCCAGGAGAGAGTCGAGTTCGTCGTCCGCTGGCAGACCCATTTCTTCGGCCAGACGGAAGGCTCTACTCGCGTGCTTCACAGCATGCTTGCTGGCCAGACGCCCGAGCCTGTCCCTACGTTCGTCCTCAACGCTCTTGGCGAGTTCGATCCTGGGGATCGGCAGCTTCTTCCCCTCCCGCAGACATAGGGCGCAGAGCACGCCCTTGACCTTGTGGATCTTGGTCTCAATCGAGATCGTGCTCTCGACCTCCACGGCTACCTCGTCCGAGGTCTCGTCTTCGTCGTACTCGTCATGGGGAATCTTCTCGTCGCACTCCCTCATGCAGACCTGACAAATCATTGTTCCTCCGCCTCGAGCCTTATCACTCGAGAGTACCACTGGCATGACTACACCGCCTATCCCGTTCCCGGTCCGTGTCCTTGGCCCTATAGCCGGTCATAGATCCCTACTCGGGACCCTGTCCGACAATTCTGTCCACGATTCATACTCGTCACCCGATCTGCTTGACGAGAGCTCTCGCCTTGACTAGCAGGTCACCGACAGTCCCGTCGTTGACGATCACGTAGTCGAAGTCCTCGTCCTTCATGTTGGCGACCTGGCTCTCTGAGCGGTGGGTCATATCCACCGGAACCGAGGGCCTACGGATCCTGACGCTGACCACCTCGACCTCCGCCCCGTCTATGGCGGAGAAGGTCTCTTCCAGCTCTTGGATCTCATTCGGGAACCTGCCGTCGGGGACGAGCACGGTCGTGCAATCCGATTGCAGGGTGTACTCCGCGAGCCTGTGAACCCAGACACCTTCGTCAACCTGGTCCCTGATGACCTCGGTGGCGAATCACTGGAGCCAGTGGCGAAGGGTCTTCCCGTAGATCACGAGCGTCTCCTTCTTCTCCTGGTCGTAGCACCAGAGGACGGGGATCCCGAGGATCAGGGCGACGGCCTCCTTGAGGGGGTCGGCGTAGGCACGGACCACGCTGTTGGGCACGAGCTCGTAAATGAACTCGGCCAGCTTGTTCTTGCCGTGGGTCTTGTTCCCGCTGACTACGATCACTCGTTTCATGCTGCTCTCCATGCTGCTCGCAGGCCGTTCCCCGTCGTGGGGTAGTTAGGCCAACTGTGTTGTCTCGGTAGCTGCGGGAGAGGCAGGTTCCATTCCCGCCCTCGCAGCACCACGTTGTTCTTGAACGCTTCCTCGATCACGGCTGGGGCCAGATCTGTGCCCCACAGGTCGCGAAGGTCCTGAGCCGCCTCGATCGTCCAGTTGGCTTTCATACTCCGAGGCACGTAGCCCTTGAAATCAGTGACGTTGATCTCGAACGGCATTCCGAAGAGGGGGTCGTCACCGTGCTCTCCATATTCCGCGGGCTCCGCACCCGTTGGCCTCCTGCCATGGGTACTGAAGGGCTCGGAACCACGGTACTCGGGCTGTGAAGTTCCAAGCGCCTCCTCGTCCGATCCGGGTTCCTGCGGGGAAGGGTTCCTGGAAGGACTCGTATTCGACGACGGTTGAGGAGACCCCCTCGCCGTCGACGACCTCCTGGACGGTGCCGACCGTGCGGGAATAACGCCAAAAGGGTCGTCACCTCGCTCTCCAGCAGGCCCTTGTTCCCCTGTCCGACTCGGGCAGGTCTGGGTATTCGTGAGACCTTGACCCCCAGGAATATGCGAAGGAGTGAGAGCTCGCGAGGACGACAGAGGGACGAAACCTCCTGTATCCGGGCGAAGGGATGTACTGATTGAGGGCGGCGACGTTGAATGCCCCACCTGCTGCGTAGGGTCCGAGCCGTCACCGTGCTCTCCAGGCAGGGCGGAAGCCCAGGAAGTCGTACCGGCCGCCCGGCCCGCTCCAGCTGCGGTTGGCCGAGCGGCAGACGGACGCAGAGTTGCCCCAGCTGCCGCCGCGGATGACGCGCAAGGACGCTGCGTAGGGTCCGAGCTAGACCCTCCAGGCTGCTCGCTGTCCGACCCACTTGACTCGGTCTGGGTGATAGGAATAGTGTCGCCAGTGGCTGCTGGACCAGAGTGGTCCTCCGTAAGCGCACCCTCCCTTACGAGTCCGTCGCTTGGATCTTGGGCGGAGGAGCATGGACCAATCTGGGTAGGGTCCGGGCGGTTATCTCCCTCGCCAAGAGCTTCGGTATCCCTCAGCGTCTCCAAGGACACGTCCGAGGAAGCTGAGCCGGATCCAGACGTAGTGGAGATCCCATGCGCAGGCCCAGCCTGACCCTCGACGGGCTGGCTGGTCCCACTCCCGAGGAGCGAGGTAGGGTCCGGGCTATCTTCTTCTCCAGGCAGGGCGGAAGCCCAGGACGTTGACCCGGAAGCCCGGCTCGAACCAGAAGCGGATGGCCGAGCGGCAGCTGGACGCAGAGCTGTACCAGCAGCCGCCGCGGAAGACGCGCTCGGACGCGAGGTAGGGTCCGAGCTAACGGACCCTCCAGACTCCACGGAAGGAGAGGTCGTCGTCGTCGTCAGATCCGTCTCCGTGGACGGGGTGTCCCTGGTCAGATCCGGTTGCGTCTGACCAGAACCGCCTTCCTCGCATGAGGTATCGCTTCCCTGTCCCGTAGAGATACTGCCCGAAGGAGAACTCTGCTGCGGGGACCCAGGCTGTGTAGGGTCCGGGCGGTTAGCTCCGTCTCCAGGCTGCTCGGAGTCCGACGGCCCGGCCTCGGTAACGCCCTCCTGCCCGTGCCCGGTGAGTGACCTCGCTGTAGCCGAGACCCGGGCGACCGTACTGGCCACCTCGTGTGACCCTATGAATACCGTAGGGTCCGGGCAGGTTTCACCTGCGGCCAGGAAGCCGTTGCTGGGGGCGTCGGTGTAGTCCTGGCGCCACATGCACCGGGTCCACTCGAAGACGTTGCCGCAGTTGTCGTGGAGGCCCCACTCGTTGGGCTCCTTGAGACCGACCGCCTTGTGGCCGTCCTCCTAGTCGCCGCCGAACCACGCGATCTTCTCGAGGTCCTCCTCCGTGTCCCCGTTCGGATAGAGGGTCGTGGAGCCTGCCCTGGTGGCGTATTCCCACATGGCCTCGGTAGGAAGCTGGAAGCCGACCCGCTCACCCTTCTCGTTCCAGAGCCACGCCTGATAGAGCTTCTCGACCTCCTCAGGGAACTCGAGCTTCCCAAACCCGGCCACGTCGATCTCGCTGTCCTCACGCCGAGGGAAGGGCTTGACCTCTCTCTCCTCTTCTCCGTACTCGGCCTCCGACCAGGTGATCCAGGGCCCGTCCTTTTTCGTGCGGAACGGGGCGTCGAACGTGCGGGCGAAGTCGATCCTGTTGATCCAGTCCTCGACCTCACGGCACCGGTCCCAGGAGACGCTCTCGACGGGGTGCTCTCCCCAGGTCCTGTCGTCGCTGTCAGGCAGCCCCAGCTTGTAGAGCTCGTCTACGTCCGCCGGGGTCATGTGGACCAGCCCGGGGACTCCAGTCCTGCGTCGATCATTTCCGACGTGGGGAAGTGAGACGGTGCCTCGCCAGTGACCCGGTACCACTCGTTGGCAGACCACGGGTACTTCGCCATGAGGAACGGCTCGTCGAACACCCGCCTGTGTTGCGGACGTTCGTCGTCGTCTCCCTGGTTCTCCGGGCTCCCCATGAGGAACTCGCCCGCGGGGATCATGACGAAGATCATGCCCGTGGTCCTGTGCCTGAACTCAGAGAGTCCCTGCGCGTTCTGTGGGAGCTCGGTGAACAGTCTGGTGAGCTTCGTCTTCAGGTCGTAGGGAGCCTCCTCCCCAATCCGCTCGTAGTGACCCACCAGCGAGCCCAGAACCTCGAGGTCCCCTGGGTCTGTCCGGTGAGCCCTTTCAAGCTCGGCGATCCTTTGATCGGCCATGACTACATTCCTTTCGTGTTGCGTGAGTTGCCAGGGGGTGGTCCGTCCACCTCCCGGCACAGGGTTATAGACCCGAGATTGCGGGCCTGTCCGGGGTGCCTAAACGATCAGAGGATCTTCGTCGCCCACCGACCCAACCCCGTCGATCTCGCTGTAGCTGTCCAGCACGATCATGCCTTCCTCGGCGCTGGGCCTGGGGAGACCCAGCCCGCGAGGGCTGATCCCCAGCTCGACGGGGGTGGTGAAGATATCCATGAGGGTCTTCCCCGGCGGAGGGCCTATGCGCAGGTCCATGGTCTTCCCGGTGACCATAGCGGGAAGACACTCGTCGCAGTACCAGATCCCCTCGCCGAAGTCGATCGCGTCCACCAGTGAAAGGTGCTCCCCACAGGAAGCACAGTCGACGTCCTTCGTCATGCCAAACCTTCTCGCTACGTCCTTGGTCGTGCCCACGGTGACCGAGTCCCGGTAGAGCCGCGAGAGGAGCTTCTTGCGTATGGCCGGGGAGGTCTCGAAGCTCACCGACCACCTCGCTTCTTCCTGAGGGCAGCCTTGAGGGGGTTCTCCTCGGGAGGAGCCTCCTCGCCGGGGATCTCAGCGGGCTTGATCAGCACAGCCCCTTTGCCGAACCGTCGCTTGAACTGGCTGACGCGGTGCTGGTTGCTGGTCACGCCGGTCTCGAGGTAGGGGGCCAGGTCATGCCGGAGGTCGATCACGTCCTCCATGCTCGGGACCTTGCCCCGCTTGGTGGCCTTCCAGAGCTCGCCCTGGATAGCCTCCCAATCCAGCACGGCCAGCCTGGCGATCATGACGGCCTTCTGCTGGGTGTAGTCGCCGATCAGATCCCGCTTGAGCCTTCCTGCGGTCTTGCCGTCGATCCGATTGGGACGCCTGGAGTCGCTACAAGCCTCCAATAGGTCCCAGAACTCAGACCAGACCATGTAGACGCCTCCAGCGCCTCCGTGTGAGCCAGGGGAGGGTTCCCTACGAGGCTTCCCTCGGGACTTGGTCTTGGGAGGTGGAGGTTCGGGTTCGAGGTCGTCTTCGTCAAGAGCCAGGAAGACCCCGTCCTCGTCTTCGTCCTCCTCCTGGCCGTCTTCGCTGCAATCCGGTTGCACCAGGGGAGAGGGAGGCGCAGCCTCCACCGAAGGTGGTTCTTCTGCTTTCTTCTCTTGAGTACTCTCTTGTACTGGTTGCGAGTTTCCAGCAGTCCTGCCTGGCAGTTCCTCGCACTCCAGAGTGCTAGTTTCTCGCATACTGGGACTGAGCTTTTCGAGCCCTTCGACCAGCTTCTCGAGGCTGACCTTGTAGTAGAGCTTGGCCGGGAGTCCTCGCCTGGCTTCTTCGAGGATCCCGAGCTTGCAGAGGACCTTCCTGGCCTTCTCCTGCTGGAACCGCGAGAGGGTGGTCTCGGCCTCCCAGTCCTCCTGGGTCTTGTACCAAGATCGGCCCCAACCCATCTTCTCTTGCCAGTAGAGGGCTTGGCTGAGAAAGACACCCGAGGCGATTGATCCGGTGAGCTTGGCGTAGCACGCCTTGAACGCAATGGTCCGACTGCCGACGATTCGGCGGAGAGCCTTCTGGCCCATGCTGATACTCCGTAGCGCCGCCGTACATGCCAACGGCGCTGTCTCTGGGGAGGAGAATCAGCAATGACTCACCCAGATCAGCGCCGTTAGACGGGCTTTTGGTGAGATCAACCTACCACGCGACTGGGACAATGACCAAAAGCCCGTTCGCGAGGTCTGCTGCCTATCTCCAACCCATTAGGTTGGTCGAGTGAGGAAACTACCAGACCCTCTCGGGCCAAGTCAACAAGTTCATTTGCGCCAACGGTTTACGAAGGCTCTCTCCACAGCGGAAACCCTATCTTGGAAGGGCTTACCGGGAGTTCTCCACATTTTCTACACGCGTTGTGGAGAACCGGTGGAGTGTGATCCTCCACAAGATCCACAAGGACTTGTGGAGAACCTAGTCCCGTAGCGCAGCCACGGTTTGATCGTCTCGATAGTCCTTCTTGAGGCTCTCAGCGAACCTGGCCACGGACCAGAGGATCGCCGGGCAGTCCATGCGGTGGGGAGGGACAGGATCAGGGCAGGTGCAATCGGGTTGCTCGCTCATGACCCACCCTCAACAGGACCCGCGCCCGGTTTCCCGTCCATGCGTTCGAGGTGGCCGAGCTTGACGGCGCGGATCGCAGCTTTGCGCCGCTGGTCGTGATACCAGTTCCAGCCTATCCGTAGGGTCTTGTCGGGGGCTCGGTTCACGGCGGCGACCGCATCCGGCCAGCCCCATCTCGTGGGTGCGCTCACTTCAGGGCCACCTTGAGGTCCCGCCTCAGTTCCTTGGCTTCGTCGCGCGTCAGCACGTAGTGGGTTTCGCCGATCTGGACGCGCACGAGATTGATGGCGAGGGTCTGGTGGACCGCCCCGTGGATCTCGGTGACGCCGTCGATCCGCCAGGCGCGGGGCCAGAGAGGTGGCGGCACAAGGCTACGTTCTCCGAACCCGTCTAGGGCGTAGTCGTGTCGGGTCTCACTCATCGAAACTCACCTCGTCTCTGGTCACGGTACCTACTCCTCGTTCGATCTGGACGAAGGGCTCTTGGCTGCGACGGAGGGATCCCGCATACCTTACCGCCGCCTCGATCACAGCCGGGGGGTAGACCCTCCCGTTGTGGTTGGGGAGCCGGTGCGTGTGGAGGAAGATCAAGCGGGAGAGAACCTCGACTCGTTCGAGGACCGAGAGGGAATCCAGGTAGATGTCCCGCAGACTCGGGGGGCGTAGGGCGGGAGGATAGAAGCCGTGGGTTCGGCTGTGCGCCGCCAGGTAGGTGCTCTGGTTCTCGGGCGAGGGATCCTCGGTGAAGGCTCGGAGGGAACTGCGTAGGGTCCGGTCGCTCATTCGGGGGGACCTAGATCCGCCGCCTGGTCTCGGTACTCCTGCTGCTGTTCGTGGGCTTCCCGCCGCCCCTCTTCACGTCCTTGGCGCTCAGCGCCGGTTGTGGCCAGCGGCATTACGCTCACGTCGAGGTATGCCGGTCCGCTGAGGACGATCGACCAGGACAGCCTCCCGTGCGGCTTCTCCTCTGGCTCGTCTTGGTGCTCCGCCCCGAGGAATCCGAGACGGTTGGCTATGGCCCCAATCAGGTCCCGTGCAGGCTTGGCGTCTTCGGTCCACGGCACGGCGATCAGATCGAGGTCGCGGGCAAACGACCCGTGGGGCGCGATCATGTAGCCGTGATCTCCAGCGATCTCGTGCAAGTCCGGCAGGAGACAGGCATACATGGCCGGGAAGTAGTTTCTGGCCTTTGTCACAGCAGCCTCCCCAGCAGCGAAGCCGTGACGACCTCGCGGACGCGGGCAGCGCCGGTCATCTCTTCCCCACAGATGGGATCCCGAAAGGAAAGTGCCCACCACTCCGAAGGACGATGAAGTAGGAGTGTCCCTTGCGGAGATGGCGTTGGTGTTTCCACCGAGTAGCCAGAACGCTGTGCGGCGCTACCACGAGCAAGTCCCTGCACGCAAACCCCAGATTCTCTCCTTCCAGTATGAGTCGGTTGTGGACCCAGATGTTCTTCCCATCCTGCACGGTGTCTTGGCATTTAACGACCAGGAACCCACCGTGCTTGAGAACTCGCCTCGCCTCCTCAAACCCAGCCACGTAGAGCGCAATGACGGACTCCGTGTTGGTGAGTTTCGCGGCTTGGAGGTTGTATAGCCCGTCAACCTTCCCGTGCCCAGGCGCATCATCTTGCTTCTTGTTTGCCGCTGGCGTGTAGCGATATGGGGGGTCTAGCACGACCATGTCCACAGTGCCGGGCTCATGGGGGAGCCTTCGCAGATCAATCCCTTCGCGGGACAGATCCGTGGCTCTAACGTCGTAGAGCGTCTCGTCTACGAGCTTCCAGAATCTTCCGTTCCCGTAGGTGGGGTCAACGATCAAATGACCTGACCTGGCATAAAGTCTAAGGATCCTGCGAAACCCTTCCTCGTTTGAGGTTGCTACCGTGTTCAAATCGTGGTCAACGTCTACCCCGTAGTCCACGTCCTTTGGCTCGCGCTTCTTTTTCATAGGATCCGCCCAAGCAGCGAAGCCGTGACGACCTCGCGGACGCGGGCAGCGCCGAGGATGGTGGCGGCTTGGGCGCCCCGGTCAGCATAGAAGCCGCTCTCCCATACTGGCGCCGGAACCCAGCGGGGTGTTCCCGATACGGAACGAGACCAGGCCACCAGCCGCTCTGGCGTCGGCTCCTCGACCCAGGCTTGCCCAGCGAGGAGGGCGTTGCGGACCGGGTCCAGAAAAGCGGACCATGACGGGGCTAGGCTCATGCTGTCCGTGTCCGTGTAGCGGTAGTGCCCAGCCTCCAGGTCGTAGACCACGCAGGCCGAACGCTCCTCAGCGCGCAAGCACTCCCACGCCACGGCCAACGCCGCGTCAGCCAGGAGCCAACGCTCGGCGGGGGTGTCGGTGACCCGGCACCTCCTGCACCGGGGCCCGAGGCTGACGACTCCGTGGCGGCAGTTGGCGCATTCCACCTCCAGACGGTGAGGCGGGAGCTTGGCGAGGAGCCGGGAGAGGGCATGGAGCCAGGCGCGAATCGGGCACGATTCCGGGTGCGGCCCATCGTCGTCCATGTAGTAGTCACAGCCACGGTCATAGCCACCACCCACGATCTCCCGCGCCTCCTCCACGCCGAGGAAGGTCAGGACCCTGAGCAGGTCGAGGGGGTCGAGGGGCACGCGCCCGGTGCCTTTGCAGCGCGCACAGCCATACTGGTCAGGGCACGGAGGGCAGCAAGCCACGTCCCGCGCCACCGTGTAGGCCGGCAGTTCGTCGGCGCGCAGCCGCTCCATGAGCCCGCCTCCGGTGCGCTGGGCCTGTCTGATTGAATCATCCACAGCTTCGTGCGCTCACGGGAGCCGCCCTGTGCCGCCGCAGGAGTCGCAGTGTAGGCTCGGGTTCTCCTTG
>Ga0114918_10005047_pt1 | contig 11365 bp, 13 predicted proteins | sample LantaG_FD_87015 | JGI IMG/M metagenome (GOLD analysis project Ga0114918, IMG submission 87015) | Deep subsurface microbial communities from Baltic Sea to uncover new lineages of life (NeLLi) - Landsort_02402 metaG | ecosystem: Environmental > Aquatic > Marine > Oceanic > Sediment | place... | reverse complement strand
TACTTCTTCTCTTTAACAGGAGTAGCGGCTGTCTTTAGATAAGCCTCTACAACTCGGAGCGTACTTCCTGTACGATCTGATCTATCGTAAGGATTTATCAAGACGTTTTGCTGAGTATCCCAGTTCTTAGGATTTTTATTGTATTTCTGAAGACTTTTCTCTTGATACTTAACTTGCTCATCCATATCATAATCTCGAAAATAGGGATCCCCTTGGGAAGGACTCTCCCCACGATCTCTATTATCAAAATCAAAAACCTCAGGACGTGTTTGATTAAACACATCCTGTCGGTAATCATTTTCTGTCAATATATCGCTGGGCATCGCTTGTTCCTGCGAATACTCAACATCATAAATAGACTCACCAGCCATAGTTTATCCTAGAGTTCTTGCAACCTCGTCTCAATTCTATCTATAATCTTTGCAGAACTCTCTATCGTTTTTAGCTGATCAAGGAAATCCTTACCTGCTGTCTTAATCACATCTGCTTTTTTAGTCCAGTGAAGTTGACTCCACGTTTTTATTGTTTGCTCTTTATTGTTATCAACATACTTACCGACATTAACCATACCATCATTAAAGTGATCATCTACCACCTCAAATGACTTAATAGATCTCTTCTCTTTAGGATCTTGGTTCATAGCCTTCTTAAGCTGTTTTACGCCTTCATCTTTTTTTATAGAAGAGATTATTTTAGTATCATCCTCAATCACATCAATTTTAAATTTACCACGTTGCTTAGGCTTTGCTTCAATCCCAATAGCATCATAGTATTCAGGAGTACCTTCATCGAAGGATCCACCAACTCTACTTACTTCTCTGGTATCTTTTTCGATTTTGTTTTTATTTTCATGCTCAGCCAAAGCAGCAAATCTTTCTTTTCTTTTTCTATTTGCCTCTTCTACAGCAGTCTCCCCTACAGGTCCGTCTAGTTCTGGAAGTTTACCATCTGAAGGTACTAACCAAGCTGCCTTTATTGCTGCCTTAAGGTTTTTGACTTCATAAGTTTGAGTTCCAATCATCAACACGCTTTTAACATCATCATAGTCAACTGATTCACCCTTCTTAAGTCCCTTGTTAATCTCACCAATCCAAAAATCCTCTTTTACCAAATAAGTCTTCATTTAACACTCCTGTCGCTAATCTATCGTTTTAAAGAATATAGTTACCCTTATAGTAGAAATTCATTAATTGATTATTTTATATCTTCAGAATACCTGAACCTACAGCCACCAAAGCCCAAGCTTCTACGTCCGTAAAGGACTCTTCTTTAAAAACGTCTATAGCCTTAAATAGCAAAGTTTGTGAAAACTCTACCCTTAAGGTCTCGTAATTGGGACTATTGATGAGGTCTAAGACCTCTATCCCATTATATTCCGCTATTTTTCTATTCAACTCAGGTTTATCTGTTATGATAAATTCGCTAAATCTGGCTTTTAGTTTTTCAGCTAATGCATCATCTCCCATTTTTCTCTCTAACCCTAGAAGGGCTATCTTGAGAGTAGTCTCATCATAAGGACACGCAACCTCTGCCATCTCTATCTCCTTGTCTACTAAACTAACTTAAGCTTATCTGTAAGTTCCCTAATGTGTTCTTCAGCCATTTGCTCAATATACTTAGAAACTTTCCAATAATGGTTTTTGATCTGTTTTTTTAGATCAGCCACTTCCTCGTCCCAGATATCTTCATCAACCTTATTTTTATTATCAGCGAAGAATTTAACAATGTGGGAAGTAAGCAACTCTGAGATATCTTTCTTGATATCATCAAAAAGTCTCTCCCGATCACTTTCTCTTAGGGGAATTTCTATGATATCTTCTGTAAAGTCATCTAGGTGCAGGTTAATCCATTCTTTTAAAGAATAGTCTCTTCCTGTAGTTTGCTTGATTGTATCCTTTTCAAAGGTATAATATTCCTTATCTGGATCATCTGCAGCTAACTTTGACAAAACTCTATTAGTAATTTCTTTAGGATCTAATGCCATATTTTCTCTCCTACCTATTTAAAATCATTACCAAATAAGTAGTTTTTATTAATAGTTTATCCCGGACAACCACCACAATCTGAAGCTGAATCTGAGAAACCTCGGATAGCCTGTAACATCTTCTGTTCTTGATCTTGGAGTAGCTTGGTTAAACTTAGCACTTTAACCCTACACCTGTTTATTTCCTCTGAGAGATCTTCCTGGTCAACCTTTGAGGAATTCTCAGGGTATTGAGACTGTTGCTCTAATCCCCAAAGAGTAGACTCTAAACTTTTCTTGTACATAACAGCATTGTCATAATACTTAATTTCTTCTGCCAAAGTGCCCACGTACTCTTTTATTTTATTTATCATTTGATATCTCCTGTAGAATTAAATACAGTTTTCTTAAGCTTTATTTTACTCACTTCTTCCGCAGCTTCTCTATTCTCCTCAACAGCGGTCTTCTCTTTCTCCTCATACTCTTGATACATAATACCTCGTATATGCTCGGATCGCATCAGAACGCTACCTTCCTTACAAGAGAACTCATAGTGAGGCTTCCCATCCTTAAAAGATTGTAATAAATTGGTAAGTTCCTCAGAGTTAATCTTATTGAATTTGAAGTTATCAATATTCTCACTCACATCAATAAGTTCGATATCGTAGTAAATATTCTTATTTTCTTTGATTTTTGCCATAAAAACTCCTCCAAACCATTATATAGACTTGGTTAAAAAAACTAAAAAACAATGTGCTTGATAAAGGTTTAATCATCAAATGATTAACCTTTTAATAAAACGGGGTTTTCTTTTATAATAGTATAAGATTACCCTATATAATATTAGAAGGTTATTATGAACATATTCTGGTACTGCCCACCTAAAATATTTGAAGCATTTGAAAAAATGGAAGACAACCCAAGTTTTAGGCTTAGATGCTTGAATACCCACAAACACCTTCTTAAGAATGGTCACTCTTCCAAAATAGTATCTAGTGTCTATGAAATAAAAGATCCGGACATTGTAGTTTTAATGTCCTTTGGAGAAGAAGAGTTAGAGTTAGCTAAATGGACTAAGCAGCGAGGATCTTTCCTGATACATGATTACTCTGAGAATATCTGGGGTATACCTGTTCTGGAGGAGACGAAGAAACTTTGTGATAAGATAGTTTGTTGCAGCACTGTTCTTGCTAATCTAGAAAAGGTTGAATACCTCAATAAAGTTTGTGTTGTTAAAGATCCTATAGAAGATTCCGCTGTTATACACAATCCTAGATTTTCTAATGATAGGTTAAAGGTTGCCTGGATGGGTATGGGAGGGAATGCCGCTTGGGTAAGGGATCTTCTTAAGCCTATAGTAGAATCCCAAGATATGGAGTATGTGGAGATTTCGAATAGGGAAGAGTCTACTATCCTTTGGAATAAAAATACCTGGCAATACGATCTTGCCAGTTGTGATATTGTGTTATGCCCTCAAGCTCATTGGGAATTTCCTGCTAAGAGTAATGTTAAAGTAACTACAGCTATTGGACTTGGCTTACCCATAATTTGCTCGCCAATAAAAAGTTATGAAGAGATTATAGAAAATAACTTTAATGGCTTTATATGCAATAGTTTAGAGGACTGGGGGACATCTTTAAATAGATTAAAGTCTAAAGAATTAAGAGAATTGTTTGTAAAGAGATCAAGAGAAATTATACCCTATTATTCTGAAGAGTTTATCTACAGGGAATGGGAAGCTGTGTTTAAAGATTGCTTAAGGAGTAATATATGAAAGTATTGATATTAACGGGTACAACTATTAGCGACACCTGCATAGAGATGCTACGTAAGTTAGGTAAGGGGGGTGCTCACCTCTATATTTACTCTGAGGGTAAGTTTTCTAACGGAATGGACTTTGATAATGATCAAAAATATTTTGATTGTATCTACTCTCCAGATCCAGATATCCTTTTAAAAGTAAAACCAAAGATTCCATATTTTTATGATGTTCCTTCAGGTAGATTTGACCAAGAACTTAACTTTAGAGTGTTTGACAGACACTATTCACAACTAGGAGGAGCTAAAGCTGTTTTTGTTAGCGATAAGAAGATGAATAGGTACGCTCACTGGGCAGAGCTTAACCCATACTGGGTTGATGAGGGTATAGACCTAGAGAAGGACTATTATATCCCTAAAAAATTCCTAACTCCTAAATTAAACATAGGTTACATCTATGATCATGAAGAGAACTATCAAATAATTAAAGATGTATTTTATGCCAGAAAACCGAACTGGGTATTTCACCTATACAATGCCTATGATCTTAAACAGGACAAGGGAGATATAAAGTTCTACGACGGGGATATAAACTTGGTTAAGAGAAGCATTTACGAGAATAGTCATATAATCTTAAACCCCTCCACTCCTTACAAGAACTCTATCACACAAGTCCCCTCACAAGTATCCTTAGAAGCTATGTTTAACGGGTGTATCTCAGTAAGTGGAAACATCCATGAGAATGCAGATCATCTTATTTTTGATAAGTATCACTATTTTAAGCTTGATTTCATAGACGCTAATACCATCATAGAAACGCTAAGGTATGCAGATAAAAGAAGAGAGAAGTTAGATAGGATGTCTAAGTCGGGAAGAAATCTTGTCACAAAATATTATAATGCTAAAGAATCTGCCAAAAAGAAAATAGAAATTATTAAGAAGTATATCTAAGGTCTGGAATGCTTATCATATAGAGAAGTAATTACAACAAATAATTGATCTACTAAAAAATAAATATATCTACAGATGTAAATTCGGACTATTCGACGAGTAAGAATTCTATATTAAGGACAACATCTTTCGTATTTGTACAAAGTAATGTACAAAAAAAAGGAGCCTCTCATTAGATGAGAAGCTCCTCGTATATCACTTTATCTTTTAAGAATACTTAAATTATCTAGCGATTTTTAGTCTTGAAAGACCACCTGGATTGTGAGCACCGATTCCAAGGTTTTCAAAAATTGAGAAACCAATTGTTCTTGCTTTTGGATCGTCAGCAGAAAGAACTGAAAGTTCTGTTCTTACTGGGATACGTCCAAAGAACTCAGCTTCTGCACAGATATAAGCATATCCTACAGGAACTTTTCTAGAAACGATAATCTGAGCACCCCAGATATGAGCCATAAGACCTGTCTTAAGTAAAGAAGCTTGAGACTCGATGTCAAGAACATCACGTCCCCATTTTCTTACGTCAGTGTAATCTTTTGGGTTCATAAAAATCTTAGAAACTCTAAGGTCATGTCTTTCAACGTCAGCAAAAGCATCAGCGAAGAAAGAAGCAGTAATAGGAGCAGCAACGTTGATGTCTGGGTTTGCCAGTCCATCATCAGCAGCGTTTCCAGCTACAGCATCCATGATTGCGAAAACTCGACCATCTTCTTCAGCTTGAATTTCAGCTTTAGCAAGATCTTGTGATCTTTCGATCAGGTCAAATCTTCTCTCTTTAACTTGCGTTAGAGGGATAGTTGGGTTTGAAGCAATTTCAAAAAGAGGAAAAATAACCCTTTTTGGCTTTTGAATAGCAAGAATGTTTTCACCTTCTTCACCAATTACATAAGCAGTTGCTCTTGGGTCTTTGTCATAAATTGGCAAAGCACCATCAGGTAATTGTTCTACTAAGAATGCACGTCTACCTACTGACGTATAATCTCTACGAAAACGTAGCGGTTGCACCATTGAAGCTGCAAGTTTCTGTCTGCCAGAAGCCGTCTTAATGTATTCACTGATTACTTTCTCTTTGACTTCATTACTGGCTGGTTTAGATCCGTTCATTTTAAACCTCCATTAAAATTATTAAAACTTTTCTTTAATACCATTTTCTTTTTTGTAGGACCCCTAAGAGTCCTACTTAAAAGACAGTATTAATAAATTAATTACACTCGTAAGTTAAATCTCATTAGTGGGTCACTAGCTGTAGGAGCTTTAGTGATAATTCCGACAACAACGTCACCAGCAGCGGCTGCTCCACCATTAAGACCTTCTGCTACAGTAAGAAGACCGTTTCTAGAACAGTATAATTTCTTACCATAAGAGTAGTTACTCATGATTGAACTTGAACCTGCGTAGTCTACAGTTTCGAAAATTCCTACTTCATATGAACCCATGCCCATTACGAAAACACCTTTTTCAGATGCAGCGGCAGAAGTTGATTCGTAAGCATTACCGGCAAGATCATTCACATACAACCCAACGATTGCATCTGCAGGACCTGAACCAGCACCAAGTACGCCTTCACCTTTTACAGCAGCGACAGAACCAGCTAAACATCCAAGTTTTTGAACGTCTGCTAGAGTAGTGTTGTTTACTAATTGATCATTTCCAACTCTGTTGGATTTTGTGAATGCTGCGTCTTCTAGACCTTCTAGGGAGTTTCTTGTTCCCAAATAAAGAATTCTTAAAAGTCCGCCGCCTTCAGTTAAAAAACCTGTACTAGCCATTTTAAACCTCCATTAAAATTATTAAAACTAACTAACCACCATTTTCCCAAGGGACAGCGGTCGTTTATTATTCACTATTTGTCTTATATTAGTTGATTATTGATACTTTACTTTTTCTAAAAAAAAGCCCCCCAATTCTGGAGGGCTATGTTGTTTCCTTTAGGGGGTAAAGGTATTAATAATCTTTTCTCCATAGAGAAGAAAGCTTATCAATCTCATTCTCACCTTTAGAAGCAGTAACATTCTTCAATGTTTTAATCTTTGCTTCTTTGACTTCCTCTCTTGGAGATTCATCAGCAGTGAAAATTTGAGATAAAAGTTGCTCATCTTCTTTAGAAGCCATTACATCACCAAGCTCGTCAAAAGAGATTTCGTCAGAAGCAGTAGTTACTTCTTCTTCTTCTTCTTCTTCTTCTTTCTCTTCTTTAGCTTCTTTTACTTCTTCTTTATCATCTTCATCTTTATCATCTGAAGCTTCTTTTACTTCTTCTTCTTCTTCTTTCTCTTCTTTAGCTGCTTCTTTTACTTCTTCTTTCTCTTCTTCTTCTTCTTTCTCTTCTTTAGCTTCTTTTACTTCTTCTTTCTCTTCTTCTTCTTCTTTCTCTTCTTTAGCTTCTTTTACTTCTTCTTTCTCTTCTTCTTCTTTTTCTTCACACTTAGCAGCTGCTGTTTTTTTATCTTCTTCTGCAAGAACTTCAAGAACAGCTTCAACAATAGTAGCTATTTTTGTATCTTCATCATCAGAAGCTTCTTCTTCTTTCTCTTCTTCTTTCTCTTCTTTAGCTGCTTCTTTTACTTCTTCTTTCTCTTCTTCTTTCTCTTCAGCCATTACTTCCATAACAGCATCAACAATCTTAGCTACTCTAGCTTCAGAAATTTGCTCATCGAATTCTCTCATTCTTCTAAGAGTTGAATTGACAGAGTTAGAACTCATAGTCATAAAATCAACAGCTTGTTTCTCGATAACATCAACAGATGCATCAGGAAGAATAGTTTCAGCCATTTTAAGACATCTTAAAGCCTTAGCTTCAAGTTCTTTAGCTTCACGAACCATACTTGCGTATGTATTAGCTTTAGCTTTCATCTTAGGATGACCAGTTTCTTCACGACCAGCAGAGTTTTCTTGTTCCCAAGGTCTGCTCATATCTGGTGTTTCTGCCCATGAATCTGGATTACCAGTTTCATACTTTTCAACTTTAGGGTTGGCTTGCTCAACATCCATAGTTGTTGGGCAATCATTTTTTTCCATACCTTTCTTAGTTAATCGTTCTCTCATTAGATACCTCCATATTATTTCATATTTTTTAAAACGTTATTTATGTAATCAATTGAATCTTTTTTATCCAGATTCCCAAAATTATTTTTCATAGCTTTATATATTGCTGCCGCATTCTTGCTATTTTGTTCTCTTATAATCTTTGTTAACTCAGGTTGATTTTCAGTTAAGAAAGCCATTTTATCAATGTACTGATTAAGAACACTTTTACTTACCTTAGTCAGTTTCGCATCTGAAGTTTTTCCCATCTCTTCTAATTGTTGAGCAATTCTATCAAGTCTCCAAACAAGGTTAATAGCCCAAGGTTCACCAAAGTCTTCGATGTATTGTGAAATCTTGTCTAATTCAGCTATTACTTTTTTCAAAAGGATCTCCTAAATTCTTTACGCTTATTTTTCCTTTTTAACTGCATCTTATTTTTCTGTCGCCATTTCTTCTGATACATCTTTACTTTAAATTTATTCTTTCTATACCTTTTTCTATTTTTAAGACGATCTTGTAGACTTGTGGAAGGAGCTGTTCTTCTTTTGACATGGTATTTAGGCTTATAGCTTATTTTTTCACCCACGATACTACCTCAAGTCATTTATCAAGATATCTAAGCCTGCTCTTTCGTCTAGGGTTAAATCCCTACCAAGTTTACTTTCTACCGCCTTTGCGTATCTTCTTCTTGTGGAGTATTTCTCATCATTGAGTTGATCCACTATCTTAAATAGGTCCTTATTAATAGAATATTTGTTTGAAATCATTGCTACTTTGAGTACATCTGTTCTTGAACAGCCATACTTGAATAGTTCTTTCAAACCTTTTTCTATCATTATTTTACTGGCTAACTTTAATTTACTTAACTTATCTTTTGCAATTTTAGCTCTTACTAAGCTATCATTTAAGTTAACGCTATCTAAAGAAGGAGTACTTGGAGTACCTCCAATATCAATTCCTAAATCCAGTAATATTTCTTTTTTAATCTCATCTCTAAGATTCTTTTTTATTTCTTCTTTCATTTGATCATAAGGTTTCTTAGAATCTTCTTCAGCTTCCTCTTCTACCGCAGGATCATCGCCCATTTCTTCTAATTCTTTTGGAACCTCGTCGGCAGGATCTCCTTCAGGAGTTTCCTCGGCAGGAGGTGCATCCTCTGTGGGATCTTCTTCTACAGGCTCAGAATCTTTAGGGGGTTCTTCAACGGGTGCATCCTCAACAGGAGCTTCCTCAACAGGAGCTTCCTCAACAGGAGCTTCCTCAACAGGAGCTTCCTCAGCAGGAGCTTCCTCAACAGGAGCTTCCTCAACAGGAGCTTCCTCAGCAGGAGCTTCTAAGTCTTCAGATGTTTCCTCTCCCTCTGGTGGGATAGGATCTTTCATAGGAACACTTTCAGCAGGTTCTTTTTCTTTTTTCTTTTCTGAAGTTTCCTCTTCAATAGGAGCTTCTTCATCTTCTGGTTCAGCTTCGGTGTAGAAAGCTGTTTTTTCATTTTGAAGTTTATCTACTAAAGAAAATGCTGCCATAATCCTGGAAGCTGTTTTCTGTAAATCAGGAGATTTCAAATTCATTGCTGGAGCGTATTGCTCAATAAAAGCAACTTTGTCGATCTCATCTACTTCAATCTCATTTCTCATAACAGCTCCCTTAAATGCAGGAGTTTCTACCCAAGAACCTTCGATAAACTCGTTAGATTCAGGATATAAGTAATGACCACAAAGCTCTGCAATAGGTCTTTGTTTACCGTCATTCTCGCTAATGAATTTGTTTCTTTTAAAAAATTTGATATGATGGCAAAGTTCTGTTTCATCAGAAGCAATACGACCGCACTCCGTGCAGATGGTGAAAGCAACTATAGATCCCATACTTAGCGTAGTGAGTTCTCCAGTTTTAATTTTACCAACTAGATCTTTATGTTTTTTATCAGTAGCCACCAGGATGTCAACAAAGACGGACTTATTATCATCTACTTCTCTAATAACAGCGTCAAGAATCTTACCTTTAGATAAGGTAGGATCCTGAACATGCTCTACATAGTTTTGAGCACCGATAAAAGTTTTGTATGATTTCTTAAGAAGACTTCTGCCCCAGGCATCGCCGTTAGCATTCACATACTTAGCTGTTTCAGGAGTGATATAGTAATCCTTCCTTCCTTCTAACTTTGCATACTCTTTTTTGGTTTTGTCAGAGATAAAATGCACTTCTTTAGGAGCATCCTCAACATCCACAGAAGCTACAATGGTACAATGGGTTAAAAGATAGTTAGCAGGATCGAAGTCAGCTATAATTTTCTTATACTCAACAATTCTATCCCCAGCAGTTCTAACTCTGCCAGATTTACTACCTACCCACGTATCTACCGATACTTCAGGATTTTCAATTTTAATAGAGGCTTGCTTCAGAAATGCCATAGACCCTATACCTCATCTTCTTGTAGTTCTTTGTACTTTTTAGCTACTTTAGAAATTAATGAGGCGTACTTATTTTCTGATTTTAAGGAATCAAATATACCTAATAATCGATCATAATTTTCTACTGCAGTTTTATAATCATTTATTGAGTGTTCTTCTTCTTCATTACCCAAAATATAAGCTAATCTAAATCCGTCATCGCAGTTACCTTTAAAGATTAATTCAGAATAAGTATCTTGCCCATCAATAACCAGGTTTGCTGTCTTAGTAACATCTACCTCAACATTAAAAAGACTGTTCAATGCAGTCTTTACCATGTCCTTGTTATCGAAATTTGCTGTTAAGCTTCTGTATGCTTCAGCTTTACTATAACCTTCGTTATATAAGTCTGAAGCATGCAAAATTATAGGTTTGATATGCTCATTGATATAATCATTGAGAATAGTGTAAGGTTGGAGACCTTTCATATAACCTTCACTGTTCTTTCTTTTCTGATAAGTATCATAAGCCTTATCTTCTTTAACAACAGGAGGATTAAGAATAGGATTTACCTTTGTCAGATCCCAAGGATCTTCTAAACCTGTACCATGTGGCCACTGGACCTCAACTTTATTAGTACTCGGTATGACGGAAGTCACCACCCCAACATACGGTGTTTGTATGTTGTCCATGTAAATTTTTTTGACCACATCACCCTTTTTAAAGTTCTGAGGATTGACCCTCATAGGAAATAGGTCGGCTGATATCCTATTCATTAAGATTCTCCAAGCTATTTAAAAGGTAATTACTTTTTCTTAAGAACCTTAAGAATAGTGCTTCTTAAATTATTAGCAACTGGTGCTTCTTTATAATCGTCAGAAGGTTGCTTAACTTTTTTACCAGCTCCGTTAATGTCCATATTTTCTTTTCTTTCAAGAACTTCTTTATGGTCATCACCTTTAAATTCGTCCATGTACTTCTCATCGGCATCTCTTTCAAGTGCTCCTGTTCCGCCCATAGTGCTCATATAACGAGCTTCATCAGCATCATATGCCCATGAACCGCTTCCGATACCGTTAGCTTCTTTCTCAACAGCAGCTTCTTTTGACATTGAGCTTTCAATAAGGTCAGATAGTCTATCCAATCTGAAAGCTAGGTGCTTTCTCATTTCTGTACCAACGCCTTCTAAGCCCTCAATCTCATTAGCTAATGCATCAAGATGAGCTGTGAAATTTCTCGCTTCTTTTAATGATTTAAACATGTTGTCTCCTCCATTTAC